>WUUC01079495.1_pt1 | contig 10658 bp, 5 predicted proteins | sample 6278441 | NCBI WGS metagenome assembly WUUC01 (sample SAMN13675441, study PRJNA597444) | soil metagenome | isolation source: soil | place: USA: Washington | collected 2017-10 | reverse complement strand
GCTCTGCCAGCGGAACACCTGCCGATAGCCCTCTCGACCGCCCGGATGCAGTATTTGCGGAGCACACGTCTGGAGCGCCGCCTGCGCGAGCAGGGATCCAAGAACAACCGGTGCGAGTGCTGCGCGGGTCGGCGTCCGCGAACGCATCCGTCCTCCTCGAGGCGACGAGCACTGCCGGGTCGTTACGGTCCGACCGCTCTTGTATCGTGGGTCGGTTCAATCTTGGTGGGACGAGGTGAGTACGTCAGGACCTTGTAACGGGGAACGGGGATGAGGCGTTGAGGGGCCTTGGCGAATGGCGGCGGCAGGGCAAGCGGGCGCCGCCCGTCAGAAATGGATAGTGCGGTGCTGAAGTACATTCCGCCTCAAGCGGCAAACGAGAACACGATGCGCTGATCGTCCATTCTCCGCCCGCAGGCACCACGTCCGGTCAGTCGGCCGAGGCGCGCGGCTCGTAGCGCCGGCGCAGCCACACTTCGATACGGCGATCTCGCTGGATTGCCTGCGACATCAGGGTTGGCCCCTTGACTGCCAGGCCTGCGGCGCGCAGACGATCCGCCACATCACGAGCGGCCTGCTGGTCGGCCGGGCTCGTGTAGCGCACTTCGTCGCCCGCAATTGGATGCCACCAGAACCGCAGGTTGATGAAGGGATAGTTACCAAGTCTTTGCGCTTCGGGCGGAAGAACAGCGGGGCCGTTGACGCGACCGAACGGGAGAAACACGAAAAGCGTGCCGCTGGTGGGCTTCAGTAACGATCGAAGCGACAACGCCGCGGCTTCGGCGTCACGATCGCCACTCGTTGCCGCCAGATCGTAGTCGGCGATCGCCGCCTCGAGGTCCGTGGTCTTGAGATACGCGAACGCGCGATCCCTGTGGACTGACGCGGTCAATTGAGACGCGCGCAGCCGGTAGTTGACGTCCGGCGCGCGTATCAGCGCCGTCGCGTCCGACTCGATCTTCAACACCTCCGTGAGATCCGCGATCGCCGCAGTCCACTGCTCCTGAAGCTTGAAGCAGTAGGCGCGATCGCGTAGGACCGAGGCGCGCTGCGGGGAGGTGATGTCCGGCAGCGCGAGCGTACTCGTCAACGTCGCGATCGCCTCACCGAAATTCCGAGACTCGCGGGCGGAAAGCGCCGCGCGGATATTCGCGTCGACCACGTTGACCACTTGTGGTTGCGTCGGGGTTTGGGTGAACGGCCACCCGTTCCCTGTGAGCGGCAGGAGCTTGACGATGAGCGCGACTAACCCAACGACAACGGCAAGCGCCACGATGTACGAGGGCAGCCGCCCGGGTTTGGTGGCCTTCTCTTCCTTCGCGTCGGTCGAATCACGAAGCACATCCTGCGTATCCGGCTCGATCGAGAGGAGGTCGAGCGCGAGGAGACTGTCGGCGAGATACTGCGCGGCCGCTTCAGGCACTCGCCCACTCGGCAACCGAATCTGGCCGGCGTAGGACGACCTGCGATAGTACAACCGATGCGATGCATCGGCCGCGGCAGAGCGAATGGCGACGACGCGCGCGATGACGCCGCGGCGAACGCCCAGTTCGACGAGAAGCCACGGGAATCCGGGCGGACCCTCGCCGTTCTCGATCACGACGAGCTCGAACTCGCCGCTCCAATAGCGGCCAAGGAGCCAGCGCACCCCTCCGATGAACCAGCGCAGCACACCGGTCTCCGACGCGCCGCTCGCGAGCAGGCGCGCGAGCAGCAGCGACGCGTGGCGCCAGACGCCAATGGGGGTGCCGGTCGTTCTCCGCAGCGCGCTCCGCTGCGACTCCGTTGTCGACACCCAGCACTCGATCGCCCGTCCGGCGTCGTCGCGCACGCCGTGGAGTCGCCGCGCGAGCGCTTCGGCAAGTGGGCGGTCGCCTGGTGCGCACTGCACGATCACGTGACGCACGACGACCGGCTCGACGGCCGGCTGGACGGCGCGAATCCGCTCGAGGATCGGCTCGCGGCCGGCCACGACTTCGCTCGCCAGTCGACCCGCACCCGCCGCCGACAGGTCCGGACGGATCGATGGAGCATTCGAGCGTGGGACGAAGAGGGCAATCGGCTGGCGCGTCTTGGAGAGGCGGTGGCGAAGCGATGCGAACAACTCGCGGGGCGGGATGTCGAGCGCCGAGCTCAACAGCGTAGCAGGCCCAGGCGTGTCCGGGTCGATCGGCGACGGCGGGTCCGGCATGATCACCACGAGCCGCGTCGACGTTTCGAGGCGCTCGCCGAGGATTTTCGGCCACAGATCGGACGGCGCGTAGAGCTCCCGCACCGGCAGCGCCGTCCATCGCGGCGGCTGCGCATCCTCCCAATCCTCGAGATGCACGAGGCGCAGCGGGAACAGCGCTGCGCCCTGGCCGAGGAGGGCCGATGCGTACAAATGTTCGCCAGAGGTCTTCGTGGCAGCGGCCGGCTCCGCAAGCACGGTGACCTGCCCCGCGCGCCACGCGCCGGCCACGCTTGACACCATGTCCTCGATTGCGCGGAGGTCGTCGCCGCGGGCCGCAACTACGATCCAGAGCGGCGCGTTCGGCTGCTGGGGCGGCGCGGCGCAGCGCACGCGAACCCACAAGTAGGCCGCGCCGCCGGCGAGCGCGATCCAGCACGCGCGTCCCGGCGGGACGCTCGGGTCTCTCCACCACAGTGCGAACGGTGCGAGCGACGCGAATGTCAGGAAAAGAATCGGCTCGCCGGCGACGAGCGCCTCGATGCGCCCGCGCAGCTGCGCCCTTGCGAGCGCTCGCGGCAGCCGGACCACCACCCACACCAGCAGCACCAACGCGCCCGCCGCGACAATCCATCCGGCCGCCGGTGCCAGGCTCTCGTACGGAGTCTCCATCGCCATCGCCATCACGCGGACCTCGGCCCTCCAGCCGGCATACAGCGAGGCGGCAATGGCGCCGGCGAAAAGCACGACATGGAACGCGCCGTTGCGTATTCCGGTGAAAGCCATGCCCACGTTTAGCGCCATGCCGCGGCCGATGCTCGACGCCGTCCAGGTCAGGAGGGGAACGGCCACGGCGACGGCGATGGGCAGCGCCATGTGCTGCGCGCCCAGCCGGTACGCGCCGAGTACGACGAGCACCGGCCAGGCGGTGGAGACCAGCGCGACGAGCGCGACGACCATGACCCCGGTGCCAATCGTCCGCACGTCCGGGATGCTCCAGACCAGAATCATGAGGACCAGAATCATGAGGCCGACCATGATGATCGACGGCACGAGGAGTACGGCGGGGGCACGGGCCAGCCCCGCGAGATCGAATCCGGCGACCACCGCCGCGCCAGCCGCACCGGCGATCAACGCCATCACGACGATCGCGCGCGCACGAAGGCCGAATGCGATCGCGACCCCGAGCAGGATCGCGCCGCTGACGAGCGCGGCCGCATCCCGAGTGGGGATGTCGGCGCCGAGCAGCCACGCGGCGGTGGTCGAGGCCGCCATCGCAGCGGCGGCCGCGGCAATTCGTCCTGTTCCCGTCGGCAGCGCCTCCGGCAGGAAGCGCGACGTCGCCGCAGGCCGCGGCAGCTCGGTCGACGGCGCGCGCGGCGGCGTGCGATCCGGGAGCTCGACAGCCGCCGTAGCGGCGCTCATGCGTCGCCTCCGGTCGTGCGCACGAGCCGCTCGACGCGCGAGTCGTGCCGGAGGGAGCCGATCGAGACGCCGATGAGGGTCAGGCCGGCCAGCCAGCCCAGCGCGGCCCAGCCAGACCAGCGGTGAGCGCTCGTCAGCACCGCCTGTTGCACCACCTCGATGCTGCGGATGGAGGCCAGTGCAGGATCGGCGTTGATGCGCCAGAGCTGCATGCCATCGAATGGCGGCTCTTTCGTCGACTTCGTGAGCACCGCGTATGCACCGACAGACGTCAGGACGACGTCACGCTGCGATGTCCCGACGTCCCACGGCGAGCCGATCGGCTCCAGCGTCTCTGTGTCGAACAAACGAACGCGTCCGTCCACCGATCCCGCGAGCACCGCCCGCCCCTTGCGCGTCAATGACAGACTGGCGACACCTCCTCGCCCTGAACCCTTGAGCAAAGTCGGCAGGGTCTGCACGAATGACATCTGGGTGGCAGGCGTCGCGACATAGCTGCCGGTCGATACCATGACGGGCTGACCAATCGACTGCCCATTGCTGGCATTGCAAACCTCCAACATTCCGTCGGACGTGCCGAAGAACACTCGTCCGCCGTCGTCGCTGAACATCACGCTCCAGACGGCGTCCTTGGACGGCGTGCCGAACCTATCCCGTGGGTGTGCCACACAGGTCGCGATCGTCGTGGTGCTTGCCGCATCCCAGATGCGGATCGTTCCGTCGCTGCCACCAGACGCGAACCGCTGGCCGTCGGAACTGACGGCCAGCGCGTTGGCCTCTCCAGCATGACCCTTCAACGGTGCGCCAATCGACGCGCCGGTTTGCCCATCCCACAGGCGGAGCGTCCCGTCAGATCGTGCCGAGAGCAGGCGTCGTCCGTCAGAACTGAATCGAACGGCGTGCACCTCGCCACCGCCTCCCTGGAGCGTGGCAGTAATGGGACTGCGTGCCGCCGCGTTCCACAGACGCACCGAGCCGTCCTGGCCGGCCGACGCGACCCGAGTGCTGTTCGGACTGAAGGCAAGATCGTTCACGCGGCCGGTATGACCGCTGACGGCGTCAGTCATCGGCTGCAGGGTGCGGGGATCCCAGAACCGCAATAAGCCGTCTTCGCCGCCTGACACTAGACGGCGTCCATCGGGACTCAACGCGAGGCTGGACACTGTCGACGTGAGCGCGGCGACGCTTTCCACTTCCTTCGTGGCCGCTTGCGTATCCCAGAATCGCAGCGTGCCATCCGCCCCCGCCGAGACCAGATGTTGGCTGTCGCCGGTCAACCCGAAATCGAGGACCTCGCCGGTGTGCCCGTCGAGCGCCCCAACCGGTGCGAGCGTCTGCGCATGCCACACGCGCAGCGTACTGCCGCTCGAGGAGATTACCCGCGCGTCGTCCCGCGTAAACGCCACGCGCGTGACCGGCGCACCCTCGGTCTTCACCGGCGCGCCGACACGGACAATCTTCTGGCTATCCCACAGCTGCAGGGTTCCATCCACGGCGCCCGAGACGAAGCGGCCGCTATCGGAGCTGAACGCGACGCTCGTGAAGTTCGGCTTGTTCGCCTGGGGAAGGAGACCGAGTTGCCGGCCGCTGCGGGTATCGAGGACCTGCAGCGTGCGATCGGCTCCGACCGACGCTACCCGTGCTTCGTGGCTGTGGAACGCCAGCGACGTCACCGGTGCGTCGTGTGCTTGCGCCGTCATCGTCACCTTCGAGCCAGGTTGCGATGCGTCCACGACCTGCACTACTCCCTTGCTCGTGCCAACGGCCATGTACGCGGCATCGAGGCGATCGAACGCGACTGCGGTAATCGCGCTGCCGGGCACTCGATACAGCTCGGTCGCGGGTCCAAGCGACGCCCACTGCCGCACGGCGCCATCCGCATCGCCGAACACAAGCCTCCCGGTCACGCTGAACGAGAGGCTCGTGACCGGCGACGCCTGCGCGCGAATCGGTTCGGCAGCGAGCCGCCCGGTAACCGGATTGAGGAACTCGATAGTCCGGTCCTCGTGCGCCACCGCCATCAGCTCGCCCATCGGACTGACCGCCATGGTTCGCACACCGGTACTCGTGACGACCCGGGTGTGCGAGCGCTCCTCGAAGAAGCGCGTCGGCGTGAACAGAGGTGACTGCGGCGCACGCGATCGCGCGACCGCCAGCGCCACAACGAGCGGCAGGGCAAGCAGCCCGAGCGCCAGGACGTGGCGGCGGTTGAGGCCGAGGTACGGCAGCCCGCGCGACCAGATCCAGCGTCCCCATGCGGCGCGTGTTCGCGCGCGCAGCCGCGCCAGCGCGCCGCGCCACCCCGGCTCGCGCCGCAGCGGGATACGCGCCGCCCACGACGCCCACTCGCGCGGCGCCCGCAGCACGAGCTGATCGGGCGACAGGCCGGTCATGTAGCCGAGGTAGATCGGATCGCCCGCCGCTCGCGGGTCGATCGCTCCGCCCCGTATGCGGTCCACGCTGGGTGGGCGCTCGAACTCCAGCCGGATCCCCTCGGGAGTGGCAACCGGCGAGAGCTTGCCGAGCAGCGACTGGACGAGCGCGCGCAGCTCGGCCTGCTGCGCCTGCGAGAGCTCGACCAGCAGCCGCAGGCGCAGCCAGTCCGGCATCGACTCGCGCTGCAGCCACGGCAGCCGCACCAGCCGTCGATAGTTGCGCGCGAGAGAAGCGTGCAGCGACTCCTGATCGGCCAGGCGCGGCAGACGCTCCAGCACCGCGCGCCCCAGCAGCAGCGTCAGCTCCCAGCGCACGACCGGCGTCGACGCAATCGCGGCCAGCCAGTAGAATCCGCGATCGCCAAGATAGAGATGGAGCTGCTGGATCAGCCGCTCGATCGTCTCGACGGGCGGCGGTTCGTCGCTCCCAAACCGGCCGCGCCCTCCTTTCCGCAGGAGCGCCGGGAACCGCTGCGGATCGCTCAGCGTGACGGTCGACAGCTGACCGGTGAGCACGAGGTCAGTCCACGCGGCGAGCGCCGACTCCTCGAGTGGCAGGACGATGAAGCCGGGATCGGTTACGCGCTCGGCGCGCTCGAGGCTCTCCTCGCGCAGGCCCCAGTCGCGCGGCTCGATTGGCGTGAAGATGGCACGGTCGCGCCATTGGTAGAACCGGGCGTGCGCCGCGTCGCCACGCCACGTCCCCTTCTCGTCTACGAATGGCCCGCCGTCCGACACGACGATGAGCCGCTCGCCGAAGGGCGGTTGACGGAGGCGACGGATTGACGTCCACGTGCTCTTGCCGCGCTGCACGACCGCCGGATCGCAGACGCGCAGCGAGTGGGGATCGCCCGCCGACCCCACTTGGCGTATCAGGAGCAGCTCGACCTCGAGCCCCTCGCGCTGCAGCCGCTCCGCCCACTGGAAGAAGAGCCGGCCACGCGGATCGGTCTCGTGGGCGACGTCGATCAGCAGCAGGTACGACGGGTGCACGCGCGCCACCGAGAAGCGCAGCGTCGGCACACCGTGATTGCGCAGCGTCGCCTCAATAGTCCGGCGGATGTCGAGCGACGGCCGCCGTGCCTGGCGCTCGATGTCGATGCCGCGGCTGCGCACGTGACGCGCGAGGCGATCGCCGATCTCACCCTGCATCGGCGGCACGAGCCGGCGCGCGTCGATGGCGAGCCGCGCGGTGTCGAGAAACATCGGGTCGGAGCGGCGCCGCAGACGCGTGCGGCTCAGCACGAGGACCGGCAGGCTCACGCTAACCAAGGCCGCGAACGGCAGCGCGGCAAGCGCCCAGACCCACCACGTCCGGATCTCGACGGTCGTCCGAGTCGCCGGCACGTATCGATCCACCGTGACGCGCGGTGTGGCCGTGGGTGGAGGGATTGCAGTGGGCGGCGTAGCAGGCGGCGGGCTCGACGACGCCACCTCGACGCCCAGCGGAGCAGATGTGACCGACGCACTCGATCGCGAGCGGTAGTAATAGCCCGCTACGGCAACTACGACGATGGCCCAGAAGACACCAGCAAGCCACAGCGCCGACGTCGGCGGGCGTCCCACGCCCGTGGACGTGCCCTCGCCTTCCTTTGTCTTCTCCGGCTCCGGCGTGCGGTCGCGCCGCGCTTGCGCCAGCACGCGCGACCACCAGCGATCGAAGAACGCGTCGAAGGCCCGCTGCTGATCAGCCGACTTGCAGAACACCGGCCTGAGGCGCGATCGCAGGCGCGCCGGATCTTCGAGGTGGACGCCGCGCGCCCCCATCGCCCGCAGGAGCGCCGTCGCGTCGATCGCCTCCGAAGTGCCGACACGGAACTCGGCCTCGCTGAGACTCTGAATGAGATCCGCCAGATCGGCACGGACTGGATCCTCGGGGTCGGCGGCCGTCATAGTGGGCTCGCACGCAGTCCGTCCAGGAACGTTCGCAGCGCCTGCTGATCGTCTTTGTGCTTCGACACCGACGAGGCAGCCTGCGTGACGGCGTCCAGGTGCGCCCGGAACTCGGCCTGACCGTTGATCTCACGGCTACGAAGCGCCGCCGTCCAGTCGATCAGTTCCGAGGTACCAGGTCTGTATTGGAGCTCGTCCTCGCGCTGCTCGCGGAAGTCCCAGAATGCCTCGAGCAGCCGCTGATAGAACGGCGGTAGCTCCGGATCGAGCGCACCCCGCGTCGAGCCAGAGAAGAATCGCTGCGCGACTATCCGCCGCAGCTCGTCCTTCTTGGGATCCTCGATGTGGAAGAACGTGCAGCGGCGCAGAAACGGCGCCGGGAGGTCGCGCTCCGAGTTGCTCGTGATGATTACGATCGGCCGATTCGCGTCCGCGACTTCCATCGTGTCGAGGCCGAGCTCGCGGATGCGGAATTCCAAGCGGTCGATGCCATTCAGCAGATCGTTCGGGAAGTCGCGGCTCGCCTTGTCGATTTCGTCGATAAGGACCACGCTCGGACGGGCCTCGGCGGTTTCGGAGGACTCCCGCGGGCCGAACACGGCGTTGAACAGCACTGGGTAGCGGCGGGGATCGGAGCGGACGATCGCCTCGCCAAGCGGCCCGAGCTTCACGAACCGCTCGGGCGCGAGCGGGTTGTCCTCGTTGCGCAGGTGCGCAGACAGCTCTCCGCGGCTCTCCCGCTTCGACGCGGACTTGAACATCTCGACCGCGGCTAGGTGGCCGACGAGGTCGAAGCGATAGAAAAGGTCGTTCGCCTCCGAGAGCGACTGCGCCTCGAACCGCAGCACCGGTCCGATATTGAACTCCCACGCGATGCGCTCGGCGAGCTGGCTCTTGCCGGTGCCGGGATTTCCGGTGAGGAGCAGCGGCTTCGACAGCGCGATCGCCGTGTTCACGGCGTCGGCGAGGTCGGGGCGCGTGCGATAGTTGGCGGGGTGGTTGGGAAAGGCGTTGTCGTCGGAGACGCCCGTGTCGCCCTGGTGCCGAAGCCACGGGCCGATGAGCCCGCCCCGCGGGTTGATCTCACTGACGCGCCGCTCGAGATCCGCCAGGTTGCCTTGCCCGATGAAGGTGAATCGATGCTCGGCTGCCGCCATCCTGCGTCTCCTCGAATCGTCACTCGTCCAGCTCGCCGACGATTAGATCCACCGCGGCGGCGATTTCCTCAGCCACTCTGGCGGCCGCGTGCTCTTCCGATGGCCACGTGAAGCGGGTCGTACGAAGCTGCTGCAATCGCGCATCGTTCAGCGACACGTCGCGAATCCGGATCTTCGTCAACCGCAATGGATCCAGCGGCGCAAGAAAAATCTGAACCGGCGTCTCCGAGTCGGCCTGGGCGTCCTCGGCACGCAGGGCTTCGTCGAAAAAGCGCGCGAGCTCGCCGTCCGATCGCTGGTCGCTGCGGTCCGTGTTCACGAACACGTAGCGCTCGGTGAGCACGCTCACGACGTCGCTGATCGCCGGCAGCCGCTGGGCGAGGAGCGCCCCGGCCTCGGCATCACCGGTCCGCATCACGCCGACAAAGACATCCCGCCTCTGCGCCGCCATAACGTTCATGCGCCGGCAGAAGCGGTTCACCCACTCGATGTGGTCGTCCATCTCCTCATCGAGCTCCAGGGAGATGTACACTCGGCGATTCCCGCGAAGCTTTCCCTGGGTGAGGAGCTTGTGCTTGGGGCGGCGTGCCTGCCTCTCGGGCGCTGGAGCGGGCGTCACTTCTTGATCACCCGTTCGAGCCGGGAAATGAGCTGCGCGACCTGATCGCCGAGCATCGCCGGCCGGTCCCACGCGAGGCGTACGAGCTGAAGGCGATCGTCGAACGGCCCGAGGAACTGCACGTCGCCGATCCGATCGACGATCGGATGGCCGCTGCGGATCCGGCCGGCCGTCCGGTCTTTAGTGAACGTGAAGTGGTTCGGATCGAGCTCTTCCACCTTGATGAACAGGAGCCGTACCGACCCGTCCCGCTCGAAGCGCTCGACCACGCGAGCGAGCTCCTTGCGGCAGTAGCTAGAGCTCCAGTACGAGTTCGTGAGGAGGACGATGAAGTGGGTCGTGCGGTCGAGCGCGTCGAGGATCGTCCGATCGAAGAGGTCGGCCGGCTCGATATCGTGCTCGTCCATGAACACGTCGGCGCCCCAGAACTCCGCGGCGGGCACAAGCGCGATATAGAGCTTACTGGCGATATCGAACGCGGGGGAGTCGTGCCGGTACGAGATGAATACCGTGGGGGATGCGGCGCGGCGCGACGGTTTCCGCGCGGTGCGGGAAGTGACTCGCTTGGCGGTCATCGTGATGTCCGTTCCTGCATCCGGCTGCCCGCGCCGGATCAGGGAGCCATAGGTTCTCGAGGTGGGGCTCACATTAGCACACCTCGTGCAAAACTACGCGGGGGGGGACGAAACCGCACCGGGCGGCATCTGTGCTTCGCCAATATTCCGAGCGCTGTGAATCGCCACTCACACGTGACGCCGGGTCTAATCTTTACACGCTGACGACGCTCGTCCGTCTCGGCACCCAATGGTCTAACCGTGTCGCTCGTCGAGTGGCCCGACGCTGGAGGACCAATCACCGCTCCGGGCACACACGTGGGTCAGCCCAGCCGTCCAGGCGTCGGCGGCCCCCGGCCGCTGGTGTTTCGAATGACAATGCCGTCGGGAAGGTGATCCTGAACG
>WUUC01225299.1_pt1 | contig 10659 bp, 9 predicted proteins | sample 6278441 | NCBI WGS metagenome assembly WUUC01 (sample SAMN13675441, study PRJNA597444) | soil metagenome | isolation source: soil | place: USA: Washington | collected 2017-10 | reverse complement strand
GCGCCTATCTCGCGGTGCTGGGCGGCGCCGACGCGATCCTGTTCGGCGGCGGCATCGGGCTGTACGCGGCGCCGATCCGCGCCCGCGCCTGCGCGGGGCTGGAGTGGGCCGGGATCGCGGTGGACGCGGAGCGCAACGCGGCGCTCTCCGGCGACGGAACCATCTCCCCGGCAAGCGCACCTGTCGAGGTGTTCGTCGCCGCCGTCGACGAGGAGAGCGACATCGCCCGCGATGCCCTGCTCGCCATCGCTTCGGCCGCCGCGCGGCCGTAGGCTCTATCATCCCACATCGTGGAAGCGGCCTTCGAAACACGGCATCCGGGTCAACCCACCGGCTCGCAGGCGATCGAACGCGCGCTGGCCGTGCTCGGGTGCTTCATGGGTCCTGAGCCCGAGCTCGGCATCACCGAGATCGCCCGGCGGCTGGGCCTCTATCCGAGCACGGCGCATCGCATCGTCCGGGCGCTGGCCACGGCGGGCTACCTCGACCAGAACCCCAAGACCGAGCAGTACTACCTTGGCCGCTCAGCGGTGCTCCTGGGCCAGGTCGCCCAGCGCGCGGTCGGGCTCGACCGAGTGACGCCACTGCTCGAGGACCTCGCCGCGCGCACTGGAGAGTCGGTCAACTTCGTGGTGCTCGATGGTGACGCGGGCGTCGTCGCGCTGCGTATCGACACGCATCAGGCCCTGCGCTTCGATCAGCCGGTGGGCACCCGCGTCGGCCTGTCCTGTTCGGCCTCCGGCAAGGCACTGCTGGCGTTCCACGCCGACCGCGAGGCGGCGATCAAGCGGCTCGGCAGGCTCGAGCGCCACACGGAGTTCACGATCACCAACCGCGACGCGCTCGAACGCGAGCTGGGCAGCATCCGTGAGCGCGGCTACAGCCTCGACGAGCAGGAGACCCAGCTCGGCGTCCGCTGCATCGCGGTCCCGGTGCTGGGCCCGTCCGGCCACGCTCACGCGGCGATCGCAGTGCAGATCCCAACCGTTCGGATGCCGCGCGAGAAGCTGCCCGAGCTGGCGCCGGCGGTGCGGGAGACGGCGGAGCGCGCCGCCAGCCTGGTCACCCGCGAGCGACACCTCTGACCGTTCGAGTCCCCGATCGGCGACGACCGGATCGCGCTCAGGACCGCCTCATCGAGGTGAGGCGCTAGCGCGACCGCCATCGAGGCCGTCCGGCACCGGCGTGTCCTCCGCCGTCAGCTCGAGATCCGACGCGCGTGCCTGCAGCTCGAGCAGCGCGGCGAAGTCCGTGCCGCGGTAGCCGCGGCCGATCAGCGCCTGGATCATCTGCTGAGCGGCGGCGGCCACGGGCATCGGGACCTCGAGCTCGCGAGCGGCCGCCATCCCGAGGTCGAAGTCCTTACGCAGCAGCTCCGGCGTGAAGGTCGGTGTGAAGTTCAGGTTCACGTACGCCGGCGACTTGTAGCGGGTGAACGTCGAGCCCATCACGCTGTTGTTGAGGAACTCGAGGAACGCCGCCCGGGAGATGCCGCCCTTCTCCGCGAGGACGACGATCTCGGCAAGCGACTGCGCGACGACCCCGAGCATCAGGTTGTGGCAGATCTTCGCCAGCCGGGCGACCTCACCATCGCCGACGTACGTGACGCCGGCGCCCAGGAGCGCGAGCAGCGGCTCGACGCGGAGATACGCTTCCTCGGGGCCGGACACGACGATCGTGACACCGCCGGCCTTGACGACCTTGGCGTTGCCGCTGACCGGCGCGGCGACGAGCGCGGCCCCGCGCAGAGCCGCCTGCTCCCGGACCTCCGAGGAGGCCTCGGGGGATACCGTCGTCATGTCGACGATGACCTCGGGGACCGTGTCGCGCGACAGCACGCCTTGCGCGCCGAGGACGACCTCCTTGAAGTCGGCCGGCCCCGCGACGATCGTGAAGACGACGTCGCGGTCCGCGAGCTCCGCCGGCGAGTCGACGACCGTCGCGCCCAACTCCACGAGCGCCTCGGCCTTGGCGCGTGTGCGGTTGTACACCGCCACGTGGTGCCCAGCGGCGAGCAGGCGAGCCGCCAGTGCAGCTCCCATCCGGCCCGCCCCGACCCAGCCGAGGCTGCGCTCTCCGCTCATGCGAGCTGCTCCCGCATCCAGTCGCTGATCAGTGGCCGGAACAGGTACGGGTAGTTCGAGACAACGTGGGTGCCACCCTCGATGAGCACGAAGCGGCTCTGCGGCGCCGCCTTGGCCTGCATCTCCGTCTGCTGCCATGGGACCAGCCGGTCGTTCGAGCCCGTGACGAACAGCGCCGGGCGGTCGAGACTGTCGAGCACGCCTTCCAGGTCCATCTCGACCGCCACCTGGCGCGCCTGCTCGGCATCAGCGGCGTGGGTCTTGCGGATGAACGTCTCGCGGTTGAGCGGCGGCAGCCCGTCGTAGATCTCGACGCGCTTGTACGCGCCGCTGGCGGCCACCACGGCGCGAATCCGCGGCTCGAAGGCGGCTGCGCGCGGTGCGAGGTAGCCGCCCATGCTGACGCCGACGATGCCGATGCGGTCGACGTCGAGTCGGGGCCGGCCCTCGAGCGCGTCGAGCGCGGCGGTGACCGCCACCTCGTAGTCGTGGCGCAACGGCAGCTCGTACTGGGCCTCTCCCTGGCCCGGTCCGTCGAGCGAGAAGGTCGCCATGCCGCGCCGCAGGAACGCCTCCTCGTTGAGGAAGAACTCCTCCTTGGTCGAGTCGAGGCCGGGGATGAGCAGCACCAGCGGCGACCGCTCGGCACCGCCGGGTCGACGCAGGTTGCCGACGATCGCCGCCCCGTCGAGTGGGATCTCGACGCGCTCGAGGCCCGAGCCGAGCAGCCGGTGGGCCGCGTACATCGCGTCCACCGACTTGCGGTGGACGGGCCGGTAGCGCGACTCGTCGAGCACCCACACGAACTTGCCGAAGTGGTAGGAGAGCGCGGCGCGCAGCCAGGCCTCGGCGGCGGTCAGCGCACGGTCCGCGGCCTCGGCCTCCCGCGCCAGCGCCGCGTGCCGGTCGCCGAGCGCCTCCCAGGCGTCCAGCCAGTCCTCCCAGCGCTCGATCCCCGCGGTGGTGCGGACGAAGTCGTTGTAGTCCACGCCCGCGCCCGTGAACCGCGGCGCCCAATGGTCGATCGCGGACTGCACGCGAGCGTCCGGCATGCTCACAGCTCCGCCCTGCGCATCAGCGCCGCGAGCGCCGGCTCGGGCTCCAGCACGAACAGTCCGCCGCCGACGCGGTCGGTGACCCAGATCAGGCCGTCCCTGTCGACGAACAGGTCGTTGGCCTGCGTGACCGGCTTGCCGGGCGCCGGCTCCGCGATCCAGTGCGCCACCTCGAGCGGTTGCTCGGGGTCCGCCAGGTCGTAGACCCGCAGGCCGGCGTTGAAGTAGGTGGCGAACACGAGCCGCTCGCTCCGGTAGGAGTCCGGCCGGTTCTCGTGCAGGTTGTGCGGGCCGAAGCGCAGATCCAGCGCGTCGAAGGCGGGATCGGGCGGAGGGACCACCGCCAGCACCCTCTCCTCCGCCATGTCGATGACCCGCATCAGCCGCTGGGGCGCGTGCGGGCCGTCCTTCTGCTGCTCGTCCGTGACGACCACGACGCCGCTGCCGGGCAGCGGCAGGCAGGTGTGGGTAGCGCCGCCCTCCCAGCTGACGTGGCCGACCTGCCGGGGCGCGGTCATGTCCGACACGTCGAGGATCACCATGCCGGCGTCGTCGAAGCCGAGATACGCCCGCTCTCCGTCCAGCAAGGCGTGGTGCGCTGCGAAGCGCTCGCCGTGCGGCCAGTCCGGCGTCTCGTCCTCGGCCAGGCCCGGCCACCACCACCGCGACACCTCGACGGGCTTCGCCGGATCGGCGAGATCGATGACCACCCAGATGCGGTCGCGGAAGCCCTCTGGGATCGCCGAGGTGTGGACGTAGCGCCCGCCCGTCCACGTCGGACGGTGCACGCCACGGCCGCCGGACTCCCAGAACCCCACGCGCTCGGGCTCGAACGGGTCGTCGAGGCGGTAGACGGCGAGGCCGGCCGAGTAGGGCCCGGGCGCCGGCGCCGAGCCCATCGGAAACTTCTCGTGGTTGACGAGCATGAGTCCGTCCGCGATCTGCACCTTGTGCGTGTGCGTGTTCGCCGGCGCCGGCCACTGCGCGACGAGCGCTGGCGCCGCGGGATCGGACACGTCGAGGATCGACGTGCCCATCCCGCTGTTGCCGTTGTGGCCGACGTAGAGCGCGTCGCCCGCTCGCATCACCTGGAAGCCGTCGCCGTTGCCGGCGAGGTCGTGGTGCGCCAGCAGGCGAAGGCCCTTGGCGTCGAGGGTGCCAAGTGACACCTCGGACCGCACGGGCGGATCGAAGCGCTCGGTCGCCGGCATCACCTCTGCGCCACTTCGTCCGGGGCCGGCCGCAGCTCGAGGCCCAGCTTCTTCTGCGCGGTCCACAGGGCCGACAGGTCGACGTACTCGTGCCAGTCGAGGCCCTCGGGCAGCACCTTGAACTGGATCTGCTCCTTGATCAGCGCATCCATGCGCTCGGTCTCGAAGCCGCCGTCCGCGCCGCGGTACTCCGCGCTGTTCTCGTTGCCGTAGGCGTCCTTGAACGACTGCGGCAGCTCGAAGTCGTAGCGCGGATCCTCCATCAGCTTCAGCACGTAGTCCTTGTTCTTCTGATCCACGATGTCGCGGCGCGCCTTGATCGTGGCGGCGAGGAACGCGGCCACCGTGTCAGGGTTCTCCTTCATGAACTCGCCGGTCGTGCCCCACGCCAACTGCGGGAAGTCGGGCGTCTCCTTGATCAGGAACTTGCCGCCGGCCTCCTTGAGGATCGTCTCGTGGCGCAGCTGGACCGAGCCGCCGTCGACGGTGCCGTTGATGATCTGCTGGAGGCGCTCGTTGGATTGGCCACCGGTGTCGACGAGCTGTACGTCCCCCTGCGGGTCGATGCCGTTGGTCTGCAGCATCTGGACCATCTTCTCGTAGCTGCGCGTGCCTTGGCCGCTGACCGCGATCTTGGCCTTGGAGCCCTTCAGGTCCTCGACCGAGTCGATGCCCTTGCGCACGGCGAGGACGTTCGCCTCCTGCTGGATGTACATCCCGATCACCCGCAGGTCGGTGCCGCTCTGCTTCGCCGCATTCATGATCGAGTCGGTGTCGAAGAGGACGATGTCGACCGAGCCGCCGATCAGCGCGGCGACCACCTCGTCGGTGACGGTGTTCTCGATCGATTCGATGCCGTACTCCTTGGCATAGCCCTTGTCGAGCGCCACCAGCGAGTCGACCTGGAACAGGTAGTGCGGATTGTCGACGGCGACCTTGACGTCCTTCTTGACCTTCGAGGCGTCGATCTTGCCGGTGACCTCGTCGGCCCTGGCGGGCGCACTCGCGGCCGTGTCGGACGCCTCTTGATCATCGCCGCCGCACGCGGCCACGAAGAGCCCGAGCGCAACGGCCGCCAGGAGCGGCAGCAGCGCACGGAGCGGGGTTCGGGACATTGCGGGTTCTCCCCTCCTCATGTCGGAACTCGACGCGCCGCCCCTCAGGCGCGGACCTCGCGCCATGGAGCGGCCTTGCGCTCGACCCAGCGCATGATCTGGACGAAGCTCACCGACATCACGGCGAGCAGGATCAGGACGCCGTAGAGCAGCGGCGTCTGGAAGCGGTCCGCGGCCAGCGCGAGCATGCGCCCCAGGCCCTCGCCGCCGCCACCGAGCAGCTCGCCGACAAGCATGCCGACCAGGCCGCGGGCGATGCCCTGGTTGATGCCGCTGATGACAAACGGCAGCGTGAACGGCAGGACGATCTTGCGGTACTGCGTGAACGTCCCGGCGCCGAAGACCGCGCCGGCGCGCAGCAGCGACGGATCCACGGTCTTGACGCCCGCCCAGCAGTTGATGGCGATCGGGAAGACCGCTGACAGGACGATGATCGTCAGCTGCATCTTCTGGCCGAAGCCGAGCAGCAGGATCAGCAGCGGGATCAGCGCGATGCGCGGCAGCGACGCCATCGTCCACATGTACGGGCTGAGGATCGTGTCCACCGTCCGGCTCGCCCCGAGCAGGAGACCGAGCGGGATGCCGATCGCCGCCGAGATGACCATGCCGACGGTGAAGTTCGTGAGGCTGTGTCTGACGTGCGGCCACATCGTGCCGTCGGCGAACGCCTCGTAGGTCGCGGAGAACATCGCGCTCGCCTTCGGGAGCAACAGCGGATTCACCCAACCGGAGCGCGCGACCATCTCCCAGATCAGGAAGAAGATCCCGAGGTTGACGATCGTGATCGCGACGACGCGCAGGGGCGCCAGCCGGGAGAGGATCGTCGGCTGGATGCGCTCGGTGGCCGAGTCGGCGGCCACCCGCAGGTTGGCGGTCGGCGCCGCCATCAGCCCGCCGTCCTCGCGCCAAGCGCCTCGTCGCGCAGCAGGCCCCACACGTGCTCGCGCAGCTCTACGAGGCGATGGTCGCGCTTCGTCTCGTCGTCGAAGCGGCTGCGCGGGACGTCGACCGGGACGATGTCGCGGATCGAGCCGGGGCGGTGCGATATCACCACGACCCGGTCGGCCAGCGTGATCGCCTCGTCGATCGAGTGGGTGATGAAGACGACGGTCTGGTGCGTCTCGGTGATGATCTTCTCCAGCTCCGCCTGCATGGCCTCGCGCGTCATCGCGTCGATGGCGCCGAACGGCTCGTCCATCAGCAGGATGTCGGGCTCGCAGACCAGCGCCCGGGCGATGCCGACGCGCTGGCGCATGCCGCCCGAGAGCTCGTGGGGATAAGCCTTCTCGAACCCCCTCAGCCCGACGAGGTCGATGCAGCGCTGGATGCGCTCGGCCACCTCCTTCTTGGAGCCGTTCCGGTCGCGCATCTCGATGCCGAAGCGGACGTTCCTCTCGACGGTCCGCCAGGGCAGCAGGGCGTAGTCCTGGAAGACCATCGCGCGGTCGGCGCCCGGCCCGTGGACGACCTCGCCTCGCACCTTCAGCGTGCCCTGCAGCGGCTTGATGAAGCCGGCCACCATGTTGATGAACGTCGTCTTCCCGCAGCCGGAGGGCCCCACGATCGCGATGAACTCGCCCTCGTGGATGTCCAGCGTGATGTCGCTCAGCGCGATGAGGCGGGTGTGCGTCCGCATGTTCTCGTAGCCGGCGCTCACGCCCTGGGCGGAGATCAGGGGTTCAGTCATCGGATCGTCCGCATGCCCGTCTCCTCCTCCGCCGGCGATCTCTTCAACGGCGTGCCACCGGCACCGCTACCTCAGTAGTGCTCCTACATCATCTGAAGCCGTGTTCGACTCTCTCTATATACAAACGTTTGCAGCGCGCTCAAACTTACACCGACACTCACCGACGCGCAAGTGGTACTTGGGTGCTGCGAGTATCGCTCGCGCTCTCCGCGTCGAGCCGGGCCACGCGGCGGCGAGCAAGGGGACGGCACTCATGCAGCGCTCGCGTCCGTCACCGCCCCGCCGGGTCGCGCCGCCGGACCCTCGCCGATCAGCAGCGCGCACATCGCCGCCGACCCGAGGAGGAGGGCGGTCGTCACCAGCATGGCCGGGGCGCGTCCTGCGTGCTCGTAGAGCAGGCCGGCCACTGCCGGGCCGGCGAGCAGGCCCGCGTCCATCGAAAGCCGATAGGACCCGAGCCGGCGGCCGACGCTGGCCTTCGGCGTGCGGTCGGCCACGATCGTCGCCCCCACCGAGTTGCCCGACGAGAAGAACGACAGCAGCAGCAGCGCGAGCACCCACGTCGCGGTACCGAGCGGCAGGGCGAGCAGGGAGACGCTCGCGGCCATGACCACCAGCGTCGGGATGAGCGCCGCCTTGCGGGACACGTGGTCCGAGACGGCGCCGGTCGCCCACCCTCCCAGCATCCGCGCCAGGCCCGCCGCCGCGAGCGCGGCGCCGACGACCGACGCTGAGAGCCCGAGCTCGTGGTCGCCGATGATGGGCACAAGCGTCTGCGGCAGCGCGCCGAAGGCGAAGAACGTCGAGAACCCGACGCACGCGACGGCCAGCTGCTCGCCGCGGGAGAGCCCCGGGACACCATCGTCGATGGTGCCGTCCCCGGCCAATGGCGCTGTGCGCGCGTCCGGCCGCTCGGCCGCGGACTGGCGCGCGAACGCCACGCAGCCCAGCAGGCTGCCGGCGCAGATGGCAACCGCGGCGACCTGTGCCGTGCGCCAGGAGCCGAGGTCCGCCAGCACCCCGCCGAGCGCCGGTCCCAGCATCTGCCCGACCATCAGCGCCGTCGTGTACATCGCCATGGCGCGGCCGCGGGCCCCGGCAGGCGCGCGGGTCGAGAACACCTTCATGCCGGTCGTGTTCGTGAGCGCCGAGGCCACGCCGATCGCGCAGACGCAGACGAGGATCAGGATCAGCGACTCGGCGAGCCCCAGCACGGCGCTGAACAGGGCGACGACGAGCGCGGCTGCGCCGAGCGTCACCGGCGCAGCGACCCGATCGGCGACGTGCCCGGCCGGCAGGTCGGTGACCAGGCGGCCGAGGGCGAACGCGGCCGTGATGAGGCTGATCTCGGCGGCCGTGATCGCGAGGTCGCGGCCGATGTCCGGCAGCAGCGGCCCGCGCATGAAGGACACGAGCGTGATCGAGAGCATGACCCCCGACACCAGCGGCAGTGGCCGCTGCAGCAGGACCGTCATTCGGCGCCGGAGGCGCGCAGGGCGATCTCCATGGCCCCCATCATGGCCTGATAGCGCCCAGCGGGGTGCGGGGCGACGTTGTTGCACGCCGGCCCAGCCACGCCGATCAGACGCCGACGCCCAGGCACCGTCGCGTGACGTCCCCTTGCCGACGAGAAGCGGAAGTCCGCCTCATTTGACCAGCGCGAGGTCGCGCCGCGCCGCACTTCGTCAGGGCTTGACGGGCGGCAGGTCGTCCACCGTGGCCGTCTGGCCGACCATGTGGGCGATCAGCTGCTCGCCGCGGGTGATACGGACGCTGTAGAGCGAGAGCGTTCGGCCGCGGCGCTCCTCGTGCGCGGTCGCCACGAGCCGATCGCCCTCGCGGGCCGGTCGCAGCAGGTGGATGCTCGCACTCCCCAGGACGGCGATCCGGCCGTGCAGGTTCGAGGCGACCGCGACCGCCTGGTCGGCGAGGGAGAACAGCGCGCCGCCGTGGAGGATCGAGGCGGAGTTGAGGTGGGAGGCGCGGACTTCGAGCTCCACGCTGGCCTGGCCGGGGCGCGCCTCCAGGGTGCGCAGCCCCAGGAGATGGCGTCCGAAGGCGTCGGCATCGGACCCCGGGCCGGTCATCGTGCCTCCAGGCGCTGGCGCAACCCCGGCGCGGCGCGGTAGCGCTCATCGCCCGTCTCTGATCGGAGGCCGTCGAGCACGTCCAGCACCCAGCGCGGGCCGACTTCCTCCAGGCGGGCGATGGGTCCGGTGCGGTAGCCGAAGCCCAGCTGCATGGCGGCGTCCACATCGTCGGCGGTGGCAACGCCCTGCTCGACGGCAAACGACGCCTCGTTGAGCAGCTGCGCGACGATCCGGCCGCCTACTCCGCCCGCGGCGTCGCCGATCCGCTCGGTGCGGAGGCCGAGCGAGCGGAAGAAGCCGTCCACGGTCTCCATCTCAGTGTCGCTGCAGCGCTCGCCGCGGATGAGCTCCACGACGCCTGCCGCGTCGACGGGCGGGACGAGGACGAAGCCGATCGCCCGCCCGTGCGGCGCCAGCCGGGCGAGCGACCGGGCGGCGCATGAGACCGCGGTCGCCTCGTCGACGTGGAGGCAGACGTCCGGGGAGGCGTCGCCGGCGGGCGCGGGCGGCGCCACCATGGTCCATCCTCGCGCCTCCGCGAGCTCGCGCAGCTCGCCCGCCAAGCGGCTCGTGCCGGCGATCTCCACCCGACCCGCCGCGGGTGGCGCCAGCGGTGGGGCGTCCTCGACGGGCCCCGGCTCGCGGCGACCGGTCCGCCCGGCCAGCGCCATCCGCCGCAGCAACAGGGGCGGGCGCCAGCGAGGCTCGTGGGAGCTCTGCTCGTAGAGCCTCGGCAGCGCTTCGGCGATCAGGTCCACGCCAATGAAGTCCATCAGCTCGAACGGACCCATCGGTACGCCCGCCGCCGCGCGGCAGATCCGGTCGACCTGATCGACGCCCGCGATGCCCTCCTCGACGACGCGCAGCGCCTCGAGGAAGAACGGCTGCTGGCAGCGATTGGCCAGGAACCCGGGCACGTCGCGCGCGTGCACCGGACGCTTGCCCATCGCCTGTGCGGTCGCCCGGGCGACCGCCACGGCCCATGGCGCGGTCACCTCGGAGGCCACGATCTCCACGAGCGGCATGACCGGCGCCGGGTTGAAGAAGTGCATGCCCACGACCCGCTCGGGAGCCGCGGCCTCCGCCGCCACGGCGCCGACCGCCAGCGACGAGGTGTTCGTCGCCAGCACGCAGCGAGCATTCACCACGTCGCGGGACAGACGGGCGCAGACCTCCTGCTTGAGCGCGAGGTCCTCGGGCGCCGCCTCGATCACCAGCTCGCACTCCGCCAGCGCGCCCAGCTCCACAGCCTCGAGTCGAGCCGCGGCCGCGCGCGCCGCCGCAGCGTCGAGCCGTCCGCGCTCCGCCAGCCGCCCCAACACGCCGTCGATGGCGGCCACGGCCTGCTCGGCCACCTCCAGACGCGCATCGACCACCAGCGTCCGCGCCCCCATCGCGCACGCGAGCTGGGCGATGC
>WUUC01153230.1_pt1 | contig 10662 bp, 12 predicted proteins | sample 6278441 | NCBI WGS metagenome assembly WUUC01 (sample SAMN13675441, study PRJNA597444) | soil metagenome | isolation source: soil | place: USA: Washington | collected 2017-10 | reverse complement strand
TCTGACGCCAGCACCGCATACGCCTTGAAGTCCTTTCCGCGCAGCGCACAAGCAATCGCCCCGCTGTCGTAGCCGGACGACAACCCGATGAAGCAGCCGGGAACATACCGCTTCGCCACCGCACGCTCAAATGCGGCGATGCAGGCGTCGTAGGTCGTTACCGTCTGCCGCCAATCCCACTCATGGTAATTGGTCGTATAGAGCGTCTCGCCGGTCGAAATCCTGACCGCTTCGATGGTGTTCGCTGGAATCTTGCGCCCGCCGACGCCGGACTCGTAGCTAGCGCACTCGATGCCTTTACGCCAGATAGGTTTGCTGGCGAAGCGGTCTGTCACGAACAGGGCGCGGTCGCTGCCGAAGTCGTACAGCGCTATGGCGAATTCGCCGTCTAACTCGCGCGGGAACATGGCGCCGTACTCGCGATACGCCGGGATGATGTTTTCCCCGTCAGACCGGGTAAACGGCCAGTTGTAAATCTCTCCGTTGTAGACCGCGACCACATCGCCATCAACAAACGGCTGTACCGTTACCTCGCCGGTGACGTGCAACAGGTAATGCGCGAAGTGCAGATCATCACGGACAAGGTAGCTGGTCGCATCCTGGCCGCGGCGGCGGATGAATTGGTTATTGCCGCGCCCCTTTTTGGACACCATGAAACCGCACATCAGAACCGTCTACCGATGTAGTTAGGCTTCGGATTCCGTGTGATGTACGGATTGATCCGATGGTGATACGGCTGATACGCCTTCGCCTCTTTGCCGAGCAGCCAGAATTCCGCCTTGTGCCGCTCGCTTTGATTGCTGACGGTCGGCACGAACTCTACTTCGCGCACCGGCCCAAGCGTCCGAATGTGCTTCGCCGTCGACCACCAGAAGTTTCCCTGGTAGTGGCGGATCGGATCGGCCATCTCGTTGATACCTACCGTGTCGTAGCCGGCGTCGAGTTTGCCCACGCAGTCGCGCCAGCGGTGCACGGTCCAGTGGAGCAGGCACGCGCGCCAGTCGTCAATCGACCGCTTCGGCTGCGTCACCCCTTTGGTATGCAGGTACAGGATGTAGGCGTCGTGCTTCGCTGCGAACTCGCACAGTAGATCGATGGTCGGAAACTCAAAGGTTTCCGGCTCGCACTCGTTGCGCACAAAACTGTCGGTCGCGGCGAGCAAACCGCTACTGGTTAGTTCGCTCGTGATCTCCTGATCGACCGCTTCCCACGTCCCCAGCAAACCAACGTGGTAAAACACTGCAATCGGCACGTTAGTATTGGGAGACATGGCGGAACATCGCATGGTCGCGAACGTCGATCGCGTGCGTCGCAACCTTCACACCGGCGCCGTACTTCCATAAAACGTATGGCAGGGAAACCTGATCGCGCCACTGCCAGCGACAAATCTGCGACCACCAGGCGTCCATCAGCCGCGCGACCGCTTCTGTGTTGCGACGGACAATCACGGTGCACTCGTACAGCGGCGCGTCGTCTGGTAGCCCTTCGCCTCGGTAGAACGCTTCTTGCGCTTTCAGTTGAAGCTGGAGCCACGGAATCTGGAAGCGCTTCTGCTCGCGCAACGCGGCGAATTCCTGCCATACCGTCTCGCGATAGGGATGCGTCATCAACGCAATATCGGCATCGCCGAGCAAGGTCGCTACCGCCTCCGGTTCGACATTCAGCCACACGTTCGCGTCGTGCCATACCGTGACATCGGCGGCGGGTTGAAACAGGTGCGCCAGAATCTTCGGCCCTTTTGCTTCCATGATTGGCCGCCGGAAGATGCCCTCGCCTTGGAAGCACTGGACATCCGCACGCCTTGCGTACTCGCCGGCCGTGGCGGTATAGGACTGCACAATCACGCCGCGATCCTTGCGCCGAGTAGGTCTTCCGGCCTGACCTTCGGGAAGCAATCGAGGCCGCTGTCCGGATTACCGTTCCAGATCTCCATCTTCGTTTGCGCTGCGAACTCGGCCCAAGCGCGACGGTGACGCTTGAAAGTGAACTCGTTCGGGTTGTCGAGTCCTTGGTGCTGACCGTGCCAATGGGTGATGGCGTCGTCACGAAGATCAACACCGAACAACAGGCACCGAGCCGCCCCGCGATCCTCGGCCAGATGAGTCGCACGCAGAGCTGAATTGCCGCCCGTACGAATCTTGCGCGGGGCAACGTAGGCGGCTCCGGTGCGCGGATCATTCTCGGAGCAGATTCGCTCACCAGCGAACTCATGCAACTCCGGACTGACGCGCGGCCTGCGGCGCGTCCACCATATCGCGTTGGCGGCGAACAGTACGGCCGCTGTCGGCAGCCGTCGCCATGTGTCGTTGGTGACGATTGCGATCAATCCAGAGTCCCGCACGGCATCGGCGACAGCCTGCGTCATGGACGGTCCAGACGCGCAAATAACCACGGGTTGGCCGGACCACATTACGACTTGTCCTGTCCTTTTTTCACCGACAACCGCCACGAACCGTCCTTAGCGTCAGGCTTCGCTTCGGTGTCGCGTTGCGCGATCCAGAATGATCCGCCCCACGAAACACCGTCGCCTTTTGCGTACGCCGTGCCTTCCCGGTAAACGCCGCGATCGATGACTACCGAGCGAGATATAACGCGCTCAAGTACCGTCCCATCGGTGTAGTGGGTAACACGCTTATCGGTCCTGCCGTCATTTGCCGTCTCTTCCGACTCGCTCGCGATGCCGTTCAACATCACGGCCCAGCCCGCGGCGAATAGACCGGCATCGCCTACCGGATCGGTCTGTCGGAAGGAGCGAATCATCCCGCCGCGATGGGCGGCGAATGTTCCACGCGGATAGCTCTTCGCATCTTCTATCGACAGGAGCGGCTCGTACTGCGTGGCATCGCGCCCAGGATCACCATCCTTCGGGCGCGGGAGTTCGGCGAGCGCTTTGGCGACTTCACGGGTCACCATAAGCGCCACGGTGTCAGGGTGGACCGAATCGCCGTCTTTCGGCTTCGGCAGCGATGCAACTTCTGCGGATAAGAGGCTGGATATCCATTGCTTGAGCGTTGGCTCGTCGAAGCTCTTTCCATCTTTGGGCGCAGGGATCAATGCCACCGCTGCGGCCACTTCTGATGCCACCACGGGGCGCAGATCGTCAAGGGTGACGGATGAGCCATCCTTCGGGAGCGGTAGGAGCCCAGCGGCCGATTTGACGGCTTCTGCGGCTATCGCTTCGATCTCAGCGCGCGGCATACCGTGTTTTCCGGGATCTCCATCTTTCCCGCGCAACGACTCCAGCCATTCACCCTCAGACCCTTGGAAGCCGCCCAAGCACGCGATTTGGAACGCGCTGGCACCTGGCAATCCATCCTTGGGTGGCGGCAGCGCGGCAAAGCGCTGATCAAGCGCTGCAGCCATTTCTGTAAGCGAGTCGACGCGCCTCGAGATAGCGCCGATCGCATTACCAACGAATTCTTTGACGACTGACGCAACCGTACCGATCAACCCGTCAAGATCGTCCTTCGTCATGCCGCTAACCGTTCACGCAACATCTTCTCGACATAGTAGTTGCGCCCGATCATCTTTACTTCTTCCTCTTCGTCGTCATCTGGTTTTGCGGGAACGGCAGGAACTGCGGGAACAGCCGGCACCGGCTTCGCGAACGGCTTGTCGGCGTCGCGATCGGCAATTGCCTCGATGCTGTATTGCTGCTGTTGCAGGTAAACCGTACTTCCGCCGATCAACGGCTTCTTGTTCAGCCGCCACCTAGCCTCGTTCGGAGTAAGCAGCGAGCCGTCGACCCCCTGCTTGAGCACTTCCATCTGCGTCTTTTGATCCATCCGGAGCAGGCCGGTCAGATCCAACTGCACGCCGAGCCATACGCCATCCTTTGCCGAATCAAGCCCAAGCCCGATCATTTGGCACTCTTCCATGTTCTCGATTAGCGTTTGCAGGCATTGGGAGTAATACTGTTGATCGAGCAGTTCCGCGTTATTGTTCAGCGGCGCCGGCCCGACGCCGACCTTGTAGCCGGGTACGTGGAACGTCGAGCATATTTTCTCGTCGCTTGCTTTGGACTGCTCCACAAGCTGAGAGTCGACCGCAGTTTGACGCATTGCCTCGAACTTGAGTCCTTCGCCGAGAACCGCGACCTTGCCGGCATTCGCTCCCGTGAACTCAGCATCCCATTTGGCTTTCATTCGCGTGGCCAACTCAGGCGAGATCTTGTCGGGTCCGGTGATTACGCCGCCAGGATTCGATGCGTTGCGGAAAAAGGCTCCGGAGTCGCGCTGAATGTTGAGTCCTTGTTGCGCCACGAGTCCAGCTGCATACATGGGACTCGTTCCGACTAACGGATGAAATAAACAATTCATCCGATCGTGGATAATCTCCGACGCCGGCACGATGATGCTGCCCTTTCTCAGTCCGGCTAGATTGTCCTCACCGAGTTGGTAGAACACCGAGCCGTCCGGCGCCACCAAGGGGAGCGTACGTCGCGAGTCGAGGACGTGTTCTGAGGCCACAACGCCGCGATTGTCGCGTTCAAGCAAAACGTATGAGTTACCGTAGTCCAGCTTTGCGGAAATCCACCACTCTTTGAACTGAATGTGCGTCTGGTATCGATTCGGCTTACGGAGAACTGGAGAGAATGCGGGGCTTTCGATCTCGTCGAAAAGGTCGTTGTCGTCCCAACGAATGAGCATCCACCGCAGTTTGCCAATATCGCCAGCGATCAAAGACCGACAGGCATAGACGATAGGGTGAGACAGAACCGTTTCGATTGTCGGCGGGTCATCGCACTGGAATGCTCCAGGCGGTCGATCGATAAACAAACTCGTCCAGCCGCCTCCGCTCACTGGCGACAATGGCGCCGCCTTGCGCACCGGAGTCACCGCTGCACGGGCGAAGGCATCCATCAACCTCACTTACGCACCATCCCGTGCCGCAGGAACCACGCGGCGAAGAGACAGACTGCCGATCCGGTGATCAGCGACCAACCGACGCCGGCAAGCAGGAATACTCCGACGATCGCGAGCGCAGACCCAGCCAGCAGGAAGAGCAACAGCGCGACCACCGCCGAATTGGCGAGAATGACGCGGCCGAATCGCTTCCATCTGCTCGGCTTCGGACTCACTTGGCGTCACGTCGCTTGAACTCTCGTACCGGCGGAACGTAGGTGCTGACCTTCTCCGGCGGCTTGTCCTCCGGCTTTACCGGCTGCGTGACAATTTGCTTCGTGGCGTAGGCCCGATCCGGCGTCATCGTGCGCGTACGGTATTGCGCCTTGCCGATCGCGACCAACAGCCGCGCATCGCTCTCGCGAGCATCGAACTCGTCGCCTGCCTTCAGTCGGCGAGTGCCGTACCGAAAGTCTTTCGTCGCGGTCACTTGTCTTGACATTCACTAACTCCGATGTAAAAACGGCCCGGTTTTTGACGCCGGGCCGCTTGAGTGCTTCACCGTGGATCAGCTTTCGGCCGAGCCGTAATCGGCGTCGTTGATCCACTGCACCGCCGAGGACCGACGCTTGGCGAAGTTGATCGAACGGACCACCTTGATCGCCGTCGACTCGGTTTGAAACATCGAGTTAAAGTACTGCGACGCTGCGACCGGCGTATCCGTCCTTCCAGTCGGGGCGGTCGATTGCTCGATCATGGCGTCTTTCGACAGCGAGACTTCGACGCCGGTGTCCCCGATCCGGTAGATGTCGCTCGGCTTCAGCAGCGCCACGACACCACCCGGAACGTTGTCGCCGACGACGATGTTGTCACCCAGGAGGTTCCCGCCGGTCGAATTGATGCCGCCGAACTCGGGCTGCCCCAGCGGGTTGACCATCAGTTGGATCGACTTCGCCAGAGACGGGTTCATCACCAGCCAGAGGTTCGTCGCGTTCTTTGCCGCCAGGAAGGCCGCGTACAGGGACTTGATGTCGCTGCGAAGCCCGCCCGCATCGGTTCCATCGCTCGACAGCGGAGCGACTCCGGCCAAGATACCGGCCGGCGATACTCCAGATACAGCCGCGGTTGCCGACATGAACGTCAGATCGACTCGCTGCGATGAGGCTTCGACCAAAGCATCACGAACCAGCCCCTCGGCTGCTGGCGATGAATCGCGCAGCAACTCGTTGGAGACTACGGCCAATGCTCCGACCTTCAGCGGCGTCAGCGACACGTTCATAAAGTCGACGGTCGTCGCCGGAATCGCTCGCGACTCACCCACCCAGTAGCCAGTCGCCGCACCGTCCTGACCTTTGATCATGACGTTGGCCGGGACCACACGAAGCGGGAGCTTGTCGTAGACGGTCATCGAATACAGGTACTCGATGAAGTCGCCGGTGTACTGCGTGTTGGCGTTGACGAGCTCGTGGCCCCATTCGCCGGACTCCGTGCCGCCGCCCGGCACTTCGTTCGCCTTCATGATAGCGATCAGCGTCGGATTCGTTTTGCCCCAGCGCTGCATTGCCACCGCCAAGGGCGAGCGGTCATCCATACGACCGACGGCCTTCGCGATGATCATCCGCGTGAAGTTCTGCCCTTTGAACTTCTCGGGCGCGTCCTTCGGCGCAACGATGATCGTCGGGCCGGCTTGCGTACCGCACGCAGGCGCGCGGGACTCAGATCCGGTCTTCGTGCTGGTCGCTACAACGGGAGTCGCTGAAGCGGCCAACTCTTCCATCCGCTTCATGCGGCGCAGGTCATCGGTAAGCGCCTTGATCTCACCGTCGAGCGTGTCGAACTCTTCTGACTCGGCCGCGTCGGTTGATCGGCCGTCGTCTGCCGCCTTCTGCATAACAGCTTTCATACTTGCCGCTTTCGCGGCGATCGTGTTCTCCAGGTCTTTGACCTGTTCGGAAATGCTTTTCATGTGATTTACCTCGGGATAAGTTTTACGGCGCCCGGATGGGCGACGAGGATTCCCGAGGCGCCGGGAGAAGTGACAAGCAGCGAGATACCTTTTCGCGTGGTACGGCCTAGCGCGGCCTGCGATTTGGTGTCCAGCTGCTTGAAAAGGGTAATTCGTGCGTCTGCGTTCATCGGAATCGGCGCGAGCGAAAGCTCAAGCACCTCCGACTGCGGATATCGCAGACCGCCGGATTTCAATTGTTCGATCAGTTCGTAGACGGGCTGGAATCCTATCGACACAGCCCGAATAAGTCCGTACTTCACCATCTGCCACGCTTCATCAGCTCGGTCGCGCAGCGCGCCGGGCTCTGGCACCTTCAATATCTGTGCCTCGAAAGGAACGCCTTTCTTTGTCGGAGCGCCAAGGCGGGCGACGCCTACGCTCTTGTCCTGATGGTGGTAGAGGAAAAGCGGTATTTCTGGAGCGAACTTCAGCCCCAATGGTTCGACTACGTCTCCGACGCGATCTGGATTTGGGGTTGTTGCCATCCCACGGATGATGCGTTGCTCCTCGTCCATGCTCTTGCATTCGTAACCCCAGTCAAGGGTTTTGCGTTCAATGGGCATTTGCGACCTCCGCTTTTTTCCGCGCCAATGCCGCACGCACCCCTGCTGAAATTTTGGCGCGATACGCCGCGTCCTTCGGACGTTTTTTACCGATATGGCGCAGTGAGTTGGCGCGCTTCCATTCCTCGGTATGTTTTGAACCGAGCGCGTGTTTGTTACCTATAAGCTTCGCCGCGTGTTCTGGCGCGAGAGCAACGCCGCGCCGTTTGGCCGCGCCTTTCTCAATCGACTCCAGGGATCGCTTCCTGCCAGTCGCCTTGGCGGCAATCTTTGCCCGCGTCTCGTCCGAGCGCTTCATTCCAAGGTGAGCTGCCGCCGTAGCGGCTACCGCGGCTGGCGACCTCGGCTTGCCCTTGGTAGGCGAAGTCATGCCGCGGTTTGCGGCACTTATCAACGCCTTCGACTCGTCCGTGTGTTTGCGGCCCGCAAATTTCGGATTGGCTTGTTCTTGCGCTGATTTTCTAGCGCGCGCTTCGTCAGTCCATCGGACGCCCAAACAACTACCGGCTATTTTGCAGATGTTGTACTCAGGAGATAGGCCATCGATCGCAATCTGCTCGTACAACAACAAATCCTTGCGCGCGCACCACAAGAGCGGGCGAAATTCAAAAGCCTCCGCGCCTCGTTTGTTCCATGAACGCTGCAACCTCCGGCTGTGATGCCCGCCTTTGACGAGCATCGTTCTGTGAACGGCAAATCTGCCGCGCATGTTCACTGCGCTTCCGACGTATCGCTTGCCGTTCTCGCGATTAATAATCTCGTAAATGCCGGTATTCATAGGCTCCAGAATTGAAAAAGCCCGCTATCGGCGGGCCTCGGTGAGCGTTTGCGTTTGTCGACCGCCGCCGAAGAATAGGAGGTCGTAATCCCTCACCTGCGATCCAGGATTCAGCGCCATAAGGCTCACGGCATCGAAAACCGCCATCAACGGATCAATCTTGGCCTTCCCTGACGCCTGCTTCGTTATCGTCACTGCATTTCCTTTGTCCTCGATTTTGGCGTTGCCCACAGCCCACGCCATCAGCCTCGAATTGCCGTGCACGAACTCGCCACCAGCAACCTTGCGCTCCGTGGTTTTAATGGCGCCGTTCAATCTCCAGCCTTGAGAGATCGCGACGATCTGCTCCATCTTGATGCCGCGATCAGCGATCAGCAGCTCGTCGACGATATCGCCTATCCCAGACGCATCAACGCCGACCGCGTTCTTTTCCGGCAACAGACCAGCGTCGCGGACCTTGCAAACGATGTCTGCAACCGCGACCACGTCATCGCCTGGCTTCTCAACGATCGTCAAATCGCCATCGGCCTCGTAACCTTGAAGAGCTGGCGCGATCTCCTTGCGCCGCTCGAGCACGATTCGGTGCGCCCAAGCATGGCCCCAATGCAGCCAACGTCCGGATTCCCGCTCGCGTCCAACAACCGCCAGGCCAAGCAAATCATCAAGCCCGCCGCCGTCAATCCCAACCACAACGACCTCGCAGCGCTTCAGCAGTTCGTCCAGTGTCAGGCTCTTGTCGCCGCACGCTTCCCAGAAGTCAGCGCCTGCCCAGCGGTCGGAGCGGAGCGACAGCCCAATCTCGACGTTCAGGTGTTTGGCGAGAATCGACTGAAGCGACTCTTCGCCGTCAATCCCGGCCTGCGTCAGCCTTCGCGATAGGAAGGCTTCGTCGACCGATGCCCCGAGGTTCGGATTCGTCACTCCATAGTTCGTCGGGTCTTTGTAAGCCCCCGACTTGATCATCGCCTCAGGGAACTCGTAGAGCACCGGCAGGAATTGCTTATCGACGATCACACCGTCGCGCACGTCGCGCGCGTACTTGAGCTTCGATTTGAAGACTCCCGCAGGAGGTTCATCCGATTGCGTCGTTAGATAGATAACGAAGCCCTCCGGACGGCTTGCCAGCCCACCCGTAGCCTCATTCAGCATCGACTCGGCACCTGACCGCTTACCGAACAGCCACAGCTCGTCAATCAGTACAGCGGTAGCCTTTTTCCCAGACACCGACTCGTTATCGGCCGCGACCACCTTGAGCATCGCGCCGTTTTTTCGGTGCGTGATGGTTCGGTAATGCTCCTGGACGTGAAGTAGGGCGGAAAGCTCTTCGTCCCACCGCACCATATCTCGGGCCGCGAAGAACGAGTTATTCGCAATCTCAATCGTCGGAGCCACGATCAGGAACTCGGCCGACTCGCGCCAATTCCTGATAAGCGCCGTCAGCATGATCCCCGCCGCGAGCGTCGACTTGCCGTTCTTTTTCGAGACCGACAGCAACGACTCGGTTATTTGCCGACGCCCTGACTCGGCGTCGTAGGAACCGAAGATCGCCGCGGCAAAGTCTGTTATCCAGTCGCGGCATATCTCGCCCATCTTCGGGCTTCCAGCAACATCGACCGCGCGGAGTTCGTTGAACACCCCGAGGCACGCTTTGGCCTCATCCGGATACAGCGGGGCGAACGGAATCAGCGATCGGCCGTCGACAATCCTCTGCCGCCAGTCGAGACAAGCGGTAGACCACTTCGGCCCCGCTTTTTTGCGCGGCACTTACGCGCTTTGGTGCATTGCACAACTACCGCCGGTATGCCGCCGGTCTTTTTCGATACCCGTCATAGTGCGTTGCGGCGCAACAATCAGCCTGTTTTGCGCTTGGCTTTGTTGTCGATCACCAATCGCGGACCAACAGACTGGGCGAACTTGCCTTTAGCGGCCTCTTCAGCCGCCCTCTGACGGTCGTCTTTCTTACCGGCGTCGCCTAACTTAACGTGCACGTACTGCGCCGCAGCTACCGCCGCACGTACCCGCAACCGGGGGTCTTGCTCCAAGTCATTCATGACGGACGTTAGGAACGCTAGCGGCGTCCCAGCGACGGGCGGCGTGGTGAATTGGTCGCGTGACCGCTGATCAGCCTCTATCGCAGACTTCCGTTTGTGGCACTCAGCGCTTAAAGATTGTAGGTTGTTGTCGTCGTTTGCCCCGCCCTCGCAGAGCGGGACAATGTGATCGACTTCCGTAGCCGGCAACAGAGCGCCGCCGCACCGCTCACACTGGCAATGATGGCCGTCGCGGGCGAGGATGCGGGATCGGGTATCCATCCAAACGGAGCCACGAGTGCGCGGCGTAGCGCCCTTTCGCGGCCGGCCGGAACCTGGGCGCGCGCCGCCTGTGTTTGGGCGCTTACCGCCGCTCCTACCCTTTACGCCGGCCATTTGATGGTTCTCAGGTCAAAGGAGGGAAAAATTGGCGGAATGA
>WUUC01076452.1_pt1 | contig 10662 bp, 10 predicted proteins | sample 6278441 | NCBI WGS metagenome assembly WUUC01 (sample SAMN13675441, study PRJNA597444) | soil metagenome | isolation source: soil | place: USA: Washington | collected 2017-10 | reverse complement strand
TAGGCGAAAGATTCTGATGGGGGAGTCTCAGATTGTGGTGTGTGTCGACATGCTCGGTGAAGGATTTGATCTTCCGGAGCTCAAGATCGCTGCGTTCCACGATATTCGGAAAACCCTCGCGGTGACATTGCAGTTGGCGGGACGCTTTACGCGTTCGCGCCCTGATCTCGGGGATCCGACGTTCATCGCAAACATTGCGGACGTGAATGTTCGCGAGGAGCTGCGCAAACTTTACTCGCGTGATCCGGACTGGAACGTGCTGCTGCCGAATCTAAGCGAGCAGCTGATCGGTGAACAGATCGACTTCCAGGAATTTCTCCGCGGGTTCACGGAACTCCCTGACGAGGTGCCACTGAAGTCAGTTCGGGCAGCAACAAGTGCGGTGGTCTACAAAACAACATGCGAGCAATGGCAGCCTGAAAACTTCCGAAAGGGCATCCCGAATATTGGCGCCTGCGAGCAGGTCCATTACTCGCTCAACGAGCGTGAGAACACGCTTGTTGTTGTAACGGCGAAGCGCCTCGCCCTGCCATGGATTGATGCCGCAGAATTATTTAGCTGGGAATGGGAGCTGTACGTTCTCGTCTGGTTTCCAGACCTTAAGTTGCTGTTTGTCAATAGTTCGTCGAATGCTGGTGAGTACAAATCGTTGGCGCACGCTGTCTGCGGCACTGACGCACTACTTATCAAAGGCCAAGAGGTATTTAGAACGTTTGCGGGTGTTCATCGGCTACGACTCCAGAATGTCGGGCTAACGGAGTTACTTGGACGTAATGTGCGATACACGGGCCGTATGGGTTCTGATGTGGGGCCGACTATTCCGGACGCTCACCGTCATCGTACGGTGAAGTCGGTGTTGTCGGGCAGCGGATTCGAGAATGGTGAACGGGCAACAGTCGGTGCATCCCGAAAGGGCCGTATTTGGTCACACAACCGTGAAAACGTTGTGCAGCTGGCCGCTTGGTGTAGAGGCATTGGCGAGAAGATACTCGATGACACCATCGATCCCGAGGAAATCCTCAGAGGCACGCTGGAAGCCGAAACGCTCACCGGACGACCGGTGACAATGCCGTTAGCGATTGACTGGCCGGAGGATTTTTATCGGGTGCCAGAAGTGACCTGGCGTGTGATATTTGGCGATGTGGAACGAACGCTTGCAGAAGTAAGCATAGAACTTGTTGACCCGACTGAAGATGGACCCCTAGTCTTTGCGGTCTCATCAGAAGAGGAACGGGTTGAACTGGAGCTCCAACTCTTCGATACGCCAACCGGACCGAACTACAGATATGCTATTCGTGGGGATGAGCGCGCGTCGATGCGGAAAGGCGGGTCCGCGGAGGCAACTCCGCTCGACGAATTCTTTTACGACGCTCCGCCAACTATTTGGTTCCGTGACGGATCATCCCTCGAAGGCAACCAGCACGTACCATTGAAGGAGCAGTATCCTCCTTACGATGTCAATAAGATCGACGCGTGGAATTGGTCAGGCACCGTGATCACCAATGAGTCGCAGGGCATCGCGAAAGATCCTACATCGATTCAGGCTCGCGTCATTCGCGAGTTGATGGCTAAGGAATATGACGTCATCGTTGATGATGACGGTCCAGGCGAAGCGGCAGATGTTGTCGCGATACGCCTTGAGGGAGATGAGGAAGCACCGACTGGAATTCAGGTCGAATTCTATCACTGTAAATATTCCTCTGAAGAGGAGCCTGGTTATAGAATTAGGGACCTGTACGAAGTGTGTGGGCAGGCGGAGAAAAGTATATCTTGGATGACGACTGCTGAGCGCCAGACCGATCTGTTTCGTCACCTGCTCCATCGAGATTCGCTGCGTGTCGACCGAGGGCAGCCATCCAGAATTGAGCGGGGCGATCGAGATCTCATCTTCAAGATTAGAGAAATCAGCCGGCTCCGGCCCGTGCATCTTAAAATATTCATCGTGCAGCCAGGGCTATCCAAGTCAGTGGCAACACGCGATCAGCTCGAACTCCTCAACGTCGCTGCAAATCACCTATGGGAGATGTATCTACTTCCATTCGGTGTCATTGCAAGTGCCTGAACTACTCGTACATCTAACGACGACGGGTCGGCGGATGTCCGGCTCGATGCCGAGGCTTGATAGCTTTCTCGTGAGAACATCCTCACGAAAGGAAGTCGTCGGGCAGGTCATAGTCGCACACCGATAGTACACATGACCCTTCCGCTCCGACCCCACAAGCGACCGTCTGCGGGTCGCGCATTTGAACATTCGGCTGTACTTGAACCGGTGTCTCAGACGCCGCGGCCACACCCGCGACTTGAGGCGTGCTTGCACCTCGAAGAAGAGCTCCTTCGAAGGTTCCGTAGCAGGTACGAGAGCCCGTTCAGCCTCACGCGCCCACCTGTCCGGTTCCGGAGGCCGAGATCGAAGAGGAACTGATTCAGTCTGTGGAGCGAGTAGTGGCCAGTCGCGTACCACTCGAAGGCGAGTTGCACGAGCGGTGCTCGTTCAGGATCGCGCACTTTGGCTTTGCCACCGCCGCAATCGAGATAGCCTACTGGCGCATACGTGGGTAGGAAGCCTTGCTCGAGCCGCTTCTGGATGCCACGCTTTGCCTCTTCGCGGAGATTGCGGATGTAGTCGGCAGCTACAACCGCCTGGATGTCCGCCGCGAGGCGGCCGCTTCGGGTGTTCATGTCCAAGCCTTCGCCCGCGAAGTAAACGGGGATGCCTCGGTCGATGAGTTCTCCAAGATCTGCCCAATCCTTGAGGTTCCTCGCCGAGCGATCCACCTTGTGGACGAGAAGTCCGTCTGCCTCACCCCTCCGAAGTCGCTTGAGCACATCTCGGAAAATCGGCCGACCGCGCTTCGCAGCCGTCTCTTTCTCCTCGAACCAATCGATGACCGGAAGGTGGTGGCGGGAGGCGAACTTAGCGATCTCCTCCCGCTGGGTTAGCAGCGAGACGCCTTCGCCCTGCTTGGGTGTTGAGACCCGGATGTACCCGAAGAAGCGACCTTTGGATGAATGATGGGATGAAATGTGGGTCATCATTCAGCCTAGAACATTGCTGCAGAACCAGACATCGGGGATGTTGGTGATGTTGCAGGAAGCGAAGACCCGCCATCGGCGGGTCTTCTCCGTGTCTCTTAGCCTCAAGCGCTGAGTGCGCCGATTTCTTACGGCGAGGGTTCGTTGCAGGTTTCGAGGAGCTCATTCGGAAATGAGGCCGCAAAATTTAACAATTCGGTCATCTCGAGAGTTCGACAATCATCCAAAGTTCGAGGCGTGTCCCAATGAGGTCCACATCTGTGCTGGCGCTCGCGTTTCGAGATCGTTGCGAACGGCTCGCGGAGCGTAAACGCTATCGTTTTGCCTGACACGCGACAGTTCGACATCATGATTTCGAGCAATTGGCGTTTACGGTCGTTGTCGGCCGATTCGTAAAGCGTGGCCGCGCTACGTGCCAGTTCGACAATTTCTCTCGTCTTTGTGATGAGCGAGCCGTGGTCGTCGTTCACGACGGCGAGTTCCTGCTCCAGCTTTTGGCGTTCGAGAACAAGCTCCGCGCGCGCTTCATCGTGAGCCGCCGGATCGATCTTCTCGTCGAGAAGCAACGCGGTGAGCCGCTTCATCCGGGCGTTCGTGGCCGCCAGCGCCTCGATAAGCGCAGCGCGTCGTTTCTCGAAAACTTCCCGGTTGCCGCGCTCGCTCGCGGTAAGTTCCGCCTCGATCCGATCCGCTTCATCTTCACGGAGACGGATTGCCCTGAGCACGTCGCGAACCTCGGTATCGACGCTGTCTTCGCGTACCGAAGTCGTTGGACAGGTGGTCGTCGAGCAGCGGTAGTAGACGTTCCCCTTTGTCATCGAGCCGATGAGCGAGCGGCTGCAGATATCACATCGCAAGAGCCGCCGGAATAGATAGAAGTGTCGCTTCGTGCGGCGAACGAATTTGCCGGAGAGCACTTCTTGCACGCGATCGAAGAGCGCTCGCCGCACGATCGGTTCGTGTGCGCCGGGAAAGAGTCCAAACCGTCCAGACTTGATGATGCCGGCATAGAAGATGTTCCGCAGCATGCGGTGGATCTGCGTGAGGCGGAGAGGATTGCCATTGGTGTTCCGCAGACCGAGCGCGGCAGCTTCTGTCGTGATATCGCGGAGCGTAGGGGCTCCGGTCGCATAGGTTTCGAAGAGTCGACGGACGAGTGGGCCACGAATGGGATCGATGTCTTTCGGTTTGCCGGCGCCGCGATCGAGGTATCCGAGCGGCGCGTGATGCGGCAGGATGCCTTGCTTCAAGCGGCCGTGGATGCCTTTGAGGGCTTCCTCGCGGAGATTGCGGATGTAATCAACCGCGACGACGACTTGGACGTCGGCCGCGAGGCGACCGCCCCGCGAGTGGAGGTCGAGCGTCTCGTTCGCGAAGTGAACTTCGATACCGCTCTCCAGGAGTTCATCGATCTCCGCCCAATCGCGGAAGTTGCGCGTGCTTCGATCCACTTTGTGGATGACGACTCCTTCCGCTTTGCCATGGCGGAGGAGCTTCACCATGTGGGTAAACTCCGGCCGGCCGACTTTGGCAGCCGTACGCTTTTCTTCGAACCAGGTGACGATGACCGCGCCGATGCGGTTTGCATAGGTTTGGATGGCGACGCGCTGTTCTTCCAGGGACACACCCTTGCCCTGCTTGAGTGTGGAGACACGGATGTAAGCAAAAAGCTGCTTCATCCGATATTTGTGAAGGTTCTTGTAGGGTCGACCTGCCCCGAGGAAACCGTACCTCCGGCGATGGCATCGGTCAACTGCAGCCCGGCCCTCGATTCTGCTATCTCAATTGCGAGTCGCACATATCGGCGAAAGCATTCATACGCGGCGGGAATCTCCGCATCCGCGATCTCTGAATACTGTGCGCGAAACGCTCTCAGATTGTCCTCCGCGTGCTGAAGCATGCCAAGACAGTACCCGTCGACCAGCGCACCACGGAAGACTGCAAAGGGAATCATGAATGATACCTTTTGCAGCCTTTTCCGATTCTGCAGCGTCGGTAGAGTGGCCGTCATGCTTCACTCAACCATCCGGCGAGAGCTCGCCGTGCAGTATCACAAGAACCTACCGGACGAAATCCGGTCGTACCTCAAAGGCCGAGGGATTCCTTCGACGATCGTCGAGAAAGAGCTGCTCGGCTGGAACGGCGAGCGAATTGTCATTCCCGTCTTCGGACGCGAGCGCGAAGTGCTCGGATTCCGTTATGTGACCGTGCCGGACGATCCGCACGCCAGGCCGGACATCGTTTCCGATATCCAGCTTGGCACACAGCTCTACGGCGCGGAGAGACTTCTTGCTGGTCCGCGGCGAATTGTCATCTGTGAAGGAGAATTTGACCGGCTGGTCCTCGAAGGGAACCGCATTGCCGCGGTGGCGTCAACCGAAGGCGCCGCGACGTTCCTCGAGGAGTGGCTGCCGTATTTCAAGCCCGTGAAGCATGTCTATGTGTGCTTCCGACGGAATCTCGCGGGAGCCGCCGCCGCGAAGATGATCCAGCAACTCCTGCCGGGCGCGATCATCGTCGATTTGCCTTCGGAGGTGGGACAGGACGGTACCATCACGGACTACTTCACTTTGCACCGCACGAAACCGGACTTCGAAGTCCTGCTCGCCGCCTCCGCGATCGCGGCAGGCAATGACCCGGACGACAGACCGCCCCAGATCCGCGAACTCCAGCCAATCCACAAGTCTGTCCGCCGCCGTGCTGAGAACGTCAGGCGTGCCGTTCGGTTGCACGAGGTGGTTGCGAACTACACCGAGCTCGAGGCCCGCGGGCGCCGACTCGTAGGCCACTGTCCGTTCCGTGACGACCGGGAGGCGTCATTCACCGTCTATCCGGAGAACGACATTTATGCCTGCTCCGGCTGCGATGCCCACGGTGACGTCGTACAGTTCCTCATGGACAAAGAGTCGATGACGCTGGGGCAGGCCCTCGAAGCGTTGGAGGGCTTCCAATACACCCACGAGCTCTATGGCACTTCCTGAGAGGCGCGAGGAGGTGAAAAAGCCTGCCGTCGTGCCTACCGCCTCGGCCGTCCTGCCCACCGGCGAGATGGTGGAGATGGTGTTCGACCCCGTAGCGCGGAAGACGCAGTTCGTCTGCGGCACCGCCGACGCTTGGGGATACGAGGAGAGCGTCGAAGTGTCACCGACTGAACGTCTCGTGCCGTACTCACCGACAAACAATCTCGTGAAGCACGGCGTCGTGCTCTTTCCGTCCGAGCCGGAGGAGTACGGCGACGACACATCGCTCGTAGCACGTATCCGCGACTTCGTGCGAAGACATGTCGAGGTCACTGAGGCGTTCGAACTCATCGCTACCTACTACGTGCTCTTCACCTGGGTGTACGACGCCTTCCACGAAGTCCCCTATGTCCGGGTCCGGGGCGGATACGGGAGCGGCAAAACACGGTTCCTTCTAACCGTGGGCTCTCTTTGCCGCCTCCCGATATTCGCCTCGGCAGCGTCCACGGTCTCACCAGTCTTCCGGCTCCTCGACAGCTTTCGCGGGACCTTGATCCTCGACGAGGGAGACTTCCGCTACTCCGACGAAAAGAGCGAGATCGTGAAGATTCTCAATAATGGCAACGCCAGAGGATTTCCCGTGCTGCGCACGGAAGTCTCCTCGAAGAAGGAATTCGACCCGCGGGCCTATCAGGTCTTCGGCCCGAAGATCATCGCGACGCGCGGCTTCTTCCAGGACCGGGCATTGGAGAGCCGGTGCGTGACCGAGGACATGCGCGGCGGACAGATACGGAGCGGGATTCCGCTCAACCTCGACGAGCGCTTCCACGAAGAGGCCCGCGCGATCCGGAACCAGCTGCTGCTCTACCGGCTCCGCCACTTCAAGGATGCGCGGGCGGAGGTCCGCGCGGGCGCAGGCGATCTGGAGCCCCGGCTGCAGCAAATCTTCGGGCCTCTTTGCTCGGTCGTGAGCGATGCATCCGAGCGGGAGAAAGTCATCGCGCTCGTCTCGAAGCTGAATGAAGATCTCGTTGATGAGCGCTCCGAAGCCGCCGAAGCGCAGGTGCTCGAAGTCATCCGGGATCTCGTGGCCGAGGGATCGCGGCTCGCGATCCAGGACATCACCCGGCTCTTTCTGGCGCGGTACGGCGACCAGTACGAGCGGCGGGTGACGCCGCGGTGGATCGGTTCCCTGGTGCGGCGAAGGCTCGGCCTCAAACCGTCGCGCTCGACTGGTGTGTTCACGCTGGGACCGGAGGATGTTGCGAGGCTTTCCTCGCTCTATGCGCGCTACGGAGTCGCCACTACAAGCGGAGACCAGCCGCCGGTCGGGAAGGATCTCAAGAACGCAGCATGAGCGGCGAACCGCTCATTTTCATCGGCCGGACGAAGTGGCGGGAGATGGACCGGCCCTTCGGCCTGCGGCCAGGTGACCGCCGGGCGCACATGTACGTCGTCGGTAAGACCGGCACCGGCAAGTCCTCGCTCCTCGAAGGCATGATCCGACAGGACATCCTTGCGGGGAACGGGCTCGCGCTCTTCGATCCGCATGGCGATCTCGCCGAGCGTCTCCGCGCGTGGATGCCGGAATCCCGGAAAGAGGATCTCATCTACCTCGACGTTCCTGACCCGGAGCAGCCCTTCGGGTTCAATCCGCTCGAAGGCGTGCCGCCGCTTCGCCGCTCGCTCGCGGCGAATGGCATCGTCGAGACCTTGAAGAAGCTCTTCGATGACGCCTGGGGCGTCCGGCTCGAGTACATCCTCCGGAGCGCGCTCCTCCTTCTCCTCGAACAACCCAACGCCACCCTCGGCGATGTCGTCCGGCTCTTCCACGAGAAGGAGTTCCGCAAGGAAGCTGCGGAACGCGCGACGAATGAACACGTGAAGTATTTCTGGACGACGGAGTTCGAAAAATTCGGTCGCGGGCGCTCGGAGGCCGTCACGCCGATCGAGAACAAGCTTGGAAGTTTCCTCGTGGATCCATTCGTATCGCGCATTCTCACGATTCCGAAAAGCACCTTCAACCCGCGCGAGGCGATCGACAGCGGCAAAGTGCTGCTCGTGAATCTCGCGAAGGGAAAGATCGGGGAGGCGCCGGCGATGCTCTTCGGCGGTCTCCTCGTCACGATGCTCGGGCTGGCAGGACTCGCGCGCGCCGACACGCCGCAGAACGGGCGTCGCGATTTCTTTCTGTACCTCGATGAATTCCAGACGTTCACGACCCTCGCGCTCGTCAATATGCTCGCCGAGCTCCGGAAGTACGGCGTGGGTCTCGTTCTCGCGAATCAATTTCTCGATCAGATCGATGCGGAGGTGAGGAATGCGATTCTCGGCAACGTTGGGACGCTCGTTGTCTTCCGCGTAGGTGCTATGGACGCAGAGCGGCTCGTCAAGGAACTGCAGCCCGACCTTAAGCCTTACGAACTGACGCTGCTTCCGAATCGGATGTTCTGGATTCGGCCATTGGTCGAGGGGCAGTCGGTGGAAGCCTTCACCGGCGTGACGATCACTCTGTCCGAGCGGGCGAAGGCGGGAGCGGCGGCCGCGAAGTCAGGCCAGCCATCGATACAGCCAATACACTAGAGCAAAGGCTGGCCGCCGCTGGTACGAGCCCGTGCCACGAAGGTAGTGTTTACGAGTGCTTCATCTCCGCTTTATCTATTCTTGAGCGTTTCTTGATGTGCCGGATGCCACAATGTGCCCGTTTTTCTGCCTTACCGGACAATAAACAAATCACATTGGCAAGGCAGCAGTAGGTTCGGCAGAAACCGCGAATGACGGCGCATTGAGGGCAGCGGGGAAACACCAGTGATACCTTTTGACGCCTAGGCACGTACTGGTGTGGCCGTATACGCTTCGCACACATGCCGCGGAGACTCCCACAATATCTGAGATATGAGCGCAGACGTGCCGGGTACGCCCAGGCGGATGTCGCATATCTTCTGGGCGCGAGGGCCAGAACAAAAGTCGCGCGGTATGAGCGGAGTCGACATTTGCCGCCGCTCCCAGTCGCGCTGGCGTACGAAGCAATGTTCGGCGTCGCGGTCGCGGAGCTCTTCCCGACAGCCTTCGCTACCGCGCGCGCAAAGCTCCGGCGGCGCGCGCGGCGCAAGTTGAACGAACTCGTGAGGCTGCCGGAGACCGCGCGTAATGTCCGGCGGCAAAGGTCACTCGAGAATCTCCTCGCTTCGCGATGAACATTCTGCGCGGTCGTTCAGTCGTGGCGATCGACCCGACAACTCGCGGCATTGCGTTCGTCTTCGTTGAGAACGGTGCGGTCATGGATTGGGGCGAACGGATGCGCAGCCCGAGTGAACTGTGCATCGTGGACAGTCTCATTGATGGCTATGCCGCCGACGTGCTGGTGCTGGAGGACGTGGACGCCCGGGGCTGCGAACGCCGTCCGCGAATCCGAGCGGTCCTCCGCAAGATCGTGAGACACGCCGTCCGACGTGGCGTGCGAGTCATCGCAGTTGCCCGCGAAGACGTGCGGCAAGCATGGCTCGCACGAGGCGCGACAAATAAAGAGACGGTTGCCTCAATGATCGGCGCACGTTACCCGGAACTCTCGTCAGTTATGCCACCTCCGCGGAAGCCCGGCACGAACGAAGACCCCCGCGTGAACATCTTCGACGCCGCTTCCCTGATCCTGACGAACGAGACCGTCCCCGCCGAGTTCCTTCACTGACGTCCTGCGCCGAAGCGCGCAGCGGTCAGCGAGGGACGTCCCCGCTGAGCAACTTCACAAGATAAAAGAAAGGAGAGAAGTCCCATGCCCGAACTCGTGGCATTCAAGAGTGGAAAGGATCTCGGCGAGGAGACACGCATCGTGGAAGACGAGACTGTGACCTGCGTCGATTGTGGCACAGTCGAGTCCGACCAGAGCGCGTATGAGAACGGCTGGCAGCTCGCGCCGCCGGTCTGCCCGAATTGCCTCAGGTGGTCGATCACCAATGAAGCGTGCTGCTTCGGGAGCCTGTCGTGAGCCGGGGCCGAACGCGAGTGCGTTTCATCCGACCGTCGTGGAACGCGAAGCGCTCCACGTGCGAACGATGTGGTGCCGTCGAGGCGCAGAAAGAACGTCTTCTCCTCCGCCTCAATGTCTGCACGGGCTGTATCGAGGAGGCACGACGTGTACACCGTTGAGCGATACCGCGACGGTCGCTTCTGGGCGCTCTACGACCGGGGGGAACTGGTCTGCGTCACGGTCTATAAGAAAGGTGCGAACGCCGTCAAAGCGCGCTTGGAACGAGTGGATGCTCCGCCATCGTCGTTCGAGAAACGGCGGCGAGGCAGGCATTAATGCCCGGAAGTGGTGCAGTTTCCTGCACATTTGTCATGACGTTGCACGGTTCCAATGCTAAGTGCTTTCGTTTGAGTGACTAGAATCGAAATCGAGAAGACGCGTCAAAAACGGAGACTCCATCATGCTCGTCCGCGACTTACCGCCGGGCGAGCGGCCGATGGACCGTCTCGCCCGCATCGGCCCTCAAGCGCTTACGGATAAGGAACTTCTCGCGGTCATCCTGGGCGGCCAGACGGCACTCGAAGCGGCCGCAATCGCGCTCCAAGATGGCCTCGGGAGACTCCAAAATCGCTCGCGAAATCCGCTGCTTTCAGAAATACGGCAGGCACGAATTGTCGCGCTCCTCGAGCTTTGCCGGCGCCT
>WUUC01223339.1_pt1 | contig 10663 bp, 9 predicted proteins | sample 6278441 | NCBI WGS metagenome assembly WUUC01 (sample SAMN13675441, study PRJNA597444) | soil metagenome | isolation source: soil | place: USA: Washington | collected 2017-10 | reverse complement strand
TCTTTTTTTCGCTCTTCGCGCTGCATTACTCTTGGCGTCTTTGCGATGCATTTATTCTTAGCGCCTTTGCGTGAACCGCATTTACTTCGAGTCTCGCAACGTAACAGTCCTGTTGAACACCAGTTTGTTCGGGGTCGAATCGGGATCAAGGCAAAAGTAAGCCAACCTCATAAACTGAAAACGATCCTCTGCCTTCGCATTCTTCAGGCTCGGTTCGGCATACGCCGTTTGTACTTTCAATGAATCCGGATTAAGGTATTTCTTGAAATCACCCTCCATCGTGTTAGTATCTTCGACGGTGAAGAGTCTCTCGTATTGACGAATCTCAACGGGTAATGCTTCGGCCGCGCTAACCCAATGGATAACGCCTTTTACATGTACCCCGGATGTATCGGATCCACTCCTGCTTTCAGGAATATAAGTACAGCGAAGTTCTTTGATCGTTCCATCATCGTTTTTAACGACTTCCTCGCACTTGATGATGTATGCGCTCTTCAGCCTCACCATGTTGCCGGGTGAAAGCCTGAAATATTTCTTCGGAGGGATCTCCATGAAATCTTCCTGTTCGATATAGATCTCGCGACTGAACGGCATCTCCCTTTCGCCTCCGTTGGGGTCTTCCGTGTTGTTCTCACTTTTTACCAGTTCGCCTTTCTCGGGGTAGTTCGTTATCACCACTTTTACAGGGTTCACGACAACCATCCTGCGCTGAGAGATCTTGTTGAGATGTTCACGAACGCAGAATTCCAGGAGACTCAGGTCGATCAGGTTGTCGCGTTTGGCAACACCGATCTTATCACAAAACTCGCGGATAGCTTCCGGAGTATAGCCTCTTCGTCTAACGGCGCTGATAGTAGGCATCCGGGGATCGTCCCAGCCATTCACGATCTTCTCGGTGACCAGTTGCAGCAGCTTCCGTTTGCTCATCACCGTATAGGTCATGTTCAGCCTGGCGAATTCATACTGCCTTGATGGATATATCTCGAGTTTCTCGATGAACCAGTTATACAATTCACGGTGCGGAATGAATTCCAGGGTACAGACACTGTGAGTTACCTCCTCAATTGCATCACTCTGTCCATGGGCAAAGTCATACATGGGATAAATGCACCAGTCGTTAGCCGTGCGGTGGTGATGGGCATGCTTGATACGATACAGGATGGGGTCGCGCATGTGCATATTCGGATGCATCATGTCGATCTTTGCACGAAGGACCTTCTCACCATCCTTGTATTTGCCTGCCTTCATCTCTTCGAAAAGCTGGAGGTTAGTCTCGACCGAACGGCTCCGGAATGGACTGTCCGTTCCGGCTGTCGTGGGTGTTCCTTTCTGGGTGGCTATCTCTTCGCTGGTGCTGTCATCGACATATGCGAGATTCTTTTTGATCAGCTTTACGGCGAACTCATATAGTTTTCCAAAATAATCGGATGCATATAGTTCTTCCGACCATTGGAAGCCAAGCCACTTCACATCGTTCTTAATGCTATCGACATACTCCGTCTCCTCCTTGGTTGGATTGGTATCATCGAAGCGCAGGTTCGTCTTACCTCCAAATTCCAGAGCCAATCCGAAGTTGAGGCAAATGCTCTTGGCATGGCCCAGGTGCAGGTAACCATTGGGTTCGGGGGGGAAACGAGTGACGATACTCTTATACTTCCCTGCCTTCAGGTCACCGTCTATGATTTCTTCGAGGAAGTTTAATCCTTTTTCTTCGGTCATCTAGCTGTGCTGTTAAAAGGGTTCAAAAATACGGAAAATGTTGTATGAACTTGAAAGGGCTTCCATGGTACAGGGTGCAAAGTGCCGATAGATTCTAAAGTTCCGGCATCCAATTACCACGGAGATAATCAGACGTTTTATGATTTAATCGAAACACCACTGAACATCTCCCTGGTCCAAAGGAGCCCTTAACTCTCATGATCCGGCACCCTGCACTTTGCACGCCCGAAGGGCCGGAAGTTGCACGCCCGAAGGGCTGAACTTTTACCTGACCCTCCCGGTTAACCCACCAGATCAAGTATATTCACCCTATCATGGGAACCCTCTACGTAAAAAACATGGTCTGCGATCGTTGCCGGATGTCTGTCCAGCACGTTCTTGATACAATGGATGTTCCGTACCGGCGGGTGGGCCTGGGTGAAGTGGAACTGGCTGACGAACCCACCGAAAGTTTCCTCGAAAAATTCCGCGCTAACATTACTCCCCTCGGGTTCGAGCTGATCGAAGACAGAAATTCCCGGACGATCTCAAAGATCAAGTCTGCCGTCATAGACCTCGTGAGAGGAAAGACCGCCGCCAGCGCGAAAAAGATCAAATTGTCGAGCTACCTGTCGGAGCTGGTCGGCAAAGACTACCATACATTGAGCAGCCTGTTCTCGGGTGTCGAGGGTGTCACTATCGAGCAGTTCCATATACTTCAGAAAATAGAGTATGTAAAAGAACTCCTCGCCTACGATGAATTGTCGCTAAGCGAGATCGCCCATAAGCTTCAATACAGTAGCGTTCAACACCTGTCGAACCAGTTCAAAAAGATCACAGGGCTTACCCCAAGCCACTTTAAGACTATTGGTCATAGCCGGAGGACTCCTATAGATCGCGTCTAAATCCAAAACCGCAAAGAGCACAAACATTCCTTTTCAAGACTACCGGCCATAGCGGAGGACCCCGATAGATCGGGTTTAAATCCAAACCGCAAAGAGCACAAAGACCCCGCAAAGGTTCGCCAAAGGCCTCTGCGACCTTTGCGTGCATTCCTTCGCGGACTTTGCGGTTTGCATTTAACAAAGGTTATAACTCTTACCGAAAATTATATACATCCCTGCCCGAAGGGCTCCCGTATCTTTACACTATGAAATACACTTATCAAATCACCGGGATGACCTGCAGTGGCTGTGCTGCGACGGTCCAAAAAGCCCTCCAGAAAGTTGAGGGTGTCACCGGTGTGACCATCGATCTGCAGAAATCTCAGGCGGAGGTCGAGATGAAACAACACGTGGCCACTACGGCCCTGCAGGCTGGCCTGGCCTCATACCCCTCGTATCAATTGAGTGAAGGGGGAAGTGGAACTTCCGGACATCATACTCCCAATATGACCCACACCGTCAGTCATGTTAATAATGCTGCGGTGTTAACTGCAACGGACAGCATTTCATGGTCCGACAACCACACCTGGGGCCGGGCAGCATTCAACACATTAAACTGCCTGATCGGCTGTTCGATCGGTGACTTCGGGATGATCATCTTCCTTCAAAAGTATTACCCCGGAACGCCCATGACAATGCAGATGGCCCTCGCAGTGATCGCCGGCCTTATGACTTCCGTTGCATTTGAAACCATTCTGCTCCGCACCCGCGAAAAGTTTGCATGGAGAGCCGCCCTTCAAACAGCTCTTTCGATGTCATTCATGTCCATGGTAGCGATGGAGGTTGTTATGAACTCCACCGACTTTATGCTCACCGGCGGTAAAGCAGCTTTTGGAAACCCAATGTACTGGACGGCCCTGGTTATCTCTATGATAGCAGGATTCCTTGTTCCACTCCCTTACAATTATTACAAGCTTAAGAAGTACAACAAGGCATGTCATTAAGAAATGTGCAGGTGCGATACCAGATGATGCAACGGATATGATGAAGTATGTGATAATTGGGATTCTTTTTTCCACGATCTGGATCGCCGGATTTGGGCAACATGATCATCACAAGATGGATGAGAAAGAAATGGATCATAAGGATATGAATCACAGTGATCACAACATGTCGCATGCTTTCTCACTCAGTCTGCCTATGAACAGGAACGGCTCGGGCACCGGGTGGCTTCCCGACCAAACTCCTATGTATGCCTGGATGAAAGGAAAAGACCGGTGGAGTTACATGATGCATGGTGCCATATTCGTGAGACAAAGTTTTCAGAACCTGAACAATGACTACCGCAATGGTGGAAAGAACTTCGACGCACCGGCATGGTTCATGGGCATGGCACAGTACAAGACCAAGCACAATGGTTTGTTTTTGTTTCGCACGATGATGTCGCTCGACCCGATTACAGTAGGCGGCAACGGTTACCCGCTATTGTTCCAGTCGGGTGAAACATATAATGGCGCACCGCTTGTAAACCGACAGCACCCACACGACCTGGTTTCGGAACTTGCAGTTGGTTACACCCAGAAGGTGAGCAACGATCTTGATGTTTCGATATACCTCGCCTATCCGGGTGAGCCTTCGATAGGTCCTACAGCTTTCATGCACCGGATCTCGAGTCTTAACAACCCCGATGCTCCGCTGGGTCATCACTGGCAGGATGCAACACACATCACTTTCGGGGTGGCAACTTTGGGCATCCGCTATAAGAAATTCAAGCTCGAAGGATCTTCCTTCACCGGACGGGAACCTGACGAAGAACGTTACGGCTTCGACAAGCCCCGGTTCGACAGCTACAGTTACCGTCTTTCGTTCGCCCCATCGGAAAACTTCGTCCTGCAGGCCTCGAGAGCGTTCATTAAAAGCCCCGAGCATATCGCCCCCGACGAGAATGTCGATCGCACTACGTTCAGCATGATCTATGGCAAAATGCTTGACGACGAGCGTCATGTGACCGGTGCGGTGGTCTGGGGACTAAACGAGGCTGGCGACCACCATACCGAACATTCACTCCTGGCCGAATCGAATTACCAGCACAAAAGGCTCGCTTTCTACGGCAGGTACGAATTCGTTGAAAAGTCTCCACACGAACTTCAATTACACTCGGTCAATGACGATATCCTTCAGATCCACGCCTTTACACTGGGAACAAACTACCAGCTTGGGTCCTGGTTTGGAACAAATACTGCCTTGGGAGTTCAGGCGACCATCAATGGAATACCGGGGGTACTCGAAGAATTTTACGGGAAAGCTCCGCTTTCTGTGGAGGTTTACCTCCGCGTGATCCCCGCCATCATGAAAATGAGGAGCGGCCGTTAAAAAAGCATTAAACCATCCTCTAACTGCCAAAAAATATTTTCCGGTTGCAAGCGTCTAGGGTTATATTGGTATCTTTAAGGGAAGGCTATGCAATTCATGATTTCACATTTCAGGCTCGCCACCGCGACGCGCTTTGGCGTCGGCTCCTGTGGTGAGGACCTACCATCCTCTCCTGTTGAGACCTTATCGCGCTTTAATTTCATCATGGGAATAATGGTTCCCAAATTCTAACCCCGGAGGCCAGAAAAATGCAGTTGCTAACGTTCCTGGATGTGTTCAGTCCCGAGGAGATTATTCGATTCGGTGGGATTACCCTTTTACTTGTGATCGTATTCTGCGAGACCGGTGTCTTCTTCGGCTTCTTCCTGCCAGGCGACTCATTATTGTTTACGGCAGGATTACTTACTAATCACAAGATCATCGATATACCTGTATGGGAGCTTATCCTGTTGGTTGTCATCGCTGCAGTTGCAGGGTCGACGGTTGGTTATCTCAGCGGCCGATGGGCTCACGGATACCTGAGCAGGCGAAAAGAGAATTTCTTTTACAAGAAAGAATACATGGACATGACCCGGGCATTCTACCGGAAATTTGGAGCCATGGCTTTTATCATTGGAAGATTTCTACCAGTTGTAAGAACATTCGTAACCATTATGTCGGGAATGGTGCGGATCGATTTTAAGGTCTTTTTGCTTTTTAATATTCTCGGTGTTGGTATCTGGGTGATCACAATGGTAATGAGCGGTTACATGCTAGGGAACGTCTTCCCGAATATTCTCGATTACATCGAGTTGATCGTGATCGGCATGGTGGTGCTTACGGCGATACCGATCATTTTGCAGTTCAGGAAACATCGGGCGGAGAATGCTGCCAAGAAGAGCGAGGGGGTTAGATAAGTTTTTCTATGAAATGTCATTACCGCGACGAAGTCGTGGTAATCCCCTGGATGGCCGCTAGCAAGAGCTTTTCATAGATGGGTTCTCCACGTTGTTTTCCCGAGGATTCCCCTTCGCTACGCTTGGGGAATGACACTTCGAATAAAGCCCTCTATCAGATACCCTACTTCCCGTAAATATCATTAATCACTCCTGCCAGTCTAACCCCGGCAGCGAGTAGCCTTTCCCTGACTAACGGAAGATTCCTGTAAGAATAATCGTAGCCAAGATTTCCCTTACCGATATCATACACACCCGGGCGATGGACCATCGACTCATTTGCCCAATCGCGTACAGTACCGTCCTGGAGTCTCTTGATGGTGGCCGCATCAGGAGTTCCCAGTGATTGGGCCAGTTCTGTGTAGCTGAGTTTTGTTCCGTCTATGATATCTGAATCCCATACCCGGTGGAGGTTTGAATTCCCGCCGAACCACTTCACCTGTACTTTATTACCGCCCGAGTCATCGCAGCAGCCAACGTGCAACGGCTGGTGTATGTCACCCACGAGGTGCACGAGGAACTTCAGGTTCTGTATTTCCGTGACTCTATCGAGTTTACCAGATTTCAATTCCGTGATCAGTCGCTCGATGGTCATGATCACATCACCGTTTGTATTCTTTTTAGCCTGATCGTACGTCTGACCGGTTTCAACGGTCACCCAGTGAAAATCAGACGCATAATCGTAGGTTGAATCCGACCGGATGTCATCCATCCACGTGGCGGCCATGGCAAGCGACTCCTGTCCAAGCAACTCCTGCATCTTCTTCTTCGCCTTTTTGTTGAGGTGATTGGTGGCGATCATACCCGTAACCCTATGGCCGGTCGCTCCCCAGCCGTACGATTGGCACACAAAAACAACTACAAGAAAAGAGGTAAATAATCTGCGCATAGGGAGATTTTTGTGTTCTAAAAATGCAAAGAAAAAATTCCAATCATATTATTACTACATTAATTATTACCTTAACGTCAAGCCCCCACAATGCCGAAGTTCATTGTCGTAGATCACCCCGAATCCTGGAGTTTTACGCTGGAAGATGTCGAGATCATTTCGCCCGAACACTACATAAGCGGCGAATCGTACCAGACTTCCAAAAACCTGAAAGTCATTAACCTCTGCAGGTCATACCAATATCAGAGCGAAGGATACTATGTATCGCTGCTGGCCGAGGCCCGCGGCCACAAGGTGCTACCGGGTGTGTCCACCATTCAGGACCTTCGTTTTCCCTCTATCCTGCGCGAAGATTCGATGGATTTCGACAACCTTATTCAGACAACTTTCAAAAGCGAGCCGTACGATAAGGTTGAGTTCAATATCTACTTCGGCATGACCCGGTCGGAAGACCTGAACAAGCTGGCACAACAGTTATTCCAGATGGTCCAGGCGCCGTCGATACGCGCAGTGTTCTCGAAAAAGACAAAGTGGGTGCTGCAAAATATCCGCCCGATCAGTGTGAACGAAGTCCCTGAAGTCGATAAGCCCTTACTGGTAAGTTCACTCGAACGATATCTGCACAGGCGAAGAGACTATCGCAACGGCAAAAAGAAGTACGACCTTGCGATCCTCGTCAATCCCGATGATAAACATCCTCCCTCCGATGATCGTGCGCTGAAGAGATTCTATAAAGCTGCCGTGGAAACGGGCTTCAACACCGAGTTTATCACAAAAGACGACTTCGATCAGTTGATCCAGTACGACGCTTTGTTTATTCGGGAGACAACAAACGTCAATCACCACACATTCCGTTTCTCAAAAAAAGCTCAATCATTGGGACTCGTGGTCATCGATGATCCATCGTCGATCCTGAAGTGTACCAACAAAGTTTATCTCTTCGAATTGCTTCACTCCAACAAGGTGCCCATACCGAGGTCGTTCGTGATCACTGAAGACAACTGCGACGGGTTGGATAAGAAACTCCCGTTCCCTTTCATTCTCAAGCAACCCGATGGCGCATTTTCAGTCGGAGTTCACAAGATCAACGACGCGGCAGAATATGAAAAGGTGCGCAAACAAATGTTCGAAAAGTCAGATCTCCTGATCGCACAGGAATTTCTTCCTACAGAATTCGACTGGCGTGTTGGTGTCATCGATAACCAGGTGATTTATGTCTGTAAATACTTCATGGCTTCAAAACACTGGCAGATCGTGAACTGGAGTGCTGAAGAAAAATCGAGAGACGGCGAAGTAGAATCGATACCTGTCGACCAGGCGCCATCAGGTTTGCTTAGAACAGCACTGAAGGCAACATCCCTGATCGGGTCTGGCTTGTATGGTGTTGATATGAAAGAAGTCGATGGAAAGTTCTTTGTGATAGAGATCAATGATAACCCGAATATCGATGCGGGCACCGAAGACAAGATTCTGAAAGACAAACTGTATTCTGCGATCATGGAAGTGTTCCTCGATAAAATCAAAACACCGAAATGAGCAAGCCCCTTCATTTGTTCGAAGCCTTTGGGATCGAGCTGGAGTACATGATCGTAGATCGTGATACCCTTCGGGTCCGGCCTATAGCAGATGAGTTGTTGAAGTCAATGACCGGCAGTTACGCAGGTGACTTCGAGAACGGGATGGTAACATGGTCGAATGAGTTGGTGCTTCACGTGATTGAACTGAAGTGTACCAAACCGGAACGCGACCTGGTGAAGCTAGGACAGGCTTTCGAAGCAAACGTGAAACAGATCAATACACTGCTCCGTCCATCGAATGCTATGTTACTGCCTGGAGCTGCACATCCATTCATGAACCCATTAAATGAAACTAAACTCTGGCCCCACGACAACAATGAAATTTACGCGATCTACAATAAGATATTCGACTGTCGTGGCCATGGTTGGTCGAACCTTCAAAGCACACATCTGAATCTCCCTTTCAACGGCGACGAAGAGTTCGGAAGGCTTCATGCTGCATGCAGGGTAATATTACCCCTGCTTCCGGCCCTATGCGCAAGCTCTACCGTTTTCGAGGGAAAACTGACAGACCAGCAGGATGCGCGGATGTGGTATTACAAGCACAACCAAAAGGCCATTCCTTCGATCACCGGACAGATTGTTCCGGAACCCGTCTTCACAAAAGAAGATTACGAGAAAGAAATCTATAGTAAGATCGCAACAGATATCCAGCCTTATAACGAAGATGATATCCTCGATCCCGTGTGGGTGAATTCACGCGGAGCAATGGCGCGGTTTGATCGAGGGTCGGTGGAGATCAGGGTGATGGACATCCAGGAATGCCCTGCAATGGATATGGCAATACAAGACATCGTAATTTCTACCTTGGAGAAACTTACAAACGGAGATTTAGCGATACAAAAAAAGATAAGAACAGATGTGCTTGCGAGGGCATTGGACAATATCGTTTACAATGGATTGGATTCGGTGATCGATGATCGCGATTGGCTGTCGGTCTTTAATCTTCAAAAAGCCAGTTCCGTACGGGACATTTTAGGATTTGTTTCAACCAGTAATCCTGCTGTTCAAAGCATTCTTGGAGAAGGAAACCTTTCTACCCGTATCAGGAAATCGTTGGACGGCGACTTTTCTCAAAAAAGTATTCAAGGCACATGGCATCGGCTTGCTGAATGCCTTGAAAAGAACAATATGTTTACTCCTTAAATCGAAATGCGTTACGACTACATTATTTCAGGGGCGGGTTGTGCCGGGTTGAGTCTGCTCGTACGGATGATCCATTCTGGAAAGTTCACCGATAAAAAGATCCTTTTAGTCGACCGCGAACTGAAGCCCCGCAACGACCGCACCTGGTGTTTCTGGGAGAAAGAAAATGGTTTTTTCGATCCTATTGTGTTCAGAAAATGGCGCGAGCTAAACTTTTACGGCGAAAACTTCGAGAGTCTTCTCAACATTGAGCCATACACGTACAAAATGATCCGTGGCGGCGACTTCTATCGCTACTGCTTCGATGTGATCAAAACGGCCCCATACGTCGAAATGAAAGAGGGCAAGGTGGCGTCAGTTGAACCGATCAGGGACGGCGTCGGACTCACCGTCGACGACCAGAAATACGAAGGGTCGTATGGTTTCAACAGCATCCTTTTTGGCCAACCTCCACACCTTCGTGGAACACAATACTATTTTTTAAAACAACATTTCAAGGGATGGGTGATCCGGACGGAGAATCCTGTGTTCAATCCGGCCATCGCCACGCTGATGGATTTCCGGCCACCGCAGGAACATGGGACTACATTTGCTTACGTTCTTCCGTATTCTGAAAACACCGCACTGGTGGAATACACGTTGTTTACCAGGGATCTTTTGAAACCTGAAGAATATGACGCGGCCCTGGAGAGTTATATTGAGAATCATGTAACCAAAGAGAAGTACACCATCGACGAATCGGAGTTTGGCGTGATCCCAATGACTAATTTTCCATTCAAGCCGTTCGATGGACGTGTGATCAACATCGGTACGGCTGGCGGACAAACGAAACCTTCGAGTGGATACACGTTCCAGTTCATCCAGAAGTACACGAAGAATATCGTGGATACGATCATCGCTGCGGGCCAGCCGATAATCATTGAGTCTCCAGGAAATCGTTTTTCCTTTTATGATTCCACGCTGCTCCAGGTCCTCGACCGAAAGAAAATTGAAGGCAAAAGACTCTTCACCGATCTCTTCCGTCATGGCGATGTACAGACCGTACTGAAGTTCCTGGACAACGAGACGACATTTCGTGAAGACATTAATATTATGCGACGGTTACCGAAAGGTAAATTTGCCATGGCTGCCATCCGGGAGATCTTTAAAGTTTGAAGTTTG
>WUUC01091470.1_pt1 | contig 10663 bp, 11 predicted proteins | sample 6278441 | NCBI WGS metagenome assembly WUUC01 (sample SAMN13675441, study PRJNA597444) | soil metagenome | isolation source: soil | place: USA: Washington | collected 2017-10 | reverse complement strand
GTTGGCCAGACCAGCGAGCTCCGTGAGCACCCGCTCCGCATAGCGCGTGGCGTCGGGATTTCCGTCGAGAGTAAGTTCCTCGCCGCGCGCCGACAGGCGCACGCCAAGGTCATCTTCGATCAGCTTAAGATGCCGGTCGTGGTGGCCGAACAGAACGGCGGTGTTGGTGCCTTCTCGCAGCTTGAGCTTTCGCACGATGGGCCGAAGCCCGATCCTCCTGTACCCAGTCTGCGTGATTCTAACAAAGCGTGGCGGCAGGGACAAGCGAAACGTCCGCAAGATGCGCCGGAGGTCGAATGGATACCTTGCTAGGGACTCGCCACGGCTCGCACTTGCCGGTACGTGGTCAAGCCAATAAGGACTTTCCGTATTCCGTCTTGCATGAGCGTCCGCATGCCCTGTCGGACGGCTGTGGACAGCATGTCAGTGGTTCGAGCCCTCGACTGGATCAGCTGCTTGATCTCTTTCGTGCCGACCAGCAGTTCATGCAAAGGGACTCGCCCTCGAAACCCTGAGCCGCGACACTGATCACATCCCCGCCCGCGGAACAGCTCCCGACCATTGGCATTCTCTCGGAGTGACTGCCACCCGTCACCGGCGTATCCTTCCGTCAGTTCTTCGCACTCGTCCACAGAGGGAGGATAGCCTTCCTTGCAACCGGCGCAGATCCGCTTGCACAACCTCGTCGCCAAGACGCCGAGCATGGCGTCGGCGAAGTTAAACGGGTCACAGCCGAGGTCGAGCAGCCTGATGACCGTTTCCACGGCGCTGTTCGTGTGCAGTGTGCTGAGCACCAGATGCCCGGTGAGAGACGCTTCGATCGCAATGTCGGCGGTCTCTTTGTCTCGCATCTCCCCGATCATGATGACGTCAGGATCTGCTCGCAGAAACGAGCGCATAGCCGTGGCAAAGTTGAGGCCGATCTTCTGATGAATCTGCACTTGACGCAACCCTTCCTGCGTGATTTCAATAGGATCTTCAGCCGTCCAAATTTTGCGCGCCTCGGTGTTGATCTGCTGCAGGATGGCGTGCAAGAGCGTGGTTTTTCCGGACCCCGTTGGCCCCACGCACAAGAGGATCCCGTGCGGTTTCTCAGCCAATCTCTTGATTGTGTCTAATGCGCCGGCACTGAACTCCATCGATTCTAACGGCATGGGTTCTTTTGCCGTCAACAAGCGTAGGACGGCATCTTCATTGCCGCCGGCCGTTGGCAGCGTGGCGACGCGCAATTCGATGCTGCGTTGAGCGCCGAGCTTGAATCGGATTTTTCCGTCTTGAGGCTTGCGACGCTCGGCAATGTCGAGATTTGCCATAATTTTAAGCCGCGAAAGAAGAGGCCGCCTGTACGCCGCAGGCACTTTTATGTAGGTGTAGCAGGTGCCATCGACGCGGAATCGAATGCACATGTCCTTCTTTGCGGGACTGGGCTCAAAATGCAAATCGGATGCGCCGAGACGATCCGCTTCAGTGATCAAATGACTGGTGAGCCGCACGATAACTGAATCGTTTTCGTCTACCGGATTGGAAGTGAGATCGAGCACAGGATCGGCGGGAACGTCTTCCACCAGTTCGCTTAGAATCGTGCCGATGGAGGACGCGCTTCCGTGGGGTTCCGACACCGCGCCGAGAAACTGTTCGATATCGCGCCGAAGTCCGACCGAATACCGGATCGTCAGGCCCGGAAAGCTTCGCCTGATGTCCCACCCTCGCTCGAGGTCATGCGGGTCGTGCGTCAGGACGTCCAAAAGCTGGCCGCGCCGCGCGATCGGCAACCACAGATGTTTCTTGAGGTAGTCGTGGCTAAGCGTCCGTAGGAGGTCGGCATCGATCACGGTCCGTTCGTCATACGGCAGGTAGGGACATTGATAATAGTCACTGAGCGCCATACCCAAGGCGTCTTTGGACACGTGGTAGTGATCGAGGAGCAGCGTCTCGGCGTCGTCATGACCGTCCCCTGCGGATTCTTCTACGACCCGGTCCAACTCGGCTTGAGTGAGAATGCCACGGCAGACCAGAAGGTCCAGAACATTTTGTTCAACCGAAGGGCGAAGGCTTTTCACGCCTCTCCGGCTTTCTTCGAGGCCGCGTCGAGGGCCGTACGGTCATGGTCGCCGGCTGAAACGAGGGCATACTCCATTGAAGCCCTCACATCAGTATTTCAATTGCCAGGTCGCCGGTGCCCGATAGACGACAGGAAGCCCGCGAAAAAGCCCTTTCCCAAAATCGGAGTTATACCAGACCTCCAACGACGCCCCCCTCCCTCCGCCGATCAGGGCCGCCGACGTCATGACCGCACCATAGACGCCGGTCTGCCGCTCGATCGTGATGCTTCCAGCCGCAAACAACAAGCCATTGAAGTGGATACCCGATAGGGTTACCGGAATTCTGCCGCCAAGTGCGCTCGATCCTTCCGGCGGCGGACTTAATACGCTCATCGAGCGACCAGATCCGCCCGGCGTGACCTGGACATGGCCTTGCACGACCAACACGGCCTCCACATAGTCGGCGTCAAGCGCGAGGGTACCGAGATTATCAGCTCGGGGAGCAGTTCCATCCACAGTGTCGATAAAGACCAGACCGTGCGACCGCCCGACCGTGGGCGACGACAAGACGTCGGCCGGTAACTCACCTGGATCAGACTCGAGCGTTCCCAAGGCGTGGAGCCGCCCATCCCAGTCCAATCGGTAATATGCGCCGAAACGCTGTGCGGTCTTTTTGAGGACATCGTAGTCCCATCGATCAAGCTTTACTCCCGGCATAGGCTCTTGATGGACGTGTACATTCGCAGGCACGTTCAAAGCGCCGGTGACCGGAGGAGATAGCACGGAAACGGTGCCACCGATCCAATAGTCAACCCACCGGTCTTCTAAACTTCCAATCGGCTCATAGACTTGCCCTGTGACCGAAGCGGTCAGGCTTTTCAGGACGAAGTCTTGAATGCGGTTCGCCACCATGTCTCCGGTAGCCAGAATATCTCCCCAATGCGCCAAGATCGTCAACGCCTCTCCGGACGCAGCCGCTCCCAATCCCGCACCGGCTTGGACGGCGGCCCTCGCCGGCGGCATATTGAGCGCGCCTAGTTGAAATCGGATCGTACTCGCTTGAGGATTCCTGCCTTTCGTGGAAGCGGTGACCTCCAATGTGCCAAGCAAGCCAGGCTGTGCCGGCGCATAGATTTTCAAGCTGTCTAGGTGTCCCGCTTCAGACAAGGGACCCTTGAATCCGCTTGCCCCTCCGTTGAGTAAGCGCTCATCGCTGGCATTCGCCGCATCGAGCAGAATATCCGGTCGCTCGGCGGTGCCAACGAACTGGGAGCGGCCCGTCGCATCAAAGAAGGACGGGGCGCCGATGGCGTCATCCTGCCGTTTTGTCAGCTGTGCGGCAATCGACGGCGGCGTCAACGTGACATCGTGGAACCAACTGACAACAAGGTCGCCCGCGGCGTCAGCCAATTGCTGGGACTGGCTTTGCGCTCGCATCGCCGAGATGCCCGGCGCATCCTGGCCGGCAAGGTACACTGCCGTCATGCTCAAAAGAGACAGCAGAATGATCAGCATCAGCGAAGCCAACAGCAAGTGCCCATCATTGGCGGTGAGGTAGTGTCGGAATGTCATGTGCGTTCCTCTCTGGCAAGTCACGTTCGCAAGGTGATCTCTCTCTTGTCCTTCGCTGGTCGATGGGCCGGAGCGACTTCAACCACCACTCGCCGCACCAGTTCAGGCTGCGCCGTCCTTCGCCCGTGACCATCCCAATACGAGAACGTCATCGACCGGATGTTTCCAATCAACACGCTGGCGCCGCCGTCTATCTGCCGTAAGCATCTCAATATTCCCCGCTCGTCAAGTCGGCTATAGTAGCGGATGCGATTCATCACCATGACGGAAGCACCGGGTGGAATCGGGCGAGCAATCGGCTCGACGAGCGTTAATAGATACCGCTGCCCGGGACGGGCCAGGCTGAAGCGGTCGCACACATCATTCCAACACACTTCCACGGTTTTGCTCTCCGGCCATTCGCGGCCGTCCGCGACCTCCAGGGTGGTGCGACCCTTTTCGCCCGGCGCCGTCAGATTGGTCATCAGCCCGTTAGCATTCGCCGTAAACTCGATGGCATCGGGGCGTGCGATTGACAGCGACCCTAGACTGGCAAGACGAAGTTCCTGTTGAAGCAGTTCGAGACTCAGGCGGACGTCCTGCTCTTGCCCGATGTCGTACTGTTGCCGCGCGAACTCGCGCTGAAAATAGGACAAGCATTGGAGGGTCGCAGCAAGGACAATGAGGCCGGCTGTCATCGCGGCGAGCAATTCCAACAAACTGAAACCTGACTGGCGGGACAACCGGTGTGCCATCTGTGAATTCATCCGCCTCGACATGTGCAGATCTTATTATTGACCGCCGGCTCGAACGGGATTTGCTCGAAGGGTCGCCATCCGCACCTCGCGTTCGGCAGTGCCAGAACGATACCGGGCGCGTGCTTCTATGAACACATAGCCGGATGAGGCCAGACCGTCCGGATTGTTCGGTGCGACGGTCCATGTGAGCGTCACGCCGTTGTCCTCCGCAACCGCTGAATAAATGCCGTCGCCGGCCGCCCCATCACCTGCCATACCGTCATCATGCATCTGCACTTCCGGCGTTCCGTCATGATCCATATCGTCTGTAAGCAGGTGGGCCCATTGCGCAGCACGTTTCGCTTCCAGTCGGGATTCAGCTAGTCCCACGGCCCGCGTGGCAAGGACTGCCTGGGCAATGCTCAACTGCGCCGCGTGAAAGGCACCCATGGTTCCCATTAATCCCACCGACGTCAACGCCATCGCCACCAGCACTTCTGAAAACGTGGCACCGCCTGAGGAGTACAGGGAAAATCGAGCCGTCATGAAATCACGACCCGACCGGTCAAACTTACCGTAACCGTCGTACGCCGATCGTGGCGGTCATGAATCACAATCGTGCTGGCGCTGGCCGAGCGTCCGCTGGGGTGAAAGAGCAGATCGCAACCAGCCGTCGGTTCCTCGAGAACGATGCCTTTCTCCCGATAGCGATAGATGGTCAACACGTCCTCGGCATTCGCTCCTCGTAAGGTAATCGTTCGTTCAGAAAGATCGAATCGAATGAGCAGGCGCTCTCGTTTCGCCATCGCGAGGTGTCTGGCCATTCTTAAGATTGACGCAATCTCAGCCGTCGCTGTTCGCCCCTGTATGCGTGCATTCATCGCCTCGTATGCGGGCCCTGCCATCGCCGTCATGATCCCGATGATCGTGACAACCACGACAAGTTCCATCAAGGTTTTTCCCGCTGTTGTCGAGAGCCGTTCCATAGTCCGAGCCATCCGTCCACTCATCTCAGGTCTGTCTCGTCCCGAACCACGTTCCAAGTCTTATGCCCGGGCCGACCTGAGAACCATTGGTCGGGTCCATCCATAGAACTCGATGAGAACTTGAGCTTCCCTGCTGTTCGGTTGGTGACTGCAGGTGGTTGGCGAAAAAATTGGATACAGGCACGCGGTTAAATGGATACGAGCCGGGCAGGATGCAAAGAGGATCGCCGCTGGGTCACATGAAGGTAGGATTTCCGGCAGCGCTCGCTACGAAGAGGATCGAAGCAACGCTTGATACCAGTCGATCAAGGGTTGGCCGAAAAACATGGCCACGAGGGCACCGAGGACAAGGAAGGGCCCGAAAGGAATGTACTCGTCTCGTTTCATAAGCCCGAACGCAATCAGGCTGATGCCGATTCCAGAACCGGCTAGCGAACCCACCATAATGGTCAGTAGGGCGGCCTTCCATCCCAAGAACGCGCCGATCATGGCCACGAGCTTGATGTCGCCCCCGCCCATCCCCTCCTTGCCGAACAAGTAGGGACTGGCACAGGCGAGGCCCCATAGCAAACCGCCTCCAATGAGGACGCCAAGCATCGCATTGGTCAGTCCAACCGGCAAGACGGTTGCCGCTCCCAACAGGCCCAACGCCATTCCGGGAACGGTGACCGCGTTCGGGATGATCTGGTGGGTCAGATCGGTCCCAGCCACCACCAGCAAGGCCGAGAACAAGACGGCATACAGCACTGCCGTCCACGTCACGCCGAATGCCGCGAGGATCAGCACATACCCGGCCGCGTTCACGGCCTCGACGGCGGGATAGCGGATCGGAATGCGTCCGCGACAACTTCTGCAACGACCCGTCAACGAGAGATAACTGAGGACCGGAATGTTATCGTACCACTGAATGGCCGTTCCGCATGACGGACAGCGGGAACCGGGCCAGACAATGGATTCCCCTCGCGGCAACCGGTAGATGCACACGTTGAGAAAGCTGCCGACCAAGGCGCCGAAGACCGCAACCATGCCGTACCAAAACCCATCAATCATACTGGAGCCAGCGCATGACTTGCGCGTACCTATTCCACCGTAGGTGAATCATGGCATACGTAGATTCACTAGGGCCATTGCGCATCAGTTGCCATGACCTAGAGGACTTTCTATAATTTCTTCGAGCACCGCTCCGAACGTTCTCCAAAAGGCCTGGCTGAAAGTACACCGTAATCGATTTGTGATCAAAGGAGAACACGAAACATGGCACGCCTCCCTAAGATGAAATCACGGACCGCACTGGCCGACCTCGCCCCTCCGCCCCGTAAAAAACGACCGGAGTCGTTGACCAGCCGAGAACAAGAGATTCTCGAACTGATCTGGGCCGGATTTAAGAATAAGGAAATCGGTCAACGACTCAAAATCAGCGTCAAAACCGTTGAGGCGCACCGCGCCAATATGATGAAGAAAATGCGAGTCTCCAACACGGCGCAACTGCTCAAGACGGCCATTCAAGGGAACATCATCCGCGTCCGGTAGGTTTAGCTTGATGGGGTTGCACTTCGCTGCCGGACGCCTTCGAACAGCGTCACGGCGACGGCAGCCGAGACATTCAACGATCCGACTTTCCCTCTCATCGGAATACGGACACGGCCATCGCATGATTGTAGGATGCCGCGTCGAATGCCCCCGCCCTCTCCGCCAAATACGAAGGCGATCGACCCGGTCATATCGACGGCAGTGAGGCTGACAGGCCCGGATGGCTCGACTCCATAAATCCACACGCCCGCCTCTTTCAGTTCTTCGATCAATCTGGACATGTTGATCACCCGCGCCACGAGCACGTGGTCAATGGCGCCGGCCGAGACTTTCGCCACGACCGGCGTGAGTCCCGCTGCCCGCCGTTCCGGGATAAATACCCCGTGGACGCCTGCAGCCTCGGCGGTGCGAATGACCGCCCCGAGATTATGCGGATCCTCTACACCATCCAGTATGACCAGGAACGGCGGCTCACCTTTCAATCGAGCCAAGTCGAGTATCGCTTCGGTGCTGCTGTAGGACTTGGCCGCGACAACGGCTATGACGCCTTGGTGCTTGCCTTGAGGCACTAACCGGTCGAAGGCGGCGGGCGGCTCTATATGGACCGGAACGCCTTTGGCTCTGGCCCGTTGCACGATATCAGCGAACTGTCGGTCCGTCCGCGACACGAGGAGGCGTTGGAGGGGGCGCGTTCCAGCCCTCAGCGCTTCGCGAATGGCATGCAGCCCATACAGAAGATCGGTTGGCTTATCGCTTCCAGCGGCTGGTGCCGTCGGGCCTGTCTTCGATGATAATGCCCCGGGCCGCGAGTGATTGTCTGATTTCATCGGCTGTTGCGAAGTCCTTCCTCTTCCGGGCTTCATTTCGTTCACGCACTTTCGCTTCTATGTCGGCAGCCTGAAGTTCGTACTGTCCCGAATCTGTCGCTGTGCCGTAATCCCATTCGTCCAGTTGAAACAATCCGAGAACCGCGCCGAGCTCCCGAAACTTCTTCAGTGCCTGCTGCCTCGCTTGCGTAGAAAGCCCGCGGTCCATGAGCTTATTGATTTCGCCGCGTAACTTCTGAAGCTCCGCAACCGCCATCGGGGTGTTCAAATCATTGTCCATGGCTCTTTTGAACGATTCTTCGGTTCGAGCCAGAGATGCTGGCAGATTTTCGTCCGCTGCTGTGCTGCGTTCATCCTCACGCAGCCTGTTAAACAATCCGTAAAACCCTTCTAAAGCCTGTCTTGCCTCGTGCAAGGCTTGATCAGAATAGTCGAGCGGGCCATGATAATGAGTTGAAACGAGAAAGTATCTGAGGACTTCTCCTGTCACCCTTTCGGACCATGGAGACTTGGCAAAAATTTCCCGGATGGTAAAAAAATTCCCCAGTGACTTGGACATTTTCTCGTGATTGATCTGCACGAAGCCGTTGTGAACCCAGTAGTGCGCGAATTCCTTTCCCGTCGCGCCCGAGGACTGCGCTATTTCGTTTTCATGATGGGGAAAGATCAGATCCATGCCTCCGCCGTGGATATCAAACGTGTCACCCAAATGTTTGATGGACATGGCTGAACACTCGATATGCCATCCGGGCCGGCCGGCTCCCCAGGGGCTGGGCCATGCAGGCTCGCCGGGTTTGCTGCTCTTCCACAGCGCGAAATCCATCGGATCGAGTTTGCGCTCGTCGACATCCACGCGGGCACCGGCCTGGAGATCTTCAGGCTTCCGTTTCGAGAGGCGCCCATAATCCGCATAGGTTCCGACCTGAAAATACACATCGCCGTCGACGCCGTAGGCGAATCCCTTCCTGATCAGCGTCTGCGTCATGTCAATGATGTCCTGAATATGCTCGGTGGCTTTCGGCTCTTTCGAGGCAGGCTTGACGCCCAGTTTCTCCATGTCCTGATGATAGGCGTCGATGTACTTCTTGGTAAGCGATTCCCACGACACGCCCTGTTCGTTCGCGCGGTTAATGATCTTGTCATCGACGTCCGTAAAATTCTTCACGAACGTCACTTTGTAACCGCTGTATTCCAGGTAGCGCCGAAGGAGATCGAAGATCAGTGCGCTCCGGGCGTGACCGATGTGGCAGTAGTCGTACACGGTGACGCCGCAGACATACATCCGCACATGGTTCGGCTCGATCGGGCGGAACACCTCCTGTTTTCCGGTCAATGTGTTGTAGAGCGTCAGCATCGCATCTTTATGAGCCGGGCGTCTCGGCGCGGCGCGGCCAATGAGACCAGAGAAAATAGGCCAGCGCCAGCGCGAGGCACAGTCCAATGACGACGTCAAACTGGTGGAAATACTCGCGCAGCTGCTCCCACCGCTCTCCCATTTTCATGCCGATGTAGGTCAACAGATAGCACCAGGGCAGCGCGCCGACGAATGTGAACATGACGAAACGGGAAAAGTTCATCCGTGCGACACCGGCCGGCAATGAAATAAAGGTGCGCACGACCGGCAACATGCGGCTGAAAAATACCGCGGCCTCTCCGTATTTCGCAAACCAGCGATCGGCCTTGTCCAAATCACGATGCGACACGAGCACATACGGTCCGTAGCGTTCCACGAACGGCCGGCCGCCCCACACGCCTGCATAATAGGCGATGATGGATCCAATGACGTTCCCGACTGCACCGGCAAGAGTGACGCCCCACAGAGTAAACTCTCCGGTCGTCACCAGATAGCCGGAAAACGGCATGATGATTTCGCTGGGTAAGGGAATGCAGGCGCTCTCGATCGCCATCGTCACGACAATGCCGGTGTAGCCCCAGGCAGAAATCGTGTTGATGATGAATCGGCTGAGAACCGTGACGATCGCTTCGATCAACCCCATGCCGCTTATCCTTTGCCCTTCCATCGCATCTTCGTTGACTGCCGGCGTTTTGCCCGTCCCCGGATAAGCGATTCCCAGCTGCGTAACCGGTCCAAAACCGCATAGTTCGTGCTGTCCAAATGCAGTGGCGTGACGGACACCGCCCCTTCCTCAATCGCTTCGTGATCAGCATCTTTGCTCCGACTCCATGATATCCGCGTTCCGGCGATCCAGTAGTAGGTTTTGCCGTGAGGATCGACCTTCTGGATGATCGGGTTGTCGAATCGCCGCCGGCTCAAACATGTCACACGCACGCCGGTGATGGCATATAGCGGGCGATGAGGAACGTTCACGTTGATCAATGTTTCGTCAGGCAGCCCGTGCCGGAGAATCAATCGAGCGACACGCAGCGCATAGTGCGCTCCTGTGCCGAAATGGAACTGATCCCGACCCTCCTGCGACACTGCCATCGAGGGAACTCCGAGAATTGTGCCCTCGACTGCCGCCGAAACAGTTCCTGAATACAGGACGTCGTCGCCCAAGTTCACCCCTTTGTTGATGCCCGACACCAAGAGGTGGGGCCGCTTCGGCAGGATGTTCAACAGGGCCAAATTCACGCAATCCACTGGTGTGCCGTTGACGGCGTACACGCGCTTGGCCATCTCATGAACGCGCAATGGCTTATGCAAGGTCACGGCGTGCGCGACCGCCGTTCGCTCGCGATCGGGGGCGACAATCCATACCTCTCCTAACCGGCGCAATGCGTGCGCGAGCGTGGTCAACCCGGCGGAGTGAATCCCGTCGTCGTTGGTCACAAGAATCCTCGGTCGGGTGTCAGGCATAAAAAAAGCTGCACGGGGCAGCTTCCTGGCTCAAGGCTGATGATGATTTATGACCGCCGAGCGCCTGAGTTTGCTCTTTGAGCTCTCAGCATCCATCACTCAGCGTCGAGATTTGGTCGGGGCGAGCCGATTTGAACGGCCGACCACTCGCACCCCAAGCGAGTACGCTACC
>WUUC01196020.1_pt1 | contig 10664 bp, 11 predicted proteins | sample 6278441 | NCBI WGS metagenome assembly WUUC01 (sample SAMN13675441, study PRJNA597444) | soil metagenome | isolation source: soil | place: USA: Washington | collected 2017-10 | reverse complement strand
CTGGTATTGACCCTTAAAGGCACGCCCTTCCTTTACAATGGCGAAGAGATCGGCATGACCGACCTCATCATTGCAGACCCTGCCAAACTGCGCGATACGATGGCGACCTGGTATTATGACCGGCTGGTCAGCGAGCTGAAGGTCGATCCGGCAGAGGCTGCCCTGCGCGCCGGGGAAATGAGCCGCGATAAGAACCGTACGCCGATGCAGTGGTCCAACCATCCTAATGCAGGCTTCTCGCCGGCCAATGTGGAGACCTGGCTGCCTGTAAACCCGAATTACAAAAATGGGATTAACGTCCGGGACCAACAGCATAACCCGGCATCCCTGTTGAACTACTATAAACAGCTCTTGCACGTCCGCAGGCATGTTCCCGCCCTGATTGGAGGCGAGTACATCCCCATCGATAAGACGGCAAAAGATTATTTTGCCTTCCTGCGAAAATCGGACGAACAAACAGTGCTTGTCATCCTGAACTTTTCAGAGAAAAAACTCGAGCTGAATTTCTCTCGCACACGAGGCATCAAAGGGCATCAGCTTCAAATCCTGTTCTCCAGCGCCGAACGATTGAAAACGGCAAAACTGCCCTATGGATTGGCCATCAGTCCTTTCGAGGTCTTCATCGCGGAAGTACAACCGGTGTAGAAAGCGCTCTCTAACGCGCCTGTTATGCAAGCCTCTTCCCAAAAAGAAAAAAACCATCCTTGCTTCGTCGCACTCTGCGGAAGGATCTTCCGTGAGGCCGATCGGGCCTATTTCCCGCGCGTCGTATACCGCGGCCGGACGGTTTATCTTTGCACCGATTCCTGTCGCGGCGCGTTCCTCGCTGACCCCGACGTGTTTTATAAGGTTCACCGAAATTCAGAAACGGGGAAGGCTCCGTAACAGCGTATTGTTCGAAAGAATTCCTCTCATGGAAATAAAACGTCTGCAGCCGTCTAAATGCACACCTCATTGGGTCGTAATCGGTATTCTTTTCATCTCTCTTATTCTGCGATGGATTCTCATTCTTCGCGGAGGGCAATACTTTAACTCAGACGAAACGCGGTTTGAGGTCTCCCTGGCTGCTGCCCGACTACTGTGGCAAGGCCAGCTCGGTGAGGCCTTGAGGCAATTTACAATTTCCCCGGAACATCTCGGATTTAAAGTAGTGGGACTCATTCCCGCTCTGACGGAACAGATCATCGGTCCAAGCCTCGTCTTGCCGGCTATATTTTTTAGCCTCTTTTCGGTTCTTAACCTTTATCTGATCTATTTATTAGCCCGACGCTTCCAAACTTCTCCGCGGGAATCGCTTTATGCTCTAGTCTTTGCCGCCTCGTGCCTCTCCCTTCTGTATTATTCCAGACATTTATTTCCGTATGACATGGCGATGTCTTTCGGGCTCATGGCATTGTATATGGCACTCGAGCGAAATCCAACAACGAGAACCTCACTGGCTTGCGGCGGCCTGGGTTTTCTTTGCTTCATCACGTATAACGGATATTGGCCGCTTGCGGGATTTGCCATGCTGGTAAACATACTCATGAAACGTGAAGAATTTGTCAAGCTGATTCGAAAAGCCATATTTACATCTATAGGATTTATCGCACCGCTCCTGCTCTTGATCCTGGCAATGTTATGGTCTGGGGCAGATCTGATCTCAGCCTATCGCCTCTTCGCCACCTCAATCACCCAGGGAAGTTTCCAGGAAGGTTGGAGCCTGCCTTTCGAATATTTCTGGTACACAGAATATACAATCATCCTGCTCATCGGGGCCCTCTCCATTTTTGCTATCTCGAGTCAATTCAAGAATAGATCAGACACGAAAATCTGGGTGGCAGGATTTTTGTCCATTTACCTCTGCCTGGTCATCCCGTCTGTGCTTCACTACTTTGTCGTCTATGCACGATTGGCACGACAGTTGATTCCATTCCTGGTGCTCCTGGCTGCCCAGGGACTCGTTCAACTGGAAGGTCGAGTAGCTTATGGGCGCAGAGCCAGGCAGTTAATTTTCGTTATCGTCTTGCTTCAGGTCGTATGGAATTTTGTGCAGACATATACGATTGGCTTCCCACGAGATTTCGCAGCAGAAGCCCAGGCCCGATTTCCGGACTTCGAGTTTTCGTCCAAGCGCCTGGCGTATGGCGCGCCCGTGATTTGCCAATACAATGGATACATCATCGAAAACACGAAGTTCTATGTGGCTCCACCGGAGCGAATTCCGCAAGTGAGCGGACAGATTCTATTAAGTGAATTGCATCCAACCAACTTTCAGCCTTATCTGTATGAAGGAGATCCTCCTGATTTTAGACAGGCATACGGTGCTCTAAAGCTAAGAATGAACCTCTATCGAGCTGATGAAACATTCATGTCGGAATCGAATCCAGAATGGATGGATATGAAGAGTTGTGTAACCGGTGAAAATTAAGTATTCAGAGTCAGAGAACTTCTACTGATAATGAGTGATGAAATCTATGATGAATTTATGGAAGCCTGGCGATCATGTTATGTGGAGGGGAATTTACAGAAACCGAATATGGTATGCGCAAACTGCCATCGTTGTAAAAGACTCTCCCGAAGAAACCGTATTGGCTCGCCTCCCCGGAGCAGAAGGGCGAGCTGAGCAAGATTATGTCCAGAAAAAGAAAAACGGCAGACGCCGTTGGGATTTTCAACATGACGATTGGGTATTGGAAGACTTTCCATGGCACACGAATAGCCTGTTGTTTCTCCTGGAACCCGATAAATATTATTCCACGATATTTTTCTGGAATCATGAAAGCAATAAATTCCTGGGCTATTACGTAAACTTTCAACTCCCCTTCACAAGAAACCCTGGCGGCTTTGATACGCTGGATCTCGAACTTGATATAGAGGTAAATCCTGATTTTTCTTTTAAATGGAAAGACGTAGATGATTACGAAAAAGGAATCCAGACTGGAATTATTCTGCCAGAATGGGAGGAAGGAATCGAAATGGCAAAAATAGAAATCCTTGATAAGCTTAAAAAACGCCGCTATCCATTCGATGGCTCCTGGATGGACTGGCGACCGGATCCCACCTGGACACCGCCCACGCTTCCTGCGAATTGGGATAATATATAGAGAAGTATTTTGAGTGCAGAAGCTCGCCTCTGCAATTTACCGGTAGGAGACGTATGATTACCCCTCAAAAAGCCATCCATTATGAGCGATATGAATTCCGAAAGTGGAAGGCGTTCGACGCGGAGACAATCGTCGAGACGCCGGTTTCGCTGACGGTCAACGCCAACGTGTGGCTGACATTCATGTGCACCCCCGTCAACCTGGAAGCGATGTCGGTGGGGTTTCTCTATAACGAAGGCATTATAGAGTCGATCGAGGAAGTAGAGGATGTGCGTGTCTGCGAACACGGCGATAACGTGGACGTGTGGCTGAACCACAGCGTGGAACAACCGCAATCCTGGCGGCGGACGTCGGGGTGTACGGGCGGCGTCACAGCCGTAGACGCACTGGCCCGCGCCGATATCTCGTTTGACGGCGACGGGCCAAAAGTCCCGCCGGAGGCGATCGGCCGCCTGGTGGAAATGCTCAATGAATCGCAGCAGTTGTACCGCGAAACCGGCGGCGTCCACACGTCTGTGCTGGGTGATGGAGAAAAAATAGTTTGTGCCGCCGAGGATATCGGCCGACATAATACACTCGATAAGATCGCCGGATTGTGCCTGATGAATAATGTCTGGCCTGAGACGAGGATCTTGGTGACCACCGGCCGTATCAGCTCAGAGATGCTGCAAAAGGCCGCCCGCCTGAAAGCCCCCATCTTGATATCTCGTACCTCCCCCAGCTCACTCTCGATCGAAATGGCGGAGCGATACGGAATTACATTGATCGGTTACGCACGGAGAGATCGGTTCAATGTGTATTCCAACGCGCAGCGAGTCGGGCTATAGATCATACTCCTAAATATGACAAATATCCTCCGAATTTATGAATAATGCAACTTACAAAAGAAAACAGGCTCCGTATAATAGGAGACAGTAGCGGCGAGACTGAAACAACGGAAAACATCACAGACCATTAACGAACATCGCGCTTGCATCCAGTACAATCGCATACCACGCAGCACATCGAACTGACTCGCCCTACCTGGCGATGACAATCAAAGCAACTTCATCATTCAATGTCACGTCCAAGCCGCCCTTTCGGGGCGGCTGTTTTTTCTGCCCTGTTTGTGAAATTTATCACGATAATTAGAGATGAATGTCTCTGACCGTTGCAGGCGATACCATGTATGATGGATGTCAGACAAAATGCACTTATTCCGAATTTCTTCGGATGTCCGCCGAAAGGATATTTATTTCATGCACTTAAGAGACATTGTTAACTTGGTCGAGGGGACGCCTTTGAATCCTGAGGTAGGTATGGACATAAAGATTCGAGGTGGCTGTGGCGCCGATCTGATGAGCGACGTACTGGCCTCCAGTCAGCCCAAGGCCGTATTGCTCACGGGACTCACCAATCCACAGGTGGTACGTACAGCACAGATCGCCGAGTTTCGTGCCATCATCTTTGTGCGCGGCAAACAACCGCAAGCAGAGACCATTGCTATCGCAACCCAGGAAAATATGCCCCTGATTACAAGCCCGTTTGGAATGTTTGAACTGTGCGGCCGTCTACGCAATGCAGGCCTGCCAAGCTTCGAATCGAATGTGAATGTCCCCTCTCGATAGAGCCCCTACGGAACAGGAAAAGCATGGGCGTCACGGCCGGCATATCACCGACCACGATGCCCATGAAATCAGCCGCGTCGAGGAACTTTCGTACGATCTGAAAATCCGCGACGTGATGACCGCGGATGTTAGGACGGCGACGCCGGAGATGCCGCTTTCCCAAGTCCTTGAGATATTACGCCTCAACCGGATCTCCGGGCTCCCCGTGGTCGAAAATGAACAGTTGGTTGGGATACTAAGTCTGGAAGACATTGTCCGAGCGCTGCAGAAAAACGAGCTCACTGCGCCCACGAGCCAGTACATGACGCGCGAAGTGGTAACCGTGGCAAGTTATGAATCGATCGTAACTGCTATCAGTACATTTACCGAAAAACACCTGGGGCGATTACCGGTTATCGACGAGCATTACAAACTCGTCGGTATCATCACAAAAGGCGACATCACGCGTGGCATCCTGGTGGCTCTGCAAAAAGACTACAAGGACGAGGAAGTTCGCCGCTACCGCGCCAGCCATCTGTTCGAAGACATTATTTCGGAGCGCACTACCCTCGTGCTGCGCTATACGATCAAAGCCGGAGACTTCACCCAGGGCGGGGTTGCATCCAGCCATATCAAGCGCGCTTTGTTGCGCCTGGGAGCCGATCCACAGATCACGAGACGCTGCTGTATCGCCGTCTATGAAGCGGAGATGAATCTCATCATCCACACCACGAACGGCGGAATCCTGAAACTCGAAGTGGAACCGTACCGTATCACCATGTCGGCCACGGACAATGGTCCGGGAATTTCTGACACCGAGATGGTATTTCAGCCCGGATATTCCACCGCCAGCGAAGAGGTGCGGGAGATGGGCTTTGGGGCAGGGATGGGGCTCGTCAACATGAAACGCTGTGTGGATGAAATAAAAATGGAATCGTCCCTCGGGGAGGGTACAAAACTTGTCATGCGCATCTACATTCCCGATCAAACCGTCGGCGTGCGCCGGGATGGGTAAAAACATGAATCTTCAACAAATCATCGACCAACTCAACCTGACTATACTAACAGGGCCGCGCGACTTTACGAGTATCACACCTACGGGAGGCTATAGCTCGGACCTGCTCTCGTGCGTAATGGCCGGCGCCAAAAAGGGTCACATCTGGATCACGCTTCAGGCGCATCTCAATATCGTGGCTATTGCGGCGCTCAATGAGGTCGCCGCGGTCATTATTACAGAGAATGCCCAGCCCGATTCCGCATCGATTATCAAGGCCGATCAGCAAGGCGTCACCCTGCTCTCAACATCCCAAACCACGTACGAGGTCAATGGGAAACTGTGGGAGTTAGGCGTCCGCAACTGAGGGGGCATGAGACCATTTCGAGCCGATCTGCATGTGCACACTGTGCTTTCCCCCTGTGCCGAGGTGGAAATGATTCCCCCGCTGATCGTGCGAACTGCCCTCGAGAAGAACATCGACCTGATCGCCATCACCGACCACAATGCCAGCGCGAATGTAGGTGCGGTGCAAAAAGCCGCAGAAGGAACAAGTCTCACGGTCCTGCCGGGGATGGAGATCCAGTCGCGGGAGGAAGTTCATCTCCTCACATTATTCGAAAACCTTGAAGCATTGGGAGGCTGGCAGCGCGAAGTGGACCGTGCCCTCCCAGAATTGCCGAACCGGCCGGAGTTCTTCGGCGAGCAATTCGTGGTGGATGAGACGGGTGGGTTTCTCCATCGTGATCCACGTCTGTTGTTGAACTCTACATCGTTCTCGATTGACGAGATTTTCGAGCGTGTCAGAGACTTAGGCGGGATTGTGATACCCGCTCATGTGGAGCGTTTTTCCTTTGGGCTCTTTCCGACCCTGGGGCTGATCTCGGAAAGCTGGAACGTGCTTGCCCTCGAGATTTCGCGGTTGATCACGCCTCAAAAAGCTGTAGAAACCTTTCCAGCGATGAAGAGCTACCCTCTCATGCAAAGTGGGGATGTCCACCGCCTTGAAGACTTCCTCGGCACGACGATTTTCCGCCTGAACTTCCCATCTCTGATGGAGATCCGTCTCGCGTTCAAGCATGTCGATGGACGGGACGTGTGCATCGAATCTGCACGTTAATCTCGGATATTGTTACCCCCTTTATATGACATTCATCGATTGACTGTTTACCGTGTAACGATTAAACTAATTGTGAAATTCATCACAATTATTGTCGAAGGTGTCCGAATTATGATTTGCTTGAAGGAAGTCCCGCAAAATGACCCGCTGAATAGCGTGGAACAAAAGACGATGATCGACCAGGCCATTACAGAAAACCGGGAACGACCCGGCGCCGTGATGCTCGTACTGAATGAAGTCCAGGGCAAGATCGGACACGTCTCCCCTTTTATGCAGGCCTACATCGCCAGGAGCTTAAATGTGCCGCTTGGGCAAGTCCATGGTGTAGTCACATTCTATTCTTTTTTCAAAACGCAGCCGCGCGGCAAACACACGATCAAGTTCTGTCTGGGCACAGCCTGTTACGTGGCTGGTGTGCCACAGTTAATTGAAAAAGCCAAACAAATGCTGAGCATTGAGCTGGGTCAGACCACGCCCGACGGGCAGATCACGATGGAAGAATGTCGCTGTGTCGGCGCCTGCAGTCAGGCGCCGGTCATTGTCGTGAATGAAGAGGTCCAGGGAAAGTTACGCCCCAACAAGTTCCCGCAGATCTTGAAAAAGGTCCAGAAGCAAGCAGAGCAGTCCCCCGGATAATAGAATGAAAGAGATCGCCCTGCACCTGCTCGACATCGCTGAAAACAGCGTCGTGGCCGAAAGTCGAAACATCAGCATCGAAGTCCATGAGGATTTGCTTCATGACCGGCTCTCGGCCTGTGTCACCGATGATGGGCGCGGCATGGACGCTCCAACGATGCAAAAGGTGCAGAACCCGTTTTTCACCACGCGCAGGACGCGTAACGTCGGCCTGGGCATTCCGCTGTTGAAGCTGGCGGCAGAAATGGCTGAGGGAAGCTTTAGCCTGGTCTCGGTGCCCGGCAAGGGCACGCGCGTGGAAACGGTCTTCCGCCACAGTCACATCGACCGGATGCCGCTGGGCGATCTAGCATTTACTTTCTTGACAGTGCTCCTAGCGAATCCAGAGATCAACTGGAGATTTCTGTATCGAGTGACGGAGAAAGATGGACAAACCCGTGAGTTCGTGTTTGAGAATGCTGAATTAAGAAAAGAACTTGGAAAGATCTCTTTGACTGAACCAGAAGTATTGACGTTTGTACGCAGCCTCATCGAAGAAGGAATGCAAGAGGTCGCACCGCAAGCGCTACCCGAATAACAAAGGAGAAATTATGCCTGCTATTAAATCTTTGGAAGAACTCAAGCGCATCCGTGAAGAAGCGCTACAAAAGAAACAGTTGAAAGCGACCCCCGGCAATATTCAAGTCATCGTCGCGATGGGTACCTGTGGGATCGCCGCCGGTGCGCGGGACACAATGAAGAGCGTCCTCAATTTCATTGAAACGGAAAAGGTCAGTGGTGTTACTGTGACACAAACCGGCTGTATCGGGCTGTGCGAACAGGAGCCCATCCTGCAGGTCGTGGTTGGCGATCAACCGAAAGTAATGTATGGCAAGGTGGACGCGCAAGTAGCGCAGAAGATCTTGAAACAACATGTACAGAACGGGCAACCCGTAAGGGAAAATATCATTCAGAACTAAAGGTGACAGTCACTTCGTTCTCTACGCTCCCTTTACGGAGTGCTTCCGCAAAGTGACTGTCACCTGATGGAGCTAGTATGGCGTTTTATCGTTCTCATGTCCTGGTCTGTGCCGACCCCGAGTGCCTCGCAAAAGGCGCACACGAGGTCATCGACGCGCTACAGGACGAATTTAGTGCACAGGGCCTCATTGACGAAATTCAAGTGCTGGAAACATCCCGGATTGGGAAATGTTCCAGCGGCCCGGAGATGATGGTGTATCCGGAAGGTATCCACTATGTGGGGATGACTCCGGATGATGTGCCTTATCTGGTCGAGGAGCATTTTCTTAAAGGACGCGTTGTCGATAAGTTCCGCGAGATCGTCAGGCCAATTGTCGATGAGGAGTTGGGTCCGCTGCGCCCGAAGGAAGTGCGCGTCGTGCTGCGCAATTGCGGCGAAATCGACCCCAATAATATCGAAGATTACTTAGCCACGGATGGCTACCAGGCGCTTGGCAAAGTGTTGTTCGAAACGACTCCTGAGCAAGTCATTGAGGAAGTAATGGCGTCAGGTCTGCGCGGACGCGGCGGCGCGGGCTTTCCGGCTGCCAAGAAATGGGCAATCACCCGCGCCGTGCAGGATAGCCCCAAGTACATGATCTGCAATGCCGACGAGGGTGACCCAGGCGCGTTCATGAATCGTCGCGTGCTGGAAGGCGATCCGCACTCGGTCATCGAGGGCATGATCATTGGCGCGTACGCGGTGGGTGCAAGCTACGGCTACATCTATTGCCGTGCGGAATATCCGATCGCAGTAGCGACACTCAACATTGCGATTGCACAGGCGCGTGAATTTGGTTTTCTGGGAAACAATATTCTGGGAACCGATTTTTCTTTCGACCTGGAAGTCCGCGTCGGCGCAGGGGCTTTCGTCTGCGGTGAGGAGACAGCTCTCATTGCCTCGATCATGGGCAATCGTGGTGAGCCTCACCCTCGTCCACCCTTCCCCTCTGTCAAAGGCGTGTGGGACAAGCCAAGTAATAACAACAATGTAGAAACGTACTCAAATGTGCCCCAGATCATCCTGAAGGGCGCGGCCTGGTACGCCAGCATGGGTACCGAGAAATCCAAAGGCACCAAGACTTTCGCGGTCGGGGGGAACGTTGTCAAACCGGGCCTGATCGAAGTGCCGATGGGCATCACCCTGCGCGAGATCATCTTCGACGTGGCCGGCGGCATCAAAGACAACCGCAAGTTCAAAGCGGTGCAGACCGGCGGCCCGATGGGCGGTTGTCTCACCGAGCAGCACCTCGACCTGCCGCTCGATTATGAGGCGCTTACCCAGGCCGGTTCGATGATGGGCTCGGGCGGCCTGGTCGTGATGGACGAGACGTCCTGCATGGTGGATATCGCCCGCTTCTTCATGGACTTTACCCAGGCGGAATCCTGCGGCAAATGCACGCCTTGTCGTGTGGGTACACGCCGCATCCTCGAGATGCTCGAGAAAGTTTGTGACGGCAAGGGCGAAGAAGGCGACATCGAAAAACTGGAAGAGCTATGCTACGAAGTGTCGCGCAATAGTCTGTGCGGACTTGGCCAGGGCGCACCAGTCCCTGTGATCAGCACGCTCAAAAATTTCCTCGATGAATACGAAGCACACATTTACGAAAAGCGTTGCCCTGCAAAAGTTTGTAAATCGCTGATCCGTATGGAAATCCAGGAACCAATCTGCACGGGCTGTACGGTCTGCGCCCGCAACTGCCCGGTGGAAGCCATCACCGGTGAGCGCCGCCAGGTGCATCACATCAACGATCAGACCTGCATCCGCTGCGGCATCTGCGTACAGGTTTGTAACTTCAATGCAATTGCAGTTGAATCTTAAGACCTAACACCACTCATGGAGATCTGATGATTGCACCAACAATAGAACGTGATGTCTCGGTCGTTGTGAAAGAAGCCATTGAAACACATGGCGCAACGAGGGACTCGTTGATCCCCATCCTGAGCGAGATCAACCGCGAGCTGGGCTATGTCCCCGCCGAAGCCTTCCAGGAAGTCCGCAAACAGCTGCAGACGTCCACAGAACAAGTTAACGTTTCAAAGGGACAGCTGTTCGGGCTTGCGAGTTTTTATGACATGCTCTCCACAAAACCCAGAGGCCGTCACGTCATCAAGTTTTGCGAGAACGCGCCCTGTCATGTGGTCGGCGGGAAAGCGGTCTGGGATGCGCTGCGCGAAATGTTGCACTTGAATAACGGCGAGACCACACCTGATAAGAAGTGGACCCTCGTCACGACCTCCTG
>WUUC01128460.1_pt1 | contig 10665 bp, 9 predicted proteins | sample 6278441 | NCBI WGS metagenome assembly WUUC01 (sample SAMN13675441, study PRJNA597444) | soil metagenome | isolation source: soil | place: USA: Washington | collected 2017-10 | reverse complement strand
TTGTACGGGTGCCTTAAGTATGTGGAGATTATAGTAAGCGCGGCGAAACCACATGATAAACACCACCACCGTTGTGATGTAAACGGCGAGGTTGAGCAAAGCAACAATACCTTGTCGTGCGTCGTTCACGGTGACTTCATCGGTGGCATATTCACCGGCTTCCATTTGTGAATAGAAATTGTACGATGTGTAGTTTGAAAACGCGCTGATCACATTAACAACCGCGAAGAGCAACATGAAGATGATCGCTACACGTGCGCGGCCATTGTTTGGGCGAAGACGTTCCATTATTAGTGGGTTATTTCTTAAACCGATCAGCCACTACAAGGTCCTTGCTACCGGCAACGTATTTGTAAAAACCGTTCCCGGATTTAACACCGCGGTGACCTGCTTCAACCATATTGACCAACAGCGGACAGGGCGCATACTTGGAATTACCGAAACCTTCATACAACACACGAAGGATTGACACACAAACGTCAAGCCCAATGAAATCGGCAAGCTGCAACGGTCCCATGGGATGCGCCATACCAAGCTTTATCACTTCATCGATCTCTGCAACGCCGGCCACCCCTTCGTGCAATGTGTACACCGCCTCGTTGATCATGGGCATTAGTATTCGATTAGCAACAAACCCAGGATAGTCGTTGGCTTCGACGGGTATCTTCCCGATTTTTTTTGATAGCTCAGCAATCACGCTGGTCACATCGTTGCTTGTGCTGTATCCCCGTATCACTTCCACGAGCTTCATGATAGGTACAGGATTCATGAAGTGCATGCCGATCACCTTATCAGGGCGTTTAGTTACGGCGGCGATCCTTGTTATCGATATAGAAGAGGTGTTGCTTGCGAGAATTGCGCCGGCTTTGCAAGCTGCATCGAGGTCTTTGAATATTTTTTGTTTGAGCGTTTCATTTTCCGTCGCAGCTTCCACCACAAGGTCCGCGTCTTTGACGCCATCAACGAGCGACGTACTCGTCTTCAGTCGTGCTAGTGTTGCAGCTTTGATCTCCTCAGTAATTGTTCCTTTCTCTACCTGCCTGGTGAGATTTTTTCCAATCGTCGTGATGCCCTTTTGAAGCGCTTCATCAGACACGTCGATGAGTACAACCGGGAAACCATTTTGAGCAAACACGTGTGCGATACCGTTGCCCATGGTGCCGGAGCCGATGACGGAGATGTTTGAAATCGTCATAGATGAGATGCAGTTTGTAAATATATAACTAGTTACTGAAAACAGGTCATAAAGTCCTGGTCAATAGTCCTGGTCAATAGTCCTGGTCATCGTTCTGATGTTGCAAGTTTTATCTGTTAGAAGGAACTGGGAGATCATCAGGATAGCGCCAGGACTCAGACTAGGACTTTGAACGAAAGTGACTTGAGGTAGGCTTATTCATCAATGTTTTTCTGTGACCCATTACTCCGAATACTCTTCGACGGTAATCGTCTTCGCCATACTCACGGCATTGAACCTGATCACCAGCCGAAGTGCTTTTGGATCGCCGGTATCGCAAAGCGGGGACGGGACGAGAAAGTACGAATACAGTTTTTGATTTCGCAGGTACAACTCGTTAAGGTCGGGTTTACCCAGAAGCTTAACAATTTCCATTTCTGTGAGGGACTGAAGTTGGTTGCGCTGTGCACGAAGTGTATCGATGAAAGCTGCCCGGTGATTGAGACACCCATTGCGGTCGGACTTCCATGCCGCCCAATCAATTCCTGAGATGAGCTCCTGGTTGTTCGTGCAAGCGGCCAGCAACAACAAACTACTGCAAAGCCAGGCTAGTCTCATGTTTTTGTGTGTATGCAAACCAAAATGAAAAGATCAACAGGTAGCCAACGGAGATAAAATAAATGTATACCGGCCATTGAAATGTCGTCGTCGCGATACATGCGACCAGCGTAAAATAAAAAAGCCGCACCCATTCCGCGGGCCGCACCCAGGGTTTTCTTTCGAAGAGGACGCCACAATTAACGACCCACCACGAGATAAGCGCCGCAGCGCCAACAAGAAAACTCATCGGGATTTTTTTCTGCCCGAACAACAACAAGGCCGTCACGCCAAGGCAAATGATGTATTGCGACAGCACGTAGTACTCCAGGGAGTTCGATTCCTGCGTTTCATATTTGCGATATGACTGATCAATCTCCGGCGCGGAGCGGTAGCCACCCATATAATCCGGCAGCCAGCCAGGTTTAGCAACGAGGTAACGGAGTTTGTCTTTCCATTTCGGGATCGTTCTGAATTCCCTGACCATCATATCATAATGGACAAAGTTGGCCCAAAGGGCATTCCAGCTATTGATTGGTTTTGTAACACCGTATGTCGGGCGTTCTTCTTCGGGCTGGTATGTTCCATACAGACGATCCCAGATAATCAGCGACCCTCCATAGTTCTTGTCGATGTATTTGGGATTGCGCCCGTGATGTACCCGGTGGTGGGAGGGGGTGTTGAAAACATATTCAAACCACCCGAGCTTGTTGATGGTTTCCGTATGGATCCAGAACTGGTATAATGTGTTGAGTGCGGAAATGATAGCGAAGTCCAGGGTATCGAAACCAATGACGGCCAATGGCAGGCTGAAGGCAAATGTCCACGTTCCTTCAAAGGAACTTTGGCGCAGGGCCACCGACAGATTGTAATCTTCACTCTGGTGGTGAACGCCATGGCCACCCCACATGATATTCACCTGGTGGCTGAGGCGATGTCCCCAATAATAAGCATGATCGACAAACAGCCAGAGGAAGACCCAGTAGTACCATGCCTTGTCAGCAGCCGAAAACTGGAAAATGGCAAAGTTTGCGTACAACGCTTCGTAGCAGACGATGGCAATTACCTTTAGAAAGATCCCGGACAGTTGCGAGGTGATGCCGCAACTCATGTTGGCGATCGCATCAGGCAGGCGATAGAGTCTTTTGTTCGAAAGCCGTTCTACTACCAGTTCGATCCCGATAAGCAGGAAGAAGATGGGAATGGAAAGGATGATCGGGCTGGGGTTCACGAATCAAATTTAAGATTTGAAATTTTAGATTTTAGATTTGGAGTGAGTTTAGTGTAATTGCCGACCAAAACAGCAACATTTGATTAATCGGATCGCTTAGTTATGGTTTTGAAGATATTTCGTGTTGGTTGGTTCTTTTCGCTGCTTTCGTTGCTGGGGATATTCATGTACGTATATGCTGCACTGCCGGACCCGGTAATTGTTTTCGACGATGGCGGCGAAATGACGTTGCGGAAGGAAGCAGTGTTTTACATCTTCCTTTTTCTCATGGCGATCTTCAACATGCTTGTCTATGTATTTCGCAGGATGTTCCCGACGGACGAGGAGCAACCATTTGTAAGTTGGTTCGTAGGTCTGGTGATTTGCCTGAACATCTTCTTTGTGGTATCGCTGGCGTTCCTCAGTCTTTATAACAGCAATGAGAAGTTTGATTACCCGAGAATCGGACCGATCATCTACGGCAGCATCGGATTGTTGATCGTGTGGACATTGTCCTGGCCCTTGTGGACAATTGTGAGACGATTCGTTCCCAGGTCGCCGGCACCCGCAGAATGATCAGCATACTGCCTTGTCGTTCATGTTTAATCTGAAATTCTTAAAACTGTTAGTAATCAGACAGTTATCGTGGATTGCTTCATTAAAATTTGCAAACGGGCTGCGGGATTAATCATTGAGTTAAGATCAAATTTCACTTTATTCGGGGCGTTATAACTTTTTTAAAGTTGCGTGCTGTGCATGACAGCATTTTTTTAACTGGATGAAAGCGGTTCTCCCGGAGATGTTCAATAATTGATTTATGGCTAAGGATCTGTTCGAATACAATGAATCGAGCATCAAGTCGCTCGATTGGCGTGAGCACATCAGGCTGCGACCCGGTATGTATATCGGTAAGCTCGGTGATGGTTCAGCGAAAGATGATGGCATCTATGTGCTGGTGAAAGAAGTGATCGACAACTGTATCGACGAGCACATGATGGGCTACGGGAAAGTGATAGATGTGAAGATCACGGACTCGAAAGTGATGATCCGCGACTATGGCCGTGGCATTCCATTGGGTAAGGTGGTCGATGTGGTGTCGAAGATCAACACGGGAGCAAAATACGATTCCGGAGCTTTTCAGAAATCGGTGGGTTTGAACGGTGTGGGTACAAAAGCAGTGAATGCGCTGTCGAGCTGGTTCAAGGTGCAGGCATTTCGTGAAGGACAAACGAAGCAGGCGGAATTCAAAAGAGGCATGCTCACAAGCGATCCGCGTGCGGGCAAAAGCAGCGAGAAGAACGGAACGCTGGTGGAGTTCGAGCCCGATAACACCATGTTCAAGAATTATCATTTCATCCCGGAGTACCTGGATGACCTGATGTGGAACTATGCATTTCTAAACGCGGGACTCACAATCAACTACAATGGCCGGAAGTTCTACTCAAAAGACGGACTTCTCGATCTGTTGAAGCAAAAATCGGAAGCGGAGGAGATCCGGTATCCCATCGTCCATCTTAAAGGCGAGGATATAGAGGTGGCGTTCACTCATGCCAATCAATATGGTGAAGAATATTATTCCTTTGTCAATGGCCAGAACACTACGCAGGGTGGAACGCACCTTGCGGCGTTCAGGGAAGGAATAGTGAAGGGGGTCCGCGACTATTTCAAACAGGAAAAGAAGGAATTTGATGCGGCCGACATCCGCGCCAGTATCGTAGCTGCAATCGCCGTTCGCGTGCAGGAGCCGGTATTCGAATCGCAGACGAAAACCAAGTTAGGATCAATCACGATGGCACCTGATGGGCCGGCAGTCCGTTCTTACGTTGGTGACTTCGTAGCGAAAGAGATCGAGATCTATCTGCATAAGAATGCTTCCGTTGCCGAAGCGTTGCTGAAACGAATTCAGCAATCCGAGCGGGAGCGGACTGAAATTGCAGGTATCAAGAAGTTGGCCAATGAGCGCGCGAAGAAAGCGAACCTGCACAATAAGAAACTACGCGACTGCCGCTATCATCTCGACGACCCGAAGGGAGAACGCAGCAGCGAGTCTATGATATTCATTACCGAGGGTGACTCTGCCAGTGGTTCTATCACCAAATCACGCGATGTGGAAACACAAGCCGTGTTCAGCTTGCGAGGAAAGCCGCTGAACTGCTTCGGTCTCACAAAGAAAGTCGTCTACGAGAACGAAGAGTTCAACCTGCTGCAGCATGCCCTGAACATCGAGGATGGGATGCTGGGACTTCGTTATGGCAAGGTGATCGTTGCTACCGATGCTGACGTCGATGGCATGCACATCCGTTTGCTGCTGATGACCTTTTTCCTGCAATTCTTTCCAGACCTGGTGAAGGCCGACAGGGTCTTTATCCTGGAAACACCGTTGTTCAGAGTGCGGAATAAGAAGGAAACCATTTATTGTTATTCACAGGAAGAAAAGCAAGCAGCGATGAAAAAGCTGGGCGCAAAACCCGAGATCACACGGTTCAAAGGCCTGGGGGAGATCTCGCCGGATGAGTTTGGAAATTTTATCGGTGAGAATATGCGCATACAGCCGGTGATCGTAAAAAAGGAAAGCCATTTACAGAAAACGCTTGAGTTTTACATGGGCAAGAACACGCAGGATAGACAAGAGTTCATTATCGATAATCTGAAGATAGAGCTGGACGTGGTTGAGACGAAGGAAGAGGTTGAGGAAAGTATAGAATTAAAGTCTTAGTCATAGTCTTAGTCTTAGTCATAGTCTTAGTCATAGTCTTAGTCCTGGTCCTGGTTCAAAGTTTAGAGTTTAGAGTTCTGGTCAAAGTATATTGAATGAGTAAGAAGAAATCCGGTAAAGAAATAAAGCAGGAAGAACCTGAAGTAAAAAAGGGTGACGTGATCCATGCTGTTCCCCTGGAAGGCTTATACAAGGATTGGTTCCTGGAATACGCCTCTTATGTGATCCTCGAGCGCGCGGTGCCGCGCATTGAAGACGGCCTCAAGCCTGTGCAACGACGGATCATGCATGCCCTGAAAGAGATGGATGATGGCCGCTTCAATAAGGTGGCCAATGTGATCGGTAATGCGATGCAATATCATCCTCACGGTGACGCCGCCATCGGGGAAGCGATCGTGAACATGGGCCAGAAGGATCTTCTGTTCGATACGCAGGGTAACTGGGGGGATGTGCGCACGGGCGATAGTGCGGCGGCTCCCAGGTATATCGAAGCAAGGCTTTCAAAATTTGCGCTCGATGTTGTTTACAATCCCGATACCACGGAGTGGCAACAGTCGTACGACGGCCGTAAAAAGGAACCGGTAACGCTACCGGTGAAGTTTCCGCTTTTGCTGGCGCAGGGTGTAGAGGGTATTGCTGTTGGTTTGTCTACCAAGATCCTTCCACACAATTTCATCGAGCTGGTAAAGGCTTCGATTGATGTGCTGAAAGGGAAGAACCCAAAGATCTATCCCGACTTCCCGACTGGTGGGATCGCAGACTTTACTGAGTACGACCAGGGGTTCCGTGGCGGTAAAATTAAGGTTCGAGCTAAAGTTGAGATTGTCGATAAGAAAACTCTGGTAATCAGGGATATACCGTTCAGTACTACAACTACTTCTTTAATTGAATCTATCGTCAAGGCGAGCGAAAAAGGGAAGATCAAGGTGAAACAGGTGATCGACAATACAGCTCAGTATGTGGAGATCATGTTGCATTTGCAGCCTGGAGTTTCACCGGAGATCGCCATCGATGCTTTGTATGCGTTTACGGATTGCGAAATCTCAATCTCACCGAATGCCTGTGTGATTGTAAACGATAAGCCGCAGTTCATGAAGGTGGGGGATATCCTGAAGTGGAACACAGAGCAGACGCTGGCGTTGCTGAAGCGCGAGCTCGAGATCAGGAAGGCAGACCTGATGGAGAAAATCCTGTTCTCATCACTGGAGAAAATATTCATAGAGAAGCGCATCTACCGGAACATTGAAGAAGTAGAAACCTTTGAAGAGGTGATCACCACTATCGACAAAGGATTGAAGCCGTATAAAAAGCAATTCTATCGCGAGATCACCCGCGACGATATCCTGCGTTTGATGGAGATCAAGATCAAAAGGATCTCGAAATATGACTCCTTTAAGGCGGACGAAATGTTGCGCGACCTGGAGAAAGAATTGAAAGAGACGATCCATCATCTGAAGCATTTAACGGAGTTTGCGATTGCCTACTACCAGGGACTTTTGGATAAGTACGGTAAGGGCCGCGAACGTAAGACAGAGATCAAGCAGTTCCAATCGGTGACCGCTACGGAGGTAATCGCCAACAATGCCAAACTCTATGTGAATCGTGCGGACGGATTTGTGGGATGGGGACGCAAGGAGGAATTCGTGTGCGATTGCTCCGAGCTCGACGATATTATCGTGATCCGCAGGGACGGGAAGGCGTTGGTAAGCAGGATCGCTGAGAAAGTCTTCATGGGAAAAGATATCATGTATATCGGTGTGTGGAGGAAGGGCGATGAGCGAATGGTGTATAATGTGATCTATACGGATGGCAAGACAGGTAAGTCGTTCGCAAAACGCTTTACGGTTCCCGGTATTATCAGGGACAAGGAATATCCCATAGCTACCGACGACAAGAACAGCCGGATTCATTATGTGACCGGCAATGCGAATGCGGAAGGAGAGATAGTAGAAGTGAAGCTAATGCCTTCGACCACGGCGAGAAAGAAAATTTTTGAGTTTGATTTTTCTGAGTTGGAGATCAAGGGCCGCGGTGCCCGGGGAAATACAATTACGAAATACAACCTGCGCAGGGTGGACCTGAAGGAGAAGAAGGGGTCAACACTCAGTGGATTGAAAATCTGGTTCGATGAGCACTCGGGCAGGCTTAATAAGGACGAACGCGGGAAGTATGTCGGCAAGTTCGATGGCGACGACAAGGTTATTGCTTTCACCTCAAGCGGATCATACAAGATCACCGGGTTTGACCTCACGACGAGATTTGAGCCTGAAAAGACTCGTTGGGTAATGAAGTTCAATGAGAAAAAACCGCTTTCGGCGATTTACTGGGATGGTGAAAGCAAGGTCCACTTTGTGAAACGCTTCCTGGTGGAGACGACAACTCCCGATAAAGAGTTTGGATTTATTTCCGAAGGCATTGGTTCGCGGTTGGAATACGTGACGATGGCAGATCCACCTGAGGTGGACATAGAAATAGTGAAAGGCAAGGGCAAAGACAAGGAGGTCGAAACGGTGAACCTTGAGGACATCATTGATGTGAAAGGATGGAAAGCGATGGGCAACAGGCTGTCGCAATATAAAGTGACAAAGATTATTCTTCCTGAGAGCGAGGCTGACGTGCCTGAAGGGGACGAAGCAAGCGAAGACCTGCCTAACCGGCAGGCAGGCCCGCCTTCGACGACCGCAGCCGGAAAGGGGCAGCTGTCGTCAAAAAAAAAATTGGAATCCGGGATACCAGCCCAGGCCGATCTCTTCGGGCCAACCAAAATGGAGGCAAGGGAAGCAAAAGCAGTCCAGCCAAAGGACCAAACCAAAAAGCAGCAAAAGCAGGCAAGCCTCTTCGGGGAGGAAGAGGTAAAAAGTAAACCGTCAAAAACCGTTAAACCTCCCAAAAAAGCAGTTGGTGGTTCGTTTACGGCAGGACAGACGATAGAACTCGAACTTTAGATAAGAGTTTCAAGTTTCAAGTCTAAAGTTTCACATTCCGTGCTGCCGGTGCAGAACCAACCTCGAGACATCTGAATGTTCCCGGTGGACAACCTGAAACCTGAGATTTCAAACTTTTGTTTGGCTAATATGAACTACGTGTACAAAATTCTCATCGGTTGCTTAATCGTTTCCACTGAAGTGTTCAGTCAAATTGACGGCGAGATCGTTATTCACGGCCGTGTGATTGACATCACCACCAAAAAAGGGATCAGGGCCCATGTGTCGTATAAGAGTTTGCCGACAGGTAGTCTCACCGGTCGCTTTAACGACAGCACATACAAGTTCTCGATATTCGGCGCGTCGCGTTACGAGTTGCGTGTGGAGGAGCCAGGTTATATTCCTACGGTAACAATCGTTGATCCGAAGTATGCGGGACAAACAGGAGAAGTGGTTCGCAATGTGGTACTGATTCCGCAGGGTCAGACGATCAGGCTCTCGCACCTGATCTTTTTGCAAGGCAAGTCGGTGATCCAGTCTGAATCGTTCGACGAACTCGATGAGGTCGTGTTGATGATGAGATACAACGAGAACCTGGTGATTCAGCTCGAAGGTCATACGGACAATGTAGGAAACACTGAAAAGAACATGGAGTTGTCGCAGGATCGTGTGGACGAAGTAAAAGATTACCTGGTGGACAAAGGCATTTCAAAGAGCAGGGTGAAAACGAAAGCATTTGGCGGAAGTCAGCCGATTGCCAAGGATAACACACCGGAGGCGAGGAATCTGAACCGGAGGGTGGAGGTGAGGATACTTTCCGAATAAAGATGTTTCAAGTCTCAAGTTTCATGTCTTGCCGACGATTCATTCGAAGCCTCAACTTGAGACTCGAAACTTGAGCGTCCAGGAAAACAAAAGGCTCCGGTGTAAACCAGAGCCTTCGTCGGGGGTTTAGGGAAAAAAAACTATTCGCCTGTGACGTTGATCTTGATCTCATGCTTCACTTCTTTGTGAAGATCAAGGTTCACAGTATAGGTACCCAATTGCTTGGGGCTATCTTTCAATACAACTTTCTTACGATCGATATCGAAGCCGCGATTCTTCAGCGCTTCAGCTACCTGGATAGCCGTAACTGCACCGAAGATCTTGCCGCTTTCGCCAGCCTTGGTTTTGATCTCAACGGTAAGGTCGCCGATCCTTTCTGCCAATGATTGCGCGTCCTGCTTGACCTTAGCGGCCTTGTGCGCAGCCTGGCGGGTATTCTCGGCGGTCATTCGCTTGTTCGATTCGTTGGCGAAGAGGGCAACACCTGTTGGGATAAGGTAATTGCGGCCATATCCTGCCTTTACTTTCACCACATCGTTCTTGTAGCCCAGACCCTGGACATCCTGTTTTAATATCACTTCCATGTTACTTCGTGGTTAAAGATTATTTCAATGAGTCACCGATGTAAGGAAGGATGGCCATATGGCGGGCGCGCTTTACGGCCTGCGATACTTTTTTCTGGAACTTCCAGCTTGTGCCAGTCAATCTCCTTGGGAGAAGTTTACCTTGTTCGTTGACAAACTTCATGAGGAAGTCAGGATCCTTATAATCGATGTAACGGATACCGTTCTTTTTGAAGCGGCAGTACTTAGGTTTTATTTCTGCGCGCTTGATAGGTTCATTCATCAGTGTCATGCTGCAACTCCCTCCGTAGATACTCTTGCTGGTTTAGGTCTTCCTTTGTTGAATTCGCCTTTGCGACGACGGGCATTGTATAGCAATGAGTGCTTGTCCAGCACGATCGTCATAAAGCGCATAACTGATTCGTCGCGCCTGAATTCTGTTTCAAGTGCGCTTACCGTTGGAGATTCTGCCGCAAATTCAATGAGAGCATAAAAACCGGTAGACTTTTTCTGGATCGGATAAGCCAGTTTTTTTAGTCCCCAGTTCTCTGTGTTGACGATGTTGGCATTCGCCTTCTTCAACACTTTCACGAATTTTTCGACAGTATCCTTTGCCTGATCTTCAGACAAAACGGGATTTAAAATGAATACCGTCT
>WUUC01010765.1_pt1 | contig 10665 bp, 12 predicted proteins | sample 6278441 | NCBI WGS metagenome assembly WUUC01 (sample SAMN13675441, study PRJNA597444) | soil metagenome | isolation source: soil | place: USA: Washington | collected 2017-10 | reverse complement strand
GTGCCGCTGACATCTACGTGACCGTGGACGGGTCGGCGCCGACGGTTGCCGGGGCGAACTGCTGGCGGGTCCCCGCGATCCAGGGGTCGACGGTGGTGTCGGTGTCGGATTCGAACCCGAACGACGCGGTGGTGGTGAAGCTGATTTCGTCGGGGACACCTTCGTACTCGGTGTCGCGGGCGTGACCGTGCAGCGGTCGTTCGGTGGGGCCCTGGTGACCGACCCGGTCACCGGTGTGCTGCGGCGCCGGTTCGTCGACGGCCGGGTGTCGCACCCCGACGGTGGCATGTCGCGTTCCTACGCGGCGGCTGGCGGGGCCGCGGGTGGTGCGCCGGCGGCGGCGTACCTGCTCGGGTCACAGGTCGGGGTTCCGACCGGGACGACGTTGACACCGACGGTGGGGCTGCCCGCAGCGGACGCGTCGGAGAACTACCTGCTGACCCACCCGGTGGGTGGGGCGACCGCGGACCGGCCGGTGTCGGTGTGGGAGAACCGGTCGTGGTCGTCGACGTTGACGGTGACGCCACCGGCCGGGGAGACGTACCTGTTCCGCAACTGCCAGTTTGAGAACACGGCCGACAACTGGTGTGTGGAGATCGTCGACACGAACTACACCCCGGACCAGATGGTGCCGCTGGCGATCTTCGACCGGTGCACGTTCGACGGGAACGACACCTGTGGACGGGCCCTGCTCGCCGGGTGTGTGTGGCTGGTCGACTGCCACCTGACCGGTGCTGAGGACGCGTGGGGTGGCGGCTACTACAGCGTGGCGATCGGCACGAACTACATCCCGACGACCGATGGCGGGTTCGACCCGCACCAGGACGGTGTCCAGCTCGCCGGGATCGGCGACATGACGATGTACCGGTGCTTCGCCTCCGGCGGGACCGACCCGGCGTCGAACGCGGGCCTGCGGCTGGGAACGGACTTCTCCGCCATCGCGAACGTGGAACTGATCGAGACGACGTTCGACGGGGGCGGGTGGAGCCTCCAGGTCCGCGGCGACCCCGGTGACCGGGGCGTGACCGCCCTGACCGTGGCAGGTTGCCGGTGGACGGGCAGCGCGCCGAAGGGTGCGGCTGGGTTCGGGCCGGTCGACTTCGAACAGGTCACCGGGGTCACCTGGACCGACAACCGGTTCCTCGGCGACGACGTTGAAATCCCGGTACCGGCGTGAACACCCCGCCGGGCCGGTGGAGAGGGGACGTCCGGTGACTGCTGTCCTGCCCGACACGTTGACGCTGCTGCGCCGGTTCGAGCTGCACCGCGATGTGGACGTGTCCGGGGTGTCCGGGGTCGGGGTCGTCGCTGCGGGGGTGGTGTTCCCCGACGCGGCCGATGTGGCGTTCCCCGATGGTGGGGTCCTCAGCCTGCCGCCCGGGTGGTGCCGGATCGTGTGGATGACCAAGGTCCGGTCGACGTCGTTGTGGTCGTCGGTAGCTGAGGCGATGGCGGCCCACGGCCATGACGGTGCGACGAGGCTGGTGTGGGTGTGACCGGCCATCCGCCGGCGTCGTTCGGCCGTGCCGACGGCGGGCCGGTGCTGGACCCGGTCGGGATGGTCATGCCTGACCGGCTGCCCGTGACGACGCTCCCGGTCGTCATCGAGGTCGACCCGAAGTCGTTGGAGAAGTTCGCCCGGGACCTGACCGACGTGGTCACCTCCGCGGTGCGGGCCGGGTACGCCTGCGCGCTGGAGGACATCGAGTTCGAGTCCGACGAGGCCGACAACTACGAGAACCCACCTCAGCAGATGCGGGAAGTCCTCGCCGAGTTCATCGCCCAGAACCACGAGATGCTGGAACGCCTTGGACGGATGAACGTCGCGAAGGCTCAGGAATAGCAGATGGCCGAGCGTTCTTGCCCGCCCGGCCATCGCCCTGCTATCCAGAAGTCGGATCCTACTTGTTCTTCTTGAGCTTGTTGATCAGGGCCGACACCAGGTCCAAGGCGTCGTCGAGGGTCTCCAGTTTCTTGGGCACGTCGCCGCCGATGAACTTCCGCGCGGCGTCCAGGATCACGTCGTCGGTCGCCTGCGCCTCGGGGTAGGTGTCCTCGCCGTGGAGGTACGCCTTCCACTGCACGTTGGCGGGCTGGCTGTGCCGGTTCTTGTAGTCGTCGCCGGCGGCTTCCATCGACGGTGTGTCGAGGTACGTGTCGGCGCGGAGCTGCCGGGTGGCTGTCACGATCTCTGCGATCTGCGTCGGGTACAGCATGTACGCGTCGAGCTTGCCGACCCCGTGCTCGTCGCGGATCAGCAGCTGTCCCCGGTTGGTGATTTCCATGTTGGTGTCCGCGGCGAGGGCCGTCGTCGCCTCGAACCGGTCCCTCGTCTTTCCGACGAGGGCGAAGGTCGACGCCCTCTTCTGTGCGGCGGAGACGTGGTCGCCGGTGCCGCGCAGGTGTGCGGTCACGACCACGACCCGCATGGCGGTTCCGATACGTCGCAGCTCGTACAAGGCGGACTCGATCTTCAGGCCGGTGGGTGTGGTCAGGTCGAGGCCCTTGTCGGCGAGGATGACGATCTGGGGCAGGTTGTGCCGCACCGGCAGCACGGTCAGGTTGTCCCGGAGCAGCTGGGCCGCGTACGTGGCGCGGCGCCGCTTCACGATGCGGACCGCGGCCTGGATCATGCGCAGCGCGTCGTCTTCGGTGAGGGCGAGCCAGTCGACGACGTCGGCGCCCTCGGGCAGGTGCCAGGGTGTGGCGAGGCTGCCGTTTTCGAGGTCGATCTGCCAGATGAGGACGTTGGGCATCTGGGCGAGGCTGGCGGTCAGGTTATGCAGCAGTGTGGTTCCGCCACCGCCGCGCTGGGCCACGACGTAGCCACCGCCGTCGCTGAGGTTGATCTGGACGGCGGTGCCGTAAGTGGTCGACCGGCCGATCGTGATCGGGTAGTCGACGTCGAGGGGTGAGTAGTCGCTCGGGTAGTTGAGCGGCAGGTACGGACCCTTCATGTGCGCCTCGCTTCGTCTTGGGGAACGAACTTCGATCGTATCCGAATCCGGGGTACGACACAACATACCCACTCTGAGCCCGGTTCCGTCAGGGAGCCGGGCTTCTCTACGTCCCGACATGGGAGATCGATATGGCACACCGCGGTACCGCCCCGAAGGCGATGAAGCACGGCCGCACCCCGAACGCTGAGTGGGTCGAGGTCCCCGACGTCCTGTTCGAAGGGCCGTCACCGGACCTGCCGGCCCTGCCCCGCCGTAAGAAGTGGCACCCGATGGTGGCCACGTGGTGGGAGCAGGTGCGGGAGATGCCGCACTGCCGGCTGTGGCGGCCGTCGGACTGGACGTTCGCGTTGGAGACGGCCTACCAGAAGCAGGCCCACTGGGAGCTGTGCGAACGCGGCGAGCAGACCACGACCGCGGCGGTCGAGATCCGCCGGCGTGAGGACCAGATGGGCACCACGATCGAGGCGTTGCGGAAGCTGCGGATCCGGTACAAGCCGGTCGACGAGGACGGCGAGGGCTGGGGCGAGGCCCCGGAACGCGACGTGCAGATCGTGGAGCAAGAGGTCGCCGGGACCAGCGGTGGGGCGTCGGTGACACCGATCGCGTCGCGGCGTGACCGGCTGACCCGCTCGGCCTGAGGCGATGCCGCGCACGTTGCTGCGCGCGCACTCCGACGCCGACCGTGCGCGCAGCCTTGGGTGGCTCGGGGTTGCCTGGATTGAGCACTTCGTCGTTCATGGGCCTGGTGACGTGCAGGGTGAGCCGGTTCGGCTGACCGATGAGTACGCCGGGTTCGTTGTCGACGCCTATGCGGTTGGTGAGCACCCCAGCAACAACCACCTCCTCTACGACTCGGCGTTCCTGAGTCGCCCGAAAGGGACCAATAAGTCCGGTTTGGCCTCATATATTGCGTTGTTCGAGGCGCTCGGCCCCGCCCGGTTCCTCGGGTGGGCGCGCGGTGGCGAGCGGTACACCGACCCGTGGGGCCTGGGGTTCTCCTACGTCTACGAGCCGGGTGAGCCGATGGGCCGCCCGGTGAAGTCGCCGTTCATCCGGTGTCTCGCGACCGAGGAGACGCAGACCGGGAACGTGTTCGCGACGATCTACTACAACGTGACGCAGGCGGAGGACGATCCGCCGCTGTCGTACGTGCCGAACCTGGACGCCGGCCTGGAGCGGGTGATCCTGCCGGGCGGCGGCGAAATTCGCGTCAGCACCGCCAGTTCGAGCGCGAAAGACGGCGGCAAGGAGACCTGGATCTGCCTGGACGAAACGCACCTTTATACGACACCTGAGCTAAAACGCATGTATCGGACAGTTACCCGAAACATGCGGAAACGCAAAAAAGGTAGCGGAACGTGGTTTTTAGAGACAACCACGATGTTTGCCCCAGGCGAAGAGAGCATGGCGGAGCAGACGTTCCTGGAGGCCGAGGCCATCCGGGAGGGCCGCAAGAAACGTGGGCGCAACCGCCTCCTGTATGACCACCGGTGGGGTACGTGCAAGGACCCGTCGGATGAGCCGGCGCTGCGTGAGGCGCTGCGCGAGGCGTACGGCGACGCGATGGAGTGGATCGACGAGGACGGTCTCGTCGACGAGTTTTATGATCTTCGCAACGATATTTCCGATTCGCGCCGGTACTTCCTGAATGCCCAGACTTCCAGTTCGGACGCCTGGCTGGCCGAGCACGAGTGGACCGCATGTGCCCGCCCGGGCCAGCAACTCGCCCGGCGGGACCTGGTCACGCTCGGCCTGGACGGCTCGATCCGGGAGGACGCGACCGCGTTGGTCGCGTGCCGGTTCAAGGACGGCCACGTGCAGCTCCTGGAGCTGTGGGAGAAGCCGGCCGGTGCCGAGGGCGACGACTGGCAGGTCGACCGGGAAGCGGTCGACGCCGCGGTGAGTGTCGCGATGCGCACGTACGAGGTGGCTGGGTTCTATGCCGACCCCGCCCACTGGCAGGACTACCTGGACAAGTGGAACAATGAGTACGGAGAGGCCATGAGGGTCAAAGCCTCCCAAAGGCGGCCCTTGGAGTGGTGGACGAACCGGCCGACCGCGATGGTCGCCGCGCTCGAACGCTTCCACGACGCGGTGCTCGACGGCCGCGTTGGCTACGCCTCACCGCTGGACCTGGCCGAGGGCAGCCACGAGTACCGGATGGCCCTCGCCCTGACCCGGCACGTCCTCAACGCCCGCCGAGCGGTCGGCCGAGCGGGTCTGCAAATTAGGAAAGAACATCCCAAAAGTAGCCGGAAGATCGACGCCTGCATGAGTGCGGTGCTCGCCTACGAAGCCGCGTGCGACGCCATCGCCGCCGGCATCCAGCGACGCTCGATCGACAACTACCCGGCCATGCGGATCCGGTAGACGCTCCAAGACGGCCGGGCGGAACTACGCGGGTGATGAGTCCGCTCCGCCCGGCCGTCTTCCCTTCCCGCTGGATGCCCGCTCAGACCAATAAACGGAGAGCATCGGGATGGTGCTGGCCCCGAAGGTGTACGGGGTTACTGCTGGGAAGCTGTCCCGCCAGTCCGCGAAAACCAAACAAGAATGCCGTCCCTTCGTCAAGGGTTGCGCATCACCCGGGCGGGTGCAATAGCGGCAACGTTCCGGAACACATTGGAACGCAACAACATCGCTCCGTAGTTATCGGCCTGTTATGAAGACAAGGCGACGTTCCTGTGTGCAGACTGTCGCGGTAATCCCTGCCCTGCTTGGGTTTCCGGGTGGGCCTCGCTCGTCGTGGTCCACAGTCGACAGTCCATAAGGGACGGTCAGCCCGGGAAGCGCGTGAGAGCCCCAGGCCGTCTACGGAGATACCGCTGACCACGTTCCGTCTCACGATCCGTCGGATCCTCGCGACCGCAGTCCTCGCCACCCTGGTGCTCGGTGTCAGTGGCACCGCCACGGTGACTCGGACCGCCGCGGTTGCTGCCCTTCCCGCCCCGGTGGTCTACACCGGGGTCGAGTACGACGGGACCGGCGACCTCGCCGAGCGGGTCCTGCGCCTCCAGATCGCTGCCGATGCCGCGGTCGACGCGCGCCTGGCCATCGCCACGAAGGCGACCAAGCCGGTGACGACGCAGACCAACGACGGCGGTGGCCGGGGCAGCTCCCGCCCGGCCACGAGCAGCGGTGCCGGCGCCGGCGCGGGCACGGGCGCGGGTACGAAGAAGCCGGCGGGTAAGGCAGCGACGGGTAAGGCCGCGACCGTGGTGTCGTACGTGCGGGCGCAGATCGGCAAGCGGTACGTGTTCGCCACGGCGGGCCCGAACACCTTCGACTGCTCCGGCCTGGTGAAGGCTGCGTACGCGCGGATCGGGATCAGCCTGCCGCACCAGACCGGTGGCCTCATCCGGAAGGGCCGCGCGGTGTCACGGTCGGCGCTGGCCCCCGGCGACCTGGTCTTCCCCAGCTCGGGTCACGTCGGGATCTACGTCGGTGACGGCCTGATCGTGCACGCGTCGAACCCGCGTACCGGTGTGAAGATCTCGAAGATCTACTCGTTCTACGCTGCGCGGAGGATCCTCTGAGCCTCTTCTGGGTGTGGATGGTCACGACCGCGACCGGCGCCGTCTACGGCGTCTGGCGCGTCACCCGACGCCAGCCCTGAACCCGCCCCCCGGGTCCCGAGCCCTACAGCCCCTTCCTCCTTGGCTGTGGGGCTCGGCCCGTCTTCACCCGACGATGTACATCCGGTCGGCCTTGTCCGCGCCGGGCCGCCATACCCACACCTCGCCGCCGTCGGCCATGAGCTGGACCAGGTCGGTGTAGAGCGCGACCGCGTTGTTCACGGCGAGGGTTTTCGACTCGTCTCTGATCGTCCGGGCCTTTTCCAGGCCGGTGGCGTTCTTCTTGGTCAGGCTGACCGAGAAGCGCACGGCGTACTCACCCGTAGGAACTTCCGGTGCAGTCATGCACCGAAGATAGGCCATCGGGGGTGCGTGGGTGCCCATCGAGACCGACGTGGTCCGCAGTCCCGGCTGGTGGCTCAAGCGCCTGTTCGCGATGCTCAACGACCGGGACCGCCGGATCCGGTTGCAGAAGCTGTACGACTACCACCGCGGTAACGCCCCGCTGCCTGAGGGTGCGGAGAACGCCCGGGAGTCGTTTGAGGCGTTCCAGAGGAAAGCGCGGAGCAACTTCGCGGAGTTGGTCGTGTCGGCCATGTCCGAGCGGATGATGCCCGTCGGGTTCCGCACCTCCCAGGACGACGACTCCACCGGCGACACCGAGGTCGGTCGGCTGTGGAAGCGGGCCGGGCTCGACGTGACGTCGTCGGACGTGCACGACTGGATGCTGGCGCTGTCCGAGGCGTACGTCATCGTCGGGAACGTCGACGCGGAAACCAAGGCGCCGCTGGTCACGTGTGAAGACCCGCGGTGGATGGTCGGCGAGCCCGACCCGGTCAACCCGCGGCGGCTGCTGGCGGCGTTGAAGGTCATGCACGACGACGCTGAGGGTGAGGACCGGGCGTACCTGTTCCTGCCCGGGCAGGTGTTCGTGGCGACCCGGCGCAAGACGCGGTACGACTCGTTCACCTCGCGGGAGTGGGACCGGTCCGAGCGGGTGTTCCCGACGCCGGGTGTGAACTTCACCGGCAAGGACTGGGACTGGTCGGAGGAACGTTCCGGGGCGTTGAAGCACGGCCGGATGCCGGTCGTCAGGTTCCAGAACAAGTACGGCAAGGGCGAGTTCGAGCTGCACCTGGACATCCTCGACCGGATCAACAAGCAGATCTTGGACCGGATGGTCATCGCGACCATGCAGGCATTCAGACAAAGGGCTGTAAAAGGACTTCCGCTGACATACCCGGACGATCACCCCAAGGCTGGGGAGATCATCGACTACGGGGCTGTGTTCACCGCGGACCCGGCGGCGTTGTGGATGATCCCGGCGACGGCGGACATGTGGGAGTCGGGGCAGGTCGACCTGCGGCCGATCCTCGAAGCCGTCAAATCCGACCTGGAACACCTGGCCTCGGTGACGAGGACCCCGCTGCACATGCTGTCTGCGGCCGGTGTCAACCAGTCCGCCGAGGGCGCGTCCCTGGCGCGGGAGGGTCTGGTCTTCAAGGTCGAGGACCGGGTCACCCGCACCTCGTACCTGTGGGCGCAGGTCATGTCACTGGTCCTCATCCACGCCGGGCAGGGTGACCGGGCCGACCTGGCGGAGCTGGAGACGATCTGGGCGCCGGCAAACCGGCTGTCCCTCGCGGAGCGGGCGGACGCGGCGACGAAGCTGGCGGACCTGCTACCGAAGCGGACGCTGTACATCAAGGTGCTCGGCATGTCCCCCGCCGAGGCGGACCGGACGATGACCGAGGTCACCGAGGAACAGCTTCTGAACGCGCAGATCGCGCAGACGATGGCGGCGCTGTACCCGCAGCAGCAGGTCGACCAGAACGGCAACCCCACCGGCGGGCAGCAGAGTGGTGGCCAGGCGTCCGGCCAGGGTAGCCAGCCCGGACAGACGCCCAGCGCCGCCGCGGCCTAGCTGGCTTTCCTGGCCCGAGTCGAGATGGGTTCGTACCCGCCGGCCGGGTTCTTCCTGACGTAGCCCGCGTCACGGAGCCGGCTCAGTTCGAGGAACGTACTCGACCGTGCCCCCTGCACACCGCGGACGATCCCGGTGGCCCTGATACCTCCGGGGCCGGCGGCGCGGACGAGTCGGAGGATCTGTTCCCGGAGCGTCTCCGGAACCTGTGCCGGCACCGTCGCAGGTTCCGGCACAGGTTCCGGCTCCGGCTTCAGCATCTTGGCCTTGCCCGACCTCGTCCGGGTCGGTTCGGGGGCGCCGTTGATGCGTTCCACATCGGCCACGGTCATGACGACCGCGGGAATCATGACGATCGTCCCGTCGTCTTCCTCCCGGGCCAGGTACCGGTCGAAGCGTGCGATGCGGCCGAGGGTGGCCCGGCGCCGGTCGTCGAGTTCGATGAGGACGCCGACCTTGGGGTCTGCTGCCATTGGAGGACTCCAGGGCTAGGTGGGGGTAGGCGGTCCACGGTAATGGGCAATGCCCCTGACCAGCAACGGGGGCTCATGTGACGGCCCCTACGCAGACGCCGGTACAGCCGCGTTCCGGCGCGATGACCGCGGCGAAACTCGCCGCCCTCGTCGCGCTCCTCCAGGCCCAGTCGAACCTGCGTCAGCAACTCACCCAGACCGCGATCGCGGCGGCCCTGGCACCGTTCCGGGCCCTCGGCGTCGTCGGCTGGTGGGACGGCAACCGGGTCCAGCGGGCCATCAACGACGTCCTCCGCGTCGTTCAGCCGACCCAGACACAGATGGCCCGGATCACCGACGCCTACCTGGCGCAGGCCGTGTCGACGATGACCGGCCGGCGGGTGTCCCCCGCCGGGGCGGTCGACATCACCCGGCTCCGGCGGCGGATGACACCGGAGGTTGCCCGGGAGCTGGTGTCCGGGCAACGCCGGCCGGCGTTCGTCATCCTCGGCGAGTTCGACCCGGAAACCGGCCAGGTCGAGAACAGCGACCGGATCAACGCGCCGATCCCCCTCGCACTACCCGACCCTGTCACGCAGCCGTCCACAGCCGCAGTTGCACGGTCCACCCGCCAGCAGGCCGAGCAGCTGCGGGCACGCGCCCGGGAACTGGCCCAGCAGCTGGAACGGCTACGCGCCCAACGCACGCCGGGTACCCCGGCCCCAGCGGTCACCGCGCCGCCCCCCGCCCCGACGGTCAGCTCCCCCACAACGACCGGCACCTCCCCCGCGCGCCGGGACGCCCTCGACCCGAGCGAGGCGTACAACCGCATCGCCGAACAGTTCCGGTACGCCGTCATCGCCCGCGGCGTCGCGGAGGAACAGGCCGCGAAGGCCGCCCTGTCGCGGGTCGAAGCGGTCGCCTGGACCGACGTCACCCTCGCCGTTCGGGAACAGGTACGCCGGACCCTCGGATCCCTGTCGAACATCGCCGGCGTCGAGGGGTATCGGCGGGTCCTGCGGCCGGAGCTGTCACAGACCGGCCCGTGCGGGCTGTGCGTCGTCGCGGCGAACCGGATCTACTCCGTCGAAGATCTCAAACCGATGCACGACCGCTGTGTCTGCGAAGTGCTGCCCATCATCGACGGTGCGGACCCGGGGTTGTTCCTCAACGACGAAGACCTTGACCGGATCTACGGCGGTGAGGGCATGCGCGGCGGCAGGGCCGGCACCGGTCGGCTCGCGAAGATGCGGGTCGCGTTCACCGAGCACGGCGAGTTGGGTCCGATCCTCGTCAACGGCAACCACTCCTACCGGGGGCCGCGTGAGGTCGCCGAGGCGGTCCACCCGGACCGGCGGGTGCGGCTGCAAGCGCAGCTTGAGTCGGCCGAGGAACAGCTCGCACGGTTGCTGTACCGCGACGGGGCCGGCGAGGACGTCGAACGGCCGATCGCTTGGCAGACCGCGCGGATCGAACGCCTCGAACGGGAACTCGCCTCCGTCTGACCCCATCCCCTTGTTCAGCCGGGACGTTCAGGCCCGGTGGAAGCCCCCCGAGACCTACTCCTGCTCGGGGGGCTTCGCCCTTTTCTCGTGAGGCGGTGAGCACCGTGTCCCGCCCCTTCCGTTTCGCCGTTCTGGCTGGCCTTTCCATGGTCGCCGATGGCGTTGTCGACCTGCTCACACGGAGCAAGCGACTGAGCAGAAACATGGAGAAGCTCATGGCTGACTTCAACGCCCTCCGCGCCGCTCTGG
>WUUC01039968.1_pt1 | contig 10666 bp, 6 predicted proteins | sample 6278441 | NCBI WGS metagenome assembly WUUC01 (sample SAMN13675441, study PRJNA597444) | soil metagenome | isolation source: soil | place: USA: Washington | collected 2017-10 | reverse complement strand
GTGGTGAGGGTGGGCCCCGCTGGGCTTTGCCCAGCGGGCGGGAGCGCGGCGCACGCGCTCCCGATGACTAAGGATCGTAGCTGCAGAAGGTCCCTGTTCGGACGGACCGCTCGAGGTGCTTGGCGAGCGCAGGGCTGTGCTCCCGGATGCGGCTGATGGCGTCGAGGATTCGTTTGCGGACGTTGATGCGCGCCTTCTCGGCCGTGGAGGACGCCTTGCGGCTGCGTCCCCCGAGCCCGACACCTTGCGCGAGCTCGCTCGCGAGCGCCTCGATCTCCTCGCGCATGCGGGCCGCGCGATGGATGTCGTCGTTCTTCGCCGCCTCGGCTTCCGTCTCGCGCAGGTCTTCGAGCCGCCGCTTGTACGCCGCGATCGCCCGCGCATCGAGGACCTCGCCCGCGTCCTCGACGTGTCCCGGCTCACCGGCCCGCGCGACCAGGTCGGTCGCGTGAAACTCGCGCTTGGGATGGTGAACGAGCTTCGCGAGGATCGAGAGGCCTCGCGAGTCGCGCAGGTGGAACGTGGTGTCCGCACGGATCATCCAGAGCTCACCATCCCTGCTCAGCTCGAACGGCTCCGCCGATGGAGCCGCAGAAGCAGGCGTGACATCGGCGTCCGCCTGACACGCCGCGAGCTCTTTCAAGCGCTCGATCCACGACGCGATCGGCCGCCCGTCCATCACCATCGGGAAAGGGCTCCAGCTGAAGCGCCGATGCGCGAGCGGCTGCAAGAGGGTGACGAGCTTCGCCGCCGCTTGCGCATGGCCGAGCGCGAGGCACGCGTCCGCCGCCCACACGTGCAGCGGACTGCCGCGCAGTGGCGGTTCGCGCAGCGCGAGAAACTCGAGATCTTCCCGTGCCTGCTCGGCGCGGCCGAGCTGCGCGAGCATGCCTGCGCGGAATGCACGCTTGTAGACCGGGTCCGTGCCGCGCGCGAGGAGCTCGAGGACCGCGGGCAAGCGAGCCTCGATCTCGTCTCGCTTGCCTTGGAAGACCGCCCTCGCGAAGGCCTGCATCGAGAGCGTCGCCGCGGCGTTCGCGTCCTCGACATGAACCGCGATCACGCCCGCCTCGGCGCACAGTGCCTCCGCCGCTTCGAACTTGCCTTGCATCATGGCGCGCATCGCGCGCATGACGGGCGCGCGCCAGCGGAAGGCGGGCAGATCGACTGCGCGCGAGAGCTCGTCGTATTCCTCGATCGTGCTGTCGGCGTTCGCCGCATCGCCCAGCTCGAGGTGATCGAACACCAAACGCATGAGACCGCGAAGCACGGCCAGTCGATCGCCGGCGCGCGTTGCAAGCGCGACGAGCTCGGTGTCGAGCGGTAGACGTTCGAGCGGATCGCCGAAGAACAACATCGCCGAGGTCCCGGCGATGAGCACCTCGAGCCGCGTCGCTTCGTCCCCGACGCGCCGCGCCATCGCGATCGCCTCGCGGGCGAGCGTGATCGGGTGCTCCGGATCCTCAGCCGGCTGAAGCGCGGCGGCGAGGCGGGCGAGCAGCCGTGCACGCAGCGGGCTGTCCTCGGCGGGCAGCGCGGCGAGCGCTTCCTCGAGCAGCCCGATCAGCACGCGGTGGACCTGCGCGATGACGAAGACCGAGCCGTAGCACAGCGCAGCCCGCGCGAGCCGCTCCGCGTCGTCGCTGCGGCGCGCGATGTTCGCCGCCCCGAGCGCGGTCTCGCGCCCGAGCGTCGCAAGGCCTGCGCCGATCCTCGCGCCCGCGAGCTCGAGGAGCAGATCGCACATCTCGGCGTCGCGCCCGGCCGGCAAGCAGTCCGTCGCGCGCGCGAGGAGCTGTGCGGCTTCTTCGAACGCGAGGCGTCGTGCCGCGCGCTCTGCGCCGCGTCGTGCCCAGCGGATCGCTTCGTCGGGCGCTACGAGCGGCGCGGCGGCAAAGAGGTGGTGCACGGCCTCGGCGAGCGGCGCCTCCGCGTCATCGCCGTATCGGTCGAGGAGCGCGCGTGCGACGCCTGCGTGAAGCTCTGCGCGGCGCGCCGCTGGCAGATCTTGATAGAGCACCTCGCGGATCAAGATGTGCGTGAACGCGCTGCGGTCGCCTGCGTCGGTGAGCACGTTGCTACGCGCCGCCTCGGCGGCGAGATCGCGCAAGGCGGCGAGCGGCTGTTCGAGGAGCCTCGCAGCGATCCCGAGATCGAGCGTTCGGCCGAGCACGGAGCCCGCGGCGAGGAGCGTGCACGCCTGCGGCGAGAGCAGGCGCAGGCGCGCGCGAATGACGTCGCGCACGCCATCCGGCAAGCGCGCAGCCATGCTCGGCGTTTGGCCTCGATCACGCGCGAGCCGCAGCATCTCCACGACGAACAGCGGGTTGCCCTCCGTCGCGGCGTAGAGCGCATCCGCGTCACCGATTCCCTCCGAGGCGACCCAGCTCGCGACCTCTTCACGCCCGAGGCGACCGAGCGCGAGGTAGCGGCCTTCACGCGCGACCTTCGAAAGCGCGTCGCCCGCTTCGGCAGACAGGCGCGCCTCGACGTCGCGGTACGTGGCGACGACGACGACTCGCGACGCATGCAGGTTGCGAGCGACGAAGTGCAGCAGCGCGAGCGAGCTGACATCCGCGACGTGCATGTCGTCGAGCAGGACGACCAGAGGCTGATCGCACGCCGCGAGCGCGAGATAAGTCGCGACGGCCTCGAACAGGCGGAACCGATCCTGCGCAGGGTCGGCCGCGGGCTTCGGCGCCTCGCACGCCACGAGCTCGGGCAGCAGGTGCGCGAGCGGAGCGATCCGTGCGCGCTGCGCGTCACTCGCGCGCACGGTGAGCGTCGCAAACGGACGCATCGCCTCGATCCACGGCCAATACGCTGGCGCGCCGCCCGCCTCCCACGCACGCCCCCAGCTGATCTGCGCGCCACGCGCCGCCGCCTCGCTCGCAAAGTCGTTCGCCAAGCGCGTCTTGCCGATCCCCGGCTCACCGACGAGCAAGACGAGCCCGCCCTTGCCGCTCTCGGCCAAACGCAGAGCGGCGTGGAGCTGCGTAAGCTCTCGATCGCGCCCGAGCAGCGGCTGTGGCCCGTATCCCGACACCGCTCGCATGCTAGTTCGGGCGCGACCGGCAGCAAACCGCGCGGTGACCCGACTGCACGCAGCCGGACCACTCCACGGCCAGCATGCGACTTCGCGCCACGAGCTTGGCTCTTCTCTTGTTAATCACCGCGTGCGCGGCGGGGTTGAGCGAGCGCGAAGCCAACCAGCGCGGCACAGGCGATGGCGACTCGAGCAACGACGAGCGCTTCATGAACCCGCTACCGCCTGGCGATGAGCCGAGTGGCCCACCCCCGCCCGGCTGCGGCGACGGCATGCGCAGCCCGAGCGAAGCGTGCGACGACGGCAACACCGAAGACGGCGATGGCTGTCGCCAAGATTGCCGCGGCGTCGAGCTGGGCTTTGCGTGTCAACGAGCGGGGCAGGCGTGCCGACCGATCGCGCTGTGCGGCGACGGCGTGCTCGCGCCTTCCGAAGGCTGCGACGATCGCAACGTCGACAGCGGCGATGGCTGCACCGAGCGCTGCAAGGTCGAGCTCGGCTTCAAGTGCGAAGAGCCCGCGCGCCCGTGCACGCCCACAGCGTGCGGTGATGGCATGCAAGAAGGCGCGGAGAGCTGCGACGACGGCAACGCGATCCCGTTCGATGGCTGCTCGGCGCGCTGCCAAGCCGAGCCCGATTGCAGCGGCGCCACGTGTGCATCGCGCTGCGGCGATGGCCTCGTGTTCGACGAGCCCTGCGACGACGGCAACAGCCGCGACGGCGACGGCTGCTCGGCCGCATGCGCGGTCGAAGCCGGCTTCACCTGCGAGCGCGAAAAGCCCTGCGAGCAGATCGGCGATGCGTGCGTCTTGCGCGTGCCGGCCGTGTACCGCGACTTCGGCGACGCGCACGCAGACTTCGGCATCGGCTGCGGCAACATGGTGATGGGCGTCGTCGAAAGCGCGCTCGACGCGGACGACAAGCCCGTCTTGCTCGACGGTAGCGCGGTGTGCATCGAGTCGGCTTCATCGTTTGCCGAGTGGTACCGCGCGGGCGACGCGCTCACGCCGGGCGAGCTGCTGTTGTTCGACAACGGCAACGGCGGCTTCGTGAATCGCTTCGGAGCGAACGGCGAGCCGTTCGCGGGCCGCCCGATCTACGAGAACCTCACCTACGGCGGCGCCGTCGGCAGCGGCTGCGACATGTGCACGCCTTCCGCGACCGGCCAGTGCTTCGACCCCTGCACGCCGTGGAACGACATGAACCAAGCCTGCTGCGGCGAGCACACCGAGATGCTCTACGACGGTAACCCTCTGTTCTTTCCGATCGACGGCGCGAGCGCGGTGTTCGACGACGTGCGCGTGCGCGCCAAGATCCCCGCCGAGTACGGCTACGACGAGTGGCCGTACGAAGACACGGTGTTCCCCGCCGCCGGCAGCCACAACTTCCACTTCACGACCGAGGTCGTCTATTGGTTTGCGTTCGACCCACAGAGCAGCGCGGTGCTCGAGTTCTCGGGCGATGACGACGTCTGGGTGTTCGTCAACGGCGTGCTCGCGGTGGATCTCGGCGGGCCCCACGTACCCGAGCTCGGCAGCGTTACGATCGACGCCGCGAGCGGGGCGCGCTTCGGCTTGATCGAAGGCGGCGTGCACGAGATCCGCGTCTTCCACGCCGAGCGCAAGGTCGAAGGCTCTTCGTTCAAGCTCACGCTCTCCGGCTTCGACGCGCAGCCGAGCGACTGCGTGCCCGAGTGCGGCGACGGCATCGTCACCGCCGGCGAAGAGTGCGACGACGGCGTCAACGACGGCGGCTACGAGGCATGCGGCGAAGGCTGCAAGCTGGTCGAGAGCTGCGGCGACGGCATCGTGCAGCCGGAAGAAGACTGCGACGACGGCAACCGCGAAGACGGCGACGCGTGCGGCTCTTCGTGCCGGAACCTGGTGGTGGATTGAGCGCTGCCGCTCAGCGCGTGGGCCGGCGATCAAGGCGCATGATCGCCTGAACCTCGACGACCTCGGCCTGCATGTCGATGATGAAGGGCAAGCGGTAGCCCGCGACAGGCAGCGTGATCCACGGCGCGTGCACGCTCGGCGCATCGCCCATCTCGAGCTTGCCGTCGTGCAGCACGCGGCGCCCGATGCGCTCGAACGGGACGCGGTGCGTGCGCGCGGGGATCGCGGCGGTGCTCAGCACGACCGCATCGCCCTCCTCGTGCATCGCAGCGACGTAGCGCGCGCTGTAGACGTGCATGCCGATCGCGACGAGCGCCCCGAACGGGCCGAGGATGTACCAGGTCGCGTCGGCCGCGGGGTCGAGTGCGCTGTATACCGCCGCTGCGATGCTCGCGAGCCCGAGCAGCGTGAACGACCACGTGAGCACGCGCAGCTTCTTCACCTGCCGCGTGTTCGAGACCAAGAGCTTGCCCGTCATGCGTGCACGTTTCGCCCAGCTTGCGCAGCTTGGTCAAGCCGGCACACCCGCGCGCGACTACACGCTCACGACTACGTTGCCGCGCTTTCTGCCCGTGTCTACGTAGCGATGTGCTTCGACCATCTGCTCGAATGCAAAGCGGCGATCGATAAACGGCTTGAGCTCGCCGTGCTGCGCGAGCTGCGCCAAGAACCGCAGGTCTTCCGCCCGCTCCTGCGCCGGCCCGGCGATCACCTTCTTGTCCGTGGTCAGCGCGGCGAAGGGCCCCGAAAGCGTCGCAGGCAGGTCCGCCAAGACGAGCAGCAAGCGACCGCCCGGCTTGAGCGAGCCCTTGCAGCGCGAAAACGGCGCGGTGCCGACCGTGTCCATGATGAGGTCGTAGCGCACGCCGTTCTGCGTGAAGTCTTGCTGCGTGTAGTCGATCACGTGATCGGCGCCGAGCGACTTCACGAGCTCCGTGTTCGCCGCGCTGCACACGCCCGTGACCACCGCGCCGAAGTGCTTGGCGAGCTGCACGGCCGCGGTCCCGACACCGCCCGACGCGCCGTTAACGAGCAGCTGATCGCCGGCGGCGATCGCGCCACGCCTTAGGAAGCCCAGCGCCGTGGTCCCGCCGAACGAGAGCGCTGCGGCTTCTTCGAACGTGAGGTTCGTCGGCTTGAGCGCCAGCGCACCCTCTTCGCTCATGCACTTGAGCTCCGCGTAGCAGCCCATGCCCCAGCCATCGAAGGCAAACACCTCGTCGCCGACCTTGAAGCGCGTCACCGCTGCGCCTACGCGCTCGATCACGCCAGCGCACTCGCCGCCCAAGATCCCCTTCCTAGGCGCCCGCAGACCAAACACGAGCCGAGACATCAGCCCAAAGCCGCGCGGGATGTCGAGTGAGCGCACGCGGTAGTCGCCCGACGTCACCGTCGTCGCACGCACGCGAATCAGCACTTCGCGGTCCTTTGGCGCCGGAATGGGCACTTCCTTGAGCTCGAGCACTTCGGGCGATCCGTAGCGCTGGTAGACAATCGCCTTCATGGCATGGCCTTTCGCATGCCCTGTGGCTTGCGGCCACGGCGCTGGGGTGCATTTAACCACGCATGATTAGCCGTAAGCCGCCGTGGACGCCGAAAGCGCCGATTCCGGACCTTCGCCGCGTCGCAAACCCGACGCCGAACGGTCGGCGCCCGCCGGGTCGTCGCGGCCAACCTGCTGAAGCCGTCGCCGCGCAAGCCGACCGCTTGCTGCGCGACTTAATGGCGACCGAGCCGCCCAAGAGCGAGTGATCGTCTTCAGGGCCGACCCGCTCGAGCGAGCGATCGGCTCGACGCTCGAGCGGTGATGCAGAGTCGTGTGCGCTCCGAGTTGCGTCGCTTCCCGATAACTAGACCCTCGGCAGTCGGAACCAGAAGCGGCTGCCTACGCCGAGCGTGCTCTCGACGCCGACCTTCCCGCCGTGCGCTTCGACGATCTCGCGCACGATCATGAGGCCAAGCCCCGTGCCCGAGATCTTATCGGTCGCGTTGCCGACGCGAGTGTAGCGATCGAAGAGCCTGGGCAGGTCGCGCTCGGCGATGCCGCGGCCGGTGTCCATGACGGACACCTCGACGTCCTGATCGCTGCGCACGACGCGCGCGGTGATCGTGCCCTGCTCGCCCGTGAACTTAACCGCGTTGCTGATCAAGTTCGAAAGCACTTGCTGCAAGCGGCGGCCATCGCCGACGACCTTCGCGGAGCGATCGATCTCCGTCACGCACGAAAGGCCGTGCGCATCGATCTGCGGGCGTAGCGCGTCGATGGTCTCGAGCAAGAGCGCGCCGATCTCGACCTCGCCGCTCTGCAGCTCGTTGGTGAAGGCGTCCAGGCGTGCCAGCTCGAGGAAGTCGTTGATCATCTCGATCAGCGACCTCAGGTTGCCGTCCATCTTGCCCAGCTCACCCTGTATGCCCGTGCTCAGCTCGCCTTGGCTGCCCTCGAGCATGAGCTTGATGCGCAGGTTGAGCGTATGCAGCGGCGAGCGCAGGTCGTGCGCAATGATCGAGTAGAAGTCGAGCCGGCGCGCGTCCAAGCGACGTCGCTCGGTCACGTCGCGCAGCGAGATGATCGTGCTGAACGGCTTGGCACCGGGCAGCGCGCGCAGCGTAGGCGAGAAGTAGTGCTCGCCCAGCTTCACGTCTGGCATCGGTGCGCTGGAGGCGCCGGGCGGCACGTGCAGGCGGGCTTCGAGCTCAGGCAGCAGCTCGGCGAGCTGCCTGCCGACGATCTCGGGCACTTCGTGCTCCAGCGCGGCGCGCGCGGTGTCGTTCACGAAGCGCACGATGCCCGCGTCATCCACCGCGATCAGCGCGTCGGGCGCGGTCTGCAGCAGCTTGAAGCTCAGCGCCTCCGCTTGCTCGGCGCGCTCGATCAACTGGCGCGTGCGCAAGAGCGCCTCGACGCGCGCGACGAGCTCTGCATCGTCGTACGGCTTGGCGAGGTAGTCGTTCGCGCCCGCCGAGAGCCCCTCGACGATTTGGTCCGTCCTGCGATGCGTCGTGAGCAGCAAGACGCCGACCTGTGGATGACCGCCCTCTGCCGAGCGCAGAAAGCGACAAACCTCGACACCCGTGATGCCCGGCATCACCCAATCGAGAACCATGACGTTGGGTGCGGCGCCCGCCGCGAGGCGCTCGAGCGCTGCAGACCCGTCCTGAAACACTTCGACGCGGCAGTGCCCGTTCAAGACGCGGCGCGCGCGCTCCGCATCGAGCGGGCTGTCGTCCACGACCCAGACGACGCGGTGTGCAGTCGTCGGTGTGGGGGCGGACATGCTGTGGACCGCATATAGAGTCCGTTCGAGCGGAGCGTCAACCGCACCTTGCGCGTGCCTCACCCGCGTCCACTTACGCAGCCTTGTGGGGCAAATCGCGACGCGTCGGTCACCTGAAAGCAATGTTACGGATGGCGAGCGCCGTTTGCTCCAACGCTCATCGTCCGATCGAGGCCAGCACGTGTTGAAGATCCTGGTCGTCGACGACAGCAAAGTCATGCGCGAGATGATCGTGGCCTGCCTGCGCGGCGTTGCAGGCCTCGAGTTCGTGCACGCAGCGAGCGGGCTCGAAGCGATCGAGCGTCTTTCGCTGAACGTGTTCGATCTGGTCTTTCTCGACCTCAACATGCCGGACATCGGCGGCTTCGAGGTCGTGGAGTTCATTCGCTCGCAAGACACGCTGCGCGAGCTGCCGGTCGTCGTGGTCACGACGCGCGGCGACGAAACATCGCGCAGCCGCGCGCTCTCGGCGGGCGCTTCACGCTTCATGACCAAGCCTTTCAGCCCGGACATGGTCGTCGCCGAGCTGCGCTCCCTCTTGGGGGCGCAACTGCGCGACCCCGCATGAGCTCCGCGCTCGATCGCGACGAGTTCACGGCGGGCTACCTGGTCGAAGCCGACGAGCACGTTCGGTCGGCGATCTCGAACCTGTTGGCGGTCGAAGCGGCGCTCGAGGTCGACGGGCCGCAGCACCGGCTCGTGCGCGAGCTGTTTCGCTCGCTGCACACGCTCAAGGGCTTGTCGGCGATGGTCGGCATCGATCCGATCGTCGACCTCGCGCACGAGATGGAGACCGTGCTGCGCGACGCCGACCGCTCGACCGGCAAGCTCACCGCCGCCGCGGTCGAGCTGCTGCTCGAAGGCGTGCGCGCGATCGAGCACCGCGTCACCGCGTTCTCGAAGGGCAAGCCCGTGAAGGCGCCGCCGCGCAAGCTGCTCGAAGCGCTCTCCGACCTGCAAGCAAACACGAACGCGCAACCGAGTGAGCTCAGCGCGCAGCTCTCGCTCGCCCCGGAGCTGGCGAGCAAGCTGGCGCCGGTCGAGCACGAACAACTGGTGTCGAGCGTGCGCGCCGGCCGGCGAGCGGTGCGCATCGACTTCGTGCCATCGGTAGAGCGCTCCGCGGCTGGCTTCACGATCACGAGCGTGCGCGAGAGCTTGGGCGCGCTCGGCGAGATCGTGAAGGTGATCCCGCGCGCTGTGCCCAAGAGCGACGAGGCGCCGGGCGGCCTTGCGTTCGCTTTGCTGGTGCTGTGTGAGGCCGGCGACGAGGCGCTTGCGCGCGCCACCTGCACGGCGCCCTCGAGCTTCATCGAGATCACGCTGCTCGCGCCCGCAGCCGCGCTGCAAGGCGAACGCTTCGAGCTCGACTCGCTCGAGCTCGAAGATGGCCAAGACGGCGACTCGCGACTCGGCAAGGACGTCATTCGTGTCGAGGTGGCGCGCCTCGACGACGCGCTCGAGAAGCTGGCCGCGCTGGTCGTGACGCGCTTCAAGCTCGCACACGCCGTTTCGGCGCTGCGCGAGCGCGGCGTCGACGTGCGCGACCTCAGCGCCATCCTGTCCGACAACAACCGCCAGCTGCGCGACCTGCGCTCCGCGATCACGCGCGCGCGCATGGTGCCGGTGGCGCAGCTGCTCGAGCGCGTGCCGCTGATCGTGCGCAGCATGAGCCGGACGACCGGCAAGCGCGTGCGGCTGGTGGTCGACGCCGGCAAAGCGGAGCTCGACAAGGCGGTCGCCGAGCGCGTCTTCCCCGCGATCGTGCACTTGGTGCGAAACGCGATCGATCACGCTATCGAAGCGCCCGCCGAGCGCGAGCGCAGCGGCAAGCCGCTCGAAGGCACGATCACCGTGCGCTGCTTCGAGCACTCCGATACGCAGCTCGAGATCAGCGTGAGCGACGACGGCGCGGGCATCGACGTCGCCGCCGTCGCGCAGCGCGCCGGGCGGCCTGTGCCGAGCGATGCGCGCGGTGTGCTCGACCTCGTCACCCTGCCCGGGCTCTCGACGCTACAGACCGCGACAAGCAGCAGCGGCCGCGGCATGGGCATGGACATCGTGCGCCGCATCGCGGTCGACGTGCTCGGCGGCGACATCGCGCTACGCACCACAGCCGGCGCCGGAACGACGTTCACGCTGCGCCTGCCGCTGTCGATCTCGATCCTCGACTCGTTCTCCTTCGTGTGCGGCCCGCAGACGTTCGCGGTGCCGGTCTCGATCATCGACGAGATCATCGACCTGAGCGCGGAGCACATCGTGCGGCCGCCTACGCCCCGGCGCGGCCAAGCGGCTATGGCGACGCGCCTGCTTCAGCGACGCGGCGAAGCGATCCCGCTGTTCGAGCTCGGCTCGGTGCTGCAGCTGACATCGCTGCACGATGCGCGCGGCAAGGCCTTCATCATCAGGCCGCAAGGCCAGCCGTTCGCCTTCGCGATCGATCGCGTGCT
>WUUC01164622.1_pt1 | contig 10669 bp, 17 predicted proteins | sample 6278441 | NCBI WGS metagenome assembly WUUC01 (sample SAMN13675441, study PRJNA597444) | soil metagenome | isolation source: soil | place: USA: Washington | collected 2017-10 | reverse complement strand
AGTGATGATCTTCTTCTTGCTCCGGGCCTCAAGCGTATCAACTGCTAGTGGGTGATCAACAGTTTGAAGAACTTCATCATCGAGTGAGGTGTTTCCTTTCTGGGTTCGCTTTATAAGTCGCACACCGTCTGCTTCTAACGCCTTCACTACCTGAGTGCTCGAGTGAAGGTTGATGCCAGGCCACCGATCTTCGATGTCTAGGAGTTGCTCCTGCAGTGGGGTAATCGCTCGGTGGATGTAGTCGAGATCAACTCGAATACCCCGTTGTTCGAGATCAAGAAGAACCCACGTGACCGCAAGCTCTAGCTCATAGGCCTCACGGTATGGCTGAATTTTTGGCCACAACGCCTCAGCAAGACGAGCGGTTAACACCGTATCGAGAGCGCCGTATGACCAGAACGGTTCGAAGTCTACCGGCACCGTTGCCCATGTCCACTTCGCTTTTTTCATCCCCATCTTCAGTTCCTGCTCACCTCTTACGGACCAGCCACCAACGTGGCGCTTGGCTCCTTGCTTCAGTGCTTTTGGTCCTTGAGAATCAAACAGATGCAACATTGTCATCGAATCGTGCAGCAGGTGTCGCGGTACTTGAATCTCGTCGTGTTCAAGAAAGCTGCAGTCAAATTTAGCGTTGTGAGCGACCATTGGTTGGTCATAGCGTGTCATTACTTCCTTGATTAGACCTCGCCAATCTTGGTAGGGAACAGCCCAGCCTGTCGCTCCATCACCGAATTGAGCTAAACGAATGCGCTCTCGATATGGGTCTAAACCACTGGTCTCAAGATCGAAACCAAGAATGGGGCGTCGCTCTCCTAGCCAGCGCATGAAAGCTTCAACTTCTTCAAAGCTGTCTACGAGAATAAGCTCTACGCCGTCAGGCACTTGTGCCTCCAAATTTGTTTTGTTCGACTCAAGTCCACAAGTCCCACATGTTGATGACTATGAGCTGCCACTCATTGATTCCTTTACTTGAGATCGGTACCAAGCTTCGTGCTCGGTCTCGAAGGGAATCGGTTCATCCAAAGAGATCGCTCTCGCCCGCCAGCGCATGGCTTCCACCGTGTTGGCTTCTCCTCCTGATATTCCCTGTGGGGTATACACCTGGTCATGCAACACTTGCTCGTGGTGTGTCGTCATGATTCGCTTGGCCCAATCGAACGATGACTCATAGATGTGCATCGAACCGGAGCGATGTCGATACGTGCCCGGCGGTATCCCGAGCAGTCCCGCAACCGAGAGTTGAAGTTGAGTGAACTGCGGAACATCGTGCTTCAGTCCTTTATCTACATCATTGCTTCGCATCATCACATCGAGTTCGAGCATCCCATTTCTTATGAAGAACTGCAACGCCAAGGTACAAGGAAAATCACGACTTTGCTGGAGCATGGCATGACCCGGTGTCCAGATAGAGATCACTGCTTGACGAGTATCAGGATCTTCGCGAAGGCGCTGTACTGCCATCTCCAACTGGCCATCAGCAGATAGACCATACGCTCCGTCGAATCCTCCCTGCTCGTTGCGAAACGCCGCGAGGCCCGGCACCATTTTCACCGCAAACTCTGGGTCTGAAAATCCTCCGATTAACTGCAACGCCTCACAGGCCGCAACCCGTGGTCCGAAGTTAGCACCGATTCCTGACATGAAGGTGTCCCGAGGATTCTTGATCTGGAACTCCAGTCCTCTGATCTCGAGGGTCTTCATTCCCCTCGGCTCACGTGGCTCTCCAACTTCCATGACCAGTCTCGTTACCTCGATAAGCGCCTGTCTTCCGTTTTTACAGATCAGTCCCACGCTGTCTTTCCTTTCCACTCAACGACCTCGTCCCCGAACTGCAGCCTACCGTCCTGCCCACGCCCTGCTTGAACGAGTGCTCGCTTGTACGTCTCCATCTCCTTGAACTTGAAGCGCTTCACCCACTGTGGGTGAGGTGCGATCCCGTGTTTGATATCTGCCTGGGTTAGTGCCTCGCCCGCAACGTTCCCTAGGGCGATGGCCTTGGGCTTTTCGAACGCCTCCCAAAGTTCGCGCAGAGGAGTTCTACTGCGTCGGTCCTTAACGTTGGTGATTGCTGGAATGAGCCGGGTCTCTCGCAGGGCAGCCATCAGGTAGTGGCTGCTGCCCCCGTACGGACGAAAGGGAACGGGGTAAGGGTCTTGATCACGCTTCGGAACGGGACCAGGTTGATCACCCACCAGCATCACACCTGGGTGAGGTGAACCGACCCAGTGATTGGTTACCTGCCACGGGTCGTGGCCCCACTCCTCGAGGGACCGCGCGCCGAAGATGATGTGGTCCACGGCTTCAACTATGTCTTGCTTGCTGAAGTCATACCCCACGACGGGTATCATCGACCTGGCGGTTTCCCGCTCGAACATCCTAAGTACGCGCGGAACTTGAGAGGCGGGAGGATAAGGAGAGCCGGCTAGCCGGTCGATCACGGCGCTAGGATCAGACGAGGCGTGAACTATCAACGCTCCACGAGACCGAAGAAAGAGCTCCACGTGATAGCGCATCTCGCGCGTGAAGAGGGTTGGACGCTTAAAGATCTTTGGCCAGATCAACTCGCCCATGTAGTGACGATCGTAGATGATGTGTTGGTCTGTTCCAGGAACGTATGAATCTAAGTCCCGCTCGTACTCGATCAAAGGATGTTGTTCAGGGGCCGAGCAATGCCGATACTCTGCGGTTCTCCCTAAGGATTTGGCTAGTGTTTTCGCCAGTGTGGTTTTCCCGCTTCGATCAATTCCCTCGATCAGAATTAGAATCCGCTACCTCCCTGAGCGGTTGGAAGAGGGGGCTCCGAAAAACCGAGCGTGAGAGGGAGGTGAGGAGGAGGGTGCGGAGGTGTCCGCGACCGACGCCCCGAGTCCGGAGCCCCTCTCTTTCGCTTATGTCGATCAGTGTATCAAACATTTTCACGCGGCTTGAGATCGCGGGCGAATCTCGACTTGGGAGTATCTACCTAGTCCGAGACCTAAGCGCGATCTCGGCCATCTGAGGTACGAGAAAGAGGCCCCCTCTCGGAGGCCTCCTATACTCAGGGACACGGGTCTGGGGTCCGCTCGCCCAGTCGGAAGCTGGGGTCAAGGGCGGTTGCCCCTCACCTTTTCAATCAGGCAGAGCCCGTTCGGCCTGGTCGCCCATCCCCTCGGTAAACTCAATTTCCATATCCAACCAAGTCTCTAATCCTTCAAACCCCGCCTCGTCCATGGTCGACAGTGCTGCTGTTACCGCACTCACCATTCGCTTCCGCTCGGCAGCGAGATTCTCGTCCTTCGGGTCCTGGCCGGCGGCCTGGGCGAAGCGGCGCCAAACCGCCTCGCCCAGTACCCGCCCGCGTGTCTTTCTGATCTCCTGCTCGACGACTTCCCAGTCGTTCATCAGTCGGTGAGCTCCACCTTGTGGCCACCGAACCTCAGGTCCACGTCGTGAACCTCGAGCATGTGATCAAGGTGATCAAGGCGCTCATCGAAATCGATGGAGCACCTGAAGCACCTCCAGAATTGCTTGACCCCCTCCCGCTTCCAGAAGAGGCTGTTCTGCGGGTGCACCTTCTTATCCTGCTTGACGGGTGCCCGCTTATCCGTGATCGTGATGATCTTGTTGCCGTAGGCCTGAGGCTTCCACGACTCAACCTTCGGTGTTGGAAGCCCAGCCTTCTTGGCCGCAGCCTTCACGAACAACTGGAAGATGCGCTGTGCCGATGGGTTAGTAAGCGCCATCTCCGGGTGGAACTGTACTCCCATCATCCAACCTTCGACGGCCTCGATCGCCTCGATCGTCCCGTCCTTAGCCCACCCAGTTGCCACGAACCCCGGAGCGACGTTGTTCACGCCCTGGTGGTGAATAGACACGACCCATCGATCTTTCTTGGTGAACGCGTCATCCAGCCTACTCCCTGGCGCCGGCCGTACCGTGTGGTCATGGCCCATGTGCCAGCGGCTCGTGTTCTCGAGATCAGGCAGGTGCTGATGAAGATCACCACCAAACACCACGTTCATGATCTGCATTCCTCGGCAGATCCCCAAGATTGGGATGTCTCGCTTGTGCGCTTCCTCGATCACTTCCCATTCCACGAGATCACGCTGCTGATTCACCCCGTACACCTTGGGGTGCACCGTCTTGCTGTAGCAGGTAGGGTCGATGTCCCCACCACCCGTCAGCAGAACGCCGTGAATGTTCTTGTGCGCCGCCGCTTCTGACGCTCGATCGTCGAGGTAGTGAACGTAGATACCATCGCCTCCCGCTCGTCTGATCGGCTCATTGGCTGAACCGAGCACCAGGATGCGAGCTTTCTCGTGCTTCTTCTTTTTGCTCATCCATCCTCCCTTTCTACGAGAACCATCCCGGCTCTCTCCAGGTCCTCGAAGAACTGCTTCGAGGACGACTCTGTTGCGATCTCCGTCCCGCTCCAGTTGCGGGCTCGGTTGGCGAACTCCTTGCGGAACTTCTCCTCGAACGACGGATTCCAGGCGTCCTTCCGTAACTGCAACTCCAGGTCGGCCCACGTCTTACCGACGAGTCTCGCCCCATCAGGAAAGATTACCGCCGGCATCAGCCACTGACCTCCTGGAGCATTCCGTTCGCCAGGTCAATCATCCTCTGAATCTCAACCCTCGTCTCGCCGACGCGAACAAACCTCAGAAGCACGGCCGCGTCTTCGCTGGTCAACCCGTGAGGAAGCAACTGCGGAAGAAGTTCCTCGATCGACCTGATGGACAGTGGCACGAGGTTCTCAGCCGCGCTGAACAGCGCTTGGCTGAATCGTACCCACGCCCTGATCTTGCGGAAGTTCGTGGAACCCCCGTGAAATCTCACCTCAGCGCTGCCATGTCGTGCGTAGGACTGAAGGCTGATGCAACCCCGTGGTCCGATGTAGCTGATCGCTTGCAAGGTACGACCGCCGCCCGTGGTAAATCTACGAAGCGCAGCGATGTGCTCCGTGCCCCAACGTGGTGTGTATGGGTGATTGTTACGTCGACTCGGTGCCACGCAGTTAGCGATGATCGCCTGCCGCTCGACGAACGCCAGCACCTGGCGTTTGATCTGCTCGGCAGTCAGGTTCCGCATGTCGTGGTGAACATGCAGTCCACACGAGGCGTCTACGGTGGCGTTGATACTGGCCAGTGCCATGCATACCTTCTCGAGCTCATCCATTCCCACATCACCCCGCAACTTGGGGCTCACGAGCTCCAGGCCGTGCCCACTAACGGTACCGTCCGTCTTGAGCTCCCAGGTTCCGCCGTTCGTGGCGCGGTAACTGAATGCCCGACGGGTTCGTAGGTTCGTCTGATGCATGACGATGCCAGCACCATGAAGCGTCGTGATGATCTCGCTCGCTCCGGGTCCGGTGATCTCCATCTCCACCCCGAACGCGCGACCAACTCCTTGTGTTCTACGTGGGCGATCAGCCCCACTGCCACCGCTTCTAGAAGCAGGAGCGTACTCGTCGGGGCTAAACCCGTTGAGCGTGAGAAGCTCACGGATAGCGTCAGTTCTGGTGCGATGGGGGGTCATCCCCACACCGTTGTGAATCTCTTGGATGACGTCCAAGCGATTCAAACTGGTGATACTGCCGCGACCCGCCTGTCGTGCTCGCCACCTGTTGCGGCCCCGACCGACGTAACCGATCAGGATGTAGTTTCTGCGGACGCGGTAAACACCGCTACCCATCCGCTCGAGGTGAATCATCGGCACCCTCCTCCGGTGGCTTGAGCGAGCCTCCCTAGCTCGCTATCTGAGACTCATAGTATCACTCTTGGTACCACAGAAAACAGCCTAATGCGGCAACTTTCTGAAACTGTTTTAGAAGGGCGGTCCCTGTTGGAACCGCCCTCCCACCCGGTGCCGATCTCCGGGAAACTCAGCCCCGTGCGAAGTCTGCCATCACCTGAGGTGCGGCAGTATCGAACCCAATCACGTCGAGCATACCCGGGTCGTTGGGGTCGGCGATCGAGAAGGGATTGGCTTCCATCCCTACCACGATCAACTTCGCCGGGATACCAGTCTTATCGCGGTACTGCTGGAGTGCCTGGCTCGGGTGAATCCGCCCAGCCCAGGTCTCTGAGTCGGTATACACCACGAACGTGTCGATGTCGATGCCCCGCTCGATCGCGTGCAACATCGGCAGTGAGCAGTCCGTGCCACCAAAACTCAGAGCGTCAACCTTCTTGAGAACGTCGTCAAGACGCTCTCGCTTAGTGATCGTCACCGGCACGAGCTCGTGACAGAAGGCCGTGGTGTAGGTCAGCGGCTCGGTTGCAACCGTGACCATCGCCATCGCCGCTGACGCGACCCGTGGGTTCAGTCCAGGTACACCTGCCACCTGGCCCCACGTCATCGAGCTCGAAACGTCGAGTGCCAGCATAGTGCGCTTACCTGATGGTGTGACGTTACCGAATGCCTCGTAGAACGCCTTATCGAGAGCGTCCACGATCTCAGGAACCGGTGCCCACCCTTCACCCCTACCTCGAGCACCATGCCCGCTCTGGTAGGTGGCCAGAGCTGATAACACCGCGATCGGATGAACACGTGATCGACGCAGTCGCTCGGTATTACCAAGCTCTGCAACCACCTGCTGTGATCCTGAGTTCATCGGCTTCAGTACACCGTTCCTCGTCATCGTTGCGAGGTTACGAATGAGTGCAGTGAGCGGCATTCCAGCGAGCAGCAACATCTCCCAGACCTCAGGACCGAGATGCTCTGGCTTGATCGCCTCGCGTGGGATGACACTGCCGTACTCCCTGATCAACGCCGCGCTTTCGCTCTCCGTGTCGGCAGCCTGAAGACGCGCGAACGCCTCGATCGCTGCGAACCCTGGCTCGCCCTCACCCCGCACTGCCCAGCGCAGGAGGGACGCATGCGTCTCAGGTGGTACCGGGTGCGACAAACGAAGTAAGTCAGGGTGGGACCAGCCCTCCCGCTGCCGATACTTGATCAGCTGGTAGGCCAGCTTCTCCGGGTCCTTTTCTGTGTACCACTCACCAACGCTGCGTCGCAGGGTTGGTCCCCAACCTCGGAACTCCTTGACGAACGAAGCAAACTGGAAGAGGTGCGTGCCGATTCGGCACACTCGCGAGAGCTGTGCCAGCGCGTGCTGCCGCGTCTTCTCCTCATCTGCCGCGGCTGCCATCGCCAGGGCGAAGATCGCCGGCGTGTTCTTTGGTGCTCGGCCAGACTCTGAAATTTCGGCAATCCAATTGACCGTACGGATGCCGTCCTCCTTGAGGCAGCGTCGCACAACGTCAACGTTGTCAGCGGTGATCTTGCGCTCGGAAGCGTAGTAGGTACCGCCTTCTGAGCCAAGAATCAAGAAGCGCTCGAGACGGTCCCAGTCGTCAATCTGCCAGGCGTGACCGCCCGCAGAGTTCGGCACTTGGCTTGAACCTGGAATGGGCTCGGACTGGGGAGTTGACCTAGCACCGTGACCGTGTAAGTAGTTTTGCGACGTCATGCTTCCCTCCTCCCTCACGTTGAAAGCTGCTGAGTAAGGATTGGCTTCAGGAGTAGTTGCTTTCGCAACCTTCTCATCCAGAAGGGTAACCTGTCGCCTTCGACCCAGCAGCTTCCAAAATTATTGCCGAGTAAGTTGTCGACGGTGCGATTATCATGTCGGGTAACGCATCGCCTTCGACCCGGCAAACTATCGTGCTGTGCTGAAGTAAAACTATACCACAGTTGTTTTAACTGTCTGACGAGAGGCTGAACACCTCTTTCGCTGTCTTGCGTGAATGACAGGCGTGCGCTAAACCTTGAAGATTGTTAATGTTATACGGGTCACCGCCCATCCCTAGGATTTCATGCAACGGGATGATGTGGTCCACATCGGTTGAGAGTTGACCACAACCATCAGCACAGAACCGATCTCGGCGAAGTACCGTACGACGAGCCCGTGTCCAGAGTCGTGACTTGTAGATCGCCTCTCTTTCGGGGTAACGATAATGGGCTTCGTGAATAGGTCGACACTCATCACATCTCCCCTTGTCCGTGAGGTTCGGACACGGTTTCTCTGGTAGTCCTAGACACGGTGCTTTCATCTCTCAATCGTAACTCTTCGACAGCCGCACCGGGGGGAATCATTTCAATTCTTGACCCACGCTCAACGAGATCAATAGCAACGTGAAGCGTTGGCGGCTGTGTTCTGCTGTCTGCCCAGATCACGTCACCAGTAAGAACCTCATCACCTAGTTGAAATCTGACCTTGCTGCCGCGTTCAATCACCCACATCACCTGCCTTTCAATAGCAGCAGATAGTTTATCTCATCGAGCTTTAGGCTTTCATCATTCTTTCTTGGCGGGGGTCTTCGCCCGGCGCCTCGTACGGTGTAGGGGCGCATGCCCCGTTCGATTGATGTCTTGCCACCCCAGATTCCCAGTTCCCCCTTACCTGCCTTCTCACAGGCCTCGCGAACCGGGCATCGCGTGCAGCCTTCGAGGGCTGTGGCGATGCGAACTGGATCTGCCAGTCGATTCTCTTCGACGGCGTCCTCGATCTCATACCAGGCATTGGGGTCATCACTCCCCTGGCACGGCACTATGAATTCAGTGAGATCGATCATCATTGTAATCTCCACAGGTAACGCATTGCCTCTTCACGAAACTTTATGAGTTCTTCCGTGAAGCGATCATCCCTTGGTAGGTTTTCGATTATGAAGTCAAGACCTGCTGGGTCAAGAATCACCACTGCTACCGCAGGGCCGCCTGCGTCGCGTGCCGCGTGATACCACGGCACGTCCTTCTTCCAGTCCTGATCTCTCATCGCTTGGATACCGCCTTCTTAGTTTTCTTGTAGGTGGACCCGCAACCGGCATTGCAACACTTAGGGCCAGTTCGACCACGGTACATCGTCCGCTTAACGCCCTTGCGCTCGCGGTACTTCTGCTTGAGCCACATCACGCAACAATCTCTGCGTTGATCAACTTCCAGCGTCGGGTACCGATTGCGCTGATCGTGCGACCTAGTGCCCACGACAGCTCGGGGTCGGTGGGACGATCAGGTGCCAGGATGACCGCGTCCTCGTACCCACCCCACTCTTCACCATTGTTGGTCGCGTGCTCTCGGGACCAGTTATTTCGGGTCCTCATGACCGCGTTACGGTAGGCCCGTCCCTCAGGCGAGTCCCGAAACAGGCCGAGCTCCTGAGTGGTCTTCGGGTTCAGGTATAGGAAGGTGAGAACGTCCTCAACCGAGAGCCACGGTTTTTTGTTTCTCTCGAGCACCCTGACGACACCCGCTCTCTTCCACCGTCTCAGTGTCTCGGTGGATGGGCGTCCCAACTCCCGTTTCATATCCGCCTGGCGAAGATAACGATCGCCATCAACGATGAGCGATACCGGACCATTCTTCATGATGTCCTCCCTCCCGCCCTCTTATAGTCGGCGAGTAAGCCCTGGCTTAGTGCTGCCCACCCCTCGTCTGTGGCTGGAACTACGTAACCGCTCGCTTGATAGGTGTCGCATCCTCGGCAGAACACGATATTCTGGGTGATCGGCCGCGAGTCGAGACTTCCACATCTCAGTCATCGCTTCCTCCTTGCTGGTGCGATCTTCACGTCCTCGAGTGGAAGGAACCGAGTGACCCAAGGCATCTCGTGGTGTGACTGAAACTTCACGATCTCCTTGCAGTGCACCGCCGCTGGTATCACCTTTGGCCCCTTCATCATCTCGGGAATGATCTTGATAACCACGAACCGCTTACCTGGCTCGTTGGCCGACATGATGTGATCACCAGGCTTGAGCTCTGTCACACGATCGCCGCCTGCGCTCTGACTCGCCGTTCTGCGATCATCTCATCCCAGGTCTCGTCCAATCTCTCCTCGGGGTATGTAGTTCCCCACCGCTGGCGCTGGTCCTTGTTGATCGCCTTCCTTACGACCGAGGCGTAGTGATCACCTCGCCAATGATTTCCCATCCCGATGCCGATCTCCAGGTTGTTGAGACTGTCTAACCCGATGACGTACGTGGCGATGTAGCTCTCGGGATCGACCACGGCAAGCATCTCACTTTCCATCACGTCGCCGGTCCGGTCCTTGAACAACACCACGTAGAATCCCTTGCCAGAAACGCCATTGCGATGGTAGTCGATATCCTTAATCTTCACCACCATCCCGTAACCATCAGCGATGGGGCGCCATCTGGCGATACGTGCCCGGCGTTCTCTGTCTGTTTCGAGGGTCAAGCAGCTCACGCTATCCTCCTTCCTCTGACCTTCACCGGGAACGACCTGATGACGAGCGAGCCGTCTCTCACGTTGATGGTGCGTGCAGGGTTTCGGCGATACGACTCCAGATTGGAGATCGTCATCGCCTTGGAGATCGCCCGCTCCTCGGTATCCAGTTCCTGGTGCAGCTCGTCATCTTTGTAGATCTGAAACACTCTTCACCTCCTCTACTTGTCCATCCGGCCAGATGATTCTGACCGGCTTGCCGACCTTCAGGGTGTACCTGATGGTAGCCCAGGTGCCCGATCGCAGCTCCTCCTTGAATCCTCGAGGCGCAGCGATCAACTCCCGGGACTCATCAACGATGTCGTGGTTCCTGTCAAGGTATGGCTTAGGCTCTCGACTGTCATTCACGGAGCCTGACCACACCGCCCTCTTCTTGGGGTTCTCAGGCGGGTGCAACACGGGACGAATGAAGAGACCCAAAGCTATCTCGTGTGCTTGAGCATCT
>WUUC01234201.1_pt1 | contig 10672 bp, 3 predicted proteins | sample 6278441 | NCBI WGS metagenome assembly WUUC01 (sample SAMN13675441, study PRJNA597444) | soil metagenome | isolation source: soil | place: USA: Washington | collected 2017-10 | reverse complement strand
CGATCGGGTCCGATCCGGCAGCATTGACCACAAAATGAACAGTGTCGCCAACAACCGCGGTGACCGGCGAGGGCGGCTGCACGATGAAGACGGGGATGTGGATGGTGAGCGTAGCCGGGGCGCTCTGGAGCGTGCCGAGCGCATCGGTCACAGTGGCATCGTAGGTGCCGACGTCAGCGAGCGTCGCATTCGAGATGACCAGCGTGCTATTGGTCGCGCCGGAGATATCGACGCCGTTGAAACGCCATTGATAACGCAGCGGCGAACTGCTGCTCGCACTGACGGTAAACGCAAAGTTGCTGAACGTATGGCCCCACGTAGCGAAGTTGGTTGAGCCGAACCGCGTCACAATGCTCGCGGGATGCTGAACGATGCGCGCCGGGATCAGGACGTTGATCACCGCCTGCGAACTGACCGTGGAGCCGGCGCTGTTGTAGACGAACACATCGTATTCGCCACGGTCGAATGGGACGACATTGTCGAGCAGCAACAAGGCGTTGGTTGCGCCTTCGATGATGCTGCCGCGATGGCGCCATTGGTAGTACAGCGGCGCAGTGCCAGTCGCCGAAATGCTCAGGGTCACGTCATCTCCCAGGATCACGTCCCGACTCACAGGCTGCGACGTGATTACGGGAGCGGTCCCCGAGATCGCCGATCCACGGCCCGCAGTTGGTACTGCGGCAAACCAACTCGCCGGATCGTTGTAATACGTCGCCCCTCCTGGTGGCGGTCTCACGCGATGCAAAGATGCGCCACCGCCGTCCGCCGCCTGCGGCCACGGTGCGGAATCGGAATACTCGACCCGTTCCATCAGCACATAAGGCACTTCGTTGGTCTCGGGCGAATCCGGCATGCGCAATTCGATGAGTTCGCCGGCGTTGTTCAGGCTGCCTTCGTATGGCCCAAGGATCGGCACGCCGGCCGGCACAGAGTAACGATTGCGGAAGGCGTTCGACACGGCCGTATTCGTCGGGTTGAAATTCACCAGCAACAGGAACGAACCGCCGGGCATGCTCACGTTGGTTGGGAAATTGAAATCGATCCCTTTCTCGAACAGCCACGTATTTGTCGGCGCCTGCGGATCGAACAACGCTGCCGTCGTCTCGATGTTCTGCAACTCGACGTATTCGTCGAGCGAATCGTCATAACCGGCGATCGCCGACGGGCGGTACATGATTTCCGAAATGATGATGGGACCAACGCGCGGGCCGCTGTTCGCGGCGCCGAGGGTCAGAGTCCGCTGGCGCACGAAATGTTCCTCGCCCGTGCTCGTGTAATGCACGCCGAGGGACACACCGGTCTCCGTCGGCCCGAAGTCGTGGCCGTGCACGTAGCCGGTCAGGTTTCCGGCGGTGTCGGCCGAGAACAGGTAAACCTCGTCGCCCGTCGAACTCAACGAGAAGCTCGTGCCGGAGCCGGGTGTCGGATTGAAATCCGCCTCCGTGAACACGGCGTAGCCTCCCGGCCCAATTGTCCTGTTGGAAGGAAGGATACGGTATTTCTTCGGCACATCAAAATCGTCGGTCAGGTACCACCCGCCGATGCTCACCGTGTTCGTCGTGGGATTATAGAGTTCAATCGCGTCCACCTGCGGCGGATCAGTGTGGGTCAACACTTCGTTGATACGGACGGCGCCAAAGACTGCGGGCGCGCCATTCGGCTGGCCGGGCGAGCCGTTGAATTGGCCGCTGGGGCGCCAACCCGCTTTGCTGTCCCACGCGTCGGGATCGGCGGTTTCATCGGCGATGACGAGCGAGAAGCCGTGGCCGTCGGTGATCGGGTACCAATCATCTTCGTATTCGAAGTCGAGGATTTCCTCGTTGCTGCTGTCGAGCAACTGGATGCGCTCGCCGGCGTTGTCGAGGAAGCCGACGTATTGGCCGGCGATGTTCCGGCCGGCGCCGTAAAGCGAGTTGAAGGCATTGATGTTGCGCACCACGAGCACGGTTTGGCCAGCCGCCAGGCTTGTGACAGCGCTGCCAGTAAAATTGAAGGTAACGCCGTTGGCGAGTTTTACGCCGCTCAGGTCGAGCGTGGTCGTGCCGACGTTCTTCAACTCGATGTATTCGAAATCTTCCTTCGCGAAGAACGTGCCCGCGGGAAGCGCGGGCGCGTACATAATTTCCGTGATGCGCAGATCGTTTTGCGCCGCGCTCGGGTTGCCGGGATAGCCATTGGTATGGACCTGTCGTCCGTAATTGTCGTGGAGCAGAACGCCTTCACCGCGGGTGGAGAGCTGGCCTTCGAGGCCGCCCACGACAAAGTGCCCCTGGCCGCCGCGCGGGTCCGTCGTGCGCGAGCGGAAGGCGACCACATTGGGCGAGACGTAGAGGACGCTGTTGCTGGTCATGACCGTCCCGGGCCGGAACTTGAAGCGCACGCCGCCGCTGAGTTCCCAGTCCGAAATGTCCACGGAAAACGGCATCGGGTTCGTGAGGCAAATGAATTCCTGCTCCTGGTTTCCGGAGGAGGGGTTGACCTCGAAGCTATGGATGCGCACCACGACATCGCCGGATTGGTCGAGCGGAATACCAGCGTTGCTGTCCTTGGTGACGCCGATCGGGAGACTGGTGTTCGCGACGGAGTGCTTGAGATAGAAGTGATTTCGCCGCGCATGCACGAAGTTCGTGATCATCTGGCCGATGCCATTCGTGAAAGTGATACCGGGATCGAAGTTGCTTTGTCCGCCTTTGCCCGGCCATCCCCACCAGGCGCGATCGCGGTTCGCTTCTTCGGCCATCAAATCGCGCAGCTTGAGGATGCGCTGTTCGGCAGGGCTCGCGCCGTAAGGCGTGCCGGGCGGCCCGATGTAAGTGTCGAGCATCGTGCGCATGCGGCGCAGGTACATCTCGCGTGTTTGTGGGACGGTGAACATCGCGTCGTACATGCGGTTATAGTTGCCGCTGCCGCAGGGGAGATTTATGGCTGATCCGTAAAACGGATGGGCCTTGTGCTGGTCATTGGTGGACTGGACACCTTCGACGAACGCCATGCAGGCGCCGCCACCCTCGTAAAAGATCGCGCCCCAGGAGAGGTTCATGTCGAACGGAACGATGCGCCAGAGGTTGTCGCCGTCGTTGTCGTGATACAGGCTCATGTTGGCCCAAACGTCGTCGTTCTCGTGGGCCCATCGTGCGACGACGAGGTAGTTGATCACTTCCGGCAGGTCGAGCATCTCGAAAAGATTCGTGCGCTTTTGGCCGACGTTCACCGCCGTGGCGACGGCATTGGCGAGCGCGAGGTAGTCATTATTATTTGTCCAGGTGCGCGTTTTCTTTTCGAAGCCACCGGTACTGAACTGGCTTGGCTCGATCGTACCGGCGGCGTTGTAAAGCGCGCCGTCCCGGTCGTAGCCGAGCCGATCCAGCAATTCCACGTCGTGGATGTCGCTGTGGTTGGCGAGTTGATAAAAGCGGCCGTTCAATTGAAGCCGGCATGGTTCATAGAAAGGCCCCGGCGCCCCGAGTTGGTCCGCCAGCCAGAAACTCAAGCCCTGCCGCATGTACGTTGGGTCCGGATAATCAGCCACGAACGACGTCTCGCGAATTCGCGGGCCAGGGCCCCAGTGCCTGAAGAGGTGCTCGCGATTGAAATTCAGGCGGTGAGATTTTTTGCGAAACCCGGCGGTGCTGTTGCCGCGCAATTCCATGTGGATGTTGTCGTAGAGCTCGCCATCGTAAAATAGCGAGACACGCGCTCCCTGCTGCGAATCGGCGCCGACCTGGGAAGAGGCGTCCGGGCCGGGTTGCAGGACTGTCGCGGGGGCGAACAAATAAACGATGGGCAGTTTGCTGGTGGTGTTGGGATCACTCACCATCGTGCCCTCGTATTCCGCCGAGCCGGCCGGATCATTGAACAACGGCCAGCGCGACTGGGCTCCTAGCGCGTCGGTGGCACGAATGAACCAGCGGACCATCTGGCCATTAGTGTAGGCGCTGTTTGGGATGGTCGCGGCGTAAACCATGTCGTTCGAGGCGCCGTCGCCATGGAGACCGTCATCGAACATTCGCAGCTCGATCTCGTTCGTAAACATGATCCGATACCGCAGAATCACGGAGGCAACGGGTTGGAACGTCGGCACGACCTGGGCGGTGACGAGCAGATCCTGGGTCTCGGTTGGGACGGTCGGCCTGTGCGAGTTGTCGATGATCGCCGGGCCGGGCAGAGCCTGGCCGGCGCTGTTGGCCGCGCCGGGACTTGGGCGGCTGAAGTACACCGAGTTTTGACTCCCACCAGCGACACTCGTCGCGAGCAGTTCGGCTGCGATCAAAAAGTCCGTGTCACTGACGGTCCGGTTTAAACCCTGGATCGCCAGCACGTTTGCGCCGGGCATGAGGTTATCCGTGCCGATGCGGAACTCATCCACGGCCAACGGCGAGTGGGTATTGGTCGCGGCCGAGTTGTAGGCGAGGGTGGAAGGCGCGTTGGCGCGCAGCAACTGAGTGCCGTTGATATAGGCAACGAAACCGTCGTCATAGCGCATGCGCAATGTGAGCAACGAGACGTTCGTTGGGTCGGAGATGTTGAAGGGGAGGCGAATGTAGGCCGAGGCGTTGATGTTGGACATGATCGAACCAACATCAGTGTTTACAAAAGGCGTGACCGAAGCATCGGTCGGGCTAAGGCCGGACTGGTAGAGCGATTGGACCTCGGCAACCGAGAGAGCGCGGTGGTAAGCGACGACCTCGTCGATCTGCCCGTTGAAGAAGTTGCCGGTGGTATCAAAGATTCCGCCGCCGCCAATCCTGAATGGCTCGCTCGAGGAACCGTAGTTGGCGGCCGGGCCGCCGCCGCTGGCGATCTGAACACCGTCTACATAAATCCGGATCGCGCTGCCATCTCCGACTGCGGCGACGTGATGCCAGGTGTTCATGGTAGGGGTATAAGTCCCTCGGACGGAACCGCCGCTGATCGTGTAGCACTCCAAAGTCGTCCCGGCGATGAACCCAAATTCCACGCAATCGTTTTGCCCAAACAGCCCGATCCGGTTCCCTGGCGTGGTCGTGGGTTTGATCCAGCCCGCAATGGTGAACGCGCCGCGGTTGTTCAGAATCGAGTTCGGCACGTTGACGAAGCCGCTCGATCCGTTGAAGACCGGCGCGATGTTGTTGGCTTCGAAGCCGCCGAAGGCCGGCGATCGTGGGCCGGCGCTGCCGGTGGTGACCGCGTTGTATTGTCCGTCGAGACTCGCGCCGGAGCCGATGTTGACGGCCGTGGTTGCCGCCGCCGGTTCGTTCAAGCGCCAGAAGCCCACCGGGGCGGTTGGTGCGATTGCGGCCGCGTAGTTCGCTTCGACCGCGTTCGCGGGCCCGAAGCCCACGCCGTTCGCGCCCGCCAGCCAGGAACTATCATTGAAGTTGGTTGCCGTCCAGGTCGAAGGCGTGGCGGCGGTGGGGATCAAAATGCGCGCCGGAGAATTGGCCGTGATCACCGTGGTGTTGGTCGTCAACACCCCGACGCCGTAGGAGATGTTCGGGAATTGCCGCGGGTATTCGTTGAATTCGGTCGCTATGGTTCCATCGGGGCGGACCAGCGCGAGATATTCGCCGCCAGTCCCAAGGCGGAAATTGGTGTGCAACGGCGCGCCCGGGACGCGGCGGTTTTCTTCCGAGGCGAACACGACCATGTACGCGCCCGGGTTGATGTTGGTGGCGGGGAAACGCCACTGGAACGGGTCGCCAATTGCATCCGTCAGGCCCCAGTCCTGGAGGTTGACGACCGTATTGCCGGCGTTGTGGATTTCGATCCAGTCATTGAGCTGGTTTTCTTCGTCGCGCAGCCCCGTGGGGCTGTTGTTGCTGGCGATGAATTCGCTAATGATGACGTTGTCCTGCGCGAGCGCCGCCGCCGGCAAGATGCACGCGAACACGAAGAGTACTGCTCGAAGGTGAGACATAAGCATAGTAAATCTGCGCTGACTCTGCTGGATGCATCAATAATTTACCGGATTGTGACAAAAGGCAAACCTGAACTTGCGGCGGGAACGTCGAATTTATGGTGGACAGACAGGTCTCGGGCGCAGGGCAATTCCAAAATCGGACCGTCCGCAACTGAATTTGCGAAATTGCCAGTAAAGTTGCGGTTTCGGACCGTCCGAATGTCCGAAAAATGTCCGATTTTGCGAGGCGTGGATCTGTGCGTCAGTGGGGGTGCTCGGAATCGCCGTCAGTCGCTTCGGCGACCGTCCTGGGAATGGTGATGCGCAGCGTGAACGCGTTGTTCTTGTAATTGCCTTCACGAAGCCGCTTGTTGCGGTTTACGGTCGCGCGCAGGACGTAGGTGCCGGGCCTGATGCCGGTGATATCGATCCACTGGCAATCCAGTGACTTGTCATAGACGTCCTGCCAGCCCCAGGTCAAACCCTGGTTTTCGCAGTCGTAGCCGCGGCTCGCGGGGGCATTGTCAAGATACGGGTAATTGTCCCGGAGGCAGAAAGCCTGTTTCGAGCCGCGCCTCACGAGTTTGCCTCTTAATGTAAAGAGTTCGTAGGTGATCAGCGCGCGATAATGGTAGTGCTGGTGGCATGGGCTCCACTCATAAAGGTGAGGCGCGTCAGTCGGGTTGCCCAGCACCAAGTCCCTGCGGCCGACGTTAACGACGGCCACGTCGAATCGGAGCAAGGTCCGCCAGCCGGTTGCGCCCACACAACCCTCCGCCACCGAGCAGTCGTCTTGCGAAAAAAACATTTTCTCGACCGACAAAGTTGTTGCCGTGCGGTGGCGGGCCAGCTTGAGGTCGACTTGAGCAAAGAGGTTTGAGACCGGGGCCAATAAAGCTCCGCAGAGCAGCGCGAAAAGAAGACGACGCAGCCCCGTGTGACACTGAACAATCTGTTGCATGCGAACAGCATCTACATACCTCCGTGGGGGCAAAATGGGGTGTGCTCCCCTCAGGGCGTATCGAATTTCCTGAAACGAAGTTTGATGAAATTATTTCAACTGCTCGCGGAGCCAACCGGGGCGGTCGGTGGTGATGGCATCGACACCGGCTGCGGCGAGGCGCTTCGCAACGGCGGCGTCGTTGACGGTCCAGACCAGCATTTTCAGCCCAGCGCCTTTGACCTCGCGCACAAAGGCCTGATCGATGGGCCAATCGAAATGTAAATTGAGTCCGTGGAATTTTGCGGCCTTGGCGCGAGCGATGAGAGGTTTCAATTCAGGAAATTTTCCGGTCTTTGGGTCCTTTTTGTAACTGTGCAGGAAGTAGTGATCGAGGTCGGGGAAGGTTTCGCGCGATTTTTTCAGCGACTCGAAATTGAAGCTGATGATCGCGAGCTCGCGCGGCGAGCGTTTGGAGGCATCGAGGACGCGCTTGATTTCGGGCACGATCTCGGGGCCACTTTTGATTTCGAGCACGGCGCGACGCCCTTTGGGGACAGTTTCCAGGATCGACTCGAGCGTTGGGATACGCTCGCCTTTGAACTGCGAGTCCTTCCACGCGCCGGCATCAAGCTGTTGAACCTCGGCCCACGTCATCTCGGCGATTTTGCGGGGCACACCGGCGATGCGCTTTGCGTCGGCGTCGTGAAAGACGACGAGCCGGCCGTCCTTCGATAGCCAGAGATCGAGCTCGATCGCGTCCGCGTTTTGTTCCCACGCGAGCTTCATCGCGCTCAGCGTGTTTTCGGGTGCGTCGAACGAAGCGCCGCGATGGGCAATGATTTCGATGGAGAATGCGGTTTGGGCAAAGCAAAGCAGAAGAGCAACGAACCTGATCATCGGGCTATTGAGCCAATTGAGGAGGTTTGCGACAAGCTGGAAGTCTGGAGAGTTTGCGATTGAGCCTGGGGCGAAGGGTCGTTACAAAACGGCGATGCTTCACAGATTCTTGTTACAGTTCGCGGCGGTTTTGCTGTTCTCCGTGCTCGCGGCATTTGGATCGACGAATCATCACGTGATTCTTATCACGATGGATGGGTTTCCCGCGTACCTGCTCACGAACGAGCAGGCGCCGATCCCGACGTTGCGCAAGCTTGCGAAGGAGGGTGCGGTCGCCGAAGGGATGAAAGTGTCGAACCCGTCGGTCACCTGGCCGAACCACACGACGCTCATTACCGGCGTGCATCCGGACCGACATTCGGTGTTGTTCAACGGCGTGCTGATGCGTCCCGGCCCGGGGTTGCCGGTGAAAGTCGACCCGCAACGCGACAAAACCGATCTCGTCGCGGTGCCGACGCTCTTCGACATCCTGCACAAAGCCGGTTACCGGACTGCCGGGATCAATTGGCCGTGCACACGCAATTCCAAGGCACTCGACGACGACTTTCCTGATGTGCCGCAACAGATCACGCACACGACGCCGCGCTTGCGGGAGGAGTTGATCGCGCAAGGAATCCTGAAGGATGACACGGACCGGAGTTTCACCGGGCAGAGCGCGGCGAGCAAAGACCAGATCTGGACGGCGGCGGCGGTGCATGTGATTGAGAAGCGCCGGCCGAATTTCATGACGTTCCACATGCTCGTGACGGATTCGACGCACCATAAATATGGCCCGCTCTCGCCCGCTGGCTACAATGCTGTGGCGTTAGTGGACGGGCAATTGCGGGAGGTCTTGCGCGCGCTCGATGCTGCGGGCATTCGTGATAAGACGACGATTTTCGTCGTGGCCGACCACGGGTTTGAAAAGGCGCTGAAGATTTTGAACCCAAACGTGCTGTTGCGGAAGGCTGGCTTGCTCGAGGCGACGAGCGTCGGGCAGGTGGTGCGAGCGCGCGCGCAAATCATTTCCGAGGGCGGGACTGCGCTCGTTTACCTGACGAATCCGGAAACGAAGAAGGAGGACGCGGCAAAAGTGCGCGAGTTGCTGCGCGAGCAGGAAGGGATTGCGGAAATTATCGAGCCGACGCGGTTTGCGGAATTGGGATATCCGGACCCGGAGAAGAATCCGCAGATGGCGCAAATGGTCCTCGCGGCGAAACCGGGTTACGCCTTTAACAATACCGCGATTGGCGACGATTATATCACCGAAGTGACGCTGGAGCAGGGGAGCCAGGGACATCACGGGTACCTGGCCAGCAATCCAAAAATGAACGCTGTCTTTGTGGCCGCGGGGCGCGGGATCAAGAAAGGCGCGCGACTCGGAGTGATTGAGAACATTCATGTCGCGCCGACGATCGCGCAGTTGTTGGGGGTGGAGTTGCCCGACGCGCGCGGGAAGGTAATAAAAGAGATTTTGGCGGAGTGAGGTCGAATGTTTGTAACCCCCGACGTAAAGGAGGGGGCTAACTTTCGGTGATTCAGCGATGATAGTCAGCCCCCTCCTTACGTTGGGGGTTACAAACGCACGGGACTATCTCGCTTCGAGGTAGTCGCATAAGGTGTTGACGTTGGCGATGAAAGTGCGGCTTTCGATGCGGCCGTTGGTGATCCAGCGGCCCTGCTGATCAAGGGCTCCGATGATTTTCTGAACGGCCGGTTCGATCGATGACCGCGACGGGCGCGTGCGTTCGGGCTGCACACCGTCTTTCAACGCCGCTTCGCATCGTTTGATCGTGCTCGGAATATTGTACTCTCCCTGGAAACCGTAATGCGTCGGCAGGTCGTCGTCCGTGTAGACGAGGCGGTAATCTTTGGTGAAGTAGAGCGGCTTGTTGGTTTGGAGTTCGCAGAAGCGGGACCATTTTGCGGGAGCGATTTCGGAGCGCTTCAGCCAATCGATGGCGGCTGGGATCGGCTCAAGAAATTTCTTGTCTCCAGTTGCGGCGTGCAGATCGAGGAGGATGCCGAGGACGTTGGCGCTTTCGGCGCTGCACACTGAAGGTGGCTCGAAGCGCCGCGCCCAGGCCGGTTCCATGTTGAAATTATATTGCTGTGCCCATGCGCGCTGCGGCGGGGGAAGCTGCGCGAGAAGGATGAAGTCGCCTGCGCGTTTTGCGGCGGCCAGGTACTCGGGCTTGCCGAATTGGCGATGCGCCTCGAGCAGTGTACGGACACAGTCGCGCAGCGCGTTGTCGTTGAATGTGTACTGATGCCAATACTCCTTTACATCCGGCGTGCGCGACCATTGTTCGGGAAAGCGGGCGGGTTTGGGTTGATGCAATGACGCGTCGCGCGCGCGACCATCGAACCCTTGGGGCCATGCGCCGTTTGGATATTGAGCGCGCAGCAAACCTTCGAGGCCATAGTCGAGCGCGGAGCGAATTTCGGCGGTGGCATTCGTCTGGATGGCGACGAACTTCATGAGAAAGCGCAGGACCAGTTGCGTCGTGTCATCGTCGAACGTGGTGACGTTTCGGCGACGAACGATTTGCTTCGCATTCAGGTTGCCTTTGTCAGCGCGGCGATACGTGCGCTGGTTGGCGGGATCAAAGTCGATGAGGTAAGTCCAACCGCCGGATTCCAACTGCCCCCAGGTGAGGGCTTCCGCGGCCCGTTGCGCGGCCTGGAGGTAAGCCGGATGTTTGGTCACCTCGTAAGCGCGGAGCAAGGCGAGGCCAACTGCCGGCGTGCCGGGCGATTGCACCCAGATTTGTGTTTCCGTGGCGCGGTTTTCGCCAGCGCGTTGTTTCAGGTCTTCGGAGTACCACCAAAGGTAACCGCCGCGTGTGGAGATCGACTGAAAATATGTGGCCGCGCGCTGGAGCGCGGCGCGCGCTTCGCTATCCACATCGGCTCCCCGCCCGAGCAACGGAGCGAGCGCCAGCCCCGCCAGCCAGATGGTGAACAATCGCTGC
>WUUC01226687.1_pt1 | contig 10672 bp, 9 predicted proteins | sample 6278441 | NCBI WGS metagenome assembly WUUC01 (sample SAMN13675441, study PRJNA597444) | soil metagenome | isolation source: soil | place: USA: Washington | collected 2017-10 | reverse complement strand
GGAACTTGGTGATCACCTCGCAGCCGTCGGCGGTGACCACCACCTCCTCCTCGATCCGCGCGGCCGACCAGCCGTCGGCGGCCGGCCAGTAGGTCTCCAGCGCGAACACCATGCCCTCTTCCAGGGTCTCCGGGTGATCGAGCGACACCAGCCTTGAGAAGATCGGCTTCTCCCAGATGGACAGTCCGACCCCGTGCCCGTACTGCAACGCGAACGCCGCCTCCTCATTGGGAAAGCCGAACTCCTCGGCGCGTGGCCACAGCGAGACGATGTCCGCGGTCGTCGCGCCCGGCCGCACCAGCGCGATGGCCTGGTCCATGTACTCCCGGCAGCGCACGTACGCATCCCGCTGGGCCATCGACGCGCTGCCGACCGCGAAACACCGGTAGTAGCAGGTGCGGTAGCCGAGGTGGCTGTGCAGTATGTCGAAGAACGCCGGGTCGCCCGGCCGGATCAGCCGGTCGGAGTACACGTGCGGGTGCGGTGAGCAGCGCTCGCCGGAGATCGCGTTGACCCCCTCGACGTACTCGCTGCCCAACTCGTAGAGCACCTTGCTGACCAACCCGACGCACTCGTTCTCCCGTACCCCCGGCCGCAGGAAGGCATACAGCTCTTCGTAGGCCGCGTCCACCATCGAGCACGCCTGCGCCAGCAGCGCGATCTCGTCCGGGGTTTTGATCTTCCTGGCCTGGAGGAAGACCTGCTGGCCGTCGACGATCTGCAGCCCGTGTCGTTGCAGCGCGAACAGGATGGGCATCTCGACCAGGTCGACGCCGACCGGTTCGCCGGTCAACCCGTGCTCGGCGAGCACTTCGGCGACCTTCCTGGCCACCTCGTCGGCGATCCCCGCGTCGGGGTGGAAGGCGCCGCGCAGTGTGGAGATTCCCGCTCTGGCCCGGGACTCGCCGTCCAGCCACGGGTTGTAGAGCTGGTGATGCTTGGCCGCCGACCCGAAGTCCCACACCACCGGCTTGCCGCCGCGAGGCAGCACGGCGAAGCGGATGAGCTTGTCCATCGCCCAGGTGCCGATGTGCGTCGCGGTCATGTACCGGATGTTGGCGAAGTCGAACGTCAGCAGGGCGCCGAGCTCCGAACGCTCGAGGGTCTCCTCGAGCCGGCGCAATCGCTGCTCGCGCAACCGATCGAGATCGACCCGCTCTTCCCAGTCGACCGCGTTCGTCCCGAATGTGCGAATGGCCATCGGGCACCTCGATCCGCATCGATGAAGGACCGTGTGGCCACGAACGTAAACCTGGCTCGACGGTGCGTCAAGTGACACTTAACACCCTATGGTGCATAATGCGAACCGTTCAACAGCGCTGCGCCGAGGGGAGTCATGCTGGATGGCCGCCGCCTCGGATCTACCGTCAGTCGGCCAGCGTATCCGTGAGGAACGTATCCGCCGTGGTGTCAGCCTCCGTGCGCTGGCGAGCGAGGTCGGCGTCTCCGCAAGCATGATCTCCCAGATCGAGAACGGCAAGAGCCAGCCGTCGGTGAGCACCCTCTACGCGATCACCTCGGCGCTGGGCGTCTCCATCCAGGAGGTGTTCGACACCCCGCTGCAGGAGCCGGTCGAGCGCGCGGTCGGTGAGGTGGTCCCGCCGACCACGGTGCTGGAGGCACTCGGCTCGTCCAGGGGGCTGCGGATCGGGCCCATCGTCCGGTCGAAGGAACGCCAGGCGCTCACCCTCGACACGGGAGTCATCTGGGAGCGGTTGGGCGAGCTGCCACCGCACTCGATCGACTTCATGCTCGTCACCTATCCGCCCGGCGGGACCTCGTCCAGCACCGGCGGTCTGATGCGACACCCCGGATCCGAGTTCGGCTACCTCATCAGTGGCGAGCTCATGCTCACCCTGGGATTCGACGAGATCCACCTCGTACCCGGCGACGCGATCTCCTTCGAGTCCACCGAGCCGCACAGCTACCGCAACATCGGCACGGAACCAGCCGTCGGCGTGTGGTTCGTCGTCGAGCCATAACACTGAGTGCTGCTTTTCCGCACCTTGTGGGGGACTGTACAGCTTCGAATAGCCGGTGCTAGCTTCGCTGTTGAACGCGGCTCCAAGGTGATAAACGGACTGTCCGACGTACTTGTTTCCAGCGATCTTTATCTCCATTCACGAGGATTGGCGGGTGTGTTGTGACTGTAACGGAGTCGGTGGCGACAGATTCGAACGCAGGTGATGAGGAACAATCGCGTTTGAGTTTGGGGACGGCGGCCGCGCGCAATTTGGCGACGACGACCAAGTCCGAGCCGCAGATGCAGGCAATCACCTCGCGATGGCTCCTGCGTGTCCTGCCGTGGATCGAGACCAAGGGCGGAACGTATCGGGTCAACCGCCGGTTGAGCTACGCGGTTGGTGACGGTCGGGTGACGTTCACCAACGTCGGATCCGATATTCGGGTTGTTCCCCCTGAGCTTTGCGAATTGCCCCTATTCAGGGGATTCGACGATGACGCCGTGCTGAGCGGTCTGGCGGATCGGTTCGTGCAGCAGGAATTCGCGCCCGGCGACGTGATCGTGGAGTTCGGCCATCAGTCGGACCAGGCCTTTCTGATCGCTCACGGCAAGGTGAACAAGGTCGGCCCGGGAAAGTACGGCGACGAGACCGTGCTCGGCGTGCTGGCCGATGGTGATCATTTCGGTGATGAGACGCTGATAGATCCGCAGAGCATTTGGGAGTTCACCGCAAGGGCGGTCACCGCGTGCACCGTGCTCGCGTTGCCGCAGCGAGGTTTCGACGAGCTGGTGAGTCAGTCCGACGCGCTGCGGTCGCACGTCGCGGCTTTCCGGGACAGCCTCGCGTCGGCGCGGAACGTGCACGGTGAGGCCAGTATCGAGGTGGCATCCGGTCACGACGGGGAGCCGGATCTGCCGGGGACCTTTGTGGACTACGAACTGTCGCCGCGCGAGTACGAGCTGAGCGTGGCGCAAACCGTGCTGCGCGTGCACAGCAGGGTGGCGGATCTGTACAACGAGCCGATGGACCAGGTCGAGCAACAGCTCCGGCTGACCATCGAGGCGCTGCGCGAGCGTCAGGAACACGAACTGATCAACAACCCGAAGATCGGGCTGCTGCACAACACCGATCTCAAGCAGCGCACGCACACCCGCACCGGGCCGCCGACCCCGGACGACCTCGATGAGCTGCTGGCGCTGGTATGGAAGGAGCCAACCTGCTTCCTGGCACACCCGCGCACCATCGCGGCCGTCGGGCAGGAATGGAACCGTCGGAGTATTTATCCGGATCCGATCGACCTGAACGGACACCAGGTGCCCGCCTGGCGGGGCGTGCCGATCCTGCCGTGCAACAAGATCCCGGTCAGCAACACCAGCACGACCTCGATCATGTTGCTGCGCACCGGCTTGAGCAACCAGGGCGTGATCGGCCTGCACCAGACCGGCCTTCCCGACGAGTACCAGCCCGGCTTGTCCGTCCGGTTCATGGGCATCAACGAGAAGGCCATCATCTCCTACCTCGTCAGCGCCTACTATTCGGCGGCCGTTCTCGTTCCCGACGCGCTCGCCGTCCTCGAAGACGTCGAGATCGGGCGGGGTTAGGGCCTCCCGTGGTGACTACCACCGAACCGCCGCCCCTGAGCCTGAGCACCACCGCCGCCCGGAATCTGGCGACCACGACCAAGTCCCAGCCGCAGATGCAGGCCATCACCTCCCGGTGGCTGCTGCGCATGCTGCCGTGGGTGGAGACCAGGGGCGGTGCCTACCGGGTGAACCGGCGGCGCAGTGCCGCGGCCCGCACCGGTCGGGTGCGGTTCACCGGCGCCGGACGGGAGATCGGAGTCGTTCCCAGGGACCTGACCGAACTGCCACCCCTGCGCGGACTCGATGACGACGGGGCGCTGACCGCGCTGGCGACTCGGTTCGAGCGACGCGACTTCGAGCCCGGTGCGGTGATCGTGGAGTCCGGCCACCCGATCGACGCGATGTTCCTTCTCGCCCACGGCAAGGTGTCCAGGGTCGGCGTTGGCCCGTACGGCGAGCCGGTCGCGGCGGACGTGCTGGCCGACGGCGACCATTTCGGTCACCAGGCGCTTAACGGCGACCGGACCGGCTCGCCACTGACGGTCATGGCGCTCACCGCGGTTACCGTGCTGACGCTGTCACGGCGATCGGTCGAGGAGCTGGCGGAGGCGTCCGAGGAACTGCGGTCGCACTTCGACCGGAGCCGGGCCCGGCGAATTCTCCGGCAGAACAGGAAAGGCGAGGCCGACATCGCGGTGGCGTCGGGCCATGCGGGCGAGCCGGAGCTGCCGGGGACGTTCGTCGACTACGACTGCTCGCCGCGGGAGTACGAGTTGAGCGTCGCTCAGACCGTGCTCCGGGTGCACACCAGGGTGGCCGATCTGTTCAACGAGCCAATGGATCAGGCCAAGCAGCAACTCCGGTTGACCATCGAGGCGTTGCGGGAACGCCAGGAGCACGAGCTGGTCAACAACCAGGAGTTCGGGTTGCTGCACAACGTCGATCACACGCAACGCATCCAGACCCGCTCCGGCCCGCCCACCCCGGACGATCTCGATGGCCTGCTCTGCCGGCGGCGAAAGACCCGGTTCTTCCTTGCCCATCCACGCGCCATCGCCGCGTTCGGCCGGGAATGCACCCGCGCTGGAGTGGATCCGGGGTGTGTCGAGGTCAACGGCAACCGGCAGCCGTCGTGGCGCGGGGTTCCCGTTCTGCCGTGCGACAAGATCCCGATCACCGGCTCCGGCACCAGTTCCATTCTCGCGCTGCGTACCGGTGTGCACGACGAGGGTGTCATCGGTCTGCACCAGACCGGTATCCCCGACGAGTACGAGCCGGGCCTTTCCGCTCGGTTCATGGGCATCGACGAGAAGGGCATCGCGTCCTATCTGGTCAGCGCCTACTACTCGGTGGCCGTTCTCGTCCCGGACGCGCTCGGCATCCTCGACAACGTCGAGATCACGCGCTGAATACGTGGTACTCAAAGGAGAGCAGCGTGTCCGTACTGTCCCGGGTACTCGCCCCCGAGGCCACCCACGAGCTGGCAGGCACAGCGGCCGCCCTTCTGTCCAATATGGACGGCGCACCGCTCGGCGAGCTGTCCCGGTTGTTCGGTGGGCACCGAATCCTCACCGGTCCCACCGGTCTTGGCACCTCCGCGGCCCGGTTGTCGTCATTGCCGACCGGCTCCACCACCGCCGAGCACGGTCTGTTCTGTCCTGGCGCGGTTCGCGACGATCCGGCGCTCGGCGAGGAGGTAAACGAGCGGCTGATTGAATGGGCCGGCCAGGTCGGCATCTATCCGGACGACGTCGATCGGCTCCACAAGGCCAACTTCGGGCGCCTGATGATGCTCACCCATCCCGGCACGGATGACCCCGACCGGCTGCTGGCGGCGGCCAGGTGTGTGCTGGCGGAGTGGGCCACCGACGATCACTTCGTCGACGAGGAGTCCATGGGTGCCGACCCGAAGCTGCTCGGCGTCCGGCTGGGGATCACCCACGCGGCAATGGATCCGGCCGACCTTCCGGCCGGCTACGCGCCCCAGCTCGACAAGGCACTGTCGGAGGAGCCGGTCGCGGTCGCCTACCGCTCGGCGTTCGAGCACCTGGCCCGCTATGCGACACCGGCGCAGGTCGCCCGCCTCCGCGACCAGTTGACGATCATGTTCATGGCCTACAACCACGAGGCGGGCTGGCGCGTCTCTGGGAGAATTCCCCCGGTCTGGGAGTACCTGACGCACCGCCATCAGAACAGCTTTCTGCCGCCGATGACGCTGGTCGATCCCATTGCCGGCTACGAGCTGCAGCCTTTCGAGTTCGTCGACCCTCGGGTGCGGCGGGTCTTTTCCCTGGCCGGCAGCGCGAGCGTGATTTTGAACGATGTGTACTCGAAGGCCAAGGAATCGGACACGGACTTCGATCTGCCCAAGGTCATCCAGGCCGAGGAGAACTGTTCCCCTCAGGAAGCGCTGGACCGCACCGTGCGAATCCACAATGAGCTGATGCACACGTTCGTGGCCGAGGCCGCCGTCCTCAGCCAATGGGGTTCCCCGGCGGTCAAACGATTCCTGGCCGATATCTGGGCCTGGCTCGGCGGCAGCCGGGAATGGCACAGCACCACCGCTCGCTACCACGGAAACTAATACGAAGGAGTCACCCGATATGACAATGTCAACGACTGACGCCTCCCGTGTTCTCCGCACCGACTATCAGAAATCCGTGGCCGCGTACTGGAACAACGAGCAGGACCCGGTGAATCTGCGGCTCGGCGATGTTGACGGCCTTTATCATCACCATTACGGGTTGGGTGAGTACGACCCGTCCGTGCTGGCCGGACCCGACGATCGCATCATCGCCGAGCTGCACCGGCTTGAATCGGCACAGGCGGATGTGCTGCTCGACCACCTTGGCGCCGTCTCAAGAGATGACCGGCTGCTGGATGGCGGGTCTGGTCGGGGCGGCACCAGCTTCATGGCGAACCAGCGTTTCGGCTGTCAGGTGGACGGCGTGACGATCTCCGAGCAACAGGTCGAGTTCGCCAGCGGCCAGGCCGAGCGGCGGGGCGTCGCCGATCGGGTGCGCTTCCACTTCCGCAACATGCTGGACACCGGGTTCGAGTCGGACTCCTACCGAGGTATCTGGACCAACGAGACCACGATGTACGTGGATCTGTTCGCGCTGTTCTCCGAATTCTCCCGGCTCCTGGAGTACGGCGGCCGCTATGTCTGCATCACAGGTTGCTACAACGACCTGACGGGCGGCCGGTCCAAGGCCGTCAGCCAGATCGACGAGCGGTACACCTGCAGCGTTCACCCGCGAAGCGAGTACTTCACGGCGATGGCGGCCAACAACCTCGTGCCGATCAACGTCGTCGACCTCACCGCGCAGACCATTCCGTACTGGGAGCTGCGCGCGAATTCCTCGGTGGCGACCGGGGTCGAGAGCTCGTTCCTGACCGCGTACCGCGAGGGCAGCTTCCACTACCTCCTCATTGCCGCCGACCGGGTGAACGGCCGCCGATGACCGGCGCCCCGGTCACCGACGTCCGACCGGCGTCCGATGTGCTGCGGCACAGCCGGGATGTCGTCGATCCCGTGCTGCGTGCGGCGGTCGACACGATCCCGGACTCGACCCGGCACATCATCGGTTACCACCTCGGTTGGTGGGACGGCGGTGGCCGACCGGTCGAGTCGGGCGGTGGGAAGGGTTTTCGTCCGGCGCTGGCCCTGCTGGCGGCAGAGGCCGTCGGCGGCCGCGCGACCGACGCGGCGGTGGTCGCGGCCGCGGTCGAGTTGGTGCACAACCACTCGCTCGTCCACGACGACCTGATGGACGGCGACGCCACCCGCCGGCACCGCCCGACCGCGTGGTGCGTGTTCGGGGCCAACGCCGCGATCCAGGCCGGGGACGCGCTGCTGGCACTGGCCTTCGGTGTGCTCGCCGGCAGCGGCCACCCCGCCGCCGTCGAGGCGACGCGGATGCTCAACGCCGCCGCGCTGTCTCTTGTGGACGGTCAGGTGCTCGACCTCACCTTCGAACGGCGCGCCGACGTCTCCCGGTCCGAGTGCCTGCGCATGACGAGGGCGAAGACCGGCGCCCTGATGGCCTGCGCGTGTGCCGCCGGCGCGTTGTTCGGTGGCGGTCGCCCTGAGCAGGTCGAGCATCTGCGCGCTTTCGGGGAGCACCTCGGCATGGCCTTCCAGCACGTCGACGATCTGCTCGGCATCTGGGGATCTCCAGAGACCACCGGCAAACCGGTGCATTCCGATCTGTACAGCCGGAAGAAGTCGCTGCCCGTGGTGGCCGCCCTCACCTCCGGCACCCCGGCTGGTCGCCAGGTGGCCGCGCTCTACCGCCGCGCCGATCCGCTGTCCGGCACCGACCTGGCCGGCCTCGCGGACCTGATCGACGAGGCGGGCGGGCGCGCCTGGAGCCAGGCGCTGGCCGGCGACGAACTGGCCAGCGCGCGCCACCACCTGCGGTCGGCGAACCTGGTCACCCAACCCGCCCACGAACTGGACGCCCTGGCCCGGCTGGCCACCCACCGCGATTGCTGATGTCCTGTTCTCCTGGCCCACCACGGACGGGCAAGGTCCTTCACGCCGAGGCCCTCAGCCAGTTCAACAAATTCGTCGAACATAGCTGACACACTGGTCACATGATCACCGTGTGGATGGTCCGGCACGGCCAGAGCCAGTCAAACGCGGGTGCTCCATCCGGCGATCCCGCGGCCATTCCGCTCTCGGCAACCGGCTCGCGTCAGGCCGCCGAGATCGCACAGGTCTTCGACCGCGCGCCCAACCTGGTCGTAACCTCCCCGTTCCTGCGCGCCCAGCAGACCGCCCAACCCATCCTCGACCGGTTCTCCTTACCAGATCCCGAAATCTGGCCCGTTCAGGAGTTCACCTACCTCGGTCGCCTGCACGGCCGGCCCACCACCGGAGCCCAACGCAAGCCGAGGGTCGACGCCTACTGGAACGCCGCCGATCCGTCCTATGTAGACGACGCCCACTCAGAGTCCTTCATCGACGTGCACGCCCGGGCCCACCAATTCCTCGCCGGGCTCCCCAACCTCAGCGGCGGCCTGACGACCGTCTTCACCCACGGCCTGTTCATGCGAGTCGTGCTGTGGCTGATCCTGACCGGCTCCCAGCCGCCAACCACCGACAGCATGCGCCGATTCCATCGCTTCCGAACGAACTACCTCATCCCCAATGCCTCGATCATCACCCTGTACGTCGACCCCAAGCACGGTGTCCGAGTTCTCGGTGGGTCCACAAACCACATCCCACCCGCGCTGCGAACCGGCGAATAACTTGAGAGCGAGCTACTTTCGCCAGGCGGTGCGGGCTCGGACGCGGTCGATGACCAGGGCGATGACGATGACGGAGCCGATCAGGATCAGCCAGAGGTCCTCGGTGCGGCCGGTGTGGTTGCCGATGAGCATCAGGAACATCGCCGCGGCGGTGAACCAGCCGGCGATCCGGGTGCCGAGGGGAAAGCCGCCATGCCAGCCCCAGTCGACCGACGGCTCGTCGTGCTTGTCGACGGCGTCCGCCTGCCGCTTCTCGAGCTCCGAGCCCGCCACGTTCCCTCCATCGGCCGTTCCCTATGAGGCTTATTCGAACATCGCCCCCGATGTCGGGGGCTGGGCAGGTCGGCACGTCACAAAGACCAACGCGCCGGGCTTGCCCGAATAAGCCTCACCGCTGCGCACGCCATCGTATCGGGGACAATGTGCGGCGATGACTCAACCTGGTAGGCGTGGCGTGCTGCTGCTCGGGTCCACCGGATCGATCGGCACCCAGGCGCTGGACGTGATCGCCGCGAACCCCGACCGCTTCGCCGTCGCCGGCCTCGCCGCGGGCGGCGCCGATCCCGCCCAGCTGGCTGCGCAGGCGATCCGGTTCCGTGCCCCCGTCGTCGCCGTGTCGCGGTCGACCGCGGCCGAGGACCTGCAGCTCGCCCTGTACGCCGAGGCGCAGCGCAGCGGCTACGAGCACGGGCGGTTTCCCATGCCGCGCATCCTGACCGGCCCGGACGCGGTGCTCGAGCTGATCGACTCGACGCCGGCGGACGTGGTACTCAACGCGATCACCGGGTCCCGAGGGCTCCGGCCGACCCTGCATGCCCTGGCCACCGGCGCGACGTTGGCGCTGGCCAACAAGGAGTCGCTGATCGCGGGCGGTCCGCTGGTGCTCAAGGCCGCGCGCCCCGGTCAGCTCGTGCCGGTCGACTCCGAGCATTCGGCCATCGCGCAGTGCCTGCGTGGCGGCACGACCGGTGAGGTGGCCCGGCTGGTGATCACCGCGTCCGGCGGACCGTTCCGGGGGCGGCGGGCCGACGAACTGAAGAACGTCACCGTCAAGGAGGCGATGGCTCACCCGACCTGGGACATGGGCCCGGTGATCACGATCAACTCGGCGACGCTGGTGAACAAGGGCCTCGAGGTGATCGAGGCGCACCTGCTCTTCGCGGTGCCCTACCAGCGCATCGAGGTGGTGGTGCACCCCCAGTCGATGATCCACTCGATGGTCACCTTCACAGACGGGTCGACGATCGCCCAGGCCAGCCCGCCGGACATGCGGTTGCCGATCTCGCTTGCCCTCGGCTGGCCGGAGCGGGTGGCCGGCGCCGGGCAGGCGTGCGACTTCACCGTGCCGGGCGCGTGGACGTTCGAGCCGCTCGACCACGACATCTTCCCGGCCGTGCGGCTGGCCAGGCAGGCCGGCGAGGCGGGTGGTTCGCTGCCGGCGATCTACAACGCCGCCAACGAGGAGGCCGTTGCCGCTTTTCAGGCACGCGACGCTGGCTTCACAGCCATCGTGGACACTGTGAGCCGGGTGCTTGACGACGCGGAGGGCTGGCGAACCGACCCGCGCGATGTCGACGAGGTGCTCGCTGCCGAGCAATGGGCGAGGATCCATGCGCGGGAGCTGCTGGCCGCGTCCGCCGTGGTGGGAAGGGACTGAAACGTGCTCGCGTGGATCTTCGGGGTCGTGCTGTTCGCGCTGGGTATCTGCCTATCCGTCGCACTGCACGAGGCGGGCCACATGGTCACCGCCAAGGCCTTCGGCATGAAGGTCCGGCGGTACTTCATTGGCTTCGGCCCGCGGATCTGGTCGTTTCGGCGCGGCGAGACCGAGTACGGCCTGAAGGCCATCCCGCTCGGCGGGTTCTGCGA
>WUUC01025661.1_pt1 | contig 10672 bp, 2 predicted proteins | sample 6278441 | NCBI WGS metagenome assembly WUUC01 (sample SAMN13675441, study PRJNA597444) | soil metagenome | isolation source: soil | place: USA: Washington | collected 2017-10 | reverse complement strand
CCGTGAACCAGTCGTCGCCGTCGGAGCCGCCGTGCCGCGTGTAGTCGAAAGGCGTCTTCGACCAGAGCCACAGTTTGTCGTTCGCCACGGCCGGCTGCCCCGCGCCCGACGGCAGTTGCGGCACCGCGGCCCAGGAGCCGTAGAGCGTGCGCTCGCCGCCGGCGGGCGGACGGCCCGCGACGGCGACGCTCCCCCACTGCTGCGTCTGCGGCTCCCACTTGAGCAGCCCGACCTCCTGCAAACCGTAGCGCACGCTGACCGGCCCCTCGTTCTTCGCGGGGTCGCCGATACGCTCGAAAGTCGGCTGCGGCGGCTGCGGGTTGACGCCCACGAGCGCGTCGTCGTGGACGGGGCGGCGGAAGCTGACGTGCGGGCGGCAGTCCAGCGGGACGACCGGCAGCGCGCCCGTCGGCGGGCCAGCGCTCTTGTGCGCGTCCAGCGGCCAGGTCGTCGTGGTCTTGAAGTGCTCGACGGCGACCTCTTTGAGCGGCGAAGGGAGCGGGATGGGCCATTTCGCGTCGGGGCCCCATTCCAGCTTGATGTCGAAGTGCTTCTTCTTGAGCGGCTTCGGCAGCTTGACCGAGACTTCAAAACTCGCGACGACGTGGAAGGGGTCGCGCACGTCGGCCGCGAAGCGCGCGTCCACGCCGAGGCCGAGGCTGAATCTGAAGACGTTCACCTCGACCAGCCCGTGCAACCACAGGTCTCCGTGGAAGTGGAGCGGGTTCCAGTTCACCACCGCATTGCCTTCGAGCCAGGCCTCCAGCGTGAGCCCGACCGGCCCGAACTTCCAGCGCCGCGCGTAGCCGACCCACGCGCCGGTCGCCAACTGCTTCGGGTCGATCATGAAGTAGGAGTTGGCCTCGAACAGCTTGAAAATCTCGGCGCGGATGCGCTTCTCGCGTGGCTCGCGCTCGCCGAGGTAGATGTGCCAGTTGCTCGGGGTGCTGAAGTATGCTTCGACGCCGGCGCGGATGTCGATGACCTTGCCGCTCGTTTCGTCCTGCCTGTAGCGCGCGTCGAGGCCGATCAGCATCTCCTTCTGGCGCATGTCGAGCACCGCGAGCGAGCGGAACATCGGCTCGTCGCCCAGCTCGGCGCGGTCTTTGAGGAGGTTGGCCTTGCCTTCGAGCATGATGATGGGGCCGGGGAAGACGATGACCAGCAGCGCCTTGCAGGCGAAGGTGAAGCCGTTGTCGGTGGTGCCGATGGTCACGCCGCCGCCGAGCGCCAGGCTGCCGCGGCGGTTGCCCCACTTGTTCGTGAGGTCGGTGACGCCGACAGCGGGCCGCTTGTACCAGCCCTCATACCATTCCTCGGCGGCCGTCTTGTTCGGCTCCATCTGCAAGGCGAAGAGGCCGGCCACGCCGTAGAGCGCGAGCGGGAGCGGTGAGAGCGGGATGCCGGTCGGCAACTCGACGCCGAGGTAGATGGCGAAGAAGTTGTACTCGCCCTGCGACCCGCCGGCCCTGCCGATGACGAGCTTGGCGTCTATCACCAGTTCGAGCGCGACCAGCTCCAGCGTGATGTCGCCGTCGAAGCGCCGCACCTCCTCGCCGTTCACCAACAGCTCCCGGTACGCGACAGCCCCCTTGAACTTCAGGACGCCCGGCACCTCGAACTCGACCCCGATGCCGTCGAAGCTGATCTTCGTCCGCCCGTCCTCGTACCATGTGACGCGCAGGCCCTCGACGGACGCGCCCGCCGTGAACCCGTCCACCAGCTTCAGCCCGCCCGAGAACCCGACCCACTTCCCCCCGTCCTCCGTCTTGCCGAAACCCAGCTTCGTGATGCTGACCTTGAACCCGTTGAAGTCCAGCTCGTACTGCTCGCGCAAGTCCAGCCACCCGCCCTGGAGGCGGACGTGCCCCTCCGAATCAATCGACAACTCCTCGACCTTAAAGCCCGGCCACTTGAGCCCCTTGTCCGCCCCGACCAGCGGCGTGATCTGCCCGCTCAGCTTCGCCACAAACACGCCGTCTTTAAACTCGAAGCCGATGCTCTCAAGCTGCAAGCTCAACACGCCGGGCTTGGTCAGGTTCAAGATTCCGTCCGGGCTGCCGACCGCGACCGTGATGGCCCCGCCCGCCGACAAACCTATGTCGATGTCGAGCGGTTTGTCAGTCTGGTCGAAGAACGGGAGCAGGAGTTTCGCCTTGACGCCGCCGCCCGCAGGGACGTTCTGCTGCAAGGTGAGCGACACCGACTCCAGGCCGCCCGGCATCCCGAAGACCTCGCCCGCCACGTCGCCGGTGAAGCCACCGTCGGCGTAGCTGAGGGCGAAGGTTGTGCCTATCGTGCCGCTCACGCCGCCCGCACCGATGCCGAGACCCGTGGCCGTGAACGCGCCGGAGAAGACGCCGGGGACTCGCACCGAAGCCTGGTTGATCAGCAGGCCCTTCCACCCTTCGGGCGTCCCCGCCGGGCGGGGGCCGGAGCCGGAAAAGTTTAAGTCGATGTCGGCCGACTCAATCAAGACCCCCGTGTCGCCGATCATCACGGGCCGGTCAAGCTGCACGCCGACGCCGCCGACGACATCAACCGCGCCCGCCGCGTCGATCTCCACCGTCACGCTGGCGAGGGTGATCTGCACGTAAGGCTGGCTCGGGTCGTCCTCGAAATTTACGGCGCCGTCGTCGGCCGTCACCTGGCGCATCGGGCGTAACAGGTTCGGGGAGAGCCTGACGCCGAGCCCGACGGTGAAGGCGAGGCTCAACTCTTCGCCGGCAGCCGTCAGGTGCGCCTCGAAGCCGCCCGGATTGAGCACCAGACCGACGCCTTCCAGCCCGGGTAAATCTATGACGACTTCGCTGAGCGCTTCGAGCGTGAGAGTCAGGGTGTAAGTGTCGGGGGCGAGGTCGGTGGCGCTTTCGAGGGGCGGGTCGGGGGCGGGCGCGGGGGGCGGGCCCGGGTCGGCGGGGTCGCCGGAGAAACTGAGCAGCTCGAGCGCCTCTTCCAGGCTCATGGGCGGCTCGGGCACATTCGCCGCCGCCGGTGAAGGCGAGGTGATGACCAGCCCGACATCGACGAGCCCCACCGCGGACAGAACCTTGTCGAGAGAGGTCATCAGCCATTTCGGCTGCGAGGTCGCGTCGATTATGAGGCTCAGAGGCGCGGTGTGGTTGGCGGTCATCGAAGACATCCCTTCCCAGTCGTTTCTAGTCGCTTCAGGAGTAGACCGCGCCGTTACAGTCTTGGAGCCCGCGCGGGGTGTCCGGGTCTTTGCCGGGGTGGAGCTCAAACAGGTGGACGGACGAGAAATTGGAAGGGCTCACTGAGAATACCGAGAAGCCCTTTCGGGCGCCGGGGGTCGTCGCCGCCCGTAGTCGGACGGGCAACACCGAGAAGCCGCGGGCGCCGGACGGAGCCAGCGTGAGCTTATAACTGGTGCCGTCATTCGCGACAGACTCGACCAGCACCATGTGGCCGCTGCCTTTAACGCGAGAGCAGACGACGGCGAAGCAGCGCCCCTCTTCATTGATCTGGCGATTTATCTCCTGCCTGATCTGACTTGAATTTCGGCTCCGCAGCAGGCCCTCGATGTTCCAAGCCAGCGGCTCGGTCTTCAGCGCATTCTGTAGCTTGTTTGTGACCGGCACTTTTTCGGGCTGCTGCGGACCCGGGTTGGGCAGGACCTCGTTCAGCCGCCGGACGACTTGGTTCGGGTCACGGTAGTGCCACGTGCTCGCCCCCGGTGCGTGCGTTATAACGCGGAAACCGGCACGGAGGGCCACGTCAAAGACGAACAGGTTGCATTTCCAGCACCCGGTCAGGTTCCCGTGCGCATCCGTACACGTGTTGTAAGCGGCCCTGTAAAAGTGCCTCGCCGCCCCCGTCTCGTCCGTCCCGCTAAAGTCGTTGTAGAGGCGGCCCAGGACGTCACCGAGTGCGGCCCACTGCGGGGCGTTGGTCGTCGCCTCCGGCGTCGCCGCGACCAGATTAGGGTCAACCGTCTCGAGGTCGGCCTCCCACATCACGCGCGCGTGCGTGCGCAGCGGCGGCCGCCTCCGCATCGACTTCGACTCGTGCCCGGACTGGAATTTCCCCTTGGCGTCAATGCGGAGGAGGAGCGGGTGGAGGAGCGACTCGACGGAGTCGTTGCCGAACAACAGGTTAAAGAGTTCCAGCGGGTTCATGGGGTGCGGTGAGGTCTGCGCATGGTCATCGTATTGCGCGTGTAGCGTGAGCAGGCGGTCGACGTTCTGGCCGGGCGAAGCCGGGTTCGCGGGCGCGGCCGCGCCGAGATACGCCCCGGCCTCCGCCACCATGAAGTAATCATCCTCCCCCGCCATGAAGTGGTCGATGAAGTCCGCCCGCGTGGCCTGAGTCACCGAGTACGGGAACTGTAACCCGAGGGTCGGCAGGACGCGGTTCTCGAACTGGTTGTCCACCGGCGCATTGACGCTCTCCAAGGTCGCTCTCACAAGCGCCGCGTCCACGTTCTCGTAAATCACCCGGTCTGGGATGCAACGGGCTTCGACCCAGCGTCCCCACCAGCGCGGGAAGGCGGGGCCGCCCGAGGACTTGCGCAGGGGGAATGCGGCGAAGGTCGCCAGCCTCAGTTCCAGACTGTCTTTGTAGGCGGCGTGAGCGGGCTTGAACCGCACCCAGGCTGCGCCCATCGCGTAGAGCCTGATGGCGGGGTCGGGCAGCGAGCCCTGATCCGCGAACTGTCCGCCCTGCGGCGGGCTGATGACGACGCGCAGTCTCGGGTCGTTGGGGTTAGTCGTCCGGTCGTCTTCGGGGTCATACTGGTCCGGCCCGACCTCGGAAAAATCCGGCGCCCCGCTCGCGAGCGGCACGCAGAACGGGCGGCGCTGCCCGGGTATGGCGAGGGCCTCTACTAAGCTCCAAGGCATAGGCGTACTCCCGTCTGGTTAAGGCGTCGGCACCTGACGCGCGGGCTCGGACACGAGGCTGACGCCCGCGTTCGTCATCAACGTGATGCGGTACTGCTGCGCCCGTGTCGGCTCGGCGGTACGGTCGTAAAGTGTGAAGCGCCAGACCTGCAGCGTATCGTCGTAAGCCGCGGCCCGCATCCATTGAGTGATGCTGCGCCAACTTCCATCGTACCGCTCGATCAGCGCCGAGACGTTTTCCTGAGATGTGGTGAAGGCCAGAGCCACGGACGGGGCTAAGGTCTCCTCCCCCCCTTCCCACGGATGCTCACGCCCCGACTCGTCAAGCCTTACCCATTCCGACCTCAGCCAAACTGGTTCGCCCGGCGGGCCGTAGTCGTAAGCTTGCCCGACGACGACGGGCGACGGCTCTGAACGGTTCCCGACATCGTCGACGGCGCAAAGCCGGTAGTAATACTTTTTTGACCCCGGCGCCGGGGTGTCTACCCACGCCGATTCGGCAGGGCGTGCCATCGGCTCGCCCGGCGGGACTGTTTCGGTGTGCACCAGCGTCATCAGCCGCAGGTCGCGCTGGGCCTGTTCGGTGCCGGCGCGGTAGACGCGGTATTCGGCGAGGTCGGGTTCGCGGTTGGAGGCCCACTTGAGGGTAATTTGCCGGTCGCCGCCTAACACCTTTGTGACCACAGGCGTACGCGGCGGCACGACGTTAGGCAGATACACCGGGGGACTGACCAAGCCCAGCGGCCCGAGGTTGTGCGCGCCGTCAACGTAGGCGGCGCGGTAGAAGTAGCGGTTGGTGGCGCGGCCGTCGAGCGTGTCGATGAAGGCGCGGTGGTTGGGGTCGGGGAGGAAGTCGTCGGGGGTGTCGGGGCCTTTGCGGTCGGCGTTGGCGGCGTCGCCGGGGTCGAGAGGGTTGATGGTGAGTTGGACGAAGGCGGCTTCGCTGGTCGGGAGTCCTGCGAGCACGCGCAGGGCCGCGTCGGAGAGTTGGCGGTAGTAGCCAGCCGCCTGCGCAGGGCCCGCGCCGTCTTCAAGGTCGGCGAAGGTGTTGAGGTGGTTCAGCTCGTCGGCGATGCTCTGCCGTGTGGCCGCGTTCCAGCCGGGCGGGAAGAGGTCGGGGTGGGACGCGTCGAGAACCGGTCGGAGATGGCGCTGCGCCCAGTCGGCTTTGAAGACGCCGTCGTCGAGGGCGCGGAAGACGTGCAGCTTCGTATACGGCTGCGGCTTCCAGTGGTAGGTGAAGAAGGAGCGGCTGAGGTAGTCCGCGGGCGAGGCATAGAGGCGTTCGCCGCCGAGTACGTCTTCGGGCGGCGGCGGCAGGGCTCGCCGCACGCGGTAGATTTTGGCGGGCGGGCCGACGCGCCCCTCGTTGCCGGGGCGGGCGCCCCAGTCGCCGCCGGGGCGCAGGTCGCTCGCGTGCTGTTTGTCGTCCGCCGCGCTCACGCCGACGTGCGCGTAGACGACCGGCTCGGCCAACGTCGGGTTCAGAGGGATCGAGACGAGATTGGCCGAGTCGGCGGGCGGGAGGAAGACTTCGTAGACGCGGTCGTCGTTCAGCGGGTCGATGCGGAAGTGGTTCTCGTAATCGACGACGAAGTAACGCTCCTGCCAGTTGACGGCCCGGTCGCGCGCGTCGGGGAGGATAGCGCCGGGATGAAAGTAGATGCGGAACTCGCGCGTGTCGAGGTGCTGCCGCCGGTGCGCCGTCGTCCAGCGCCAGCGGACGCGCAGGCCCACGAGCGTCTGCCGGACGGAGCCGTCGAGACTGTCGCGCCACGCCTGGTACGGGATGTCCTTTTGCAGGTAAGGGTCTTCGGGGTCGAGCGCGTAGGCTTCGACGCCCGTCGGGCTCGGCGGCGGGATTCTGTCGAGCAGGCGCAACTGAACCGGCGCGCCCTGCGCGCTGTGCCGGCCGAAGAGGTCGATGCCGCTCAAGCGGTAGCCGTACCAGCCGTCCTTCAGATTCCGGTCGATGAAGTGGAGCGGAGCCTGCGGCCAGTCGGGCGGGCGCTCCGGCACGAGGCCGTTGGGCACGCGCGACTCGGAGACCATGATGGGCCGCGGTTCGTCGGGCGGGAGTTTGGTGACGAGGTCGTGTGTGACGGCCGGCGCGGGCGTGGTCGCGTTGCCGAGGTCTGCGCGCCAGACGAGGTACATCACGGCGCTCTGCGGCAGAAGCTCGCCGGAGCTGTCCAGTCCCACGTCCCAGCGCAGGCCGGCGTTGTTGCTCGACTGCGGCAACTGCCCCTCTGCGTCGGGGAACGTGCCGCCGGGTAGCTCGTAAGCCTCAAGGCCGGTCGGCGGCGGCAGCGGCGGCTCCGCCGCGGCGCGCTTGTTGAAGACGATGTAGCCGTCGAGCTGCGCGAAGCCCGAGGACTGGATGACGTTCAGCACCTGTCCAGGGTCGCGCTGCCCGACGCCCGTGTGGTCGGCCACGATCAGGTAGTCGTAGGCCGCGTCGTTCGCGGCCGTCCGGTCAACCCAGTAGAGGCCGACCGCCTGCGCCAGCGCCGGGTGGAGCGAGCCGAGCAGGATCATGTCGAGAATGTAAAACTTGCTGAGTTGCGGCGGGTCGGGGTCTTGCGGGTTCGCAGGCGACTGCGGCGCCGCGAAGATGCGGTCAACCATCGGCGCGGAGCCCGGCCCTCCTTTGACGAGTTCCACCAGTTGATCGTGCAGCTCCGTGAAGGCCGAGGCGTCCCAGCCCGGCGGCCAGGGGTGGCGCACGCGCTGCGGCAGGAGCGCCTGCGGGACAGCTACGCCGCAAGGGTAGTCGGGCTGCGTGACTGGCAGACCCACGGGGTACGAGAGCTCTGAGAGGCGCTCCCAGCCCTTCGTCGCGTCCTGCGCGACCGTCACGTAACAGAGATCGACCAGCGCCGCCGGCCCGGGGCCGATTTCGACGGAGGTGATGGGGTCGGCCTCAATGGTGGTGGTGACGACCTTCCCCGACTGGCCGCTAACGACGACGCTGCGGACGGGCGTCGTGCCCGAGTAGGCCGTGACATTAACTTTGGTCTGTTGTCCCTCGCCGCGGATGGCGTCGGCGCACAGGCGATGCAGGTAGGCCGAGTTCGGGACGGGTTGTTTGACCTCGACGCGGACGATGCTTTGCCCTTTGAGTTTGATAGTCTCCGGCTGGTTGAAGGGGTTCTGCATCTGCGCCGACGCCACCAGCTTGCCTCTACCGTTGTAGGCTTCGACCGTCGGTGCGGCTTCCCAGTTCGCGCGCGTCAGCAGCAGCTCGACGCCGTCGCTCGGGGTGGATAACTTGATCGTCAGGCGGTTCGGGCACAGGAGACCAACGAGCGGCCCGGCGGCCGTGTTGACCACTGTAAACTGCGCGCCGCCCTTCAGCGATACGAGCTGGAACGTCACGCCCTGCGCGGTGAGCGGGCTCGCGCGGGTCACGGTCTGGCCCGGCGCCATCATGACGGGCGGCTGGATGAGACTCCCGACGCTCATGCACGCCCGGCGAAAGCCGACGCTCAACTCGACGCGGCGCGCCGGCTCGCCCTCGGGCAGCTCGAAGCGCAGGAATCTCCGGCCGTCGAGATCGAACTCGACCCGGTCGCTCGGCGCGAAGTCGTCGGTCAGGACGAGGTTGACGTCGCTGCTGAGCGCGCCGATGGCCGTGTGATGATTGCTCCCGGGCGAGCCCCCCTGCTTGAGCCCGCCGGTGACGGCGCTCAGACATAATGGCGTGCCGGGGCGCGCCGGGCGGCGGAACAGGTAGAAGCCGTGCCAGGGGAAGCCCAGCTCTCGCCGGAACCCCCAGCGCAGATGAATGCCGTCAGTCAGCGGGGCCTGATAGGGGTCGGCCGGCTGGTCTTGGGCTACGCCCAGCCCGGTCATCGAGAGGTCGTCTGATTGGAGGCTCATTGGTTTCCCACTTCTTCGCGCGCGGGGTGTGCCGCGCCGGGCGGAGCATCAGGAATGACCCCGACAGTGCGGGTGTCGGCCGGTGAAGAGGCCGCGCCGGCCGCGCAGCGTGCTGCGCACGTTCGAGCAGGTAAGCTTTGACGTTTAGCCGTCTGGGGCCGAACACTTCGGCCCCAAGCCTCACGAGCTGGCGACAAACTTCTTTCAATGATAGTGAGGCCGACGAAGATATTAACCAGCGGGAATCCTGCGAGGTGCACGTCAAAGTATGCCTGTGGACGATGTTTGTCAATAAGCATCTGCGCTGACCGCGTGCAGGTCTGCTACTGACCAACTCGTCCCGCCAGGTTACCTGCTCAGTCAACCGACGGACTAAGCATCCGCACCTTACCGCATCGACGGCCGTCGTCGGCCGAAGAGCAGACGCATGAACCAGATGATAAGGGCGGCGTCGCAGAGGGCCAGCAGCGTCGAGGGGATCGGGTGGTTTTTTATGCGACCGAGGAGGCCCAGATGGTCTCTGCCCTCCACCTTAACAACCCCCAGGCCGGAGACGTTGATCTGTACTTCGTCGGAGCCGACCTTCAGGCTCTCTACGCTAAGAAACTCACCGCCCTTCGGACTGCGCACGCTGAGAAGGGGCTGCGGGTCGGCGGGCCGTTCGCCAAGAGGTCTTAGCTCCACGGCGCTCGCGCGCAAGGGAGGCGGGCCGGAGGGGTCGAGCCTCTCGGCCCCGAGGTCGAACGGCTGGAAGAGTCCGCCGGCGCCGTCCCATAAAGGGTTGTCCGCGCCCGTCGGGTTGAATCTGAACTGCAAGGCGGCGCCCCGCTCGGCAACCATGCCGACGCTGTAAGTGCCGACTGTCTGCCGTTCAAAATCCGGGCCAACCCTCAGCGACTTCCGGCAGCCCGCGGCCTGCTCGTCGTCGTCCGGCGATTCCGTCGTAACGTTAACCAAAAGTCTGCCGCCCTCGGCCTTCATCACCAGGTGGCGGTAGTCGGCGCCGCCCGGCGAGTCGAACTGGTAGAAGCTGAGCGACGATGGGGGCTCCCGTCTGTCCGCGAGTCGAATCTCGATGAACGTCCGGCAGGGGGCGGCGGCTGAGCCCCCTGCCCACTTCGTGGTCTGGTAGGCGAGGCGGGCTTGGGCCGTCGGCGGGTTGGAGTCGCTGAACTGCATTAGAGTGTCGCTGTCGAGTACCGCGCCGTCGATTTCGACATCGACTATTTCGTGAGCCCTGCCGCCGTGGTAGAGCAGTAACCCCTCTTCGGAATTGGTCACGGGCTCTTCAATCGTCAACTCGTGGTGGCCGAGCTTCGCGGCGGCGGGGAACAACTCGTCGGCGTTTTCAACCCGCACGGGCTGTGGGCGGAAGGCAAGATACGCCTGCGGGGCGAGCGCGCCGGTTACAATCAGCAGCCCGGCCAGAAGGCGCGCGGGGAAGCGTTGCCGGTGGCGACCGAGCTTGAGCCCGTGCGGGGCGTTCGCGCGCCGCCGGACGCTCACCTCGCCTCGCCCCCTCTCAAATCTTTCCTCTAAGGCATCAAACAACCGCCCCACGTCGAACTCCCAACGGGTCTCGCTGACTTCGAGCGCGTGCCGACGCGCCAGCGGCTTCAGGTCATCGGGGAGATCGTGCTCGCGAGGCATGACCGCGCCCTCGACCAGCACGGGGATGACGTGGACGTTCCCGGCCAGCGCGGAGGCGATCTCAAGGCGGACGTAGTCGTGCGGGTTGTCCAGACGCCGCCGCCCGTCGGAGGCGCAGCCGAGCCACTGCCTGCCGATGACCACGAGGATGACCTCGCAGGAGGCGACCCCGTTCTCGATGGCCGCGACGAAGTCCGCTCCCGGCTCGATAGTGTTGATGTCCCTGAAGACTCGGTCACGGCCGAAGCGGTCGCTCAGCCACTCGTACAGGCGCCCGGCGT
>WUUC01077718.1_pt1 | contig 10673 bp, 13 predicted proteins | sample 6278441 | NCBI WGS metagenome assembly WUUC01 (sample SAMN13675441, study PRJNA597444) | soil metagenome | isolation source: soil | place: USA: Washington | collected 2017-10 | reverse complement strand
CGGCAGCCGTGACCGTCGAACGCGACAGCGACGGGAAACGCCGCAACTACCCCGCCGGGCACCTCACCGTGATCGGGGCCGCCCCCGCGAACCGCCGGTACGCGATGCGCACGGATGACGCGCGCCGCGCCCAGGGGCAAAACCCGTCGAACTTTCCGCACCCGGTAACCGGCCACCTCATGGGCAAAAGCGAGATCGGCGACACGTTCGAAGCGTTGCTGCTGGTTAAAGGGTCACGGATGCTGGTTGCCAAGTACGGCGGGGAATACCGGGAAGTCGCCCGCGCCGGGGGGACCGGCACCCGCACGACACCCCTGGACTTCACGGTCGACGGCCGGGGTGGCGAGGTGAAGACGTTGAACGCGGCGGTCCCGAACCAGAAAACCGCGATGGGTGCTGCGTCTGTACGCCGCAAGGAACAGGCGGTCTCCGACGCTGGGCTGCAACCGCTTCTCGTCGTCCAAGTCGTCAACCAGGACACGATGACCGTGAAGGTGTACGCCTACGAAGCGTTCGCTTCGAAGGCCGTCACGCGCATGGAACCCATCGGGTCGTACGTCTACACGGTTGACGACTTCGAATCCGCGCAGCAGCGCACCGGGCATCACATGCAACGCGAACGCCGGTCCGTTGCGCAAGTCACCAAGGGCGGCGAAGTCGATAGCGACGGTAACCCCATCGAGCCGGGCGACACCGTAATCGAATTGCGTGACGGCGTTCCGTTTATCTACACAGCGGAAGACGCGGAACCCGAAGCCCAGACCGCGACCTTAGCCGGTCCGGCCTGCCACGATGCCTGCGCACACACACGGTTGAAGAAGGTGGGGATCGGGGATGGCGCTACTGAAGGCTGACGGAACGCTGTTGGATGAAGTTCCAGGCGGTACCGTTCTGGAAGCTCAAGCAGAAGCCGACCCCCAGATCAAGGTGCTGATCGACGTCTATCGGGACACGCCGTACGAAGGCGCCGAATTCCCCACCCAGATGCGGCAGCTTGCGTTCCGGGCAGGTCAGATCATTCGCCAGTCGCAGTGGGACGCCGAATTCGTGGCCCCCACGATCAATTCGATCTCTCCCGCGACCGGCCCCGCCGCCGGAGGCACCATCATTACAATCACCGGCACGGGCTTCACGACCGGCACTACGGTGACGGTGGGCGGCGGCAGCGCCACCTCGGTCGACGTCGACACCGCGACGAAACTGAAGTGCACCACTCCGGCGCACGCGGCGGGCGCCACTGACGTGGTAGTGACAACGAAGGCCGGTACGGCGACCGAGACCGGCGGGTTCACCTACACGTGATCTGTGAAGCGTGTCGGGAACGGCAGCATCAGACGTGCAGGGGCGGTAGCTGGTGTGACTGCCAACACCGCCCCTTTGGCGTTTAAGTACCCCGGCGCCGCGCCCGCCCCGATCCTCGCCCTGTTGATGGCCAACATGGGGCATGAGGTGCTGGCCACGCCGACCGGGCCGAGCATCATGGTCGATCTGGGTGACCCGGCGGCGGCGCTTGCCTCCTTGTACGCCCTCACCGATGTCGTCGAGGTGAACGGCAAGGGCATCCCCGACGTACTGCCACCGTCTAAGCCGGACCGGGTGTATTGACGGAGATTGCCAGCACGTGCCTGGCGGGTCGGCTCAGCCCGTGTGGGTTCCTGGGCCGAAATAGATGTGGTGATCGGGGTTCATCACGTCGGCGGTCACTTCGTCGTCGGTGCCAAGTACCGCATGTCTTCCGTCAAGAGTCATCGCCATGAAGCAGTTAGGCTGCGGCATCGCTTCGAAGGTAACCGGCGTTTCGCTGCCGTCGGCGTGGGTGATATGACCCAGGCGCGGGCGGTCTCCCGTCGTGCTCACCCGTGCCATGGTAGTTGCTGCGCGTCGCGATTCTGAGATAGTGGTATCCGGCCACCGGAAATGACCCGCAATACGCCGACGTCAGGGGGTCTTTTCCGTGCCTCAACGCGCTTTTTACGTGCTTCGTCTCGGCCCGGCCGACGAACCGCACCTGCTGGCCGCCCGCACTCCGCACGGCGCCGAAGCGTTCATCCCGACGTTGGGGATGGCGGAGATGCCGCAGCTTGCCAGGCACCTGGACGACCCGGTTTGCGCCGCACGCGTGGACAACGAACTGGCCAGCGAGTTGATCCGCGCAGGGTTCGGGCCGTCTCTTTCCTTCACCGAACTGGCCGTTCTCCAAGCCAAGGAGATCGGCGACGTTGTCTTGGAACCTGCCCCGTGACATCTCCAGCACGCGACCTTAGCCGCTTCACTTCATAACCTCGCCGATAGCCCACCCCCCGCACAGGACCCTGTGAGGGAGGGCGTCGCGTGGCGACCGGCACGATCAACATTTCGCATCCCACCCCGGGCCTGGAGTACAAGGCGGCAACGGCCGTCGAAGAGGCGGGGCTGATCGGCGCCGACGACGAAACGGGCGTGGTTGAGGCGATCGTGTCCGTCACCGGTGTCCGCGATCACGACAACGACATCATCGAGCCGGGCGCGTACAGGTCGACGCTGGCAAAGCGCCGCCCCAAGGGGATCTTCTCCCACGATTGGGGGCGCTGGGCGTCGCGCACCGAGGTGATCGAAGAACTGATGCCCGGCGACTCTCGCCTGGGTGAATACGCCGCGAAGATGGACAAGCCGTGGCCCGCCGAAGCGGGCGGATTGTACGTCCGGACCCGCTACAACCTGGCCACCCAAAACGGCCGCGACGCCTACCACGATGTCAAGTTCTTTTCCGAGACCGGCGAATGCGAATGGTCTGTCGGCTACAAGGTGCCCACCGGGAAGGGGCTGCGCGGCAAGGACGGCGTCCGCCGGATCAAGGAGATGGACCTGTACGAGTACTCGCCGGTGCTTTTCGGTTCGGCGTCGCTGTCCGGCACGTTGAGCGTCAAGGCCACGCCCACCGCTGAGCCTGAAGTTGAGATCGTCGAAGAGGCGGACGACGACGAGATTGATTGGGCCGAACTCGAAAACGAAGCGGACGGCCTGACCGACGACGAGATCGCCGAAGCCGAACTGGACGGGGACGAAGGCGAAGACGAAGGCGGCGATTCTGAACCGGGCGAGGACGAAGACGCAACGCTAGCGGACACTCCGGCGCCCGAACCCGCCGCCGACCCTGCCCCCAACATTGACCCGGACGCCGACAACGGCGATGGTGAAGTGGAAGCCGAGCCCGCCGACGGCGGGGAGAAGTCCGCGCCGTCGGTCGGCGGCAAACCCGCTCCGCCCAAGTCCGGGTCAGGGTCCCGCGCCACCACCCCCGGCGGCGACAAGGACACCTGGAAGATCACCAACGTTGAGCAATTGCGCGCAGCGGTACGCGGGTTCGGCGCGGTCAAGGATTCCGAAAAAGAGAAGGTGCGGGCGCACATCATGAAGCGCGCGTTCGCCCTTAACCGCCCCGACCTGATCCCGAAGGATTGGAAGAAAACCGGCAAAACCGTAGAAGACGCACCGGAAGCTAAGCGCATGGGGACCGGGCTGGACCGGTCGCCGCGCAAGAACTGGGTCGAAATGACCGGCCGCCTCCCGCCCTACATCGAAGAGGTGGCCAAGAGTATCCACGAGAAGCGCGGTGTTCCGCTTGACAGCGCCATCCCGATAGCGATCGCCACAATCAAAAAGCGGGCGGCCGGGGGCAACGCCAAGGCCATCAAGGCTCTGGCCGAATGGGAAGCGCTCAAAGCCCGCAACGCCGCCCGGCGCGGCAAGGCAGACAGCATCGACGACGTGGAGCACGAACTGGCCGGGGACGCCGAACTGCCGCAGATCAAGTCGTTGCCCTTCCTGCCCGGCACCTACGAAGAACTCAAGGACCTGCTGCACGCCGAAGCCACCGCCGCACTGACAGTGGACGAGCCCTACCTGGTGGAAGTGCTTGGCACATGGCCGGACCGGGCCGTCGTCACCCGCTACGCGCTCGACGGCGAGAGCAAGGCCGATTCCTTCGAGATCCCGTACAGCCTTGATGAAGGGACGGTCACGCTTGGCGACCCGGTACCGGTGACCATCACCGTCGACACCGGCGGCACGCAGTCTTCCGGCGCAGACCTGCTGCCACACACGGCGCTGGTCGAGAACGTCACGGCGATGATCAAGTCGATGCTGGCCGCCGACGAAACCAAGGCGGGCCGGGTGCTGTCCGGCACGAACGCCAACCGGCTCAAGGCGGCCGTGGAACAACTCATTGCCGTGCTGATCGCCGCCGGGATCGAACTCAAGACACCGGACCAGGAAGAACCCGAAGACCAGATCCCGATCGAGGAGGACTCGACGGCGCCTTCCGTGCGCGGCGACCGTGTTCCCGTCGGCAAGACGCTGGTCGACCCGGCTGTTCACGCGCGGGCTTATCGAATCCTGGGGGATGTGCATGCGCGGTAGGGCGAGACGTTAACCGCTGCCGCGTTCTATCTTCCTGACCTGATCGTGTCGTCCTGGTGCTGACCAGGCGAGCGGCGAACCCAACCAGCCCCACGCCGAGCGCGCACACGCCAAGCGCGCCGCGTACTGGGCTGCCCGAACGCACTCGCAAAGGTCAGCGCTCATGCCTGAAACCAAGGACCGTCTCAAGGAGCTGAACTCCGCGCTCCAATCGAAGGCCGCCGAAATCGAGCAGATCGCCAACGCTTGGAAGATGGAAGGCGACACGGTGGTGGTCGACTCCGACCAGCACGCCGACTACGTCAAGGCGATCGGCGAAGCCGAATCGATCAAGCAGCTTATCGTCACCGAAGAAAAGGCCAGCGGCGTCTTTGAATTCCTGAACGGCCCGGCCGCACCGTCCGCCGCCGGACAGGAGGCCGCCGACACCGCCCGCGCCGCCGCCCACGAAGTCAAGTCGCTGTCGGATCTGTGGCTGGAATCCGACGCGTTCGAGGACATGAAGGCCAGCGGGTTCCGCCAGTTCGGCCAGACCGCCTCGTTCGAGAAGTCCCTACACGCCCTCACCGAGGTCAAGGACGTCTATTCGGCCATGGCCGGGAACGTCACGCTGCCCGCGCTCGGCTCCCAGCAGGACCTGGGGCTCACCCCGCGCATGCTGCGGCCCGGCCGCGTCCGCGACCTGTTCCCGGCCGAGCGTACGACCGCAAATTTGCTTTATGGGATTCGCGAAACCGGATTCACAAATAACGCGGCCGTGGTCCCGGAGCGGCGCGCTGCCGACGGCGTAAGCGCCCCGGTAGGCGACGCGACCGACGTGTACGGGATCAAGCCCAAGTCGGACTTGACGATCGTGCCGGTCACCTACCCGCTGGCCACGATCGCCCACATCATGTACGTCCACAAGCAGACGCTGGCGGACGAGCCGCGCATGCGCGGGCTCATCGACCGCGACATGACCGACGGCGTCAAGATGGTCGAGGACGCCCAGATCCTGTGGGGCGACGGGGTCGGCGACAACCTCACCGGCATCATGAACACCCCCGGCATCCAGACGTACACCGGCGACGCCGCCGACCCGCGCACCGCGCAGCTCCGCCGCGCCATGACCCGCGCGATCCTCGCCTACTTCGTCCCGACGGGCATCGTCATGCACCCGCTGGACTGGGAAGACCTGGAGTTGGAGCGGGACCTGAACGGCGCCTACCGGCTCGCCGTCAACGTCGCCGTCGGCGGCGAACAGCGGGTGTGGAGGATGCGGATCATCGACACGCCCGCCATGACGGAAGGCCGCTACCTGCTCGGCGCGTTCGGCACCGGGGCGAAGCTTTACGACAGGGAGCAGGTCAACATTCAGGTTTCGACCGAAAACAGGGATATGTTTGAAAGGAACGCTGTCACGCTTCGCGCCGAGGAGCGTTTGGGGCTTGTAGTCGACCGACCTGAATCGTTTGTTGCAGGCACGATTACCACGCCTGCGTAGCCTCTGGCCTGCGACAACACCCACAATAGCCCCGGTCGGGCCAATCCCCCGACCGGGGCTATTGGTGCGCAAAGCCATACCGCTTTTCGCTCGAACATGTCTCGATTGTTCGCCATGACTGGCACGTTTGTCTTTCGGTGTTAAGCCGGGTATCGTTTCGTAACGACAAGGGAAAACCCCGCGACGGCCTGCAACCGTCCGGGGCTTGGCCACCACCTCGAACCCGAATCAGAGACCCCAGGTGATGACATGAACGAGGCTACCCCCGGCTACTCCGGCTACCGCTGTCCGGGATGCGGAGAACCGCTAGCGATCACCTTGCTTCGGCAGCGGCGCCGACTTGACTCTGGCGGCCAGGTGTTCCACAACCGCGAATGCCAGAAGCTGGCGAGCCGGGTGACGGTTCCGTGCGCCGCATGCGGGAAGCCTGTGACGCGGCGGCAGTGTGAGATCGGCGACCGTGTCGTCTGCGATACCAAGTGTCGGGCGGCGCTCAAGAAAACCAAGCAGGAGTATCCGTGCGCGAATTGCGGCACCATTGTGGAGCGCACGCCCGCACACGTGCGCGGAATGGTCTACTGCTCCCGGAAATGCTTCGGTGAAGGAACGCGGTCGGAGCAGGCCGTGACCGCGACGTGCGCCAACCTTGGCTGCGAGGTGCGATTCACGGTAAAGGAGACCGCCCGTATCCTTCGAGTGCGGGACGGGAAGCCTGTCTACCACAACCGGGAATGCCAAAAAGCTGCCAGCCGTATCGAACTGTCCTGTACCGGGTGCGGGGCGCAGGTTTGGCGCTACCGATCCCAATTGGCCACCCTTGGCGAGGGTCGCTCTGTACGGGTGTTCTGTGACGAATGCGTCACCCAGGGGCGGGACACCCGTAAGCGCCGTACTGGCACCACAAAACCGTGTGGTATCTGTGAGAAGCCGGTCTACCGACGTCCTGTCGAAGATCGGAGCGGACCGCGCTACTGTTCGGTAGCGCATCGCGCGGAAGGCATGAGGGGGGCACGCGTTGAACGCCCCGAGCGCGAATGTGAAACTTGCGGGAATGTGTTCCGGCTAGAACCGGACCAAGTAAGGCAGGGTGTCCGCACGTGCTCTCGTGAATGCGCCAAGGCGCTACGCCGCCGGAAGCCTGGTGAGCGGTATGTCGACTCCAGCGGCTACGTACGCATCACCACCGCCGACGGCCGCGACATGTTCGAGCACCGGTATGTGATGGAGCAGCTCCTAGGCGATGTGCTCGATGGCGGGCCGCTGCCCAGGGGGGTGAACGTGCACCACATCAACGGGGACAAGGCTGACAACCGTACCGACGGTCCGCTGGCCAGGGGCCCGAACGGGCATTGGTGCAGCGGGAACCTGGAACTGTGGGTGACCAGTCAGCCCTCGGGGCAGCGGCTGGTGGACCTTATTCAGAAGGCGATGCTGGATGAGCTGGAAGAGTACCGGCGGCGGTTCGGCACGCTGTCGAAGGGTGACCTCATGACCGACCAAGACGCGCGATCATGACAGCGGCGGATGGAGGCGCGCGGCTTCGGTCTTGGCGATGACATGATGTCTCCAGCTATCCAGCGGATCAAGACTATCGTCCGCAGTCTTCGTCGCGACACCTAGCGAGTTGCGATCAAACGCTTAGTACCCCTACAATGGTAGGGCAGTCATTCCCGGATGAGCGACCCGGGAACGCGGACTCGCAAGGAGCACCCCTGCGCTTCGTGATCTTGTCTTCGTCCCTGGTCGCATGGAGGTAGGTCGAATGGACGCGACCGAAGTCGCGGTCTGTCTGTTGCCGCTGTGGCTGCGCGATCTATGCCCAAGCCATGGAGGACCAGACGTGGGGAAGCAAACCCAAATCCAGAAGCCGAGTTCGCCGCGTGAGCCCACGCCGATCGACACGCGTACCCCGAGCGGCAAGCCGATGAACCGGTGACCAAGCAAGTACGCCCCCAACGCCCCCGGGGTGAGCAACGCCGGGGGCGTTGGACTTTTCGAGGAGCGTCCGCATGATCCGATTCTTCGTTCTCGCGTTGCTGCTCATGAGCGACGTGGTCATCGTCGAGCCGCCGTACATACGTGAGTGCAAGCATCACTACGACCGTGGCGGCTGCCCGTACGGTTGTGTCTGATGATTGAACCCATGCCCGCCACGCTGGCGGGGTTCGCTGACGTTGCGTTGCGCAACATCCGCACCCACTTCCCCGCCGAAGGTGAACGTGAGCGGCAGGTCTTCGCGCTCATAGAGGAGGTTGGCGAAGTCGTCGGTGCGTACAGGCGGTGGGCGGGGCTTGCTCGCCGGACAGGTTCGTTTGAGGACATGGCGAACGAGCTGGCCGACGTCGTCATCACCTCGTACGTCACGGCCGCCGTGTTCGGCATCGACCTGGACGGTGCTCGCGCTGCGCTACGCCCAAAGGCTTCCCTTCAAGCGCCGCGAGAGGTGTTGCGGCTGTATGTGATGGCGGCCGACTTCGTCGCGGTCTACGAAGCTGCTGAATCACGCGAGGACGTTCATCTTCGTTCGGCGATCCAGCTCGCCCTTGTAGTCAACTCAGCGTTCCGCGCTGCGGACGCGATCGGCATCGACCTTGACGTGGCGTGGCGGCGCAAGGGCGCAGAGATCCTTGCGCGGCCATGGCGGGACCCGCGAACGAGTCGCTAAGAATACGCACCTCCAGTCCGCGACTTTAATGTCTTCACGCTTCTAGCCTGCCCTTCGACCAGAGGGGGCGCAGGTGGCCGACTACGACGGCATCAGCAGTAAGCATGCACAGCTCGCGGCGAACACGGTCGACACGGTGACGTTGGTCAGCGACTATTCGCAGGTTGAGGTGATCAACCGGGATGGTGCCGCTGAGATCTATTTCACCGTGGACGGCGCGGCCCCGACGGTCGGCGGTGACAACACGCACATGATCCCGGCCGCCATCAGCGGGATGACCGCGAACGCGTACGCGGAATCCGGCTCACCCACCGTGGTCCGGTTGATCTCGGCGGGGACCCCCCAGTACACGGTGCGTGGCGTGTCGTGACCCGTTGGATCGCGGGCAGCAGCGCCGCCCCGGCGCCGCCCATCATTGTTCGGCAAGCCCGCATCCGCTCAGGCGGGTTCAACCCGCTCCCGAACACGTCGGGGGCGTGGCAGGCGCTTGCTGGGTACGAACTGGCTATCCCGGCGGCGGTCGGGGAATGGGTCGAAGCGTCGGCTGATTTTTTGATGGTGACCGGCGGCGCCGGGTTCCTGGACGTGGCGGTCATCGTCGGTTCGTCGCTGGTCCGGTACGGCGGTTCCGGCACCGGCGTGGCCGCGATCGAAGGGAACCCCGGCTGGTATCCCGCTTCCGGCTTCTCCCCCGGCGCCGGGGCGATGGGTTTCATCGTGACCGAAGATGATTTGGACGACGGCGAGGTGCGGTTTGTGCTCGCTTGCAAGTCGAACGGGACCGGGCGCCTGTACGCCGACGACAGTTACCCGTTCCGCTGGCGGGCGGTCAACTTGCGGACGGTCTCGTAAGGGACCGTCGAACTTGCTACGTTTTGCCGGAGGTTTTCGCCGCGAACAGCGCCCGGTATTGCCGGTCGTCCAGCTGGCCTGACGTGTAGGCGGCTTCGACTTCGGCCCACGAATTCGGCTTGATCGGCTCCGGGTCGTTGAGTTCTCTGGCCGCGAGGTCGTCGTAGCTGACGGCGGGTGGTACCGGTTCGGGCCATTTGCGGGTTGCGAAGTCGATCGCGACCTCACCCAGGGTTGTTTCCCCGTTCGCCAGCAGGGCGAGTAGATCTTTAACGTCGCGCACCAGTGCCCCTTCCTTCCCCCCACTGTACAAGATCGGGGGGTTGTTAGCGTCTCAAGCGGCCGGGCTGGCCGTTTCTTCGCGGTCGGCGGCGCCTGATGCCTTTTTGCGGGGGGCTTGTCCGTCGATGCTGTTGTCCCAGATCTCCCACGTGTCCCATTGGGGTCGAAGTGCTTCGAACACGTCCAGGTTGGCGCTGGAGGACCGGCCGGACGCGTTCGCCCGAATGATCTCTGGGGGGACAAAGCGACCGCCGGGGCCTTCGCCGCGACGGCGTTTCTCCATGCCTCGGCGGTGGCGGGCGGTGGCCCGTTCGACGGATTTCTCGACGGGGATGTCGACGAACACGCCCCTGATGCGCGTATAGCCGTTGGCGTGCAGCTCGTCGACGCGCCGTTCAACCGATCCGCGCCTGGACATGGTGATATCCCAGATGACGTTCTTGCGGTCGGCGTACAGTCGGGCGGCCAGCAGATTGGCGATGTGGCTGGATTCTTCGTGGATCAGAGCAGACGCCTCCATCGGAGACAGCCCTTCCACGTCGGGGATCATGCCGCGTTCGGCCATGACTTCCTTGATGTCGTCGGGGTTGATCGTGGCGTACTTACGGGTGTCCACTCCGGCGTGTTTGGTCAAAACCGTGGTTTTGCCGGAACCGCCGAGTCCGCCCGACAAGATCGCTTCCCCGTCCGTAGGGACGTCCGCGTACTTCGCGGCGAAACTGTCGACGATCTTTTTGTGTTGCGCGGCGCGCTCCGGTGTCCACGTTTGCCCGTCTCCGTCCGCCGTGTGCGTCCGGTCGGTGGCCAAGCCGTCGGCTATTGCTTTATCAAGGCGGGCGCGAACGTTGGTGACGTAGTTCCGGTATTCGTCGTCGCTCAACTCGCCGGACGTTCGGGCAGGCGTACCGGGCGCCGCGCCGATTACGGTGAGGTGCCCGGCGGGGTAGTTGCGGCGTTTCCCGTCGCTGTCGCGTTCGACGGTCACGGCTGCCG
>WUUC01045565.1_pt1 | contig 10673 bp, 7 predicted proteins | sample 6278441 | NCBI WGS metagenome assembly WUUC01 (sample SAMN13675441, study PRJNA597444) | soil metagenome | isolation source: soil | place: USA: Washington | collected 2017-10 | reverse complement strand
GCCCACCTCGGAGGTGCCGGCCGCGGTCATCGCCTCCAGCCTCCGCCGGGTCTGCGGGACATGGCCGAGCGGGTTGGCGACCGCGATCGCCGCGACGCACCGCGCGTCGTCCTGGACGGCCCGCAAGCTTCCGGCGACCGAGGACACGAGCTCGCGGTCGCTGGCTTCCCCGACGGCCCACCAACAGCGCAGCGCGGCACTGGCCAGCAGGTCGAGGGCCAGGTCGTTGTCCCCGGCCGCCGCCGAGCGCACGGCGAGCGCGCACAGTTCGTGCACCCGCGCGGAATCACCCAGGGTGCCCTCGCTGAACAGCTCACGCAGCCATTCGGCCCGGGCACTGTCCAGCTCCAGGAGGTCGTTGGCCTCCGCGGCGGCGACGAGCCGGTTGACCAGGTCGGCCCGGCCGAGCCCGAAGGCGTGCTGGGCGGCCAGGAGAAAACGTCGTCCCCGGGCGCTCGGGGCACTGCTCAACTGAGCGGATCGCTCCAGGGCGGCGATCGCACTCAGCACCGAGCCGCGGCTGAGGCATTCGACGTGGCTGCCGTCGAGCAGGTCGGCGACGGCATCGTCGGGACCGCTGACGGACTGCGCCTGATGCCAGACCCGTCGGTGCCGTTCGGAGGTGAGCACCGCACCCATGGCCGCGTGGGCCGCCTGCCGCCGGGCCAGCGGTTCGACGTGGAGAACGGCCGACCGTACGAGTGGATGCCGGAAGCGGATGCTTCGCGGGGCGATGGTGATCAGGCGCGCCTCCACCGCCGGCTCCAGACTGTCGGTCGAGACCTCCGTCCCGCAGAACACGGCGGCGCCCGCGAGGACCTCGGCCAGGTGTTCCTCGGCACTGACCGCGGCGATGAGCAACACGGTACGGGTGATCGCCGGCAGCTCGGTGATTCTCGCGGCGAACGCCTGTTCCAGCCGGGCGGTGAGCGGAACGGTCGCAGAAGCCGAGGTCAGGACGTCGGCCCCGGCGGATCGCCACGCCCTGGGCAGCTCGACCAGCGCGAGCGGATTCCCCTCGGCCTGGGTCAGCAACGCGCGCCGGTCGTCGGCGGTGAGGTCGCCCGCGACCCGGTCGAGCAGGCGCCGTGACGAATCGGCGTCCAGTCCCGGCAGGTCGATCTCGACGGCCTCCGCCGTGGTCAGCGGCACCGCGTGACCGTGGCGAAGCCCGCACAGCATGACCACGGGGTCGTCGCGAAGCCGCCGGGAGACGAAGGCCAGGACGTCGTTCGTCGGGTCGTCCAGCCACTGCACGTCATCGATCAGCAGGAGGACCGGCCGCGTCGCGGCGGCCTCCACGACCAGGGTGAGCGTGGCCAGCGCGATCAGGAAGGGTTCCGGGGGCGGTCCGTCGTCCTCACCGAGGGCGGTCAGCAGCGCCCGGTGCTGAGCCGGCGGCAACGGTCTGCGCGGCGGAAGAAGTGGCCGCAGCAGCTCGTGCAGGCCCGCGAAGGGCAGCATCGCCTCCGACTGGATGCCGCGAACCTCGCCGATGAGCAGGTGCTCGCCCTGGCCGATGGTCCGGGCGGCCCGCAGGAGGCTGGATTTGCCCACTCCCGGCTGTCCTCGAACCAGGACGGAGACACCCTGGGTCTTGATGTCGACGATGAACTGCCGCAGCAGCTCGACCTCCGTGTCGCGGCCCACCAGCGCATCAGAGATCATCGTCGCCCCGAAGTGCCAGCACGGCTCGCCGGCTCCATCTCACCGCGCCGAGACGGTCGAAGACCTGCCGGGCAGCCCGGAGATGGCCGGCCGCGTCGGTGCCCCGGCCGGACGACAGCAACCACTGGCCCCAGGCGAGCTGAATGCGCGCTCTCATCCACGGCCAGCGGCTCAGATCATGCGACAGCGCGCGTGCGAACATGACGTCCCGGGCATGGTCCGGTGCGAGCACCGCCCGGGCGTAGAGCAGGTTGACGTCGAGTAGGGGAGACGGCGTCAGCACGGCGACCGTCTCCAGCGTACGGATGATGGCACGGGCGTCCTCGAGGCGTCCGCAATCGACCGCCGCCTCCGCCATGAACGCCACCCCGGCGAACGACTCCCGCAGGTGATAGCCGGGATCGGCGGGATCGAACTGACGCTGGAGACAAGCGAAGGCCGCACCGGCCTGCTCCGCGCTCAGCAGCGCGATGCCCCGAGCCTGGTAGGCCAGGCAGATCCGGTCGTTGATGCCCAGGCGCCCGGCTTCCGCTTCGGCGGGAGCCAACGTCCGCAGTGCGAGCTGCCATTCTCCCCGGAGCGCGAGCCCCCGGGCCTGAACCGGAACATTGTTCTCGGCGAAGACACTCTGCCCGGTCTCGCGCGCCGTGGTGACCACTTCATTGCTGGCCGCGACAGCTCCGGACCAGTCACCGAGATCGAGCCGGATGTGCAGTTGAAGGGCGAGGACGACCGGAAGCCGGCCGAGCCGTCCCTCCGCCCGGAACGCGTTCTCGGCCCGATCGAGGAGATCGGTGGCCTGCACGAGATCCCCGACGCCGTACGCGGCCATCGCGTACACCCGCAACGAGTCGCCGTCACGCACGTCGTCGAACGCGACCGACTGCAGGGTCGCGATGACGTCGGACGCTCTGAGCACCGGTTCCGCTATGGCGAGGACAGCGACATGTCGCGGATCTTCGCTCGCGCCGGTCAGCCGGTCGAGCACCCGGACCACTTCGGCCCGGTCGTCGGCGCCGCTGTCCGACCACCAGCAGCGCAGAGCGGCACCGCTCAACAGGTTCAGCGCCAGACCGACGTCGCCGAGCACGTCCGCGTTCCGCGCGCTGTCACACAGCCGGCGCACGAGCGGGGAGTTCGCCTGGATGTCGTCGTTCAACGCTTCCGTGAGCCAGACGACCCGAAGCTCATCGAGGTCGTCCAGGTCCACCTGCGACGCCTCCCGCAGGATTCTCGCCACGACATCCGCCCGCCCGGAGGCGAACGCCTTGTCGGCAGCCTGCATGAGCCGTTGTCCCCGTCGGCTCGACGAACTCGTCAGCTGCGCGGACCGCTCCAGGCTCGCCACCGCGGACATCACCGCTCCTCGGCGCAGCGAGTCCGGCACGGTCGCGGCCAGCGCGTCGGCGACATCATCGTCCGGGCCGACGATCGACCAGGCCCGGTGCCAGGTGCGGCGGTAGCTGTCGCCCAGCACCACCTCCGCGAGCGCGGCATGCGCCGCGTGCCTTCTGGCCAACGTCTCCCGCTGCACGACGCCCGACCGCACCAGCGGATGCCAGAAGCTGACCCGGGCCGGCTGATCGGCGATCAGTCCGGCGGCGACGGCCGGTTCGAGCAGCTCACGGCGTACCTCCGGGGTGCCGAACGCCACCAGCGCGGCCAGGATCTCGTCCGTGTGGTTGGAAGAGCCCACGGCCGCGACGAGCAGCGCGTCACGGGTGCTCTGCGGAAGGTCGGACACCCGCCCGGCGAAGGCCCGCTCGAGGCGTTCGGAAACAGCCAGCGGCAGGCCGTCAGACGACGGGCCGTCCCCCCAGGAACGCGGGAGTTCCCGCAGCGCCAGCGGATTGCCGTGCGCCTCCTGCCGGATCCGCCGGCGCTCCGCGGAACTCATCTCAGCCGCGTGAGCAGCCAGGATGTGCTCGGCCGTGGCGTCGTCGACGCCGTCGACGCTCAGTCGAGGGAATCCGGCGTCGGCGAAGGGGCCGCCATGGCCCGTGCGCATCGCGCCGATCACGCAAACCCTGCTGCCCGTCGCCCGATGAGCCAGGAAGGCCAGAATCTGATGTGACTGCGAGTCGAGCCACTGCACATCGTCGACAACGATGCTCACCGGCCGGTCCGCCTGCTCACCGGACAACAGGGTCAACGCCGCTTCGGCGATGAGGAACAGGTCGGGAGGGGCGCCGGCGGCCAGACCGAGAGCGGTCGCCAGCGCGTCCTGCTGGGTCTGCGCCAGACGGTCGAGCCGGCCCATCAGCGGCGACAGCATCTGATGCAGCCCGCCGAACGGCAGGTGCATCTCGCTCTCCACGCCCAACGCCCGCAGCACCGAACATCCGGTTGCCTGCGCCGCTGTGCAGGCAGCCTCGAGCAGGGCCGACTTGCCGATGCCCGGTTCGCCGATCACGAGGATCGCCGAGCCGGCTTCGAGCCCGGCCGTGAGCACCCCGGTCAGCACGGCGAGCTCGCTCTCGCGACCCAGGAGCCGGCCGTTCACGATGACAGGACCGTCGTCACGGGCAAGACCCTCCTCGGCTGGGAACCGCCCTCAACCTAGGCCGCACGGGCGCCGCGCAGCTTGAGTCAGATGACCTAATCGCGAGGTCGGGTCGGCGACGGTGCGGAGTGCTTGCCGTTGTGCCTCGTCCGCGTCGGTGAAGGCCGGCACATCTGCCATCGGGCTGTCGCGCACCGCCGCGGCCGCGCCCCGGTAGAGGTGCAGGAACCACAGCCGCACGCCGCGGCGACGCAGCCGGCTGTGCAGCGCGACCAGCGCGTCGATGTCGGCGAGCTCCAAACGGAACGACGCGGACAGGTCGAGCAACACGATCGGCGACGGCCTGCGGGCCAGCGCAGCGTCCACGGCGGCGCCGAGCCGGCCGGCGTTGGCGAAGAAGAGCTGGCCGTCGGGCCGCAGACTGACCAGGCCGTCGTGATGAGTCTCGGTGACGTGCAAGCGGCTGGCGCTCGCGATGAACAGCACAAACGACAGAGCGACGGCGATCAACAGGCCGGCCAGCAGCCCCAGCCCCAGCACCCCCAGCACGGCGGTGACGGCCACACCGAGGCTGCGGCGGTCGTGGCGCAGCATCCGGCGCAGCGGGCCGAGGGCCGCGAAGCGGCGGACGGCGGCGATCACGACGGCTGCGAGCGCCGGTTCGGGCAGCTGGCGGAAGACCGGGGTGAAGAACGCGGCCACCAGCAGCATCAGCACCGCGGCCAGCACCATGACGAGCCGGCCGCGGCCGCCGGCCTCCCGCGCGGCGCCGCTGGCGGACGGGCTGCCCGCCGCGGCCAGGCCCCCGACGAGCCCGGCCAGGATGTTGGCCGCGCCGATGGCCATCATCTCGCGGTTGCCGTCGAGCGACGGGTCGTCGGCGTCGCTGACCCGGGTCGCCACGGCGTAGGACATGACGAACAGGATCAGCGCCATGCCGAGCGCGCCGCCGGCCAGCGTCAGCCACTCCGGCGGGGACAGCTGCGGCACGGCGAGCGTCGGGACCACGCTGGTTATGGTGCCGACCACGGCAACCCCGCGGCTGCTCAGGCCGCCGGCGGCGGACACCGCCCACGCGGCCGTCAGCACCAGCAGCGCTGCGGGCAGTTTGCGGAACCAGCGTTCGAGGATCAGCAGTACGGCCAGAGCCGTGATGCCGACAGCGATCGAGGGCAGCTGCCACCGGGGCGCCGCCTCGCCCAGCCGCCACACCTGATGGAACGGATCGCCTGCCCCGGCCGGGACTCCGACGACCAGGCCGGCCTCCCGGATCATCACGACGACGGCGAGCCCGAACAGGAAGCCGGTCAGGGCTTCCGGGGTCAGGAACCGCACGAGGAAGCCGCCGCGCAGGAGCCCGACGGACAGCAGGATCAGACCGGTGGCCAGTGCCAGCGCCGCCGTCAGCGCCGCCCGCTCGGCGGGCGCCACGTCCATGGCGGACACGGTCGCCGCGGACAGCACCGCGGCGGCGGCCGTGGCTCCGACGGCGAGAGCGCGGGCCCGGCCGATCAACGCGTAGGCCAGCAGGGTCAGCGGAGCGGCGACCAGCCCCTGCTCCGCCGGCACACCGGCGATCTGGGCGAAGGCGACCGACTCCGGGGCGAGCAACGCGACCACGGTGCCCGCCGCCAGGACGTCGGTCCAGCGGCGGGCCGTCGCGGCAGCTGCCGGACCCGTGCTGGTGGTCAGGCTCAGACCGATCCGCCGGACTGCGCCGGCACCACGTACGGGAAGGTCCCGCTGCGGGTCCCCGCAGTGACCTCGGCGGGCAGGCCGGTGCTCACCGCGGAGTTCGTGACCAGGGAGAAGACCACCTCCGGCGCGTTGTCGCCGAGCAGGCGGCCGTTGAAGTCGGTGAAGCCGAACGTGGCCGGGGTGCCGACCTGGTAAGGCAGGGTGTCCGGGGTGAGCCGCTGGCACACGGCGTCCGCGTAGGCGTCCGGCCGGGCCGAGGTGCCCAGCCGCCGCACGGTCGACGAGACCAGGTCGCGGATGGTCTTGCCGTAGTTGGCGGCGTCGTCGACCGGGTGGGTCTCGTTGGCCTGGCTGGCGGTGTCGCTGTCGGCGTCGCGGAACACCGGCCAGATCATCGGCAGCCCGGCCCGGCCGATCTGCCGCCAGCCGCCGGCGTCGGTGGCCAGCCGGGTGGTGCTCCAGACCCGGACGATGCGGTCGCTGAACAGGGCGGAGTCGTGGTGCGGGATGCGGACGACGATGCTGTTGACGGTGGACCCGGCGAAGGTGTTGGCGGCCCGGCCGGGCAGGAAGCCGGTGACGGTCGCGTCCTGACCGTGCTGGACCAGCTGGTCGACGGCACCGAGCTGAGCCAGGTCGAGGAAGAACGGATCCAGCACCCGACCCGCCCAGACAGTCAACCCGTCCGGTCCCGAGGCCATCTCGCCGGTGTAGCCGCGGACGATCTCGACGCCGGTGGCTCCGTCGTCGGAGGCCGCGTCGTTCTCGAGGCGGACCACCGTGTACGCCTGCCGGCCCCCGCTCTCGGGCGCGAAGGCGACGCGGAAGGTGAGGTTCTCGACCGCGGACTCGTCGAGATGGATCTTGAACTCGTAGCGGGCCTCGTCGTGGAAACCCAGCGGCACCGCGTCGCCGGCGAGTGACGTCCGCACATTCATGATCAGCACCGTGGCGTCCCGGTCGTCGAAGACGTACTGGTCGGTGATGTTGAGGCGGGGATCCTGGCGGGCGAGCGGGGAGTCGAGATGATGCGACATGGCCGGTTCCATTCGATCGAGTCGGCGGGTGGTGCCCTCACCATTGCTCGTCCGGACCGGCACGGACTTCAGTCACACGACTCCATTGTCGATGACCCGGGTCATAGCGTCGTCGCCTGTCGCGGCGGCCGCATCGGCCTCCAGCCAGCAGGCATAGGCCTCCGCCACGGTCAGCCGGGCGCGCGGGTCCAGCTTCAACAGTCCGCCGACCAGGGTGCCCAAGGCGCCCGCATACCGGAAGGCCGGCAACGCCCCGGCCGCCGGTCCCGGCCCGGCGGAGCCCCGGAACGGCAGGTACCCCTCGACGGCGCAGAAGAGGGTCACCCCCAGGGCGAACAGATCGGTGGCCGGGCTGAACGGGGCACCCGAGAGGACCTCCGGAGCCACGAACGCCGGGCTGCCCGCCGGAACCGCCATGCGTTCGGCCGGGCCCCGGCGGCGGTCGATGGCGATGCCGAAATCGAGGAGCACGACGTCATCGTCGGCAGTCAGTTGCACGTTGGCGGGCTTGATGTCGCGATGGACCACGCCGTCGCCGTGCAGTCTCTCGAGAACGGCGAGCAGCGCCCCCGCGATCGTCGTGGTCCGGTCCGCCGGGAGCCGGCCCCGACCGGCGATCTCCGTGGCCAGTGACCAGCCGCTCAGCAGTTCCATGACCAGCCAGGGGCAGTCATGGTGCACAGCGAGATCGAAGACGCGGACGACGCCGGGCAGGCTGAAACGTCCCGCTATCCGCCCTTCCCGCTGCGCCAGCGCCAGCGGCCGGGGCAGGTCGGTGTGGGCAGCGGTGACGTCGTACTGCTTGGCCGCCACCCAGCGGCCCAGGACTTCGTCGTAGGCCTGCCAGACGGTGCCCATGCCACCCCGCGAAATGAGCGAGTGCAGCCGGTACCGCCCGGCGATGACCACCCCCGCGCCCGGACCCGCGTGGCGGTTGGGCAGCGGCACCAACCGGCGCCGACTGCCCAGGACGGGCGTCGTGTCCTCCATGGCCATGTGCATCGGTACCTCCCTCTCACCACGTGCGTCCCTGCCCAGCGACAGCTGCGTTCGTGGCCGACAGCCGAAGGATTCCCGGATCCCGGTGCGCAGGCATCGGTCAGACGACTTCCGGCCGGGACCAGAGCCCGGGCAGCGCCGGGCTCACCTGGCGTCCTCCTCCCACCCGGCCGAGGTCGCAGGGGCAGTCATCTGACCTACGCCCGACGCGAGTTCCCGCACCTAACGTCACCCGCATGAGAATCACTCGCCGCGCCGCGGCTCTGACTGTCTCCGCCCTGACCGGCCTGGCCCTGCTGATGAACATGACCGGCGCCGCGTCGGCCGGCACCGCCGGGCACACCAGAGCCAAACCCACCGTCGTACTGGTGCACGGCGCCTGGGCGGACAGCTCCAGCTGGGAGGTCGTCGTCTCCCAGCTGCTCAAGCACGGCTATCCGGTCGACGTGTTCCCGACCCCGCTGCGCAGTCTCTCCGGCGACGCTGCCGTCCTGCGGCAATACCTCGGCGCCATCAGCGGCCCGATCGTGCTGGTCGGACACTCCTACGGCGGCGCGGTGATCACCAACGCGGCCACTGGGTCCAGCGCGGTCAAGGCGCTGGTCTACGTGGACGCGTTCGCGCCGGCCGAGGGCCAGCCCGTGATCGCCCTGCCCGGACCGGACTCGGTGCTCGCCAACCCCGTGATCACAGACGTGTTCGACCTGGTCCCCGCCGGCGCTCCCACCGCCACCACGGACCTCTTCATTAGGAAGGCACTGTTCCCGTCGGCGTTCGCCAACGACCTGCCGGCCTCGCGTGGCCGGGTCCTGGCCGTCACCCAGCGCCCGGTCACCTACGGCGCCCTGGTCGAGCCGTCCGGTGCCCCGGCCTGGAAGACCATCCCATCCTGGTACGAGATCGGCACCAAGGACAAGGTGATCCCCGCCGCGGCACAACGGGCGATGGCCGCGAGCATCAAGGCGCACGTGAGGACCTCACCGACCGGTCACCTGCCGATGGTGTCTCGGCCCGGCGATGTCACCGACACCATCGAGTCCGCCGCCCGGGCCACGGACTGAGAACCGACATGGCCAACGTCAAAGACAATGTGGACGCCTTTCAGGTACACCCGACCTACGCCTTGGCCGTGATGCTGCCCGACCGGGAACACACCGACCGGATGATCGAGTCCCTGCGGGCGTACCTCGAGGACGGCGACGTGATCCAGGTGCTGCACGGCCAAGAAGGTCTGGGCATTCTTGACCGCCGGGGATCCCGGCACGGGCTGCCCGCCTGGTTCCACCGGCTGCTGCAGAACTGGACCTACTACGAGCAGATCCTCGGTCTCTACGGCGAGCGACTGTCGAAGGGGGAGTTCCTGGTGGTCATCCCATGCGGACTGGATCGACGTCAGGAGGTCGCCGCGCTGGCGGTGGCCCAAGGAGCACGGGGCGCGTACTACTTCGGCTTCGAAACCGTCGAGTCAGTGACCGGCCCGTGACCACGCAGCAGCCCGCCGTGGGCCCGACCCCGAGCGGTTATCTGTCCCGCCGCTGTCCCCGCCGACAGAAGACACTGCCCTCGGGACAGATAGGTATCCACGATGGACATCGGCGGTCGCCGGACCGCCGATGACATTCGTCGAGAGGACACCGTCGATGAACCGACGCAGATTGCTGACCCTTCCGCTGCTGGGAGCAGCCGCCGCCGGGACGGGTGCGCTCAGTCTTCCCGGCGCGGCCCTGGCCGCACCGGTGAAGATTCCGCTGACCTGGGAGCAGCAGCAGCGCGGTAACTGGTGCGGGCCGGCTTCCCTACGCATCGCCTACTCGGCGTGGACCGACAACCTGCCCAGCCAGAGATCGATGGCGTCGTACATCGGGACCGACTCGGACGGCACCACCCGCGATCAGATGCTGTACGGAACAACCCAGATGTTCGGGTGGAACGTCTACGAGCTCGAGGACGTTGAGGACCGGGGCGGACTCCGCAGTTCGGTCGACCTGCGCGAGGAATTCTGGCGCCGCATCAAGCACGGCATCAGCGAATGGACACCGCCGATCGTGAACGTGGTGGTGCCGAAGAACAGCCCGTACAAGCCGGACGAATGGGCCAACACAACCGAGATCGACCACTGGTTCGTCATCTACGGCTACGAGCCCACGAACCGCATCGTCTACATCTGCGACCCGGCTTCCGGCCTGCCCAAGTACGACCCGGATCCCACGTACGGCATCCGCTTCGACTACCTGTGCCAGCTGGTGATGAAAGCGTACTTGTACGTCTGAAACGACCCCGGTCGATGAACATCGGGGCCCACCACGAAGGCCGGCCAGGACGGCGTCTACCAACCGCCGCCTGGCCGGCCGGGCCTCCGCTGCCGGCGCCGTCCGCCATCGTTGCGACACTTCGTGCCAGCGCCTCCATGGCCCGTTCGGCGGCCACGAACCGGCGGGCCGGTCAGAGCGTCACCAGGCGAGAGTCAGGTAGTCCTCCGCGCGGTTCCGGGCCAGCGACACAGTCGCTTCGTCGCAGAGGCCGTGGTCGAGGAGCGCGACCTGCCAGCGGGCGTTGAACGCGAGGATCCAGGCGGCTGCTCCTGCGGCGGTTCGCCGCTCGCGGTCGCCCAGCGGCTGGGGGCGGGCATTGTCGTAGTCGCGCATGAACATCGCCGCCTCTTCGGGGGTCGACAGACCGCCGCCGGCGGTGGAGCTGGCGGCGTAGCCCGCCGCGGCGAAACCGGCGACGACTGCCTCGGTGTCAGCGACGAGTTCCCAGTCGAAAGT
>WUUC01131014.1_pt1 | contig 10675 bp, 22 predicted proteins | sample 6278441 | NCBI WGS metagenome assembly WUUC01 (sample SAMN13675441, study PRJNA597444) | soil metagenome | isolation source: soil | place: USA: Washington | collected 2017-10 | reverse complement strand
GCGCTTCGCCATCCGCGAAGGCGGCAGAACCGTCGGTGCCGGGGTGGTGGCGAAGGTGATCGAGTGAGAACGACAGTCGCTAGCGGCGTGTCGCTAACGGCTAGTGAGAGACTAGCGACTCAAACTGCTAGCGGCTAGCGACTCAACATGCCCAAACAAAAAATTCGCATCCGACTGAAAGCGTTCGACTATCGGCTGATCGACCAGTCCGCGCTGGAAATCGTCGAGACTGCGAAACGTACCGGAGCGGTCGTCAAGGGGCCGGTTCCATTGCCGACCCGGATTGAGCGTTTCGACGTGCTGCGTTCGCCGCACGTCAACAAGACTTCGCGCGACCAGTTCGAAATTCGTACGCACCTTCGGCTCATGGACATCATGGAGCCGACCGACAAAACCGTCGACGCGCTGATGAAGCTCGATCTCCCGGCTGGGGTCGACGTGGAAATTAAGCTATAGATTCAGGATTCAGAAAGCAATGAGCCTGGGATTAGTCGGACGCAAGATCGGAATGACGCGCATCTTTACCGATGACGGCGAGTCGATTCCGGTGACCGTGCTCGATGTCTCGAACAATCGGCTGACGCAGATCAAGAAGAGCGAGAGCGACGGTTATGCTTCAGTGCAGGTCGCGTTTGGGAAGCGACGGGCGAATCTCCTCAACAAGGCCGAGGCAGGACACTTTTCCAAAGCAGGGGTCGAGGCCGGACTTGGATTGAAGGAGTTTCGCGTGAGCGCATCAGAACTGGACAAGTTTCAGGTCGGCGCCGCGCTCACGATCGAGATCTTCAAAGTCGGACAGAAAGTCGATGTGTCGGGCGTCTCTCACGGAAAGGGTTTCGCTGGAGTCATCAAGCGCCACAACTTCCGCTCGAACCGCGAGAGCCACGGCAACTCGGTCTCGCACCGGAAGCCGGGCTCGATCGGGCAAAACCAGGATCCGGGCCGGGTCTTTCCCGGAAAGCGTATGCCGGGGCATATGGGCGCAGCGAACCGCACTGCGCAGAATCTGGAAATCATTCGCATCGACGAAGCGCGGCAGCTGATTCTCGTGAAGGGTGCGCTGCCGGGAGCAAAGAACAGCGATGTCGTCGTTCGACCTGCAGCAAAGGCGAAAAAGTAATGGAGCTCAACGTCCTCAACGCCGAAGGCAAGGTTGGAAGCAAGGTTTCCGCCTCCGATGCGGTCTTCGCTCGTCCTTACAACGAGCCGCTCGTGCATCAAGTCGTGACCGCGTACCTGGCGAACGCAAGGCTTGGCACGCGCGCGCAAAAGGGACGTTCGGATGTCGCGAAGAGTACGCGCAAACCGTGGCGTCAGAAGGGCACCGGCCGGGCCCGCGCGGGAATGGCATCGAGCCCGCTGTGGCGAGGCGGAGGCAAGATTTTCCCAAACAGCCCCGACGAAAATTTCTCGCATAAGCTCAACCGCAAGATGTACCGGGCAGGTATGGCGGCTATTCTTTCCGAGCTTGCGCGCGCGGGAAGGCTGTCGGTGATCGAGGCGCTGAGCGTCGATCAGCCGAAAACGAAAACGCTGACCGGGAAGCTCAAGAAGTTCGGGACGCACCGTGCGCTCATCATCAGCGACGAGATCGACCGCAATCTCGAGCTTTCGTCGCGGAACCTCAAGGACGTGAAAGTGATGCTCGCGGAAGATATCGATCCTGTCACGCTCATGCGCTTTCCCAGCGTTCTGTTGACCGCGGGAGCAGTGAAGAAACTGGAGGAGGCTCTGTCGTGAGCAAAGTGAGCGAAGAAAGACTGCTCTCAGTCCTCGTCGGTCCCGTGGTTTCAGAAAAAAGCACGTTCATCGGCGACAAGCACAATCAGGCGGTTTTCGAAGTGCGACGCGACGCGACGAAGCCCGAGATCAAAGCGGCAGTCGAGCTGCTGTTCAAAGTCAAGGTCGAAGGCGTGCAGACGGCAAACGCGAAAGGCAAGGTGAAGCGTTTCGGACGGATGATGGGGCGGCGCAACCACTCCAAGAAGGCCTACGTCTCTCTTGCCGCAGGTCAGGAAATCAACTTCGCCGGAGACAAGGTCTAATGCCGCTCATCAAAGTCAAACCGACCTCCCCCGGTCGCAGGGCATTCATCAAGGTCTCGAACCCCGAGCTGCACAAGGGCAAGCCGCACCGCGCGCTTGTCGTGAGCCAGCAGAAAAAATCGGGTCGCAACAATCGCGGTCACGTGACCACGCGTCATCAAGGGGGCGGACACAAGCAACACTATCGGGTCATCGATTTCCGCCGCGACAAGGATGGCGTCAGCGCTAAAGTCGAGCGCCTGGAATACGATCCCAACCGCAGCGCCTTTCTCGCGCTTCTGTGCTATCGCGACGGCGAGCGGCGCTACATCATTGCGCCGAAAGGCGTTACGGCAGGAACCGAGTTGTTGAGCGGATCGGAAGCGCCGATCAAGAACGGCAATGCGCTTCCATTGCGCAACATTCCGGTCGGCACGACGATCCACTGCGTCGAAATGCTGCCCGGAAAAGGCGCGCAGCTCGCTCGTGCCGCAGGCGCCGCAGTGCAGTTGCTCGCCCGAGAGGGCGGGTACGCGCAAATTCGGTTGCGCTCGGGTGAAATTCGCAAAGTTCACGTCGACTGTCGCGCGACGATCGGCGAAGCCGGCAACGAAGAGCACTCGCTCGAATCGATCGGCAAGGCGGGGCGGGTCCGGTGGCGTGGCAAGCGTCCCACGGTACGCGGCGTTGCGATGAACCCGATCGATCATCCGCACGGGGGAGGCGAAGGAAAAACCGCCGCGGGACGCAATCCCGTGAGCCCGTGGGGCACGCCGACCAAAGGTTATCGCACGCGCAAGAACAAGCGCACGAACAGCATGATCATCAAACGACGTCACAGCAAGACATGAGATAGGTTCTCTATGGCACGCTCGATCAAGAAAGGTCCTTTTGTCGACGACCACCTCATGAAGAAGGTCGATGCGGCGCGCGCGTCGAACGACAAACGGCCGATCAAAACCTGGTCGCGGCGCTCGACCGTCGTTCCCGAATTCGTCGGCCTGACGATCGCCGTGCATAACGGGCGCCAGCATATTCCCGTGTATGTCACCGAAAACATGGTCGGACACAAGCTGGGAGAATTTTCGCTGACGCGGACTTTCAAGCAGCATTCGGGGGATCGCAAAGTCGTGACGGGGAAGAAAGGCGAAGGCAGGTGAAGACTTCGGCGAATCTCTACGGCGTGAGGCTCTCCGCGCAGAAGGGCCGGCTCGTTGCCGACCAGATCCGCGGCCTTCCGGTAGACAAGGCGCTCAATATTCTCGCGTTCAGCTCGAAGAAGGGCGCGCGCATCATTCAAAAGGTATTGAAGTCGGCAATCGACAACGCCGAGCACAACGACGGTGCGGATGTCGATGAGCTCAAGATCGTCGCGATCCAGGTCGAACGTGGGCCGTTTCTCAAACGCTTCACCGCACGCGCGAAAGGGCGCGGCAATCGCATCATGAAGCCCAGTTGTCACGTGTTCTTGACAGTGGGAGACGGACAAGGAGACAAGGCAAAATAATGGGCCAGAAAATTCATCCGGCGGGTTTTCGCCTGAGCGTGAACCGCAATTGGGATTCGAAGTGGTACGCCAACGACAAGAATTTCGCCGGCATGCTGAACGAAGATATCAAGGTTCGTGAGTTCCTGAAGAAGAAACTCGGTCACGCGGCGGTCGGTCGAGTCGTCATCGAGCGGCCTACGAAGAACGCGAAGATCACGATCTACAGCGCGCGCCCGGGCGTGGTCATCGGCAAGAAGGGCGAGGACATCGAGTCGCTGCGCGGACAGCTGCAGAAGCTCCTCGGTGTTCCGGTGCACGTCAACATCGAGGAGATCAGAAAACCCGAAGTCGATGCGCAGCTCATCGCCGATTCGATCGCAGCGCAGCTCGAAAAGCGCATCATGTTCCGCCGCGCGATGAAGCGTGCGATGGCGAACGCAATGCGGCTAGGTGCGCACGGGATCAAGATCAACAGCGCCGGAAGGTTGAACGGAATCGAGATCGCGCGCTCTGAGTGGTACCGCGAAGGACGAGTGCCGCTGCATACGCTGCGTGCCGACATCCAATACGGCTTCGCCAATGCGAAGACGACGTACGGCGTGATCGGCGTCAAAGTGTGGGTGTTCAAAGGCGAGGTGCTCGACAAGAACGAGCAGCCGCAGGCGCTGCCGGTGGTCGAGCCCGAGCGCAAACCTCGCAAGCAAGGAGTGAAGCATGCTGCAGCCGGCTAAGATGAAGTTTCGCAAGCAGCAGAAGGGCCGGAACACCGGCGTCGCGGTGGCTGGCTCGCGAGTCAGCTTCGGCGAATACGGATTGAAAGCCGTGAGCCGGGGACGTCTGACCGCGCGCCAGATCGAAGCCGCGCGCCGCGCGATGACTCGGCACATCAAGCGCGGCGGCCGCATCTGGATTCGTATTTTTCCGGACAAGCCCGTTTCGAAGAAGCCGGCCGAAGTCCGTATGGGCAACGGAAAGGGTAACCCTGAATACTTTGTTGCGGAGATTCGCCCAGGCAACGTGCTGTACGAGATGGATGGAGTGAATGAAGCGATTGCGCGCGAAGCGTTTGATCTGGCTGCGGCGAAGCTTCCGCTGCGGACCACTTTCGTCTCACGCCATTTGATCTAGGAGATGAAAGCATCCGAACTGAGAAAAAAAAGCCGCGACGAGCTCGAGGCGGAATTGCTCGCGCTGAAACGCGCGCAGTTCAGCCTGCGGGTGCAAATGGCAACGCAGCAGCTCACCAAGACGAGCGAGATCAAGAAGACGCGCCGCGACATCGCGCGCGTTAAAACGCTTTTGAGAGAGGCGCGTTCGTGAGCCGCCGCACGCTGCAGGGCCGCGTCGTTTCCGACAAGATGGACAAGACAGTGACCGTGCTCGTGTCGCGCAAAGTTACGCACCCCTTGTACGGCAAGGTGATCACCCGGTCGAGCAAGTATCACGCGCACAATGAGAACGCCGACGTGAAAATGGGTGATCTGGTGTTGATCGAAGAGTGTCGGCCGATCTCGAAGACCAAGGCATGGCGCGTCAGGCAGTTGTTGGAGAAGGCGCCCATCGTTTGAGCAGCGCTAGTTTGAGTTTAAAGGGACCGGCAGGTATACTTCGCGCCTTTTCGAGCGCTGCAAGCCGGCGCTTAAACCCGGACGGGATCCAAGACTGACCGTCGTTCATATGTGGTACCGGCGGTTTAAGTTGGAGAGCAGAAAGTTCCATGATTCAGACCGAAACGATACTCGATGTCGCGGACAACACGGGCGCGCGCACCGTGATGTGCATCAAAGTATTGGGCGGGTCCAAGCGCCGCTACGCCGGGATTGGCGACGTGATACGCGTTTCGGTTAAAGATTGTGCGCCGCGCGGGAAAGTGAAGAAGGGCGAGATCTACCACGCGGTCGTGGTGCGCACCGCGAAGGGCGTGCGGCGGCCGGACGGATCGCTCATCCGATTCGACGGCAATGCAGCGGTGCTGCTCACCGCCAAGATGGAGCCGATCGGTACGCGGATTTTCGGGCCCGTCACGCGCGAGCTCAGGACCGAACGCTTTATGAAAATCGTCTCGCTTGCCCCGGAAGTGCTATGAGGAAAATTCGCAAAGGCGACGACGTGATCGTCACCGCGGGCAGAGACAAGGGTCGGCGAGGAACGGTGTTGCGAGTCCTCGCCGAGGATCGTGTCGTTGTCGAGGGAATCAACAGGGTCAAGAAGCATACGAGACCGAATCCGATGAAGGGCAACCGAGGCGGCATCCTCGACAAGGAAATGCCGATCCATATTTCGAACGTCGCTTTGTTCAACCCGGCGACGCAGAAGGGCGACCGCGTCGGCATACGTTCGCTCGAAGACGGACGCAGAGTCCGTTTCTTCAAGAGTAACGACGAGGTCATCGATACCTAGTGGCAAATCTTCACGACTACTATCGAAACCAAGTCAGCCGTGAGCTGACCGATAAGTTCGGCTACAAGACCGCGATGCAGGTGCCGCGGATCACGAAGATCGTCCTCAACATGGGAGTCGGCGAGGCGGTCGCCGACAAGAAAGTGCTCGATAACGCGGTCTCGGATATGACCAAGATCGCGGGTCAGAAGCCGCTGGTGACGAAGACGCGGAAATCGATCGCCGCGTTCAAAATCCGCAAGGATTATCCGGTCGGCTGCATGGTGACGTTGCGTCGGGCTCGCATGTACGAGTTTCTCGAACGGCTCATCTCGATCGCGATTCCCCGGACCCGCGATTTTCGCGGCGTCTCGGCGAAAGGTTTCGACGGCCGCGGCAACTACAACATGGGGATCAGGGAGCAGATCATTTTCCCCGAGATCGAATACGACAAGATCGATCAGCTACGGGGGATGAACATAACGATTGCAACGACCGCGAAAACCGACGAGGAAGCGAAGGCTTTGCTCGCAGCGTTCAAATTTCCGTTCAGAAACTAATGGCCAAAACTGCACTTATCAATCGCGAGAAGAAGCGGCGTGCGACGGTCAAGAAGTACGCTGCGACTCGCGCTGAATTGAACACGATCATCCACAACGCGAAGGCGACCGAGGAAGAACGCGAAGCCGCTCGGCGCAAGTTGCAGCAGTTGCCGCGCAACTCGAGTCCAGTTCGCCTGCGCAACCGCTGCGCGATGACCGGTCGGCCGCGCGGCGTGTATCGCAAGTTCGGGCTCGGACGCAACGTGCTACGCGAGATCGCGTTGAAGGGTGAAGTTCCTGGAATGATCAAGGCAAGCTGGTAATGTCGCTGACCGATCCCATCGCCGACATGCTGACCCGTATCCGCAACGGTCAGCATGCGCAGAAAGTCAGGATCACCATGCCGGTCTCGAAGCTCAAGATTGCGATCGCGCAGGTGCTCAAAGACGAAGGCTACATCGAGGACTTCAAAGTCAACGAAGAATCCCGCTCGCTCGACATCGGGCTGAAATATTACGCGGGATCGCCGGTCATCGAAAAACTCGAGCGCATCAGCCGCCCCGGACTTCGCATCTACAAAGGCGCAAAAGAGCTGCCGAAAGTGATGAACGGGCTCGGGGTCGCGATCGTATCTACTTCACGCGGCGTCATGACCGACCGAGCGGCGCGCGAAGCCAAAGTCGGCGGCGAAGTGTTGTGCATTGTTGTCTGATTGCACCTGATCGATATGTCGCGCATTGCCAAATACCCCGTCACTATTCCGGCGAACGTCGAAGTTAAAGCCGGCGACGGGCAAGTGTTCGTGAAAGGCCCGCTCGGATCGCTTACGCGCCCTCTGAGCTCGGAGATCGAAATCGAGCGCGACGGCGACAAGGTGCAGATCAAGCCGAAAAACGACAGCAAGAGCGCGAACATGACCTCCGGCACGGCGCGTGCGTTGCTTGCCGGGATGGTCGAAGGCGTCACGAAGGGATTCGAGAAGCGGCTCACGTTAGTCGGCGTGGGATACCGCGCGCAGGCGCAGGGCGGCACGCTCAACCTGACGCTCGGCTACTCGCACCCGATCGCGCACAAAATGCCCGAGGGGATCAAAGTCGAAACGCCGACGCAGACCGAAATAGTGATCAGGGGCGCGGACAAGCAGAGGGTGGGGCAGGTTGCAGCGGAAGTTCGCGCGTATCGCTCGCCGGAGCCGTACAAAGGCAAGGGCGTTCGGTACGCGAACGAGCAGATCACGCTCAAGGAAACGAAGAAGAAGTAGGAAAGGATCAGGATCGACGATTCAGGATTCAATCGATGAAAAAGAAGGAAGCTCGGTTGCGCAGGGCGAGACAGACGCGGCTCAAGATTGCTGAGCTCGGGATGCCGCGGCTTGCCGTGCATCGGTCGAACTGCCACATCTATGCACGCCTTATCGACAAAGACGGTTCCCGCGTGCTAGCCGCCGCTTCCACGCTGGAAAAGGAAGTGCGCTCGGCGAACCCGAAAGGAATCAACGCGGCAAGCGAAATCGGAAAACGGATCGCGCAGAAGGCGAAAGAGCTTGGGATCGACAAAGTCGCGTTCGACCGCTCGGGTTACAAGTTTCATGGCCGGGTCAAAGCGCTTGCCGAAGCGGCGCGCGAAACCGGTCTCAAGTTCTAGCCAACGACTGAGGACAAGCTGATGGCGAAACCGATGCGCGGCACGCAAACCGAACCCCGAGGCGACGGCCTCAAGGAGAAGATGATCTCGGTCAATCGTGTAACCAAGGTCGTCAAGGGCGGACGTATCCTCGGTTTCGCCGCGCTCGCCGTGGTTGGCGATGGCGATGGCGCGGTCGGGATGGGTAAGGGCAAGGCGCGCGAGGTTCCGGTCGCTGTTCAAAAAGCGATGGATGAGGCGCGGCGCAAGATGGTGAAAGTGCGTCTGAAGAACGGAACGTTGCAACATCCGGTGGTCGGCCGGCACGGCGCGGCGACGGTATATATGCAGCCCGCTTCCGAGGGAACCGGAATCATCGCCGGCGGGCCGATGCGTGCGGTCTTCGAGGTCGTGGGCGTCTCCAACGTGCTCGCGAAATGTCTTGGCTCGACGAATCCGTATAACGTCGTCCGCGCAACGTTGAACGGATTGCAGGCGATGAACTCGCCTGCGGAGATTGCAGCAAAACGCGGCAAGACGGTCGAAGAATTGATGGGATCGCAAAGTGCCTGAGAAGGAAATCAAAGTCACGTTGGTGAAAAGCCTCATAGGGACCAGGCAGGAGCACCGCGCTTGCGTGCGAGGCCTCGGATTGCGCTGGCGCAATCACACCGTCACGGTGCGCGACACCCCCGAGAACCGTGGAATGATTAACTACGCGGGCTACCTGTTAAGGGTCGAGGACGATGCAGCTTAATCGCCTGTCGCCGGCTAAGGGCGCGAAGCGAGCGAAGAAGCGAGTCGGCCGCGGTATCGGCAGCGGACTCGGAAAGACCGCCGGGCGTGGGCACAAGGGGCAGAAGGCGCGCGCGGGTGGATTCCACAAGGTTGGATTCGAAGGCGGGCAGATGCCGCTGCAGCGTCGTTTGCCGAAACGCGGTTTCACTTCGCTCACCGCAAGCCTGACCGCGGAAGTGCGGCTCCATGAACTCGCGAAACTCGATTCTGATCAAATAGACCTCGCTTCGCTCAAGTCCGCCAAGGTCGTGAAGCAGCACCAGCTGCGCGCAAAGGTGATCGGCTCGGGTCAGGTCGAGCGCAAGTTCACGCTCAAGGGAATCAAGGTGAGCAAAGGCGCACGCGCCGCAATCGAAGCGGCGGGCGGCAAAATAGAGGAATAGATTTGGCGATCTCAGACACCATTTTTTCCGGCAAGATGGGCGACCTCAAAAGGCGCCTTCTATTCTTGCTGGGCGCGCTCATCGTGTACCGAATCGGGTCGTTCATTCCCGTCCCGGGGATCGATCCCGCGCAGCTCGCCGAGATGTTCCGCGGTCAGCAGGGCGGGATCCTCGGCATGGTCAACATGTTCTCGGGCGGCGCATTGTCACGCCTCTCGATATTCACGCTCGGCATCATGCCGTACATCTCCGCGTCGATCATCATGCAGTTGATGACGGTCGTCTCTCCGACGCTCGAGCAACTGAAAAAGGAAGGCGAGGCGGGGCGGCGCAAGATCACCCAGTACACGCGCTACGGGACTCTTGCGCTGGGAACGTTCCAGGCTTTCGGCATCGCGATCGCGCTGGAAAACCAGCCCGGCCTCGTGATCGATCCGGGATTGGCTTTCCGCATCGTGACCGTGATCACTCTCGTCACCGGCACGATGTTCCTGATGTGGCTCGGCGAGCAGATCACCGAGCGCGGGATCGGCAACGGAATCTCGCTCATCATTTTCGCCGGAATCGTCGCCGGCCTGCCGCAAGCGATCGGCGGAACTTTGGAATTGCAGCGCACCGGCGCGTTCTCGATTCCTTTCGTGCTCCTGCTGTTTGCGGGCGCGGTCCTCGTCACGGGGTTCGTCGTGTTCGTCGAGCGGGGTCAGCGAAAAATACTGGTCAATTACGCGAAGCGTCAGGTCGGACGCAAAATCTACGGCGGACAGAGCTCGCATCTTCCGCTCAAGCTCAACATGTCCGGCGTCATTCCTCCGATCTTCGCGTCGTCGATTATTCTTTTCCCCGCGACGATCGCGGGCTGGTTCGGCGCGAGCGAAAACATGGGATGGCTGCGCGACATTGGCGGAACGCTGCAGCCGGGACAACCGATCTATGTGTTGCTCTATGGCGCGGCGATCATCTTTTTCTGTTTCTTCTACACCGCACTCGTCTTCAACCCCAAGGATACCGCGGAGAACCTGAAGAAGAGCGGAGCATTCGTTCCGGGGATCCGGCCGGGCGATCAGACGGCGAACTATATCGAGCGCATCATGCTGCGGCTCACGCTCGCGGGGTCGATTTACATCACGCTCGTGTGCCTGCTGCCCGAGTTCCTGATCGTCAAGTGGGCGGTGCCGTTTTACTTCGGCGGAACGTCGCTCCTCATCATTGTCGTCGTGACGATGGACTTCATGGCGCAGGTGCAGGCGTACATCATGTCGCACCAGTACGAAAGCTTGCTCAAGAAGGCAAACTTCAAGGGCACTGTGTTCCCGACACGTTGAGGCAGGTTCCTGTGGCAAAGGAAGAAACGATCGAAATGCAGGGAGAAATCGTGGAAACTCTTCCGAACGCGACTTTTCGAGTAAAGCTGGAAAACGGACATACGGTGCTCGGACA
>WUUC01126254.1_pt1 | contig 10675 bp, 11 predicted proteins | sample 6278441 | NCBI WGS metagenome assembly WUUC01 (sample SAMN13675441, study PRJNA597444) | soil metagenome | isolation source: soil | place: USA: Washington | collected 2017-10 | reverse complement strand
CGGAATTAACTGCTGTCGTTACGTTCACGACGATCCGGGACCGGCCCTAGACGGGCAGTAGCTCCTTGGCACGCTTCTTTGCCCGCTTGGGCGCGGCGGCGACCGACTCGCCGACCTCGTGCGCGGCCTTGCGAGCCCGCCAGCCCAGCGACGGCTTGCCGTGCGTGTCGGCCGCGGCCAGCAGCAACCCGCCGGCCAGTCCGAGGTTCTTCATGAACTGGACCTGCTGGGCGGCGCGCTCCCGCGGGTCCTCGATCTCCCAGAACCGGTGTTCGGCAAGCGTCGTCGGCACCAGGCTCCCGGTCAGGACCAGCGCCGTCATCCGTGGGAACACGCCGGCGGCGAACGCGATCCCGGCGCCGATCTTGACCATCGCGTCGAGCTTCACCATCTCGCGGTGATCGGTCTCGCCCATCGCGTCCAGCACCGGCTTGGCCACCTTCGTGTGCTGCTCAAGGTGCTTCAGCACGTTGAACCCACCCCACACGAAGATCGTGCCGAGCAGTGGCCGAGCAACCCTACGCACAATCATGCGAAAGCCTCCTTCACTCCAACGAAGGCGTACCCGCTCAGGCCCGACCCAACCACCCGGGGTTGACCTCGACCTAACTCGAGGTTTGAGACTGGACGGCATGCGGGTCATCGAGGTGACGAAGTTCGGCGATCCCAACGTCCTCGTGCCCACGGAGGTACCCGACCCGACGGCCGGGCCAGGCCAGGTCGTCGTCGAGGTGGCGGTGGCCGACACCCTGTTCATCGAGACGCAGATCCGTCGGGGTCGCGGCGGCGACTACTTCCCGGTTCAGCCGCCGTACGTGCCGGGCGGCGGCGTGGCCGGACGGGTGCTCTCCGTCGGGCCGGATGTTGATCCACACTGGACCGGCCGGCGAGTGATCACCAGAACCGACCAGTACGGCGGCTATGCCGAGCGCGCCATCGCCCGCGCGGACGCGCTGATACCCGTACCCGAGCCCCTGGACCTGCGCGACGCCGCCGCGCTGATCCACGACGGCCTCACCGCCATGATCCTGTTCGAAGCCGTCGAGCCGAAACCGGACGAGTGGGTGCTGATCACCGCGGCCGGCGGCGGCATGGGCGTGCTGCTCGTCCAACTCGCTCATGCGGCCGGGGCCAGGGTCGTCGCGGCCGCGCGAGGGAGGCGAAAGCTGGACCGGACAAGCGAACTGGGTGCCGACCTGGCCGTCGACTACTCCGAGGCCGGCTGGGCCGACCGCGTCCGTGAGGCGACCGGCGGAGTGGACGTCGTCCTCGACGGCGCCGGCGGTCAGGTCGGCCTCGACGCGTTCCACCTCGCCAAGCCCGGAGCCCGGCTGTCCGCCCACGGCACCCCGGCCGGCGGGTTCGCCGAGATCGACCCGGCCGTAGCGGACCGGCGCGGGATCACGGTGCGGGGCATCGCCGACATCCATGCCGCGCTCACCGACGCGAAGCGACTGACCGAGCGGGCGCTGGCGGAGGCGGTAGCCGGGCGTCTGCGGCCGGTCATCGGCCGGACCTTCGCGCTGGACGAGGCGGCCGAGGCACACGCGGCGATCGAGGCCCGGGACATCGTCGGCAAGGCGTTGCTGCTGGTCTAATCGAGGTCATGGGAAAGCTCTACGACCGGATCGACGGCAGGCTGCGCACGTTCATCGACGAGCAGAAGATCTTCTTCGTGGGGACCGCGCCGCTCGCCGGCGACGGCCACATCAACATCTCGCCCAAGGGCCGGTCCGGGACCTGGGCCGTGCTGGACGAGAAAACCGTTGCCTACCTTGACTTCGGCGGCAGCCACGCGGAGACCATCGCACACCTTCGGGAGAACGGCCGGATCGTGTTGATGTGGTGCGCGTTCACCGGCCCGCCCACCATCGTCCGGGTGCACGGCACCGGCGAGCCGGTCTACCGCGACGACCCGCGGTTCACGGAGCTGCTCCCCCACTTCGGTGAGGCCGACGGTCCCGGCCTGCGGGCGATCATCGTGGTCACCGCGCACCGGATCAGCGATACCTGCGGCTACGCGGTGCCGTTCATGGACTACGTCGAGGACCGCGACCTGCACGCCCGTCACTTCGGTCGCAAGACCGACGAGGAGTTCGCGGCGTACTGCGAGAACAAGGAGTACAACCCGGTCAGCATCGACGGCCTCCCGGCGCTGCCCGTCCCACTCCCGCTACGCGAACACGCGTAGGCGCCGCCTCCACCTACCCGTCTCGACGTAGCCCCAAAGCCGGTCACGAGGTGACGACTTCGCAGCTCAGGCAGGCCAAGCTCGGATCATGGTTGAGCAACTGCGAACAGTCGGACGAACCCTGCGGCGGTCGTGGACCGACGGCATCCGAGCCGAACGCGTCGCCTACCTGGTCGGTGCGCTGCTGTTCACCAGCGGCCTGGTGCACCTCGCGATCCTGCTGATCACCGGTGGCACGTGGACCGGCCCGCTCTCGTTGCGCAAGCCCACCACGTTCGGCCTCTCCTTCGGCCTGACCCTCGCGTCGGTCACCTGGGCGACCTCGTTCCTGCACCTGCGCAGGCGGACCAGGACCCTGCTGCTCGGCGCGTTCAGCACCGCGTCGATCGCCGAGGTCACGCTGGTCACCACGCAGGCCTGGCGCGGCGTCCCGTCGCACTTCAACTTCGAGACCGGCCTGGACACCATGATCACCGCGATGCTCGCGGCCGGCGGGTTCGTGATCGTCGCCTGCGTCGCCACCTGGACCGTCGTCGCGTTCCGCGCGGTGGCCGACGCCCGCCCGAGCATGCGGCTGGCGCTGCGGTTCGGGTTCGTCACGCTGCTGGTGGCGATGGGCATCGGCGCCGCGATGATCGCCACCGGGACCGCGGCGCGCAGCGACCCACAGCTGGCCTACACCTCGGCCGGGGCGCTCAAGCCGGCGCACGGGGTGGCCATGCACGCGGTCCTGGTCATCCCCGGCCTTGCCTGGGTGCTGACCTTCGCGCGCTGGCCGGAACGCCGGCGGCTGCGGATCGTGCGGCTGGGCGTGGCCGGCTACCTGGTGCTCACCGCCGCGGTCCTCGTCGAGTCGATCACTCACGTGTCGCCGCTGGCCGCGCCGATGGTCGGCACGGTGATCTCGACGGTCGGGCTCGGCGCCGTGGTCGTCGCCGGTGTGATCGGGCTGTACGGGCTGCTGTTCCGACCTACCTAGACTGGGGCCATGCCGCCGAAGACCGGACGCACCCAGCAGCAACGCAGTGCCGCCATGCGCAAGCGGCTGCTCGACGCGACGGTGGAGTGCCTGGTCGAGTACGGCTACGCGGGAACGACCACGACCAGGGTCACCGAGCTCGCCGGGGTCACCCGAGGCGCTCAGGTGCACCACTTCCCCACCCGCGCCGACCTCGTGGCCGCCGCCGTCCGACACCTTGCGGCCAAACGCACGGAGCTCGCGTTCGAGAAGATCGAGGCGGTCCGGCGGGCCGCCGACCCCGTCGACGCGGCGCTCGACCTGATGTGGGAGGTCCACCAGGGCCCGATCCAGTACGCCACCATCGAGATGTGGGTGGCCGCGCGCACCGACCCTGAGCTGCGCAAACAGCTGACCGTCGTGGAGCCGGCCGCTCGCGCGTCGCTACTGGAGTTCGCCAAGGCGGCATTCGGTGAGCACGCCGAGGACCCCCGGTTCCGGCACGTCATGTACACCGCGCTGGACACCGTCCGAGGTATCCTGCTGCTCGGTGTCTCCATGTCCGACCTCGGTGAATTGGAGGCCCGATGGAAGCGCGCCAAGGCGGATCTTCGCCTACTGGTCGAGGCCACTCTGTCACCCGCAGTGACACCATAGGGCAGCTGTATCACTCAGCGTGTGGTCGGCGATATGGCCATCGGACCGCGCAGCAGTCCACGTCGGGTGAGAGCGGTGAATGTGAACCAGCCTGAGGAAGTCCGGGAGCTGATCGACCGTGCCGTGTTCGAGGAACGCGACCGGATCGCTCGTGACCTGCACGACCTGGTGATCCAGCGCCTCTTCGCGATCGGCCTTGGGATCAAGGCGCTCAACCGGCAGCTCACCGAGCCGGCGCCGGACGAGCAGCTGCGCGGGTTCGTGGCCGACATCGATCAGACCATTCGTGACATTCGCACCAGCATCTTCGTCTTGCAGCAGCGCCCGAACACCGCACCGAGCCTGCGCGGCGAGATCCTTCGGGTCATCTCGGAGGCCACCAACTCGCTGGGCTATGAGCCGACCGTGCGGCTGGAAGGTCCGCTCGACTCGGTGGTGCCACCCGAGGTGCACCTCGACCTCACCGCCACCCTGCGCGAGTCCCTGTCCAATGTGGTCCGGCACGCGCGTGCGTCCCGGGTCTGGGTGACGGTGACCGTCGACCAGGACGCGCGCCGGCTGGAGCTTCTGGTCAAGGACAACGGCCGCGGCATACGGGACACGGTCCGCCGCAGCGGCCTGGCGAACATCGCGCAACGCGCCTATCGGCTGCGCGGGCGCTGCCACGTATATTCACCCAGGGAAGACGGCGGAACGCGAGTTTTCTGGACCGTCCCGCTGAGCATGACGGGGTACGTCAAGACAGGGGCTGAGCCGGTGGAGGCAAACCGGTGAACAGCATTTCCGTGTTCGTGGTGGACGATCACGAGATCGTCCGAAGGGGCATCCGGCAGCTCCTCGACATCGAGCCGGACATCGAGGTTGTCGGCGAGGCCTCAACCGCCGCGATGGCCGTCGCGACGATTCCCGCTGCCCGCCCCCAGGTGGCGATCCTCGACGTCCGCCTCCCCGATGGTGACGGCGTCTCGGTCTGCCGTGACATCCGCTCCGCGATGCTGCCCCCACCCGCCTGCCTCATGCTCACGTCGTACTCGGACGACGAGGCACTCTTCAGCGCGATCATGGCCGGTGCCTCCGGCTACATGATCAAGCAGGTGGCCGGCACCGACATCGTCTCCGCGGTGCGCACCCTCGGCGCGGGTGGCTCGCTGCTCGACGCCGGCGTCACCGCCAGGGTCCTGCACCGCCTGCGCGACGGCCGCCCCTCAGAAGACCCCCGCTTCCGGTCGCTCTCGCCGCAGGAGCGCAAGATCCTCGAACTGATCGCCGAGGGTCTCACCAACCGCCAGATCGCCGCGCACCTGTACCTGGCGGAGAAGACCGTCAAGAACTACGTGTCCACCATGCTGCACAAACTCGGCTTCGACCGGCGAACCGAAGCCGCGGTCTACGCGACCCGGCTCCGCCACGCGAATCAGACCGATGGTCGCATGAGCGCGGCCAAGTAGTTCCTCGCGAACCTCCGGACCTCGGCGTCGTCGTTCAACGGGATGCAGCTCTCCGGGGTGAGCGTGAACGAGATCGCCAGCCGGACGAACAGCTCCGCCACGCCTTGCGGTTCCCTGCCATCAACCCTCGGCAGCTCACCGTGCTGCTCCCCTTGCTGCACAAGGAAGTCCCGGGCCACGGCCACCACGAGCCCCCCGTTTACGGTGAGGTAAGGAAGCAACGCCTCCGGATCGCTGGCCATCAACCGGTTCATCAGCGGATCCTCACGGGCGTACCTGACCCCGATCACGAACCCCTCGACCAGCCGATCCTCCACAGTGGACAGATGGCCGGTAGCCTCGACGATACTGGTGAAGAACCGCTGGCACTCCCTGATCAGCACCGCCTGAACGAGCGCGTCCTTCCCGTCGAACCGCCGGTACAGCGTCGCCCTGGACACCCCGGCCCGCTTGGCCACCACATCGACGTTGGTCCGGCGCAAGCCGTACGCCATGAACTCGTCCAGCGCCGCGTCCAGGATCGTCTCCGCGACCGGATCCTTCTCGTGCTTGCTGAGCACCAAATCCAGGAGCGCGCTCGCGTCCGTCACGGGTCCGAGCCTACGTCGGTCCAACCCCCGCGCGCTTGAACCCCTCCCGCGCCCGCTGCGTGTACCTGACCCGGTACGGCAACCTCGGCGCCGTCCGCCGCACCACGCCGCGGAAACGGTCGAATTTCTTCTCGTCCTTCGCGGTCCACCGCTCCCCGATCATCGCCCGCACCGGCTCCGGCAACGTGCCAACCCCGATCCACCACAACGGTTTCGCGCTCGGCCTGCGCAACAACCGGTAGATCGGCTGCGGCACCAACGGAAAGGTCTCCGGCGGGTGCTTCGTGAACTCGATCAACCCGCGCGCCGCCGGAGTGATCTCCAGCTCCTCCCGGCACATCCGGTCGAAGTACTCCTCGAACGTCGCCCAGTCCTTCGGCATCACCCGATCCGACACCCCGTACGCCTGGTAGATGACGCAGGCCTCCCGGTAGAGCAGTTCCTTCTCCGGCTCGCTCATGGGATGGTCGAACTGGTTGATCATCTGATACAGCGCGTCGAAAATCGTTGCGTGCGCCCAAAAGAAGACGTCCGGGTCCAGGGCATGGTATTTCTTGCCATGCGCGTCGAGCCCCTTGATGTGGGTGTGAAAGTCGCGGATCTTCCTCGCCGTGATCTCACCGTCGGGCCAGTCGAACGTCGTCCCCTGGATCTGCGGTACCGACCTCAGCACCCGCTCCCACGGCTCGGTGAAGAAGTCCGAATGCTGCTCAACCCCCGCCCCCAAGCCGGGATGCATCAACTGCAACAGCCCGGCCTTGACGAGCAGCAGGTATCCCCGCACCTCACCCCCATACCGCCAGTGCATCGACCCCGGCCCCGGCATCTGGATCGATGAGACATCCATGCCTCTTTGTATCACACCTCGATAGGGCTGTCGATGATCATGCCTTACCGTAACGGAGTGCCAACGTGCAGCGAGCACAGTCACAGCGACGCGAGGGCGAGGAACCGACGCCATGACGACAAGTCCAGCATCGACAGCGGGCGAAAAGGGTCGTGGTTCCGGGCCCACGCTGGTGCACGCGGGCACAGTTGGGGTGACCTCGTGCGACATCGGGGTCACCACTGAGCCGTGGCGATTGGATATTGACGCCATTGTGCTCTCGGTCGGGGCCGGACTCGGCGGGCTCGGCACGGCTGTCAGTCATGAGTTCCCCGGCGTGAGGTGGAAGTCAGTCGACTTCGCGCAGATTGACCCGGACCGACCCTGGACCCTGGATCTGCGGAATCGAACCAAGAGCAAGTTGCGACTGGCCGTACTAGCTTCGCCACACGATGATGGCGGATCGGGGCCCGCGACGTTGCGTTCGGTGGCGGTCGCGACCGAAACCGCTATCCGCGCAGCCGTGGCCGCTGGCGCTACGGCGCTCGGGATACCGTTGCTGGCCACCGGCCGGCTCGGCCTACCTATGGAGCAGGTCGCCTCGGTCGCCATTCCAGCCGCGATCAACGCAGTTCGGAAAGCGAACGATACCAAGCCTCTACACCGGCTTGTGTTCATCTGTAAGGATGCCAACGCGGCGACAACAATTAAGCGGATATGGGACTCGCTACAGCTGCCAGCGAAGGCTCTCAAACCCGAAGCTACCACCAGCGCAGACCCACCTACTACTACTACTACTACTATTCAGGCGCCGGCATCGGCATTCTCCGATACCCATCTGGCCGGTGGAGTGTCCAGCGACCTCGTGCCGAACAAAGGGATTCCGCTGGCACATGACCAGCTCGGTGTGGCACCCTACGTGTCGATGCTCGCGACGGTGATTGCCGATCACACCACGCCATTGCCGCTCTCGGTGGGCGTATTCGGTGAGTGGGGTTCCGGAAAGAGCTATTTCATGGGGCTGCTGCGCAGCCAGGTCGATGAGCTGGCCAAATCGGGTAACCCCACCTACTGCCGGCACATCGACCAAATTGCGTTCAACGCCTGGCATTACGCCGACAGCAACCTCTGGGCCAGTCTGGGCGACGAGATCTTTCGGCAGTTGGCCGAGCCCGGACCCGGCCAGGAGAAACAACGCGACAAGCTACGCGCTGAGCTCACCGAGCGGCTGCACCAGCGCAAACGCCTAGCGGCGGCGACCGAACAGGCGCGAGTTGAGGTGGCGGCGCTGCAGGCAAGCGTGGACGCGGCTACCGCGACCAGGGAGTCGGGCGCACGTGAATTGATCGTGGCGCTGAAGAAGTCGAAAGCGGCTCGCAAGATCCTCGACGGGCTCTGGCGGCGGTTGGGCGTCAGCGACGACTTTGAGCAGGGCAGACTGCTCGCCGAGCAAATGCGCGGCACCCTGACCGAGGCTGAAGCACTGCGGCGCGCGCCATGGGATCGCCGTGGCAAGCTGGCTCTGGCCGCGTCGGTCATGCTTCTCGTGGTCGGCGTGTTCGCGGCTGTGCTCGCACCCGCTGCCCGAGAGTGGCTTGCGTGGCTGGGTGGCCTGGTGACCATGGTGGCCGGTGCCGGAATGGCGGCGCTGAACTTCGCCAGGTCGGGGCTACGCAAACTTCGTGAACTCAGTGAGGAGCTGCACGCCGGATTGTCAACTGAACCACTCACGCAGGAGGTCTCAGACAGGCTCGACGCCTTACGCCGGGCAGAGGCGGACCAACGGGTCGCCGAGGCGCAGCTGAGCGAAGTGGTCGCTCGTGTCGGTGAACTCGGTCGAGAATTGGCCGAGTTGACACCCGGTCAGAGGCTGTACACCTTCCTCGCGGAGCGGGCGAGCAGCGACTCCTACAGCGGCAATCTTGGCCTCATCTCAACCATTCGCAAGGATTTTGAGCAGCTGGTCGCGTTAATGAAGAAATGGCGGGAGGAGGAGGCCGGCAGCGCAACTGGCGAGCGCACCTCACGCGAGCCGGTGGAACGAATCGTCCTCTATATCGATGATCTCGACCGATGTAGCCCTCGGCAGGTTGTCGACGTGTTACAGGCCGTGCACCTGCTCCTCGCCCTCGAATTGTTCGTGGTCGTGGTCGGAGTCGACCCACGGTGGGTGCTGCGTTCCTTGTGTAGCCGGTACAACGAGATCCTCGAAAACACCGTAGCAAGCCCGGAGGACGGTTGGCAGGTGACGCCGGAGGACTATCTGGAGAAGATCCTCAACATCCCCCTCGTACTTCCCGGGATGTCCGCGGGGAGCCTGAACAGGTTGTTGCGTTCAATGGTTGAGAAACCGGAGGTGCCCATGCCGGTCGATCAACCTAATCAAGGAACACAGCCAAATAGCACCTTGGCTCAACCGTACGGTTCCCTGGACCCGGCGGAAATACCAATCGAGCCAGGGTCCGAGGTGGATGCCGGGCGACACCCCGAGCGGTTGAGCCAGATCCCGCGTCCGCTCACCGATCCCGAACTCGACCTGCTGGCGGAACTGGACCCGTTGGTGGACACCCCGCGGGAGGCGAAGCGGCTGATGAACCTGTACCGCATGTTGCGCGCCACCCGGGATCTCTCCGAGGCCTCCCAATTCTTGGGGGACGACCAGCGTCCTGGCGAGTATCAGGCGGTGGTCGTGTTGCTGGGTCTGCTCACCGCACACGCGCGCCTGCTCAGCCGGGTACTCGACACTCCACCCGATCCGCACTCGGGGGTCGCGGGTGGTCTGGTCCACCGGCCCCCCGAAAGCCGGTGGGACTCCTTCGTCTCCGACATCGCGCCGCAGCGCTCCGACCGGGGCTGGACCAATGGGATAGTCGGCGCGATACCAGAGGACGAGGTCGCGCGGTGGATCCGGCTGCACTGGGGTCTGACCCGCGTTTCAGCTGCGGCTACCTTGTCGGACCTGTCCTACTTCCAGCGGTGGGTGCCCCGGATCCGCCGATTCTCCTACGCCTTGTCGCCCGCGAGCGGTCACCGAATCGGCGTTGATCAGGACGTGTACTCGTAGAAGCCGCGGCCCGACTTCTTGCCCAGCAGGCCGGCGTCGACCATGCGGAGGAGGAGCGGCGGCGGGGAGAACAGCGGCTCCTTGAACTCGGCGTACATGGATTCGGCGATGGCCTTGGTGGTGTCGAGGCCGATGAGGTCCGTCAGGCGCAGCGGGCCCATCGGGTGGGCGCAGCCGAGGATCATGCCGTTGTCGATGTCTTCGGCCGAGGCGAAGCCGGATTCGAGCATGCGGATGGCGGACAGCAGGTAGGGCACCAGGAGCGCGTTGACGACGAAGCCGGCGCGGTCCTGGGAGAGGATGACCTGCTTGCCGAGGGGGCCTTCGACGAATGACTGGGCGCGGGCGCGGGTGATGTCGGCGGTCAGCAGGGAGGGGACGAGCTCGACCAGCTTCAGGACCGGCACCGGGTTGAAGAAGTGGATGCCGATCACATGGTGGGGGCGGGAGGTCGCCATGCCGAGCTTCATGATCGGGATCGAGGACGTGTTGGAGGCGAAGATGGCCTCCTGATCCTCGACGACCTTGTCCAGCGCGGTGAAGACCTCGGTCTTCGCCTGCTCGTTCTCCACGACGGCCTCGATGACGAGCTGGCGGTCGGCGAAGGTGCCGAGGTCGGTGGTGAAGTGCATGCGGGACAGGGCCTCGTCGCGCTCGGGCTCGGTGAGCTTGCCGTGGCGAACGCCTCGGGACAGGGATGACTCGACGCGATGCCGGCCCGAGTCGAGGGCATCGGGGCTGACCTCGCTGATCATCACGTCCAGCCCGGAACGCGCACACACCTCGGCGATGCCGGAACCCATGAGCCCGGCACCCACGACACCTACCCGGCGAATGTCAGTCATGGTGACGAGCCTAGAGGTCGCGCGAATAGGTATGGCGGCGCCCGCCGCGCCGAGGCGGCGCCTCGCGGCACCGCGCCCGCATCGAAGTACGGTCCA
>WUUC01186034.1_pt1 | contig 10676 bp, 8 predicted proteins | sample 6278441 | NCBI WGS metagenome assembly WUUC01 (sample SAMN13675441, study PRJNA597444) | soil metagenome | isolation source: soil | place: USA: Washington | collected 2017-10 | reverse complement strand
CGGAGTTCTTTCTCCCCATCGAGCAGGCGCCCGACGAGGCGTGGACCTGGATCCAGCGATCGATGACGCTCGTCGCACGCAGTCGCACGGCGGACGCGGCGGCATTGACGAGCGTCGTCCGAGACGCGGTGCGACGCATCGATGCCACGGTGCCGCTGTTCCAGGTGCGCACGATGGAGCAGCGGATGCAGACGGCGCTCGCGCAGGCTCGCTTCAATACGCTCCTGATGCTGCTCCTTGGCGGCATCGGGCTCGTGCTTTCCGCGGTGGGTGTATACGGGGTGATCGCCTACTTCGTAACCCAGCGCCAGCAGGAAATCGGCATTCGCATGGCGCTCGGCGCGAAGGGGCCCGATGTCGTTCGGATGGTCGTCCGACAGGGGATGCAGCCCGTTGTGCTCGGGATCGTCCTCGGCCTGGTAGGGGCTTATGCCACTTCGCACCTGTTGACGACATACGTGCACGGGGTGACGACGACGGATCCGGTCACGTTCGCGGCCGTGGTCGCGCTTCTCCTGTCGGTGGCGCTCGTCGCCACCGCACTTCCGGCGCGGCGCGCCGTGCGGGTCGATCCGATCCGCGTGCTGAACTCCATGTAAAACTCCAGTGGCAGCTCAATCGAGTCCCGACCTCCTTTATTCCGCCCGGAGCGCCGCGATCGGGTCCATCCGCATGGCCCGACGCGCCGGGAGATAGCAGGCCACCAGCGCGCAGCCGCACAACAGGGCGAGAGCCCCTCCGATCGCTGGCGCGTCCAGCCGCCCGACCGCGAAGAGCATTGCGCTCAGCGGCGTCGTGACTACGATGACGAGAGCCAGGCCCGCCGCGAGCCCGATCAGCACCGGCGACATGCCGATCCCGAATACCAGCCGGCGAATGGCAGCCTTGTCGGCGCCAAGCGCCACTCGCAACCCGATGTCGCGTGAACGCTGCGCCACGACGTAGGTGACCACGCCGTACAGGCCGATCACCGCCAGCACGAGTGCGGCTGCCGCGAATCCGGCAATCAGCGTCAACAAGAACCGGCGTTCGGCAAGCGTGGCGTTGACCACGGCTTCGAACGGCTGGATCTCGTGCGCGACTTGCGATCGGTCGAGCGCGACCACCGCTTCGCGGATGCGATCCGCGACGACCGACGCGGGATCGGAAGAGCGAACGACGACTCTGACCGGCCCATCACCAAACTGTGCAAGCGGCACGTATGCCTGGTACGTGACAGGTTCTGCGAGACCGTGATGGCGAACGTCGCCGGCCACGCCAACGATCGTGCGGGGCGGGTCGGTCACCGGGCCGAGGCCGATCCGACGGCCGAGGGGGTCCTCGCCAGCGAAGAGCTTTTGCGCAGTCGCGTGATTGATGATCGCCACGCGCGGCGCGTTGACATCGTCCTGAGCCGTGAAGCTGCGTCCCCGTCGGATTGGAATGCGTACGGCGGCGAAATAATCCGGTGTCACGCCGAAGCGATCTGCCATCGGCGCATCCTCGGGATTTGCAAACGGCCGGCCCTCAATGTGGAATCCGGCGCTGTCGTTCGGGGCGGTCGGCAGTTGCGTCGTTAACGCGGCGACATCGCCGGCACGTGCCACGCGTTCAAGGAACGTGCGAAAGAACACCTGCGACGCGCCGGGCGCCGCGTAGGACGGCCCGGCAAGCGACAGCGAGGCGGTCACAACCGACCGGGGATCGAAACCGGGATCTACCCGCAGCAGCGACATGAAGCTGCGGCCCAGGAGACCCGTCACTGCCAGGAGGACCACCGCGAAGGCGACATTGCCTGCCACCAGTACGCGCCCGGCGCGGCCGCCAGCCGACACCATGGCCCGTGCCCCTCGGAGGTACGACGCCACGTCGGTTGACGCGAGGTGCCAGGCCGGAAGCACGCCGAAGAGCAGGCCGACGACCGCCGTGAGCGCCGCGGCCACGCCGACCACGCGGCCGTCGAGCGCGACGTCCGCCACGCGAGGCAGCGTGTCGGGGGCGAGCGCAACGAGCGCACGAAGCGTGAAATGCGCGACCACGAGCCCGCAGATCGCGCCCGCCGCGGCGAGCACGAGGCTCTCCGTGAGAAGCTGCCGCACGAGACGTCCGCTTGCGATCCCAAGCGCCCGCCGCGTCGCGATCTCGGGCCCGCGCTCAACCGCGCGCACGAGCATCAGGTTGGCGACATTGACCGTTGCGATCAGCAGCAGCACGCCTGCCGCGGTCAGCAGGAGATATAGCGCCGGACGCACGGGTCCGAGCAGCACGTCTGCCACGCGGGCGATACGCGCGCCTGCCCCTGAATACGATGAGAGATGTTCGGCGGCGAGTTGCTGGGTGATCGCCCCCACTTCCGCCTGCGCCGCTTCAACCGTCACGCCGGGGCGCAGGCGGCCGACCACACGAAGGTGGCGGCAGGTGCGACACGCAAACGGAAGGCTTGCGTCGTATGCAAGCGGGAGCCATACATCGGCGCCGGCATACAAGCGCTCCGCCATCAGGTCTTCGACGCCGTCCGGCATGACGCCGGTGACGACATGCGGCCGGCCGCCGAGCTGAATGGGTCGGCCGACGATGGCAGGATCGGCGCCGAACCGGCGCCGCCAGAGAGCGGCACTGACGATCACGTGGCGGCGGTTGTCCCACCGGTTCTCGGCCTCAGTAAACGCGCGGCCGAGCGACGGTTCGATCCCAATGGCGCGGAAGAACCCGGGCGTGACACGAACGCCGCTCACGCGCTCGGCTTCCCCGTTCGCCGACAAGGTGTTCTCCGTCGATCCGACCGCCGCGAGCGCCGAGAACGAACGGCTGCGCTCGCGCCAGTCGGCGAAGGTCGCGTAGCCGGTGGTGTTGCCCGCCTCACCCTTGAATACCTCCTGCACGAACACGACGCGGTCGGGGTCCGGATACCCGAGCGGCCGCCAGTCGATGCCGTCGACAATGCTCAGGATGGCCGTCGCGCTGCCAAGGCCAATCGCGAGCGTTGCCGTCGCGGCGAGCGACGATGCCGCGTGACGCCGGAGATTCCGTAGCGCGTAAGAGACGTCCTGCGTGAGCTGATCGACGTGCTGCCCGGGGGCCGTGCGCAGAAGATCGCGCACGGTCTCGACCCACAGGCGGACCAGTCCGCCTCGCTCTCGAGCAGCGTCCCGCCGCTGCGCGCGGAACGTCCGTTCCATGTCGCGCGCGTAGTCAGCCTGGAAGTCGGACGGAAAGAGCCGAATCAGGCGGCGGAAGATGCGCGAATGGCGGTCCATCATTCAGCTCGCAACGCGGTGGCCGGATCGACACGGGTTGCGCGCCGTGCAGGCACGCAGCAGGCCACGAGCGCCGCGCACAGCACGAAGGAAGCAGTGGCGGCAAACGTCACGAGGTCGAGCGGTTCGGTCTCGAACAGGAGGGATGCCAGCAGCCGCGTCAGGAGCGTGGCGCCCGCGAGTCCGAGCAGCACGCCGGCGCACGCCGGCATCATGCCTTGCCGGACCACCATGCGCAGGATGTCACCGGCCCTCGCGCCGAGGGCCATCCGAACCCCGAACTCACGCGTGCGCTCGGTAATCTGATACGCCAGCACCCCGTAGGTGCCCACGACGGCGAGAACGACCGCAATTGCCGCGAACGTTCCCAGAAGCAGCATATGAAGCCGACGCTCCGCGACCGAGCGTGCAACGACTTCGTCCATCGTGATGACGGTCGAGATCGGCAGGTTCGCGTCGAGCGCACGCACCTGCTGGCGCACGATTGATGTCGCCTGCGCAGGATCGCCGGCTGTCTTCACCGTAATGGTGAACGTGCGCAGCGTCGTGTCGCGCCAGAACGGGGTGAACTGCGCGTGCGGCATGTACACCTCGGATTGCGGCGTGGTGTCGAGTCCGTCCTGGCGGACGTCGCCGGCGACACCGACAATCGTCATCCAGGGCCGCCCCTCCCCGGACATGGCGATCTGCCGGCCGACAGGATCGCGGTTCGGGAAGAAGGTGCGCGCGAGCGTCTCATTGATCAGCACCACCGGAGACGTGTCGGCGCGATCGCGTGCGTCGAGGAACCGTCCTCGCACCAGCCGAACGCCCATCGTCTCGAAGTAGCCCGGCGTGATGACCTGCCAGTCGGTGGGGCGATCGGATCCGTGCGGTCCTTGCGTTTCCCCTTCCATGTAGAAGTCCCAGTCGCCCCGTTGTGCCTGCAGCGGCAACCCGGCCACTGCGCCGGCGCTCACGATGCCCGGCGCTGCCCGGAGGCCCTCGAGCAGTTGCTCGAAGAAGCGCACGGCCCGATCGCGTTCGCGGTACCCTTCGACAGGAATCGACAGCTGCAGCGTGAGCACGCGATCGGGGTTGAACCCCGCGGGCACCTGGAGCAGCCGTGAGAAGCTCTGGATCAATAATCCGGCGCCAACGAGCAGCACGAGCGCCAGGGCGATCTGCGCGGTCACGAGCGCCGCCCTCGTGCTCCGGCGCAGGGTCGTGCGACCGCTTCGGCCAGAGTGCACCTGCGAGCCGACGTCCTTGTGCGCCAGCTGCATGGCCGGCAGGCTACCGAACACCAGGGCCGTGAGCACCGCCACGCCGCCCGTGAATGCAAGAACGGCCGGGTCGAGCCCCACGTCCGCCACGCGCGGAATGTCCGGTGCCGAGCGCACCACGAGCGCGACGATGGAACGGGCGAGCAGTACGCCGGCGACTGCCGAGACCGCCGCCAGCACGAGGCTTTCGGTGAGGACCTGCCTCACGAGCCGGGCGTGACTGGCCCCGAGCGCTTTGCGAACCGCAATTTCTCTCGCCCGGGCCTGCCCGCGCGCAAGCAGCAGGTTGGCCACGTTGGCGCACGCAATGAGCAGCACGAGGCTCACGGCGCCGAACATCAGCAGCAGCGGCCGACGGACATCGCCGAGGATCTCGGTGCGGAGCGGCGCCAGACGCGCACGATACAGCGCGTTGTACTCGCCGGGGTTTTCCCGCTTGAACGCGTCTATCAGAGCGTCCATTTCCGCCTGCGCCTGTGGTGGCGAAGAACCGGCGCGGTAGCGCGCGATCGCCGTCAGGTTATGGCTGCCCCGCTGATCGCGCGGCGCGGCGGGATCGATCGTCATCGGCACCATCAGTGCCGATCGCTCGAGCCCGCGGAACTGGTCGAGCATCACGAAGCCGCGTGGCAGCACGCCGACGATCGAGTACGAGCGGCCGTTCAGGGTAATTGACTGGCCGAGCGCGTCGGGCGAACCGTTGAACAGCCGCCGCCAGAGATCGTCGGTGAGCAGCACCACCGACCCATTGCCCGGGAGCTCCTCTTCGGGACGAAAGTTGCGGCCGAGCGCCGGGGCCACTCCGAGCACCGGTAGAACGGCCGCGGTCACGTCGGTGAACAACAACCGTTCCGGCTCGCCGCGGCCGGTGAGGTTCACTGTCCCCGACGAGAACGCGCCGATTTCGAGGCTGCGGACGCGCTCGCGCGCATCGAGAAACTCGGGGTTCGAGAAGCCGTAATCGCGTGCGCCGTCCAGCAGGTTCTGCAACACGACGACCGATTCGCCGTTCGCGTACGGCAGCGGCCGCAGCAGCACGGCATTGACGACGCTGAAGATGGCGGCATTCGCGCCAATCCCGACGGCAAGTGTGAGGATGGCAATGAAGGTGAACGTGGGAGCGCGTCGCATCATGCGCAACGCGTAGGCGATGTCCTGCCGAAGCTGCGCCACGTGCTCGCGGGGTGCCGTGCGCGCAACACCCAGGAGCGTCTCCCACCAGAGCCGCGCCATGCCTCCCGGGGACTGCGCCTCGCGCTGCTGCGCGCTGAACGTGCGCGCCATTTCAGACTCGTAGTCCGCACGGAAGTCTTCTGGAAAGAGCGCTCGAACGAGACGACGAAAGAGCCGGACGTGCCTGGACATGTGGTCCCCTCGACGGTTACGCGGTCCGTGGCTTCCGCGCGAGCAGCTTGGCTCGTGCCTGGTCGATCGCTTCTTCCATGCGTTCGGCTTCCGCCAACGCGACCGCGCGGCCGTTCTCCGACAGCCTGTAGTAGCGCCGCCGCTCGTCGTCCAGCGCGGGATCCGGCCGCTCGTCGCATTCGACGATGAGGCCGTCCTGCACGAAGCGCTTGATCAGCGCGTAGAGCGTGCCGGCGCTGAGGCGCACCTTGCCGTCGGTTCGCCGAAGCACTTCCTTGATGATCGCGTAGCCGTGCTTCTCGCCATCGGCGAGGGCCACCAGCAACTGGAACATCGCCGGCGTCAGCGGCAGGTACGGATCGGGGTCGAAGCTGCGTTTGACCATGCGCCGCGCAGACTATAGCGACACTCGATAGAGTGTCAAGAACACCGACATAGACGGACGGGGGGCGATAAAGGTTGGCCGGGGGCGGGGCGTCAGGAGTTTCAGGCCGGTTGGTCGCACGGAGGCGGCCGGCAGACGGGACTAGAAGAGGGCTGGGGCGCTCGACCAGCGGCGCTCGTGTTCGAGCAGCCAGCTTTTCCGATCGAGCCCGCCGCCGTAGCCGGTCAACGTGCCGGTGGACCCGATGACGCGGTGGCACGGAACGACGATGGCGAGGGGGTTGGCCCCGTTGGCGAGGCCGACAGCCCGGGCGCCGTTCCGCACGCCCAGGTCGGCCGCCAGCTGCCCGTACGAACGCGTTCCGCCGGGCGGAATCATGCGCAGCAGTTCCCATACACGCCGCTCGAATTCGGTGCCGTACATCGCCAGCGGCACGGCCGGCGAGTCGGCGGCCTCCCCGGCGAAATACGTTTCGAGCCATGCCGCGGCCGCCTCGAGTACCGCGCTCGAGCCATCCTCTATCGTGTGCGGCGGAAACCAGCGGGCGCGGCGAGCGTCGAGGCGGACGTGCCGGTCCGCCTTACCGAACTCGAGGGCGACGAGCGCCGACTCGTGCGCGAGCGCCAGCATCGGGCCGACCGGCGTGTCGAGGATTCGGCGGCGCAGGATCACGCGCCTATTGTCCGCGGCGCGCGAACCATTCGTCCAGTGAGAACCGGCCCGCCCCGTGAAACAGCAGGAAGAGCGCCACGGCAAGCATGGCCAGCGGCGGCATGTCGGCGGCAAGTGGCGTCTCGCGATGCGCGATGCCAAAGGCAAACAGGAAATTCATCACCATGACAGCGGCGGCCGGCCGCGTGGCCGCGCCCAGGATGTAGAGGAACCCGCAGACAAACTGCGCGTAGGCGGACACGTACGCGCCGGGCACGGCGAAGGGAAAGCCGTTCTTGCGAATGAACTGCTGGAACTCGACCATCCGCTCCTCATCGAAGACGTTGTCCTGCGTGCCGTAGATCAACCAGAACCCGAACGCGAGCCGGATGAAGATGACGCCCCACTCGCGGCGCCGCTCGAACCAGCTGAACACGGACGTCAACATATTCCCCCTCTGACGCCTCAGCTGCGCGACTGGCCGTGTCCTTGCTCCCCCGGCGGCAAGGAGAGCGAGATGTTATGCGGATCAAACTGAAGAAGCTGCACGACCAGGTGATTGTGATTACGGGCGCGTCGAGCGGCATCGGGCTGACTACGGCGGAGATGGCAGCGCGGGCGGGCGCACGCGTGGTGTTGAGCTCCCGCAACGAGGAGGACCTCCGCGCAGCCGTCGAGCGTATTCGCGCCGCGCGCGGCCGCGCTACTTACTTTGTCGCCGATGTCGCCGACGACGAGGCGATGGAGGACCTCGCGCGCCACGCCATCAACGAGTTTGGCGGATTCGATACGTGGGTCAACAATGCCGGGTTGGGGTTGTACGGGCGAACCACGGACGTGCCAATGGCAGACAAGCGGCGGCTGTTCGACGTCAACTTCTGGGGCGTCATCAACGGCTGCCGTGCCGCCGTGCCACACCTGCGCGCCCAAGGCGGCGCTCTCATCAATATCGGGTCGATCGTGTCGGACCGATCCTCACCACTGCTCGGGATCTATAGCGCCTCCAAGGCCGCCGTGAAGGCGTATACCGACGCGCTCCGCATGGAGCTCGAACACGACCGCGCGCCGATTGCCGTGACGCTCGTCAAGCCGGCCGCGATCAACACGCCCTTCATCGAGCACGCTGGCAACTACATGGCGGAGGAGCCTGAGTTCCCGCCGCCCGTGTATGCGCCCGAAGTGGTCGCAGAGGCCATCCTTCGCTGCGCCGTGCGGCCGACCCGCGACATCACGGTCGGCGGGGGCGGGAAAGTGATCACCGCCATGGGCACCGTGGCGCCGCGGCTCACCGACATGTACATGGAAAGCACGATGTTCGAGCAGCAGAGGAAGAACGAGCCACGCCACACGCCAAGCTCGCTGTACTCGCCGCAGCAGGACGGGCGTCGGCGGGGCCCGACCGAACGCACGACGATCAACCGGAGCGCGTACACGCGCGCCGCTCTGTCGGACGTCGGCCGCGTCCTCCCGTTGATTGCCGTCGGCGCCCTGGTTGCGGCGGGCGTTCGGACGATCCGCGCGCGCAACGGCGAGGCGGGACGGCAGGCCGCGCGCTAGCGCGACGGCCGGATCGAGGTGGCGCGCAGGTAGGAGCCGCGCTCGTGAACGGCGCGCGCGGTCGCCTGATCGACCTGCCAGTCCCGTTCGGCGACCTCGATTGGAGGGGCGGGCTGCAGCCGCCCCACGATCGCGACATACGCCCCGGGCTCCAGCGTCACTGCACGTTCGGACACGACGAAGAGCGGCGGCTCATCGATGTCCCCCGCCCAGAAGGTGCGGCTACTCGTGAGCTGCCGGACCTCAATGCTTTGAATTGACGTTTCGCGGGCCTCGTTGACGCCCGCTGTCCCTGCCGCGCCTCGCTCGCGCTCGTCGGGAGCGCCGACCCGCCAGAGCGCGATGACCGCAAGCACGGCGACAATTGCCGCTGGAACGCCAAGGACTACCGCTCGACGCCTCCGCGGCTTCACCTGTTCGGCCATGGCCAGCCTCCGCACCTCAACCGCTGCATCAACTGTGCCTACAATGTGGCGCATGCCCGCAACCGAGACGATCGAAGCCGAAGGCCACCTCATCGACTCGGGCCACCTGAGCGCCATCTTCGACAAGGTCATCGAGTACAGCGGGTCCTACGAGATCCTCCGCTTCGACATCGGCCGAACGAACGACGAGGTGTCCCGGATCCAGATGCGGCTCACGGCCGCTGACGAGCGGACGCTCGAAACGATGCTGCAGGAGCTCACCGGGTTCGGCTGTCACCCCGTGGCCGAGCGTGACGCCATCACCCGTCCGGCCGAGAAAGACCGATGCGTGCCCGACGACTTCTACTCCACGACGAATCATCGCACGCACGTGCGGCACGGCGGACGGTGGATCGAAGTCGAATCACAGCGGATGGATGCCGTGATCGTCCTGACCAGGGCGCGCGCAGCCTGCCGGAAGCTTCGCGACGTCAAGGCAGGCGAGGCCATCGTGTGCGGCCACGACGGGATCCGCGTGACACCCGAGTTCCGCGAACGCGATCGGCTGGGATTCGCGTTCATGAGCAACGACGTGTCATCGGAGCGGCGGGTCGAGGTCAGCGTGAGCCGCATCGCGGCGATGATTCGAGACGCGAAGCGGAGCGGCGGCCGGATTGCCGTGGTCGCCGGGCCCGTGGTGGTGCACACCGGTGGTGTGGAGCACTTCTGCGACTTGATCCGTCGCGGCTACGTGGACGTCGTGCTCGCCGGCAATGCCCTTGCGGTCCATGACATCGAGTACGCGCTCTCGGGGACGTCCCTGGGCATCGACCTCGCCGCGGGCGCGCCGGTCGAGCAGGGCCACCGGAATCACATGGCTGCGATCAACACGATCAACCGCGCGGGCGGCATCCGCCAGGCCGTCGAGGCCGGGATACTGACGTCCGGTGTGATGTACGAGTGCGTGACGCATGGGATTCAGTACGTCCTCGCGGGCAGCATTCGCGACGACGGCCCGCTTCCGGATACCGTGATGGACCTGGTCGAGGCACAGGACCTGTACGCCCGCGCGTTGAGCAATAACGTGCAACTGGTACTCATGCTTTCCTCGATGCTGCACAGCATCGGCGTCGGGAACATGCTCCCGTCGTGGGTCCGCGTGGTCTGTGTCGACATCAACCCGGCTGTAGTGACCAAGCTGAGCGACCGAGGATCAATGCAGACAGTTGGCGTGGTGACTGACGTGGGGCTGTTCCTGCACCACCTCGCGTCGCAACTGGCAGAGGACTCGAGCCGATGAATCGCGAATGGGTCACGCTGGCGTTTGGCGTCGTGCTCGTCACCGGGGTGGTCGTGGTGAGTGTCTGGCAGAACTATCCTGGAAGACAGGGAGAACCCACTCCGGCGCCCACCGCGACACCACAGCCAGCGGCAGTGACAGGGTCGCCGGGCGACGTCGAAGCGCCCGCGTCAGAGGCAGACCGACCCGGCTCGCCGGCCGCTCCAGCCACACCCGCCCCAGCGCCGCCTGCATCACGGCTCGATGCACGCGTCCCCGTCGTTCACAAACACCGGTTCGGGGACTGCGAAGGAACGTTGCGGGCGGTCCCGGGAACGCTCACCTACACGACGAGCCACAAGGAAGACGCGTTCCAGCTGCCGTTCGCCGAAATCGAGGCCTTCGATCTCGACGCGCAGAGTAAGAACCTGCGCATCCGCCGCCGCGGCGGGCGCACCTGGAACTTCACCGCCCGCGGAGAGAGCGGCCTGGCGCTCGCCGCGTTCCACAAGGAAGCCGTCCGCGCACGGCGGT
>WUUC01018090.1_pt1 | contig 10676 bp, 14 predicted proteins | sample 6278441 | NCBI WGS metagenome assembly WUUC01 (sample SAMN13675441, study PRJNA597444) | soil metagenome | isolation source: soil | place: USA: Washington | collected 2017-10 | reverse complement strand
GTCGACGCCTTCAGCTTCCTCTGGTCGGCGCTGCTCGTGTTTCGCATCCGCACAGTCGAGCCGCATCCCAAGCGAGAGGCGACGCGCTCGATGCGACGCGAGCTCATCGAAGGGTTGCACTACGTCCTGCGCGACCCGCGCTGGCGCGCAATCTCGGCGTATGTCGCTTCGTCCAACTTCTTCTTCAACGTCGCGTACGCCGTCTTTCTAGTCTACGCAGCCCGCGAGCTCGACCTCTCACCGCTGGCGATCGGAATCATGCTCGCACTCGGCGGTTTCGGGTGGCTCATCGGTGCGCTCATTGCGGGCCGAGTTTCGAGGCGGCTGGGCCCAGGCCCGACGACGATCGTCGCGGCGATGGCCAGTGGGCCGCCCCTGCTGCTGATTCCGCTGGCGCCGCAGTCGTTTCCGATCCCCTTCATCGTCCTGTCGGAGGTCATCTCCGGCATCGCTATCGTGCTCTTCAACATCAACGCGATCAGCCTGATGCAGGCACTCACTCCCGAACGGTTGCTCGGGCGCATGAATGCTTCGCGGCGCTTCCTGGTGTGGGGAACGATTCCGCTAGGAGCGGTTGCCGGCGGCGCCCTCGGCACGGCGCTCGGACTGCGGCCGACGATGGTCATCGGCGCGATCGGAGCCTCGTTCTGCTTCATCCCGCTGCTCTTCTCGCCGCTGCGGACGATCCGCGACGTGGATGTGCCGCTCGAACCGCAGCTCGCCGATGCCTGAGCTGCCGGAGGTCGAAGCCTGGCGCCGCGCGCTGAACGATCCCGTGTCGGCCGCGCCGATCGCGAAGGCCGGCCCGGCGCACATCGCGACGCTGAAGACCTTCGATCCGCCGCTCTCGGCGCTCGAAGGGCGACGGTTCGCCGGCGCGGAGCGCCGTGCCAAGCGTTTGCTGTTCCCGACGGAAGACGGCGAGCTGGTCGTGCTCGTACACCTGATGACTGCGGGCCGTCTCAAGTACATCCAGTTCGGCGAACGTGGCCCGAAGACGCCTGCCTTCCGGATCGTCTTCGAAGGCGGATCGCAGCTCGTCCTCACGGAGGCGGGAGCGAAGAAGCGCGCAGGCGTCTGGCTGCTGAATCCGGAAGAGGCGGAGCAGGAGCTTGCGCACCTCGGTCCGGACGCTCTCGGTATTGGCGCCGAGGCGCTCGCCGAGATCTGCGCCGGCGAATCGCGGCGCCTGCATTCGATGCTGCGCGACCAGCGCGTGATCTCCGGCATCGGTCGCGCGTGGGCGAACGAGATCCTGCACCACGCCAAGTTGTCTCCCTACGAACGGACGCAGGATGTGACGCCCGAGGAGGTGGCGCGCCTCGCCGGGGCGATCGACACTGAGCTCGCACGCGGACTCGAGCTGCGGGAGCGCGGCGCCAACGACAAGCGCACGTACCGCGTACACAACAAGCTGGGCGAGCCGTGCTACGTCTGCGGCACGCCGATCGCGCGGGTCGACTTCGAAGAGCACACGATCTACTACTGCCCCGAGTGCCAGACCGGCGGGCGCATCTTGAAGGATCGCCGCCTGTCACGATTGCTTCGCTAGCTGTGTCCGAGCTGCTCGAAGCCCTCTACCGTGGCCAGTCCGACCAGGTCGAGCAAATGCTCGCCGACAACCCGGAGCTCGACGTGTTCGAGGCCGCAGCCCTCGGAAAGACCGACCGCCTGCGGGAGTTGCTCGACGAGGATGCTTCGCGCGCGAATGCATTCGGCGCCGACGGCTTCCATCCGCTCGGACTCGCCTGCTTCTTCGGCCACGTCGACGCGTCGAGACTGTTGCTCGAGCGCGGCGCCGACGTCAACGCGCTCTCGCGCAACGACCGCGTGCAGACCGCGGCGATCCATGCGGCCGCCGCCGCCCAAGGAACGGATGAGGACACGCGCTACCAGCTGGTGAAGCTCGCGCTCGAGCACGGCGCCGACCCGAACCTGCCGCAGGGCGGCGGCTTCCGGGCGATCGACGCAGCGCGGCAAAACGGCGACAAGCGCGTCGAGGAGCTCCTTCTACAGCACGGCGCTACGCCCTAGGGCGTCCCGCTTCCCACGCATCGAGCAAGCCCTGCACGTGACGGCGCTGCGCTGCGGTGAACGGCACTTCGGCGAGCAGCCGGCGCACCTCTGAGGGATCGTCGTTTTCGACCGCCGCTTCCAGGTGCTCTCGCACCGGGATCGGTTGCTGCAGCTGACGACGCAGCCAGCGCAGAAGGCTGACCTGCGCCGCCCGGTTCACTCCGGCAGTCGAACGGCCAGCGTCTCGTCTCGAAGCTCGACCGAGCCGCCCAGCGCCCTGATCACGAGCACCGCCACGGCCGCACCGAGATCGCGCAGCTCCTCGCCGAGCAGTACGGGACCGGAGGCCGGTGTCACAGGCGCGATGCCGATACCGGCTCCGCTTACGCGCACGTCGACCTGCTCGAGACCACCGTGTCGAAGCGCCGCCTGCGTGAGCGCCGAGATACCGCGCTGCGTCGCCTCGACGTCGACGTGTACCTCTGCCCCCTCGCCGAGGACGACCACACGGTCCGATCCGAGCTCCTCGGCAGCGCCTCGAGCCAGCTCGAGCGAGTTCACGGGCTGGCGATTGGGCTCGTAGCGTCCGTCTTCGATGCGGGCCGCGATGCCGAGCTCGTCCAGCAGCTCCGCGAGCTGCAGCGCGGCGCTGTCGATCATCTCCAGGTAGCGCTGCTTCGGCTCGCCCAGATCGCCCATGCGCACCAAGGTCTGCGCGAACCCGTGGATGGTGGCCAGCGGCGTACGCAAGTCGTGTGCGGCCAGCGATACCAGCCGCGGAAAGGTCGTCTCGGCGTGCACTGGGCCACGTGACACTAACCTGTCGTAGATGACGGAGTCACGGCACCTCCTGGACGATCTGCAGGCGTCGACGCCGGACGTGCGCCTGGGCCTGTCGCGCGCGGGCGTTCAGGGAGTGGCCAAGGCGATTCGACTGCGCTGGGAGGGCGCGGAGAAGCTCATCTCGGCAGAGATCGACTGCACGGTCGATCTCGATCCCGCCCAGAAGGGTGTCCACATGTCCCGCTTCCCCGAGCTGTTCGAGGAGGCGATCGACGAGGTCGTGATCGGGGAGGCATTCCTCGTCGAGGAGCTCGCCGAGCACATCGCGCGGCACATCGTCGCGCGGCAGGCTGCCGGCCGGGCCGAGGTCAAGATCGCCGCTCGCTACCCGCTCGAAAGGCGAACTCCGGTCACAGGGCTTGCGACCCAGGAGATGATCTCGATCATCGGGATCGCCGCCGCGTCGGAGGCCCGCGTGCGCCGGATCGTCGGCGTCGAGGCGACCGGGATCAACGCGTGCCCGTGCGCGCAGGGCCTCGTCCGCGGGCGCGCGTCGGAGCGGTTGCTCGAAGCCGGCTTCCACGAGGCCGATGTGGAGCGGATCCTCGAGCTCGTGCCCCTCGCGACGCACAACCAGCGCGGGCGCGGGACGCTCTACGTTGGTAGCGATCACTCGGTCAACGCGGAGCAGCTCGCCGCAATCGTCGAGGGCTCGATGAGCTCTCCGATCTACGAGCTGCTGAAGCGTCCGGACGAGCTCTTCGTCGTCGAGCATGCGCACCTGCAGCCGCGCTTCGTCGAGGATTCGGTGCGGATCTCGCTGCAGTCGGCGCTCGAGCGCTACGGCGAGCTCGACGACGACGACTTCCTGCTGGCACGCCAGCTCAACTTCGAGACCATCCACTCGCACGACGTCGTCGCCGAGCGCTACGGGACGGTCGGCGAGCTCCGTGGTGAGCTACGCGACAGCGAGCCCGCTCCGCGGCACACCGAGCTACGAGAGTGGCTCGCCTCGTAGTTCCCTGAGCGAAAGCTTCGCTTTCGCTCAGGGTTTGGATACGCCGCTTCGCGGTAAACGCGCGCGGGCCAAGCCCGCGCGCTCCTACAGGCTCGGTTGACCGGGGTTTCGCTTCCGCGCGGGCGGCGGTGCTAAAGCATCGCCGCCCGCGTCAGTTCGCCTGCGGCTAAGGCGGCTACGCCTGCCTTAGCCTCCGGCCTTTGGGCTACTGGCAGTCGAGCGTCAGATGCTCGCCGCGCGGCGGAACCGAAACCTGTTCTCCGTGCCCGCACGCAACCGCGCGATGTTCGCGCGATGCAGGACGACGACGGCAACCGCCGCCGCCGACGCGAACGCGATCACAGGCCACGACTCGTCGAGCAGCGCCGCGGCGACCGGCAGTGCGAGCGCCGCGACGATCGACGCGAGCGACGCGTAGCGGAAAAGGAGAAACACCGCGATCCACACCGCGGCGCCGATCCCGCCGACGACCGGGGCGACTCCGAGGAACGCACCGCCGCAGGTCGCAACCATCTTGCCGCCGCGCTGCCAGCGCAGGAAGAGCGGACGCCAGTGGCCGAACATCGCCGCCGCTCCCGCCAGCACTCCGGCCAGGTCCGACTCCACCAGCACCGCCACGAGCGCCGGCGCGAATCCCTTCGCGGTGTCGAGAAAGACGACCGGCAGCCCAAGCCGCCAGCCGAAGACGCGCCAGACGTTCGTCCCGCCGATGTTGCCGCTCCCGTGGCGGCGGATGTCGTCGCCTTTGACGAGGCGCACGAGCCAGTAGCCCCACGGCATCGAGCCGAGCAGATACCCCCCGGCCACGAGCAGCGCTGTGGTCACGCCGCCCTACTTCGGGATCTGGTACTTCGACACCCAGTCGTTGACCGTCGCCCAGTCGAGGTTGTCGAAGAACGCGTCGATGTACGACGCACGGTCGGTCTGGTAGTCGAGGAAATACGCGTGCTCGTAGACGTCGAGCGCAACCAGCGGCGTGGCGTTCCAGATCGGGAAGGTGTTCTGCGCGTCGCCGACGTAGTTGAACAGGCGTCCCTCGTCCCAGTCGTAGGCGGTCCAGGCCCAGCCACGCCCAGCCATGCCGGTCGCCTTGAGGTCGGTGCGCCAGTCCTGCACGGACCCGAAGTCGCGTTTGATCAGATCGCCGATCAGACCGCCGGGATCGCCGCCGCCCCCGCCGAGGTGCTCGAAGTAGATCTCGTGGTTCTTGATCCCGCCGATCGCGAATGTCAGGTCGACCTTGAGTGCGCGGAGCTCCGAGTAGGCCTGGTTGGCACTCGAGAGGTCGACCCCGTCGAGCTTCCGCAGGATCTCGTTCCGCTTGTTGACGTACCCCTCGTAGAGCTTGTAGTGAGCCTCGATCGTCGCACGGGAAATGCCGTCGAGCTCGTAGAGCTCCGGCTTCAGCTCCCGGGCCGTGATCTCCTCGAACTTGAATGCGAGCGTCGCCACGCGCGGGAGCATATCCTCGCTTGGAACCCTGAAAGGAGCGACCCGATGCCGTACGAGGTTCCCCCACTGCCCTATCCCTACGAGGCGCTCGAGCCGCACATCGACGAGCAGACGATGCGCGTCCACCACGACAAGCATCACCAGGCCTACGTCGACAACGCCAACAAGGCGCTCGAGGGAACCGAGTGGGCGGACAAGCCCGTGGAGGAGGTCCTCCAGAATCTCGGTTCGCTTCCGGACGACAAGCAAGGCCCGGTCCGCAACAACGCGGGCGGCCACTACAACCACTCGCTCTTCTGGGAGATCATGGGCCCGGGCGGGGGCGGCGAGCCGTCCGGAGCGCTCGCCGACGCGATCTCGTCCACCTTTGGCGGACTGGACGACCTGAAGGCACAGGTGAACGACGCCGGCGTGAAGCGCTTCGGCTCCGGCTGGAGCTGGCTCGTGGTGGACGGTGGCAAGCTCACCATCACGTCGACGCCGAACCAGGACACGCCGCTCTCAGATGGGCAGACGCCGATCCTCGGCATCGACGTCTGGGAGCACGCCTACTACCTGAAGTACCAGAACCGCCGCCCCGACTATCTGGAGGCGTGGTGGAACGTGGTCAACTGGGAGGCCGTCCAGCAGCGGTTCGAGAGCGCGGGCTGAGAACAGCCCGCGCTCTCTCGACGTTCGCTAGCTCCGGATCGTCGCGCTGGCGCGCGGGCCGTAGCAAGTACCGGCCTGAGCCTGGGTCAGAAGCGCCCGCACGCGCAACCGCGCCTTGATCCTCGAGCGGAAGGTTGCGGTGGAGACGGCTGTCGGGTTCAGGGGGGTTGTCAACGTCGAGCCTGCACGCAGGACGACGGATCGAACCGTGACCCACCGCCTGGCCGCAAGGCTGTAGCGCTGGAAGAGAACGAACTTGCCGGCGTAGGAATCGGCGGCGAGGACGTTGACTCGGAAGCGCCGCGGCGCGAGCTTTCGAAGCGTCATCCTCGGCGACACCCTGACCGGGACCTGACTACTCAAGAGAGCACGGTATCGCGACTCATACGTGGCGCTCTTGCGCGGCTGCACCGTCGATGTGTACGCGCCACCCGCAGTCGTTGTAACGGTTGTGAGCCTCGTGAAGTCGGCGGCACCGCACTCACGAATGAAGATGTCGATGCGCTGGTTGGCCATCCCCGTCGCGAGTTGGCCGGACAACGTGCTGCGCCCGCCGTAGATGACAGTCTTCGGGGCCGCCGTCAGCGAAAGGACGCTCCCGGGCGGTCCGGGGTTGACCCGGATCGTGCCTCTGAATGCGGCCGTACCGCGGTTCGGGTCGCGAACCGTGTAATTCGTGACCGACCGGAACGTGCACGTCGAGCTCTGGCCCGGCTGAATCACTAGGCCTGCAGTACACGTGAAACCGCTGGTCGGTCTGAGCACCACCTGATGCGCGACCGCGTCCTGGTTCGCAAAGACGACCGAGTCGCCGGTCGCGACCGTGAGGGTCCTCGGCACGTAGCCGTTGCGTGTGATCGCCATCGTCGTGGTCGCCGCCGGCGCCGATGAGGCGACCGTGCCGAGCACGGCAAGTGCCAGTACGACGAGTTTCTTCATTTCTGCAGACCCCCAGGGTGAGTTCGTCGTGGAGATGACGTCCTCACCCCGAAAGACTTGTCTTGTGCTCTGTCGCTAGCGCTTGACGACGGGCTGCGTGCCGCTCCAGGTGTCGATGTAGCCGCCGGGCATCTCGCTCGCCGGCATGTAGATCCTGATCGACCAGCGCCCGCGCGGAACCACCGAGCGGACGAACCTGATCCCCATGATCCGGCCTGACCTCTGGCCGAGCTGGAGCTTGCGGACGTTCACCCAGGTGCGGGCGAGGGTGAAGCGCTGCAGGTAGACGAAGCGCCCTGCGAACGACTGTCCTGCTGTGACGAAGAAGTGGAAGTACCCGGTCCGCGAGACGAACGGCAGCTTGATCATCGGCTGCACCTGGACGATCACCGAGCTCTCCGCTCCTCGCCACTGTGCCTGGTAGGTCGTGTTGACCTGAGGCGTGACGTTGAAGGAGAAGACGCCGTTCGCCGTTGTCTGCAGCGTGGCGATCACCTGCTTCGTCGTCTGGCCGAACGGCAGCTGCACGATCGTCACCGTCTGACCTGAGCGCCTGTTGTTGACAACGCCGCTGAGGGTTACCTGCCCGCCGTACTTCACGGCGGGTGCGGACGTCGCGAAGGTCACCTGCGGCGGTGCCCCGCGCACCGTGATCGTGCCGCGCCGCGTCGGATGCAGTCCGTCGTGATAGCGATACGTGCCCGCGTTCCGGAACGTGAACGTGTACCTCTCACCCGGATCGAGGATCGGCGACGCAAACTGGCCGCCGTTCGCGACCACCTGATGGTCGATCGTGTCTGTATTCCTCCAGACGACCGAATCGTCCTGGTTGATCGTCACGGTCGCCGGGACGAACCCCGCCCTCCTGATCTGAACCGTCGTCGTCGCACTCGCGGCGGGCGCGGCCAGCACCAAGGCCAGCGCCGCGGTGACGAGTGGGAAGAGCCTGCGCATCGTCGAACCCCCTTTGCTCAAGCGTCTGCGGCTGTTGTTCCCTGCGCTCCTCATTTCCGACGCTTCGGCCCCGTAAAAGGTTCGTAAGCGTTTTGTGCTGCAATCCGGAAGACGTGGAATCCCGTAGAGATCCAGAGGAGATGGGCCTCAGTGTTGCCTTGCCCGGCGCTATGCCGTATGACGCTCGACGAAAACCGACGAGTCCAGAGGCGCTTGAGGAGGATCGGGGGGCCAGCGACGGGGAGCTCATCCGGCGCGTCGCCCGCCGGGACGCAAGCGCCTTCGAGACGCTGTACCGCCGCTACGCGCGGCCGGTGTTCGGGCTCGCACTCCGGCGCCTCGGCGATCGCATGCGCGCCGAGGACGCCGTTCAGGAGACGTTCGCCGCGGTCTGGCGCTCCGCGCGGACGTACAGGCCCGATCGTGGGGCCGGCGCGCCCTGGCTCTACGCGGTCGCGCGGAACGCGATCGTCGATCGCTCGCGCAACCGCAGCGAGCCGCCGACTGAAGTGCCCGACACACCAACCGGCGAGCCGGGGCCCGAGGAGCGCGCGGAGACGTCGTACATCGCCTGGCGCGTCCATCGTGCGCTCGAGGACCTGCCGGAGAACGAGCGCGACGTGATCGAGCTCGCCTACTACGGCGGGCTCTCGCAAACCGAAGTGGCCGACTTCCTCGACATCCCGCTTGGAACGGTCAAGACCCGGACGCGATCCGGGCTGGGGCGCCTCGCCGACCTGCTTGAAGGAGAGCTGAAATGACGCGGACACCGGACTTCGACGAGCTCGTCGGGCGCGACCTACCCGAAGCAGAGCGCGATCGCCTTCGGCGCGCACACGATCTGCTCGTCCAGGCCGGGCCGCCGCCTGAGCTGGCGCCCGAGCTGGAGAAGGTGCCCTGGCCCGAGGACGCCCTGGCGCCCCTCTGGGGCAAGAGGAAAGAGAAGCGCCAGGCGGGCCGTCCGCTCCTGCTTGCGGCGGGCTTTGCGACGGCCCTCCTCATCGGAGTCGTGATCGGGCAGGGAACGGACTCGACGCCGAGCTCGTTCGACTCGCAGCGCTCAGTGCAGCTGCGCGGCACCGCACTGGATCCCAACGCGGTCGCAACACTCGAGCTGGGCAAGCGGGACCGCCACGGCAACTGGCCGATGCTCTTGCGGGTGAGCGGGCTCGACGAGCTGGCGGAGGGCGGCTACTACGACCTCTACCTGACGCGAGACGGCAAGCCGCGTGTCCTCTGCGGAACGTTCAACGTGATCGGACGCGAGGTCGTAGTCCGCTTCACTGCCGCGTACGACCTCAGCCGGTTCGACCGGGACGGCTGGGTGGTGACGCGACAGCCGCCGGGGCACCACGACCCCGACCAGATCGTTCTGAGACCTCGGGTCTAGGGCGCGATGCGGCCGCGTTCGACGAATGCGGCGTGGGTGATCGGCATGAGCCGCTCGAGGAAAGACTCGGCGGCCGCAGCGTACTGCCGGATTTCATACTGCGCGGCTTCGTGATTCCGAAGCGAGCAGAAGTGCATGAGGCTGCGTGGGTTGCAACTCCAGTAGTACTTCGTGTAGGTCGAGAGCGGTAGCACCGCGCGGGCTACCTCCTTCGCCACGCCCTGCTCGAGCATACGCTCGTAGGCCTGGAAAGCCCGCGTCGCGTTGTCTTCGATCTCACGCCGAGCTGCTTCACGCGTGACGTCGTCGACGGGCTCGAAGGTGTACGAACCCGGCTTTCCTACCTGGGTCCGAACGAAGTCGGGAACGTAGAACTCCGCCTCCATCTTCGAGTACCGTCCGCTCCACTCGTTGTAGGAGTGCCCCGCCCGATGTCGGTGATGCTCGCGAACGACGAAGAGCGGCGCCTTGACGATGAAGCGGAAGTAACCATGCTCGAACGGCGATCCGTGAGCTTCCCGCATCAGGAACCGAATGAGACCTGCGTCCCTTTCCGTCATCTCGTCCGACGCTTGATTGAACGAGACACGTGCCCCGTTAACCACGGCGAGGTCCGAGGCCAGCGCGCCGTCCAACGAGACGAACCCGTGATCCAGGACCTGGAGTGTGTTCTCCGCTAGGACTTCTGGCGTGACGGTCATCGAGCCGAGTCTAGCCGGGGTACACGTCGGCACTTCCGGCTGGTCGTACCCATCCTGGAAGCCCGGGTTCTACCCGGCCGGCACGGACTCGAAGGAGTTCCTGCGCCACTACGCCGACCGCTTCTCGACCGTCGAGCTGAACACCACGGGCTACCGGCTGCCCGGCGTGGAGCAGTTCCGGCGCTGGGCCGAGCAGACGCCGCCGGGTTTCACGTTCGCGCCGAAGCTCGCCGCGAACCGGCCGCGGATGCTGCAGGAGTTCGCCGAGCGGGTGGGTGAGCTCGGCGAACGGCTCGGCCCCGTCCGCGTGCAGCTGATCAGCGCACGCGATGAGGGAATGGTGGAGCTGATCCTCGGCTCGCTCGATCCGGGCATGCGGGTCGCCTTCGACCTCGAGCATCCGTCGTGGGACGGGATCGAGCCCCGTCTCTCTGAAGCAGGCGCGGTGCGCGTCAACGACCTCGAGCACGCGGCGCCCTTTCGCTACATCCGCTTCCGTGAGCCGCCGTACTCGGAGAACGCCCTGCAGCAGTCGGCCGAGCGCCTACGCGAAGTCGAAGAGCCGGTCTACGCCTACTTCCGGCACGAGGACGAGCCGACGGCGCCGGCCTACGCGCAGCGCCTGCTCGAGCTACTGAGTTAGTTCCGCCGGCACTTCTTGCTGTCGGCCGGGATGATGGAATCCTGCAGCGCGTTCTGCTGGCGTTCGTAGGCGACGTCCGCCGGATTGTTCGGGTTGTAGTCGTGCACCCCGGGGATCGTGATGCTCACG
>WUUC01130969.1_pt1 | contig 10677 bp, 5 predicted proteins | sample 6278441 | NCBI WGS metagenome assembly WUUC01 (sample SAMN13675441, study PRJNA597444) | soil metagenome | isolation source: soil | place: USA: Washington | collected 2017-10 | reverse complement strand
TTTCATACACTTTGCAAGGGTTGAGACTTGGCAAAAATGTGATTTTTTCAGGGATTTGCGCCATCGATTGCACAATATGGAATTTTTCTAAATAATCCTGCACCCGTTACGATTAATCCTTGGATTAGCGGCCGAAAATAAGGATAGTCGATCGTGTGCGGATTTTGCACTTTATGCGCAATCGATTGCTCGTCGCATTAAAAAATCTTAAGTTCACCGTCAGCTTAACCTCTCGCCACGTATGAACCGTCCCGAACTCGAGGAACTGGATATCAGGGTAGATAGCGAATCGCGGATCCCCAAGTATCGACAAATCGTAAACTCGATCGTCGAAGACATCAAGCGTGGAGCATTGACAGTGGGGCAGAGGATACCTTCGATCAACGAGATCAGTGAGGAATACTACCTCTCCCGGGACACCGTCGAGAAGGCGTATGCATTCCTGAAGGAAAAGAAGATAATCGTATCGGCCAGGGGAAAGGGATACTATGTTTCGCGCACCGATCTGTCATCGAGAGCCAACGTGTTGTTCCTGTTGAACAAACTCAGTCCTTTCAAACTCCAGATATTCAATTCATTTGTGACGGCAATGGGGAGCCAGGCGCAGGTCGATCTTTCGGTTTACCATGGCGACCCTCGTATACTTTTGAATTCACTGAATGAGAATACAGGCAGGTATGATCACTATGTTCTCGTGCCCCATTTTTGTGAGAACGTACCTCACAGCGAAGAATGCCTGGAGGTGATCGAAGCGTTGCGACGAATACCGGAAGACAAACTGCTTATCATAGATAACTACCTGCCCGATCTTCAACGGAATGTGGCGGCTGTGTACCAGGATTTCAGAATGGACATTTACGAAGCGCTGCAAGAGGGCATCCAAAGTCTGAAATCATATAGAAAGCTTTATCTCGTGTTCCCACGAAAAACGGTTTATCCATTCTTCCAGGATATCGTTCGCGGATTCAGGAAATTCTGCGCCGACTACAATTTCGAGTCTGAAGTGAATGACAGCGTCGGAGATGAAACGCCAATCAGTAAAGGCGATGCTTTTGTGGTTATTGAAGAATCCGACCTGGTGAGTTTGATCAAGATCATGCGCCGGCGTGAACTCACACCCGGTAATGAAGTCGGCGTGATATCATACAACGACAGCCCGCTGAAGGATCTCCTTGGTATTACCGTAATCACTACTGATTTCCAGGCGATGGGCGAGACCGCTGCGTATATGATACTTCGAAAGAAGAAGGACGTGGTGAAGAATGTTTTTAGTCTTATAAAACGAAACTCCATCTAGAGTTAAGAACTAAGAACTAAGAACTAAGAGTGAAGAGTTGGGGTCTGAAAGTGAAAGCTGACTTTCTCCCAACTCTTAACTCTTCACTCTTAACTCTGTATTAAGGCATTTTCTTGAACCCCTCCACCTTCACCTCCCACTGTCCGTTCTTTGGAAAGCCTGGGTTAATAATTTCATTTCCATCCCAACCTGCGGCCATCATTGCTACTGCTGTAAGCAGCCCACCGTTGCCCGGCAGATAAAGCCTTAGTCGCTTGTCCTGGTAGTTGTGTCCGTTGACCAGGTAGGTGTTCTTTTGGACATCCAACATCAGCGCGTCGATAGCTTTTTCGGGTTGACCGAGGCGTGCAGCGGTCATTGCCATCATCGGGTAGTCCCAACCCCAGGTCGACTCCCATTGCCATTTGTTCATAATATTGTCGAATGTCTTTTGCATGATGGCTTTGTCCAAACGTTCATCGGCCGGAAGGCAGCCGAGGGCAGCGAGGACTGATGGATGATCGCGCCGGAACTGGTCGTCGGTATATGCTGCGGGAGTAGTAGCGTTGGGGAGATACATGCCGTCTGAAACCGGGAGCGGCGCGAGTTGACTGGTCATTACTTTCCATTCTTCATTCTCCGGAAGGCCCAATCGTTGCCTCCAGGTTTGGGCGATGGTGAGCCCATACTTCCAGTATTGAAGTTCATAGGTTGGATCGTTGGTCTCTGTTGCTTTAAAAATCTCCTGCGCCGGGATCAGTGGATGACACAAGTGGTAGGCGTCGTCTTTCTTTTTCAGGAATGAAGCCATGAAGTCGGCGGTTGCAAACACAACATCTTTGTAACGTTCGAGCATGATGTGATCGGGTATTTCGCGATACATCAACTCGGCCATGTAGATCGGGTGGGGTTGTTGCCAGATAATGAATGCACCGACACTTGATGGGCTCTCGTGACCTTGTGGTTCGGTCATCTTTTGCCAGCGGGCGCCTTTGTAGCCTTGCCAGGCGGCGGTTTTCTGTGCTGGCTCGAGGGCATCGGTATACCAATCGAGACTCCGTTCCATGAGTGACGCACGATTCCACAACGGGAAGTGAACGCCGTGCCACCAGTGCATTTCGAGATGGAATTTCCCGTACCAGCTATTCATGGTAAGCCCTGTTTCCTGTGGAGGAAGAGAACCAGAGCATTGGATCTTTGTCAGATATTGCGATAGCACGACTCTTCTTTCGAGCTCGTTGGCCCGAAGGTCTGTGCAGTCCGAGAAGTCGATTGCTGCTCCGCCCATCCAGAAGTTCTTCCAGTGCTCGGTGTTGTAGCGAGCCACTTCGGCAAAATCGACGTCGTAAGGTTTCTGCTCGCGACTAAAGACAACGCCGATCTCCATCCATTCGCTTCCACTTGCAGCTGACAAATGGAACTCATGTTTGCCTGCCTGTTTCAACCCACCGTTGTTAAGGCTTACGTGTGTAAAATACCTTGTGCTGTCGAGCTCGCGTGTGATAGTCGAGAGGTACTCTGATGCCGATTGAAGTGTTGAACTGTGTTTGTCGCTGTTCTCCCAATCATAGCCAGGGCAAACGTGGCAATCCTTTGCGAATGGAAACTTCAACCTGACTTTCAACAGTCCGGCGTTCAACAGGGGCGACTCGATCTTCGCAGCGATGCCATCGTCTTCCTGCATGGCGTAGGTTGTTACTTTTACGGATTTGCCTTCGACTTCGAAGGTCGATTCGATCCTGCCGGTCCAGAGGTCAAGATTCTGATCGATGTTTTTCAGATCATTGATCGTTGCTTCCTGTCCATTGGATTTGGTGATGATTAGTCCGACCTGGCCGAGATGCAACCGGTGGGGATTTGCGCGAAGGAAGTTGGTTGCTTCACCGGCTCGCCCGTCGTTTTGCTGGACTGCGTACGGAGCCGAAGTGCTGTCGCATGAGTCGAATGGTTTAGCGACATCGGAGAGTTTGTGCCGACCTTTGTTTGGAAACGAATGCCATCCCCATTGGGCTTGTGTTCCGAGCGGAATACCGTTGTCGTAATGCTGGGGGAATGTCTGAAGCCCGGTGACGTCGACCGTGAAGGCAAATTCTCCATTGCCTACGGACAAGGATCCGAGTGTATCAACTTGATTGAGAACGACGTTGTGACGGGTGACGAGTGAGAGGCGGTCGATGCGATTTTCCCTGCCGTCGGAGCAAGCGGCGAGGATGAAGGGGAGAAGTATTAAAATACAAAAAGCTTTCATGGGGTCAGTAGGTTTTGGCGCGCGTCAGTCAGTAAGTTCTGGCACGCGTCGGAGACGCGTGCCAGAATGCAGTTATTTGTAAACGATTTGCTTGAGTGCTTCCTTTGCATCTTTTACAGGCAACTTACAGGTCCTGTCCCTGCAAACGTAAATTGTGGTTTGACCTGGGATGAGTTTGTTTTCGAGCAGGGGGAGATTTTCCTCGTTGCCGCCCATGAAGATGGCCGTGGGGAGATAATTCCTTTGAAGGTCATAACAGCGGGCGATTGCATCTTCACCCATGATGGCGATTTCGTAAGGTTTGTAGTGAATGATTTCGGCAAGACGTGCCCAGTTTGAAATAGTGGTAATGTCAATGTCAAGCGAGGCTACGGCTTCGGCGATGGCGTCATGCGCACCTTTGGTGTAAAGTTCGTCCTGGTAGTATTCGCCCAACTTCAGCAAGACTTCAGCAAACACTGAATTAGAAGATGGAATTGCCTGGTCAAATATCTCGGTATTCCTGATCAGCCTGTTATCGGGAGAGGCTGAGTAATAGAAGAATGGGCTGTTGGCATTTTCAAATTTCTTGAGTGCAATGTCCGTGATAGCTTTTGCTGTTTCCAGATATTTTGCGTTCAGTGAAGCCTCGTACATGTGGATATTTGCTTTTGCGAGCCACGCATAATCCTCCAGGTAGCCGTCTGTGGCGATTTTATTATCAAGCATGCTTCGAAACACGCGCTCGTCCTTAAACATCAGCGGGTTAAGATTGTCCAGCAAACTCGAAGCCATACGTAGGTGGTCGTCATCATTAAGGGCCGTGACGGCATCGATGTAGCCGGTCAACATCATCGCGTTCCACGAGGTAATGATCTTGCCGTCGATTAACGGGTAGATCCTCCCGGCACGCGCGTCGTACAATATTGCTTTCAGGCTATCGATATCGGCACTGGTTTTAGCTCTTAGTATATTTTCTTTACTAACATCGAAATAACTCATTGATTTGGCGCCTATTGCTGATTGCAGCTGTTCAGGAGTCCATTTGTAGAATTTCCCTTCTTCATTGTCGCTGTCGGCATCGAGGGAAGAGAGGTACAAGTTTCGATCAGACTTCAGTTCCCGTTCAACAAACCTTATGGTTTCGTGCACGACCTTTTTGTAGCGCTTATTCCTGGTGACCTTATATGCTTTTGCAAAAATAGAAATCAATTGAGCGTTGTCGTACAACATCTTTTCAAAGTGGGGGACGTGCCACAAGGAATCCGTTGAGTACCTCGCGAAACCACCACCGATGTGATCATACAACCCTCCATTGGCAATCGCATCGAGCGTGGTTGTTATCCACTGTTCCGCCCTCTTGTCGCCGGTAAGATGATAATGTTGTAACATGAATTCTATCAAAGAAGGCATTGGAAACTTTGGGTATCCTTTTATGCCGCCGTTGTTGAAGTCGAGCGATGAATAGATCGAGGGAATGTGATTGATGAATGCGGGGAGGTCGAGGCTAAGCGTTGTGTCGGCTTTGTATTCAAACATCGGCTTGATGCCTTGTGTGAGTGAGTTAGCTTGCTGCACAATTTTATTACTATCGTCCTTCCATGCAGCAGAAATCCGTTTGAGCAGATCGATCCATTCTGTTTTCGTATGATAGGTGATCGTGTGAAATGGTTTGCCATCAGGTAATGCAAATGCATTCAATGGCCACCCCGCTGTACCGGTTAGCGCCGTTGAGGCATACACAAATTGCTGATCTATATCCGGGCGTTCTTCCCGGTCAACTTTGATCGAAATGAAATTTTCATTCATAACCCGCGCGACCTCGGGATCCATGAATGACTCTCGTTCCATCACATGGCACCAGTGGCACGCGGCGTAGCCGATACTTACTATGACCGGTTTGTTTTGCTTGTGGGCAAGCTCAAACGCTTCATCGCTCCACTCGTACCAGTTCACGGGGTTATCTGCGTGGTCCCGCAGATACGGGCTGGATGAAGTCAACAGGCGGCCCGCACCCTGGTCAGTGGAACCCTGGCACGATACCAAAAGGAGCACAATACTCCATCGGGCAAGCTTGTTAGCGATGCGCAGTGAGATTGCCTGACGAAGGAAGCGCGATATCATATATCCTTAAACGGTCGTTGTTGGACGCAACAAGTATAACTGTACGACCCGAAACATTCACTGCCTGGATGTCTTTTACATTGAAAGGAATGAAGAACCCGCTCTTCACACCCGGAACAGGTTTAAAATTCAGCCCGCCCTGGTTTTCGAGATACAGCCCTGTCGAACCATCAGCGGGTGTGGTTTCCACCTCGACGTCGAATTTATTTCCACCCAGTAAGATGTCCTTTTTGCCATCGCCATTCATGTCGCGGATGACGAAGGCATTCACCGTCGAAAGCTGTGCTTCCATTGGCAATGACTGTGGTGTCAACTTGCCGTTGTCGTTCACAAAGATCACGGTGGAGAATAGATATGCTTTGTGATGGATTGCCTTGTCTATGTCCTGGCCGAGAATGCCACGAAGGTCTGAATTTGCAAACGCACCGAATGTCGGGAAGCGCATTGCGAGCACTGGCATCTGTTGCGAAGTACACTCACGTCCACGGATTGGAACGACCAGGGAATCGTTCAGATGTCTTGCGAGGAACACATCGTTGGTGCCATTGCCGTCGAAGTCTTTGGCGTACACCATGAAAGGCTTTTCAACCGAAGCTTTGAACTTATAGTTCTCGCCAAGATTGCCACCGATCAGGTCGATATCGCCATCCTGGTCGATATCATCAGCGACGACTTTATTCCACCATCCGTTGGTAGGAGAATCGATGAAGTTGGTTGTCACTTCTTCAAGCCGTCCGTTTTGTTGTGAAAAGATCCGGATAGGCATCCATTCCCCCGTAACTATCAACTCGGGTTTCTTGTCATTGTCGAGGTCAGTTGAAACAGCCGACCTGACCAAACCGGCTTCAGAGAGGAGAGGAGCAACGTCTTTGGTTTTGTCGGTCAACGTGCCGTTGTCGTTGATCATCAGGTAACTTCTTGGGACATCCGGGTAGCGCCCGAATACCACCTGGCCGCCGCGGAAGATATCGGTGTCGCCGTCGCCATCTGCATCGAATGCGGTTACGCATGACCCGCTGCTCTTCGTAGGCAGCCTGGTACCTGCTCCAAAGGTCCCTTTGCCGTCGTTGAGATACAAACGGTCTGTATATTTTTCGGAGCCGTCGGGATACTCGCTGCCGCCACTGGCCACGTAGAGGTCCAGGTCTTTATCGCCATCTACATCCAGGAAGACGGCGCCTGCATCTTCGAAGGATCTATCTTTATCGAACGCTGCATTGGTTTTAAGTGCAAACTTTTCTTTGTCTTGTATGTAGATCGCACCTGCCTGGCCGGTAGCTCCTCCCACAAAGAAGTCTTCATCGCCATCGCCATCAACATCACCCGTTGCCATAAACGGCCCGGCTTTTGAAAAGCCGTGCGGCAACAGTATCTGTTCTTTGTATTCGTTGAAGTCATTTTCTTTATGGATGAAGGCAGGCTGTGCAAGAGCTGAAGCGTCGCGAAACATTTTTGGTTTGCTGATCACTTGCGCAGGCACTTTGCTTTCGTTCCAATTGACTGCCAGCGTTTGATTGCTTTTCACGCCGGTAATGAGATTTTCTTTTCCATCAGGCCACCGTACCAGCACGCTGTCGGCTGTAGGGTTGCCGCCGAGGCCGAAGTGAACCACGGGGTCGTTGCTCGACAGGTATCCACGAACTGTCTTGTTTTCGAAGAACTGAAGCTCGCCGCCATTGAACACCGACACTTTTGCGCCGAAACCCAATGTATTTCCGGGGGGTCCGTTCAGTTTTACCTTGAGATAATTGCCGGGGGCCGTCGTATTTTCGTAAATGAATGCTTCATCGTCGATGTTGTTGACGATCAGGTCGAGATCGCCGTCATTGTCGAGGTCGCTTGTTGCAGCGCCATTAGAGAAACTCGCATCAGTGAAGCCCCATGGCGCACTGACGTTCGAGAACTTCAAGCCACCTTCGTTGCGGAAGAGGTAGTTGGTAACCTTTATGGGTTCATACAAATCGATGAAACGATCGAAGTTCTTCTGCAGGAATTCATCGGCGGAAGCATATTTGTACATGTTTGCCTGGGAGAACGCAAGTATCTTACGGTGTACGTCGCCATCGAAAACATCGCGCTTGTACCCATTGGCTACGAACATATCCCGAAGGCCGTCGTTATCGAAATCCGACATTAGCACCGACCAGCTCCATTCGGTCTTGGCGACACCAGAAAACTGGGAGACATCACTAAAGAAAAGATTGCCCTGGTTCAGGTGAAGGACGTTGTGCATGTATTGCTTATGCATGCCTGCGTTTATAAGATTATTAAAACCCTCCACGTCCATGGAAGGCATCGATATCCGTGAACGCTTATAGTCGTCTGGCAACATCTCGGTGACCATAATATCTTCAAGGCCGTCGTTGTTGATGTCAGCTATGTCAGCACCCATAGAATACATCGAGATGTGATTGGTGGCATCACGGATCTGTTCTTTGAACTTGCCGTTCTTTTGGTTGATGTACATGTAGTCGCTTTCGGCGAAGTCGTTAGCCACAAAAATATCGGTATAGCCGTCGTTGTTGAGATCTGATGTAACAACACTCAGTGCATACCCGAAATTGTTGGTGATCCCTAAGGCAAGGCCGGCCTCACGAAACTTGTTGTTGTCGTTGACATAAAGCTTATCCCGGGACCTCGAAGGAGAGAGTTTCCTTTGACGTACCATTTCTGAAAGGGGCAGGTCGAATGAGTCGGGACGGTTGGTAATATAGACATCAAGATCGTTGTCGTTATCCATATCGAAGAATGATGCGTGTATCGAATAGCCAGGCTCCGCAAGACCATACTGCGCTGCCTGCTCTGTGAAATGAAGATTGCCGTCGTTGATGTACAACAAGTTTGTTCGTTGTTCGGAGTTGTCGTGCCATCCGCCCTTACACACATAGATATCAAGAAACCCGTCGCCGTTGATATCGACCATGGTGACACCATTGCTCCATTTTCCATTCCCCTGAACCCCGGCTGCTTTCGTGATGTCTTCAAACTTCATGTTGCCCTTATTCAGGTAAAGTTTGTTCTCGACTTCGTTGCCCGTAAAGTAGATATCAGACAGTCCATCATTGTTGACGTCGCCGATACCAACGCCACCGCCGTTGTACACATAAGCGAACAAGTCGAAGTAGGTATCATATTCTTCCTTCAGATCGTTCCGGAAGGAGACCCCGGTCGAGTCTGACGAGAGGCGTGCGAAAAGGGGAGAAGGATCCTTCCTGGTCTTTCCCTCTTCAGGCGCACTGCAGGCGGCCAACATAACGATGACGACAATAAATCCACCATGTTTCAGGATCGACATAACCTTACTTATTATTATAAACTGTGTGTTGCTGACCTTCGATGTGTTCCGTGTATTTCTTCCAGACCGTCTGCGCGACATTTCGCCCGAGTTTTAATCCCTCAACGTTATCCGATTGTATGTGATATCCACCCAGCACTCTGGACTGGCCGGCCATGTTTGCGGTTTCAGTGAAGGTAGGCATTACCAGCGTAACTGTGTCTCCCACATGATCGGGTTCGGTCGCGATGCCCGGAACAAGCTTTATCTTTTCGCCGAACAGGTCGCTGCCGGTGAACAACCTGAGGATCTCGGCACAGGCACCACTTACTGAACTGTGTCCCGAAACATAAGATGGAAAGGGAGGACAAAGGAATGTGTCGGGTGAATAAGGCCGCCATTCGTTCCCCGCGACATCCTTCATTCCTTTTTCGGGACCTGCCCAGGCTTTGATCATTTGTTTGCCATAGTAATTGTGAATAAGCGTATAAGGCCGGGCGAAATCATAGTACATCTTGGTATCCCAACATGCGATGAAGGCATCCATGGCAGCCATCTCCACCGCGAAATACATTTTCACGTCATCATCCAGTGTGTGATTGTCGCGAAGCGAAACATTCTGTGCGAAGACGAGCCAATGCCCGGCTTGTTGCACTGACCGTGGCCCATCCCGCATAAATTCAACGAGTGCTTTTTCACTGCCTGTCAGGTTCGACTGAGCTGTAACAACTTCTTTGATCTCTTCGATGAGTTGAGGCGATCCGATCTTCGGCGGGGGCACTGATCTGAATTGTGACGGTGAATCGAGTGCGAGAGGTTTTACTTTTCCCCAATGTGGAGTGAGGCATTGCGGGGCAAATTTGCCACCGTTGCCGTCGCTGAAATATTTTGGTTGCCACCTTTCGATAGCATTGAGTTGATCGGCCGTGTTGACGGGAGAATATGCAGTGTAGTCAGAATAAGGTTTGCCCGATGAACCTGTCATTTTTCCGGCCTGGTTCGATCCGTCGTCCATTCTTCCGAGTATCACCGCCATTGCTGAAAGATTTCCAATGCCTTCGGGTGTAAAAGGATCGGTTGACAGAATGTTCGGATCGAAGCCAAGTTCTTTCATTCGTGTTTTCAGCAAAACAGAATCGGAAGCGAAATATGTAAGCATCGAACGATACATGGCGTAGCTGATAGCCTTTTCCTTGTTGGCAAGAGTTCTTGCATCAGCGGCCTGTCGTTGTACACCGGCGAGATAAACCGGAACAGCTTTTTCATCATACCGCGTCCATGCATCGAAGGCAGCGGTCCACACCAGTGCGATCATTCTCGACGTAACAGTAGGCCTGGGCTTGAACCGTTCGGTGTCGTTGGCAGTGCATTCCAGCGTGATCTTCCCCCACTTGTAGGCAACGTTGTCTTTACCTGAGGGTTCGACGATCCTGGTTTCACCGGCAGGGGTGCGGCAAGATGCAGCTAAGACTGTGACTAATGCTATCAGGAGAGGTGCTCTCATTTTAAACAAAGATAGATGAGATACTTAAAAAGAACGTGCGGCCATCGGGGGATTCCCGCCTTCAGCGGGAATAAGAAGGGGCCGGACAGATACTGCCCGACCCCCGTCCCAAACTAGAAAAAACCGGTACTCATACCCGGATCATCCGCCCGTACATGCCGGGCCGCCGGGATAACCGCAGTTCTGCGGATAACCTCCCTGTGTTCGGTCGATCTGTGTCTGAGGTATTGGCCTGCGAACATGATGGTCTTTGATGCCAGTAGCCTGAGGAT
>WUUC01134475.1_pt1 | contig 10679 bp, 6 predicted proteins | sample 6278441 | NCBI WGS metagenome assembly WUUC01 (sample SAMN13675441, study PRJNA597444) | soil metagenome | isolation source: soil | place: USA: Washington | collected 2017-10 | reverse complement strand
GCTTCTCGTACCGCTCCACGAAATCTGCGCGGCCGCCGAGCAAACCGCGATTGAGAAAGTGAAAGATGCTCCATAGATCAGTAAGGCGATTTTCCACCGGTGTGCCGGTGAGCGCGATGCGGTGCTCGGCCTGCATTTGGAAGGCTGCCTTCGCGACTTGGCTGTCGGGATTCTTGATCGTTTGCGCTTCGTCGAGCACGACCGTCCGAAAACCGTGCTTGCTCAGCACGTCGATGTCGAGGCGCAACAGCGCGTAGGTGGTGAGCGTGACGTCGGCTTGGGACTCGAGCGAGCGATCCTTACCGTGGTACGTCGAGACACGCAGGGAAGGGCGAAAACGCGCTGTTTCCTGGGCCCAGTTGAACAACACGCTGGCGGGACACACGACCAGTGCTGGACCTTCGAGCGCGCACAGCGTCTGCAAGGTCTTGCCGAGGCCCATGTCATCAGCCAGCAAGGCTCCGAGCCCCCCAGTTTGCAGAAACTGCAGCCAGCTCACACCGCGCGCTTGGTAGTCACGTAGGCTCGCCTGCAAATCACTCGGCAAGTGCGGTTCACCGATCGCTTCGAAGCCATCGATCAGGCCGCGCAACTTGGTCAGTTCGGGCGGCGCTGGCTGATCGAGCGCCGCGCACAAGCGCAGTAGATCGGGCGTTGCCGAGGCAGCCAACTCGCCGCTTTCGCGGTCGCGCGCAGCGAGCAAATCGGCGACCAAGTGCCCGTGCGTACGTAAGAAGTCAGCGGGCAAAGGCGCAAATCCACCTCCCTCGAGAGCTACCAACGGCGAGCCATGCAGAAATGCGGCCACGACTGCGTCTCCGCTTGCGCGCGCGCCATCACTCGACGTGAAGCTCAGATCGAAGCTCTTGCCATCACTGCTCACGTCGAGTTGCGGCACGAGCTCGCCGCGTAGCGAGAACGCCGAGAGCCCGAGCCCCGTCACCTGAACGTCCGACAAACTGCGCACCCGCTCCGCGAGCCGTACCGCCGCTTCGCCTTCGAGTCGCCGGCGGCGACCGATCTCCAGGCCAAGCTTATCTTCGAGCACGCGCGCGAGACGGCCTTCCGCGTCGACATCACGGCGTGGCACGGGTCCCCCGAGATACGTCATGCGACCTGCGTCGATGCGCGCGCACGGAGGCTCCCCGTAGACGATCGTGGGTAGCACTTCGAGTACGCCGGCAAGCACATCGGCCGACAGCGCGATGCGCGGCGGGATGTCTTGCGAACCCGGCAAGAGCTCCTTGGGTACATGGATTGGAATGCGACCTTCGAGCGCAGGCAGTACTCGCCCGACCAAATCTGCGAGCTCGCCGTGACCGAAGTGCCGGCCTTTCTTCAGAGCCGCCAAATCCGCACCAGACAGTTCCGGATCGCGAAGCGCGCGCAGCTTGCCTTCGGCGATTGCGATGCCGTTTTCGAATACGCGCGTGAGCGCGCGGTGTTTGGTGGCGATCAAACGAAAGCCCTCGCCGTCGCGCTCGACGCGCGCTTCCAGTGCATCGATGGGTTCGCCCACGCTGATCGGCTCGCCGTCCAGCGTCACTTCGTCGCTCTCCGCCAGGTGTGACAGCACTTTGCTGACGAACGCGCGCGGTAAAGGTCCCGGCGGGGTCGAGCCGAGCAGGATGTCGATTTCGAGATCCGCGCGCGAGGGAGCCACATCCGATTGCTCGCCTTTTTGCTTTTCGAGGGTGAGGCGAGTCGTCAGGGGCCTTGTCACGTCGCCGCGTTTGATGGCGCGCGCAAACGCGACCCGTTCGCCTTGAGTCGTCAACACGTACGTCACGACACCGGCGGCGGCCTTGATGCCCAGCACGTCTTTGCCTTCTTTTTCAGCCTGGGCGAGGGTGATCACGGCCGCCGCCACGTGCTGACAAACGGGCTCTTGGCTCGGGCAGTCGCACGACCATTCACCCTCTGCCGGCAACAACGTCACCAGTGGTGACATCATGCCGCCTTTGGTTGCGATGCGTACTTCTACCGAACCATCGCGTCCGTGCTTGCCGGTCAGCCCGCCGGTGCGCGCGAGTTGGACTGCGCGTGACCAGGTCTGGGCAGAGCATTCTTCGCGAATCGTCTCGAGCAACTTTTGCACAGCGCAGACGTAGCATCTCTCTTCACAAGGTCTGCTGGCGGCTGGCTCGCGCGCACGCGAAAGGTCATGGTGCACGCCGCCGTGAGACCAGACGTTCCGAGTCAGCCGGTCGAGTGCAGCACTGCCGTCGCGCGAAGCCCGCGTGAACCGGGCCTGTTTCTCGCGCTCGCGCCGATGGACGGCGTGACGGACTGGGTGCATCGCGAGCTCGCTTCGCGTATCGGCGGTGTGAGCATGTGCGTGAGCGAGTTCGTGCGCGTGACCGACGCGGTCGTGCCCGAGAAGGTCTTTCTCCGCGACGTGCCCGAGCTCCGACGCTCGGGGGTTACGAGCCAGGGAACTCCCGTGTTCGTGCAAATCTTGGGTGGTTCAGCGGCCGCGATGGCGGCTTCGGCGCGAGTCGCCGCGACGCTTGGAGCTCCTGGTATCGACATCAACTTTGGCTGTCCTGCCAAACGCGTCAACAATCACGACGGGGGCGCCAGCATTCTGCGCTGTCCGGAGCGCGCCGAAAGCATCACGCGCGCCGTGCGAGATGCCGTGCCCCCGCATGTGCCGGTCACCGTAAAGGTGCGTTTGGGCTGGTCGGACAGCGCCGGCATCGTCGAACTCGCGCAGCGTATCGAGCGCGCCGGTGCGACATGGCTGACCATTCACGCGCGAACCAAGCAGCAGATGTACGCGCCCCCAGTCGACCACGAAGCTGTCGGTCGCGCGTTGCGAGCGGTCCGCATTCCGGTTGTGGCGAACGGTGACCTGACCTCGCCCGCTGCGCTATCGGCGTGTCGCCAGCAAAGTGGCGCGAGCGCTTTCATGATCGGCCGCGGGGCGCTCGCCAATGCACGCATCTTCCACGAGCTTCGCGGTGACGTGGCGCGCGACGTGACCTGCGAAACTCTCCAGCAGTACGCAGCGCTTCTGCTCGCGGGCGGCTTCACGGAAGAAGGCAGTCTGCGGCGCCTAAAACAGTGGCTGGGGCTCGGCTCGGTCCTGAATCGAGCGATCTCGCCTCTGTTCGATGCGGTGAAGCGCTGTGCAGATCTGTGCGAAGCCCGCCGGGTGCTCGACCAAGCGGCCAGCGCTCAGCCCGGCGCATAGCCCTGAACTCGAACGGGGATGGCGGCTCGTTCGTGAGCTGACCTACCCTCTCGGCTGAGTCAGACCGTAAGACAGATCGCAGCTTCGATCGTAAGTGTTCGTATTCGCGGGAGAAGACAGCCGATTACATGCACTCCACGCACGGTCAGGTGGCCGTTGCATCGTGATGTGTCCCGAGTTCGCACACGCCCGCAGCGATCTTCGTATCGTCCCTTCAAAAACGATTTGGCCGGTATTTGGGGCTGATACCCTGATTTTGCTGTGAGACGTAGTGTCACGCAGCGTCAGTGCGCAGGAGGGTTCAGATGGCGGTGCGATCGATGAGCATTCTGGCTGGACGCGATCGGATGAGCGTGGTGCTTTCGCGCTTTTTCGAAAAGGAGCTCGCGCGTGAGCGCGCGAACGACATCGCACAAGCTCTCGTGTTCAGACCGACAGACCCCGTCTACATCGCGAAGACGATGCTCAGAAATGCCGGCATTCCCAACGTGAGTGCCGTGGCCCAAGAACTCGGCGAAGCGTGGCTACACGGCGTCATCGAAGCGGAGCGCGCAAGTTGAAGAGCGCAGCGGCAACCGCCAGGACTCGTCAGCGCATGATGCTCACGCGCCGTCATCGCAGCTCCGCCATTCAGCATGAAAAAAGGCGCCTGCACCTGCTGGTGCGGCGCCTCAGGCTGCCGTTCGTGCGCGACTAACCGATCATTCGACTGGAATGACCTTGCAGCCGAACTCGATCACAATGTCTGACAGCCGGCTCTTGCGTAGAGACTCACAGGCCTGGCCGACCAGCCGGATCTTGGAGTAGTCCTCCATTGAAATGTCGCTGACCCATTGCCAGCCCTCACCGATGGCTTTGTCATCGTACGGGATCAACATGCCGTTGAGGTAGACGTTGAGCCGCTCGGGGTCCACGTCGCTGGGCAGAGTTCCGAGCTTGAGATCACAACTGAACAAGTCAGTGGAGATCTTGCTCAGGATCTCGGTGAGCGCTTTGCCGTCCGGTGCGGTCAAGTACTTGTCCGTCCCACCGTTCGTGGCGATGTTCTGAAGCTGTACGTCCTCTTCGGGCGTGGGGTTTGCCCCGAAACGTACCGCGTAGGTTTTTACCCCTGCGTTGAAGAGCGCGTTGGCGGCTGCCGCCAGCGAGACCGGACGCGATGTGGAGTCACCCACGCAAGCTTCGCCGCCGTCCGACACGAGCAGCACCGTGCCGACGACGTCTTTCTCGACCAAGCGGCCGGGGTTTGCGGCCGTGTACTCGAGCGCGCTGACGAGCGGCGTGCTGCCCTGAGGGATGTTGCCCACCATCTCTTCGATGATGGAAATCTCGGAGCTGCCGCCAATGCTCACTTCGGGTTCCGCGACCTCGCACCCGAGAAAGTCGGCGCCCTTCGGGAAGAACTGAAAGCCGAACTCGAGGTCGTCGTTGATGGGAGCGGTCACCATGCTCGCGAGAGCGCTGGTCGCTTGTCCCCACGGCGACAGCTTGCCCGAGGCGACGTCCCAGACGTTGCCCCACATCGATGCCGAACCGTCGAGCAGGACGTGGAGTGCGCGCGTATCTGCTTCGAGCTTCGTCGCCGCCACGCCACACACAGCCTCGTCGTCGCACACCTTCTGCACCGCGACGGGCAAGCCGGCTTGGATGCCTCGACAGGCGTCGCCATGAAACTGCACTTCGCTCGTGTTGCCCTGAACGAAGTTCCAACCCTCTTTGTTGGCGCGATCGCGTGGCACGGGCAGGTTGTTGACGAGGAAGCTCAGCTCGAAAGGATTGATGTTCGACGTGTCGACCGTAAAGCGGCAAGGCTGCACGGCCACGCCGATCGCGTCGATCGCCTTCTGAATGTCGGCGTCGCTCGTGGCGAGTAACGGTTCTGCGAGGCTCGATCCGCCCAACTCGGTTAGCGACTTGAGGGCCTCTTGATTGACATCGCCGGCCTGGCCAGGCGTGCCGTCGGCTTTGCTGCCTGCAAAGCCGATCGGAAGCACGTTGATGTTGCGCTTGCGAAGTTCGACCGCGAGCTTCTGGAAGGCGAGCAGCTGCTCGGCTCCGGCCTCGTCATTGACGGCGTCTGGATTGGAGAAGAACGTTCCAAAGCAGGTGTCCACCAGGTCGGAAACGATCACCAAGAAGTTCGCCGATTTTGGATCATTGAGCGGCGTGTCGTTTTCGAGGTACCAGTTGAGCGCGCCGAGGACGGGCGAGGTGTCGAGGAAGCGTCCACCCGAGCCGGGGGGCTGCGGGCCCACCGCGTCGACGATCGCTTGACCGTTGCCGGGGCCGACCTCGATGCGGGGATGCTGCATCTCTCCGCACACGTTCAGCTTCGAGAAGATCTGTATGATGTCCGTGGGCGCGTAGAAGACGTGCGCACCAAAATTCAGCTTCGAGTTGGCGTTGATGATCTTCGCCATCGCGTCGCGGATCGTTGCCCAGTTGGGCGCCATCGAGCCCGAACCGTCGACCAGGAACATCACGTTGGTGGTGTTCGCCTTGAACTTGATCTCGTCCCCACCACAACTCGGAGGCGGCATGCCACCGTCGCAGTAAATGCCCATGCATTGGGGAGGCGGCGGACCTCCCGCGTCTGGCTTTCCGGGCATGCCTGCGTCATCGCCTGTGCTGGGTGGCGTGATGGTGGTCTCCGGATCGCTACCGGAACAGCCACCCAGTGAAGCGACCAAAGCGAGGGCGGCGACCACGCCGGCCCGCTTGGGGTAGGTCAAGTCAAGCTTTCGATTCATGAGTAGTGCTCCTGGCTCGCACGTTCGAAAAAAACCAAAACCCCATGAAGACGGGGCTACTTACGCCTGCTTCGGTCGAGCGCGACAGCCGCCCTGACCAGCTTGAGTTCTGGCCCGGGCGTACAGAGCCCGAGCGCAAGTAACAAAGCTCAACTATCCGCAAATCTTGACCCAGGGACGACCCGTGCGCGTGCCCCCACCGACGGTGTCGCCCGCGGACTCGGAGTTGCACTTGAGTCCGTTGGGACAATCATCGTCTTTCTGACAGGAGAAGCGGCTCGTCCCGGGCGGGATCGCCAAGTTGTTGTTGCAGTCCGCGATGGTCCGGCACTGCCGACTGTAGGGAGTACCGGAAGCGATCGGGCTCGGGGGCGGTCCGTTGCGGACGAAGCAGCAGTACTGGTCTGCGAGACCTCCGCAGTCGTCCTTCGTATCGCAGCGTGCGATGGCCTTGTCCGGAATGATCGTGCCCGCGCTATTGCTGCAGCCCGACTCACCAATGCACATGCCCGTCCACGAATTACCCGAAGGTTGTTCGCAGCACGCGAAGTTGTCCTTGATCGTGCACTCGCTCGCGCCACACACCACGGTGGCCGGGTTTGGATTGACCACCGTCGCATCGCGCTGAGGGTCGCCGTTACTCCCAGCGTCCTCGGGAGTGATGTCAATGCCGGTGCTGCCGCCGTTGGTAGAGCCGCCACCGCCGCTCGTTGGTCCACCGCCGTTCGTAGAACCGCCACCGGTGGTCGATGCCGTGCCGCCGGTATTGCCCCCGCCAGGAAGAGGCTTGTCGGCCTTGCCATCGTTGTTCGTGTCGACGCCGTCGGCTGTGCCATCGCCGTTGCTGTCCACCGTTACGCCGTCGATGTTGCCGTCGCCATCGATGTCGATCGGCGCGGACATGAAGGTCGTGTCTTTATCGTCGCTCGAACCGCAGGCAGCGAGCCCACCGGCGAGCCCCAGGGACAAGAGTGCAAGGCTCCAGGTCTTCACGCGCATGACAATCAATCTCCAAGCAAGCTGAGGAACAACACCAGCTACATCCCGCGCGAAAGCTCGCGCAAGCCGTATTGACGTATCACTCACTCAAATGCACGGTCAACACCGCGCGGCACGGGCGTAGGACATAGTACTGAGTCGGCGCCCTCGGCAAGCGTTCGCACATAAAAGTCCACTCGTAGCGGCGCGCAACGCGGCCTGTTCCCGCCTCGCAGGCGAGTGGAACCGAAGTGAGGACGCGCAATTCAATAGTCAGATTCGGAGGCTGCTCGTGATGAGCTCGCAGTCGGTGGCGCGTGGATCACTGGGCGACCAGTGAAGATGTGCAAGCGCAAGCTGCGGTTCAACGGCGTTGCCGTCTTGTCTTGCGGCGACGCCACGAGCGACCGTAGCCGCTCGCCATCAAGCTCGTCATGACCACCGCGAATGCACGCGATCCCGACATCCGCGTGTTGGGCGAGGCCGCACACGACGTCGACAGAAACTGCACGTCGAAGAGGGCGTAGAGATTCGTCACCGCGAGCTCATCGCTCGTTGCGAGCGTGCGCTGGCGCGTTTCTCCGCGTCGAAACGTCGGGAACATGGTGGCTTCCGGCGCATGGTCGGCCTCGCCCAGTCCGAGCACATGCCCGAGCTCGTGCGTGAGTACGCCGCGTAAATCGTAGTGCTTGTCTTGCGCCGTGACGTCGAGTGCGAGCGGTCTTTGCGCGTTGATCCACACCTGCGTCGAAACGAGTCTGCCCGACTGCGCACCGATCGTGGACACGGTGACCGCGAGTTGATCGCCGTAAGGCCAACCTTCTGTAATGACGCCGATCCAGTTGCCCTTTTCGTCTGCGGCGGCGGCTCGTTCTTCGTCGCTCCCTTCATAGGCCAGCTCGATACGTGGAACTTGGGCATCGAACGCCCAGGCATCTGCCGCGTCCGCGAGAGCATCGTAGATCTCCGGGCCATAGATCTCGGCCAGGCGCGGATCGACCGGCAGGCGAATGGTTGGCTTGTCCCAGTGGACCAGCGCGTCTTCAGAGGTACGGCGCATGAACTCGGCGTTCGCTGAAGCCGGCACGATGGCTGCAAACAACGCAGACAGAAGGCTCAAACCAAGACATACGCGGGAGACTACAAGCCGCATCGTGAGTACACCTACCGAAGCCGCCGAACCGTCATGGGGTCGAGCCAACGGGCGTTGGCCGCTCCCTACAGGATGCCTACGACGTAGCAACTGGCGGGCCAGGTAGGATATGACCTACATACGCAGCGATTTCGTAAGCTAGGCCCGTTCGGTCGCGCAGTGCTGAAATGCGGTCCTTTCAGGAACGACAACGCGAGTGCACGAGCGAACTTGCGGTCGTAAGCCAGGACGCGGACGCATGAAACACAGTCCTTCTCCATCTAGCTGCGCAGCACGCAGCCTTTGCCGCTGTGAGCACAACTTTGACCGAGTACATTCCGATGCTTAGAGAATCTTCCGTGTCTGGTGCGAGCTCTGTTTCCCGTCTTTTCAAGTTGGCTCGGCCTGAGCGCGCGACGCTCACGATCGGACTGCTCGCGCTCGTTCTGAGCGCTGGAGCCAGTCTGCTGACTCCTTACCTCGTGCGTCAGATGATCGACGGACTGACGGAAGGCGGCGGACGCGAGGTCGTCGATCGCATGGCGCTGACCCTGTTGGTCGTGTTCGCTATCGGCGGTCTATTCACGGCCCTTCGCGTGTACATGTTCACGCTCGCGGGTGAACGTATCGTCGCGCGATTGCGCGGGGATTTGTACGCGAAGCTCGTGCAGCAAGAAGTCGCGTTCTTCGACGAAAGGCGCACCGGCGAGCTCACCAATCGCCTGGCGTCCGACACGACCGTGCTGCAGAGCGCGGTGACGAGCAACATCTCCATGTTACTTCGGTTTGGAGCGACAGGCTTTGGAGCCCTCGCGATCTTACTGTGGACTTCGTGGCAGCTGACGCTGATCATGCTCGCAATCGTGCCGCTCGTCGCCATTGGCATGGTGTTTTACGGGCGACTGTTGCGGCGTTTGTCACGTCAGGTGCAAGACGCCTCCGCGCGCACCGGTGAGGTCGCTGAGGAAACGTTGTCGGGGATCCGCACGGTGCGCGCCTTTGCCGCCGAACGAGCCGAGACGGCGCGCTACCGGGCAGCGATCGACGAAGTGTTTGGCCTTGCAAAGAAACGCGCGCGCTTGGGAGCGACCTTTCAAGGGGTGGCAGGCTTTGCCGCGTACGCGGCGATTGCGGCCGTGCTTTGGGTAGGCGGCTTGATGACGGTTCGTGGTGAGCTGACGTTCGGGGCGCTCACTTCATTTCTGCTCTACACCCTCACACTCGCGTTTTCGATCGGTGCGTTGAGCGGCGTCTACGAGGACTTGATGCGGGCCGTCGGAGCCAGCGAACGCGTTTTCGAGCTGCTGGATCGCACGCCTTCTGTATCTTCGGGTGAGCTCCGGCTCGAGCATGTGGCTGGGCGAGTCGCGCTTTCGGGCGTGAGCTTTGCGTATCCGGCGCGGCGCGACGTGCCGGTACTCGCCAGCGTCGACCTGGTGCTCGAGCCGGATCAAGTCGTTGCCCTGGTGGGCCCGTCGGGGGGCGGCAAGTCTACGATTTCGGCACTCGTGTCACGGTTCTACGATCCTGATGCTGGCAGCGTGTCGCTCGACGGCGTGGACTACCGTGAGCTCGATCCCGAATGGCTACGCAAGCAAGTCGGTGTCGTCGCGCAGGATCCCGTGTTGTTCGCCACAACCGTCGCTGAAAACATTCGCTACGGTCGTCCCGACGCGAGCGATGAAGATGTGGAGAGCGCAGCCCGGGCCGCCAACATCCATGACTTCGTGATCGGACTACCTGATCGCTATCGAACGGTCGTCGGCGAGCGCGGCGTGCGCCTGTCGGGCGGTCAGAAGCAGCGAGTCGCCATCGCCCGAGCGCTCCTCAAGGATCCGCGCGTATTGATTCTGGACGAGGCCACCAGTGCACTCGATGCCGAGAGTGAATTTCTCGTCCAGGATGCGCTCAAACGATTGATGAAGGGGCGAACGACGTTGGTGATCGCGCACCGCTTGTCCACCGTGCGTGAGGCTTCGTTGGTGCTCGTCGTCGACCAGGGACGAGTCGTACAACGCGGCCCGCACGCCGTGCTCGTGAACGAAGACGGTCTCTACCGCGCCCTCGTGCAGCGCCAACTCGCTGCGTAGCTGGTGCCCTTTTTTCAGCGTTGCCCAACGGGGACCACGCCCAAAATCAAGTGAGCGCTCCAGGCGAGAGACCCTGTGCTGAGCACGACCAAGTTTAGCTTGCGGACTGGGCCAAACGCGCCAACGATGAATCTAGAGCTGGGGCTGCCTGGGCTCCGGTAGGTGTAGCAAGCGAGGTTCTATCGTCTGAGGAGGGAAATCATGGATGTCCGCGCTAGGGATGAAGTCGACCGCACGCGTATGCTTGAGGATGAACTGAGGCCTGATCTCTCCGCGGAGGCGTTCAGCCCGCGGATGCGCATCGGACTCCTCATGCTGGTGCTGGTCGGAGAAGCGTTGATGGTGTTCATCGTCGCGTCCACCGCCGTTTGGGATCAAGGCCTACTCGATGCGAGCCCGTTTTTTGCGGCTTACCTCGGGGGACTCTGGATCGCGCTCGGGTTTTATTTGATGGTCATCTTCGGCGCCCTGGTGGGAAACAATCCCCGCCTCGAGCCACCGATGAAAATGGCCTGGCTCACGTCTTTTCTACT
>WUUC01121708.1_pt1 | contig 10679 bp, 13 predicted proteins | sample 6278441 | NCBI WGS metagenome assembly WUUC01 (sample SAMN13675441, study PRJNA597444) | soil metagenome | isolation source: soil | place: USA: Washington | collected 2017-10 | reverse complement strand
TTTACTCCACTCGCCGTCGAGGTAACATCCGCGGCGGTTGTCGAGCCTTTGGCCCCACCACGAGTGATGGATTTCTGTGTGCCCCCCGTCAGCGTTGCGTCTAGCGCAGCACCCGTTGGCAGTGCACTAGACGTAACCGCCACATTCGGGGTTCCGCTGATAGATGCTGTCACGGTGCCCGAGACGGGCTGCGTGACACCTGACCCATCCACGGGGACTCGGCCGCTGACAAGGGCGGGGGTCTTAGTGTCGATGTTTCCGATCGACGTGTTGCCCGTGCTCTGAAGCGCCGAAGTGGCGGCGCCACTCGGCAGCGGTTGCGACGCAAGGCTTACCGGCTGGGTAGCAGGGAAATTACCAACGCTGACCGCCGGGGTGCCGCTGATGGTCGCTGTGACGCTGCCGCTCACGGGCACCGCGGATTGATTCGAGGCAATCACTACAGGCGATGAAGCGGCCATGGCCGCTTGACCGACCCCCGGGACCTTGGTGTTGAGCGCAGCAAGGGTTGTCTCGGTAGCGCCCCCCGTGACTGTCATACTACCGCTTACCGGGATCGGGGACTGATCAGAGGCCAAGACAACCGGCGTGGACGCAGCCATGGTCTTTTGACCCTGGCTGTTGATCTTGGTGTTGAGCGCCGCGACGGTGGTCTCGGTTGCGGCACCGGTCGGCAGTGATGAGCTTGTAACCGCAACATTCGGCGTCCCAGTGATGCTCACCGAGCCTGAGACAGGCTGAGTGACGCCCGAGCCATCAACAGAAAGCCGCCCGCTCACAAGTGCCGCGGGGAGCTGAGTTGAGTCTACCGTGAGCGACCCTGAGGCGTCTGAAACCGGGATCGCAGTTTGATTACTAGCGACCACTACCGGCTGAGAGGCCGCCATTACAGCCTGCCCTAGTCCCGGCGTCTTTGTATTGAGGGCCGCTAGGGTCGTTTCACTAGCTGCGCCGGTAGGCAGGGGAAGCGCCGCCGCACTGACTGCTTGGGTAGCCGGAAGGTTGGAGACGCTGATGGACCCTGAGACTGGTTGTGTAGCAGGGAGATTCGAGACGCTGACGGTTCCAGAGATCGGCTGTGTAGCAGGGAAATTAGATACGGCTACGGAACCGTCCACCGTCAGAGACGCACCGCCATCGTCCACTGTCAGCGAGCCGGCGTTATCCGTTATCGCTACGGCGCCGTCAGTGCCTGTCTTGATGATCTGAGCGTTGTCCGCACTGTCTTTACCCAAGATCAGCAGACCCGTCTCGCTCCCAGCCAACTCCTCTTCATTCGCTACGCCATCAAGTGTAGGAGCGCCGCTGGTGTCGATCTGTACGAATGGTATACGCTCGCTCATGCTGAATTCCTCATTAAGTTGCCCTTGGAGTCAGTGCGGCCATGCTCCTTCACCAACGTATATTCACACTGTATAGACGAGCTTCACCGACCAGCCCGGCTGGAGCTGGAAACCGGCCACGCTGGCATTCCAATGGAGCAGCGTCCCTGAGGTCAGCGCGTTTCGCGCCGCAGCCGTGGACCCGTTCGTGTTACTGAAGTAGGCACTCCCGGTCTTATCGCCGTACTTGAGGCCTTTTATTAGAACACCGTTCAAGTAGATCAGCGGAACCGAGGATTGACTAGGCGTCTGGCTCAGTCCCACCGCGCTCACCGCGTCGCCATCAGCAGTCGTGGCGAGCGTGGTAAACGAGTCTTCCGCGAAGGCTACAGAGCCGCTCAGGTTGAGTTCATCAACCGGAATGTATGAGAGATCGATCTTGGCGTTGGCCTTTGAAACCACTACCGAGTTCGCGGACGCAGTGTTGCTGGCGGTTGCCAATCTGTCGTTGGCAACCGACCCAGACTGTATCTGTTTTCCATGTAGGGCCATAGGGCATGGGTCTCCCTAGAATCAGGCCATGGGCTCGGGCTCTGGCGATGCTATGTAGTCGAAGTCCAGCACATCTGTGGCAGCCAATTCGTATTGAGCAATGCTGCCGTTCCAGAAGAGCTGGTCGTCGGCCATCACTGAGTTTAACCCTTTGGCGGTCGTGCCGTCGTCCGCACTGAAGTAGCAATCTCCGGTCTTATCCCCCGCAACATCGACTTTGATGCCGTTCACGAACACTTGGACGTAGCCCTTAGCGTTGAAGCCCATCGCCGCGGTGCAAGCGAGATCGCCATCCGCAGTAGTGACCTCAGCGGTCATTCCCTTGTTGCTGATCGCGCTGCCGCCACCTGCTGTGACGATCTGGGCATCAACGTACGCCTTCGTCGCTGCGTCTTGCGCATCCGTAGGATCCGCGAGGCTGACAACTTTCTGATCGTTGACCGAGACACCAGTGGTTGCCCCGGCTAGAATTTCGAGCACGTCTACGGTCAACGGCGAGAAGTTCAACTCATCCGTACCCACCTGAGGGTACATTGAAGCGCTTGACAGCATCCATAGAGTTCCGGCGTTCTGAGTGCCGCCAGATACGGGGACCGTAGCGCCTGGACGTGTGCGGCCATAGATGCCGTCGTCCTCAACTCCGACATCGGAGAAGTCTTCCGCTCTTATCCACGGGCCGGCATCAGATACATACACGCCGTTATCAACAGCATTCGCTTGGTTTTTAACTAGAACCCGCTGGCTATTTCCAACCTCGACGCCATCAACCGTCTGTAAGCCCTCTAAAGTGATGCTCTCAGTTGTTGCCGTGTGGACCGGCTCTTTGGCCGCTAGCCAGTTAAGCTTCTGCCTAACCTGACGGAAATTAACCGCGTCGGCAGTGCCAGCGTCCATCCACTCAACATTGGGAATATTCGAGACGGGGTACTCCCCCATATCGAGTGCGCCCTGCATCGGCCCGTTGCCACCATGGAGCGTGAGGAAGTTTTGTTCGATTTCCTCGAAGATGGGATCGAGCGCACGCTCTTCTGAGAGGTGCTCGTAGATTATCGCTCCCGGGGCAATCTTGTGGAACGTTATCGAGCCGTCTGCGATCGCGTGCGTGTGGTCCGCACGCGCGACGAGATTTGACGTACCTGGGGCAGCATCAGCCGCTGCTTGAACTGCAGCTTGATAGGCTGCTTCTGATGGCGCATTGCCCTCAACATCGTCGGGATCCTCCGGCGGTTCATGGGCAGGGGAGACAATGTCGGATACGACCTCCGGATCATCATTGAACTCTACTGCGAATTGATTGCCGGTAAGAACCAGACCCGCGCCGGGTAAATAGGAGCCGGCGCCCGAGAACTGGGTAAACGTCAGTCCGGTGGTGCCTACCGTTATAGCCTCAGTTGTCGTCAGTACCCAGCCGGTGTTCGCGTTCACATCGCCTTCCTCGACGAATGTGAAGAGGCCGGCGGTGACCTCGGCGCTAGTATTGGCATCAATGGCGCGAGTCCAAGCCCCAGTGGTGCTAGCGACCCAGATGCCGTTGCGTGCAGTGTCCGTCTGGTTCTTGACGAGTACGCGATCGCCGTCCTCGAGCGTAATCCCATCTACCTCGGTGGTAGCATTGCCAAGCGTGATGTCCGCCGTGGTAGCCACGCGCACGGAGGCCTTCAAATCCAAGCTGGACGTGACTGAGTCAACGTAGGCTTTGGTAGCAGCGTCCTGAGCCTGCTCAGGATTTCCGAGATTGATGATCTTGTTACCAGTGCCAAGATCTAGGGAGCCGGACATCGCGCGCGAGCCGTCGCGGAATAGAATTGCGGTCTCATACGCAGTCTGCAGGTTCGCACTGCCGATGGTATTGGCCGCTATGTCGCTCCCAGTGATCGAGCCCTCTACGATCTTTGAACTATCGACCGAGTTCGCAGCGAGCTTTGCGAGGGACACGCTGCCATCCGCGATCTTGTCGCTAGTGATAGCATTGTTGGCCAGCTTCTCTGCCGTCACGCCACTGTCGGCAATTTTTGCCGTCGTCACAGCGAGGTCGCGAAGCGCCGCTGTTGTTACAGCCTCAGACCCGCCGGTCTGATCGAGCTTGGCCGTAGTGACGGCCGAGTCGGCTAACTTCGCTGCCGAAACAGCCGAGTTTACAATCTTTGCCTCGACGACCGCGCCATCTGCCAACTTGTCACTATCGATCGCGCCGCTGCCAATTTTCGCCGCTGTGACTGCGTTGGGTGCTAAGTGCGCTTCGGTGATCGTAAGATTGGCAAGTTTCGCCCCTACGATCGTCGCATTGCGAATCTGTTTACCATCAAAAGCCATCGCTCGGTCCCCTTTATGTTAAAGTCACGTCGTACCAGAAGTCTATAAAGTCAGTCGCTGCGAGGTTGAACTCCGCTTTCGCGCTGTTCCAGTACAGACGATCATTCATCTGCACGTTCGCCCTCGCCCTCGATGTCACTCCGCCATCACCGGACCAGTAGCAAGTGCAACCAGTCTTGACGCCGTACCCTATGTCCGTGATCGCGATCCCGTTGACGCTTATATAGAGCGTACTCGTTGGGTGGGGCGTCGCGGTCAGCCCCGTTGCACACGCTAGCTCGCCCCCTACTCCCGTGGTGGGGAGCGCGGCCATGTGCTTGTTATGAGGCGCGTCAACTACCGTCAGACTTCCCGTGCGAATCAGTGGATTGATCTTGGCAGCCCAGCCATATTTAGTGTTGCCCTCACGCGTCTCGGTGACGAAGCCGACTCGCGTGTTAAAGACAGTGCGGGTGTAGACGCCAAAGGAGGTGATGATCGGACCACCGACTCCCAGAACCTCGCTCCTGAATCCTATCGCTGATCCTTGAATCGCCGGATGCGTGTACGTCACGACCGAGCTGGGCGTCTGTACCTGGTTCGTCTGCGCGTTTACGTTCGATAGGGTTGGGATGGCACTGATAAGCTCATCAGTACCGGTCACCTGAAGGATCCAGGTGTCCACCCCGGTAGGTTGCTCTAGCCGAATAGATACGGTCGCACCGGGGCTTACATCGACGCCGTTTGCCGTGGGAACAAAGGTGGTCCCATTATTTACTAGGCACAGAGGGCTCAACGGCATTGGCTATCATCCCCGACAAAAGGTGCGTAAATCCGCGACAAAACCACTAGTGATCACAAAGGGATCACTAACGTGGAGGGCCATAAGGAAATTAGGGCGCGGAAGACGTCGCGCGATGAGTTTTGAACTTCGGCCTTCCAGTGCGTACCGAGTGCATGAGCGTCATCGACATTCGTACAGGCCGCCCGGTCACGAACCTCCCAGAGCGCCAAACGGCCCAAGCGGCGAGCCCGGTCGCGGTCGCAACGCGCCTGGCGGTAGGGTGCACCTTGGAAAACGGCACCCTGCGCTCACATCGCTTTCGCGACCACATCGTGCTCTGGGACCTCACCCACGCGGGCAAACGCGGCAAGAAGGTTACCAAGCTCAACCTCAGTCCTAGTTACACGATGCCCGCTACGTATCGTGACGCAATCATGGAGCAAATCGCCTTGCTGCTCGAGAGTCTGCAGAGCTACGGCGTTGCCGCGGCGGTGATCGGGGAGCTTGCGTCAGTGTCGAAGCAGCTCGAGCTGAGCTACATCGAGGAGCGCGGCATCGACGTCCCGCCCCCGGCGTTCAAGACAATCTCAATTCAGACCGGGCTATTGGATCTCACGGCGTCTTACACAGACTTTTCGATCCGGTGCCGGATGGATCAGAATAATATCCCCTCCGCTATCCCCCGAGGTAGGAATACCCGGAAGGCCGTGCAACGGTTCTACGCCTGGGTTTCGGCCAATCAGGACCGCATCAAAACAATGTCGTTCCGCGAAGTCCTGAGCGCGATGATCGAACAAGACATTCCGTTTCACCAGTACTGCGCGATGGACTGATCAGTGACACTTCTGCCGCAGCATTGGTGTATTGTGGCGCCATGCTTGGCATACTGAGCGACACCGAGATCAGTAAGGCGATACACGCGGGCGAGATCGGCATCAACCCCTTCAATAGTGCCCAACTGAATGTCACGAGCTATGACCTCACTCTCGGAAACGAGGTTTTGGTCTATCGCGACTTGGTTCGCGGCACGCCGGCTGATGGCAAGGGCACACGTTCGATCCAGGGCCTAGACCTTCAGCTCAGCGACGGAGTCTTGGACGCCCAACGCGCGCCGCGCACGGAGGCTTGGAAGTTTGACGAGAGCGGCTTCTTACTGAAGCCGGGCATCGGCTACCTTATGCACACGCGCGAGAGCGTTTGGACGCAGAAGTACAATCCGATCTTAGCGGGGAAGGCGGAGGTCGGCCGCCTTTTCATCCAAGTCCAGACGACCGCGGGCTATGGCGATCCAGGATTCGCGGGGCAGTACACACTCGAGGTAACCGTGCAGCATGCCGTGCGCGTCTATCCAGGAATGCGTATAGCGCAGATCCGGTTCCACCAGATACACGGCAATCCCACCAACATGGGCTACCTAGGAGGCGAGGCCGCTTACGGTGCCAAGCCATCGGAGGCGTGGCGGCAGTTCATGGTCGTTTGAGTACCTCGTACAGGGTGTCGATCCTGACCTTGTCCGACGTACCTCGGACGCAGATACGCCGAGGCTTCTCCCATACCACGCGGTGCGGTATCGGGCACGCGAACTCCGAAACGAACACACGCACCCCGCACTGAACCCACTCCTGACATCGCAGCCAGAACGCCATGTGATCAAAGCCGGGAGTGCCGCGGTAGGTGGTCGTGTTGGCGTACGGGGGGTCGCAGTAGATCACCAGATGTTCCGAGCGTGGCGGCCGTTCGAAGAACGAGTAGTGGTTGAACGTCACCCGCGATAGCTGGCGTGCTTGGCGTAGTACAGCGTTGCGAGTGTAACGGACCGAGGTCTTGTGGTTCTCTGGGAATCGCTTGGCGAACCAGATCCCCCCGAAGGTGCAACCGAAGCCGATGAAAGCTTTGCGCGGATCGGTGTCCGGGAGCTGGGCGGCGGCATCGAACTCTGCCTCGGTAACGCTCTGAGGTGGGTCCCACCCCAGCTGCAACGCACGCCACATCGCTACGAGGGGTAGATGAATATCCGAGGCCTCAACCTCAGAGAACACCTTCGCTAGCTGCACGGTGACCGAGCCACCACCACAGAAAGGCTCCCACACAGGCACCATCTCGTTAGTAGCCTGACGCATGGCTTGAACGATTGGCTTCGCTAGGTAGTGCTTGCCGCCAAGGTACTGCACCACCCTGCCAGCGCATGAATGGATCAGTATGGTGTAGAGGGGCGCATGCCTAGCCTCCCATCTCCTGAACAGCTCTCCGTCCTGAATGACCTTCGCGACCTAATAGCTCAGAACGCCACCGACAAAGGTTTCCGCGCCAAGTTTGCGGAGGGTCTAAGTGCCGACCAATGGCGCGGTGGACCGGGTAAACTCATCCGCGCCGCGGTCTACTGCATCAACCTGATCGGCGAGGTCACAGAGTTCTGGGAGGCGTTCCGCGCTGGGACGCTCAACTCGGAGTGCGACAAGGCCGACAAGATGCGAGCGCTCGGGCTCCCCGGGCTCACCTGTGCTGAGGAGGAGATCGCCGATCAGCTCATCCGCGTGTTGGACAAGGCTGAGGTTTTTGAGGTGGACGTGGCTCGCGCGGTCGCCGCCAAGATGGCCTATAATTCCTCTAGGCCAGCGTTACATGGAAATAAGAACGCCTAGCGCTCGTACGTGTACGCTAGCAGAGTTCGGCTTGACCGCAGGTATGACCCCAGGCCGTTGATCCGCGGCCGGGGCATGTCCGGCACCGGTGAGCCGTCGTCGGTGTCTAGCTCTTGCTGGAGCTTACGCTCGAGGTGCGAGAACGATGCTGCTACAGCAACCGCCTCTACTTGAGCAGCTAGATCCTCATCCAGCACTATAGGCTGGCCGCCACCCCAAACCAGAGGGACCCAATCCACAGCGTCTGCTTTATCGAAACGTCCGAGGTGCTCGCCATCGGTGACTAGCCAGTCATGCTTGCGCAGCGCTGCTCGCTGCGATCCCAGTGTCAGAACGGTGTTGCGGTGAACCGCATAGAATCCTGGACTCAGCATAAGCTCTAAGTGAGCCTCGGTATAAGACGATCTACTACTCACGATAGCGCCGCGCCGAGGGTCGGTAGCGCGGCTCGTCCACCCATGCCGCGCTTGGGTGCGAGCGTATCCTGGCAAGATAGTCCTCCCGTGAATCCGAACGGATCAGCGCGGGCTCAATACCCAGCAAGATTGCGTGGTTTGCCAGCAACAGGCGCCCCACTCGGCCATTGTAGATCTCGAATGGCCGAATATTCATCAGCTCGCAGTGCAGGTCCCAGATGAGGTCCTGCCGCTCGTCCCACGTGCAAGGGCGGCTGCGCAGCTCGCCGATGGTTTCCCGCACGTCCGCATTCCAGCGCCAGGTGAAGTGGGCGACGCGCCGGGGGTGCAGCATCTTCCTGAACCCGATGGTGATGGGCTGGCTACGGCTTACCCCCGCCAGCGGGTGCCCTGGTAACAGCATACTATGCAAATCGCGCGGCAAGGCATACCGATCCTCGAGGCTCGTCGCGACCACGTGCGCTAGCGCCGCATAGTGCAAATCGTAGAGCGGTGAGCCAGGGGCATTTTCACCCGGTTGGGGGTCAATCTGGTTCGACTCGACGACGAACTCGTGTGCCCAACTCAGGCTCAGCCCGGCTCGTTCGAACGGGGCCTCGATCATTTCAACTTGAGCTTCCGCATAGCGCGATGTAGGTCGGTAGCCGAACGCATCTCCGTTGTTTCGAGAGCATCCTCGACACTGGATAGTCCCAGGGCGTCTTTCAACAAATCCTTCAGCATGGTTTGCCACGGCTTGCCTTGCGCCTCGGCCTCGGCCTTCACGGCGCACTCTAGATAGTCGGGCATGCGGATGGTCGTGACGCGGCTTCGGCCGCCTTTACGTTTGGGCGCCATGCTTGTTGGCCTTCTCTGCTCGGTGCCGGGCTACGCGGTCTAAGTGCACAAGCTCTCTACGCTCCTCTGGTTTGCGGGGAAGTTGTCTGTCGAAACCTAGAGGGCGAAGCGAGTCCCATCCGTAGTAATGGATCTCATCTAGCAATGCCCGCTCCAGCAACCACTGCAGATAGGTCCGATACCTTACTCCGTGAAATGTCCCACCGACCTTCAGAAACTCGAGAAGATCCTCCTTCTCTCGCGTGTGGAATACGACGGTTCTCGGGTTACGAGCTGTTCCGCTCGCATAGGCTCGACGCACTACGCGGTCGAGGTGTATGAACTCTCTAGGGCCGTCTGGATTGCGGGGATGCTGTCGGTCAAAACTTAGAGGGTGTAACGAATCCCAGCCATAGTAGTGAATCTCATCTAGCAATGCCCGCTCCAGCAACCACTGCAGATAGGTTTGAAAGCCCACCCCGTGGTAGTCTCCGCCGATCTTGATGAACTCGAGCACTTCTTCCTTTACGCGAACGTGAAATGTTACTTTCTTCGAGAGCGGCGAGGTCCCCGTCGCATACGGGCCTCTACGTTTCACCACCATGGACAGCCTTACACCAGGAGAGTCTCTAGCTACGGTTGCTCCGCGACTGGTAGGCTGCATGGCCGCCGTCGTCTCGCAGCTGAGAGAGCACGGTGTTTCTGTAGAGACTAGCGATGTATTCTTGCTAGACCTCAGCGACCACCGGTTCCCCGCGCCTCGAGCGCTAGACGGCATCCCGGTTCAGATGAATTTCACCGGCAGTGTACCCCCATGGGATGACCGCATTCGGTTCCATCTGCACGTATACCTACTTGGGGGACGTCGCTGGTCTGTGTACGAACCGCCCAGAGGCTTTAATGTCCCGCGCATCGTATCTCGCATCCTAGCCGAGCTAGAACGGAACAAGCTGGAGCGGTCTAATCGGGAGCAAGAGGCTCGAGATAGGGAGCTAGCGGAGGAGCGGTTCACCGGGCTCAGCGAGGCGCTGGGGGCGCCCGTGGAGTGCCCTTTAAAGATTCAGCGGGACAACTTCCAGGTTGAAGCGCTGCCACACAGCCCGGGTGAGGTGATGGTCACAATCAGGACATCCCATGAGAATGCCGAAAGGATCATTAGGGAATTTCGCTCCTCGTCACGCTGCAGGAGGAAATCTTGAAGTTTCAAGACCCCGACCGTATCAGAGTGTAGGTATGTTGCAGATCCTAGTGATCGATGACGATCCAGCTCGTCAAGACTGGTTCAGCAGGAGCCTCGAGGGCCTCGGGCGCGTCAGCGCTGCCCGTACTAGTGCTGACGCGTACGCGCTGCTCCGCAAGGGCAGCTTCGGGCTTGCGTTCTTTGACCACGATCTCGGCGCAGACGGAGACACTGGTTCAACCATTGCTAGCCGTATACTTATGGAGGCGGACACCTACCATTGCCCACGGGTAGTCTGGGTGCATTCAGCGAATCCAGTCGGGGCGGCGAACATCGGGAGCAAGTTTAGGTCGGCCAATGTGCTGACCCTGATAGTGGACTTCGGGTCGCTTCTTTCGACGCCGGTCGAGACGCTTAGGGAATTAATTTCAAAGCTCGTGTTGCAAGGGAATGAACGGTGATGTCAGAGGAAGCGAAACACAGGTACGGCCTAGGGGCTGTTGTAGAGGTCGACGTCAGTATTGCGATGCCGGGGGCTAGTGTCGAGGTGGACCTTCAAGGCAAGTGCCGCTTGCTGGTGGTAGGGCACCTTCGAACTAGCTCGCTTGAGCCGCTCTATATTCTGTCAGACCTTGCGGTCAAGTATCCGGTGGGCAGCGATGACCTTTCGCGCGA
>WUUC01193905.1_pt1 | contig 10680 bp, 12 predicted proteins | sample 6278441 | NCBI WGS metagenome assembly WUUC01 (sample SAMN13675441, study PRJNA597444) | soil metagenome | isolation source: soil | place: USA: Washington | collected 2017-10 | reverse complement strand
CTCGGCGGCGCGCTCCTCGGCGTCGCCGCCGATCTCGCCCACCATCACGATCAGCTCGGTCTCGTCGTCGGCCTCGAACAGGCCGATGATGTCGATGAAGTCCGAACCGACGATCGGGTCGCCGCCCATCCCGACAATCGAGGAGTTCCCGACCCCGGCCTGGGCCAGCTCGTTGCCGATCTGGTAGGTCAGGGTGCCCGAGCGCGACACCACGCCGACCGGCCCGCGCTCGAAGAAATGCGCGGGGATGATCCCCACGTTCGCCTTCCCGGGCGACAGCACGCCGGGGCAGTTCGGCCCGATCAGGCGCACCCCGGCCTCCCGCGCGCGCCAGTAGGTGCGCAACATGTCGTGGACCGGGATCCCCTCCGTGATCGCGATGATCGTCTCGATCCCGGAGTCGATCGCCTCCTCCATCGCCGCCCCGGCGAAGCGCGCCGGGACGAAGATCATCGAGGCGTTGGCCCTCCGCTCTTGCACGGCCTCGGCGATCGAGTCGAAGATCGGGATCCCCTCGACGTCCTGACCGCCCTTCTTCGGGGTGACGCCGGCGACCACGTCGGTGCCGTAGTCGCGGTTGCGCAGGCCGTGGAAGCTTCCCTCCCGGCCGGTGAGGCCGGAGATCACCAGCTTCGTGCCCTCGCCCACGATGATCGACATCAGGCCAGCTCCACCACCCGCTCGGCGGCACCGAGCATGGTCTTCTCCACGTGCAGGTTCGGCAGGTCGGCATCGGCCAGCAACGCCAGACCCTCCTCGGAGTTCGTGCCGTCGAGCCGCACCACCAGCGGGACGCCTATCTCGATTCGCTCGTAAGCCTCGATGATCCCCTTGGCGATCTCGTCGCAACGGGTGATCCCACCGAAGATGTTGAACAGCACCGCCGTCACCTTCTCGTCCGAGGTGATCACCTCCAGGGCGTCCACGATCGCCTCGGCCTTGGAGCCGCCCCCTGCGTCGAGGAAGTTCGCGGGAGTTCCGCCGGCCTGCGCAACCACGTCCAGGGTGGACATGCAGAGCCCCGCGCCGTTCCCGAGGATGCCCACGTTTCCGTCGAGCTTCACGTAGGTGAGCCCCCTCTCCTTCGCCATGCGCTCCTGGGGGTCCTCGTCCGCGGCGTTGCTCAGCGCGGCGACGTCCTCGTGGCGGAACAGGGCGTTGTTGTCGATCGTCACCTTCGAGTCGAGCGCGATCACCTCACGGTCGGAGGTGACGATCAGGGGGTTGACCTCGACCAGGGTGGCGTCGGCGGCGGTCAACATCTCGTACAGCTTCACCATCGTCTCCCCGACCCCGTCGAGGACGTCCTCGTCGAGGCGGGCGTCGGCGGCGAGTTGCCGAGCGCGATCTGGATCGAAGCCGTCGGACGGCTCCACGTAGCGCTTCACCAAGGCCTGGGGGTCCTTCTCGGCGATCTCCTCGACGTTCATGCCCCCAATCCCCGAGAGCATCGTGAGCAGCTTCTTCGCCGACCGGTCGAGGATGATCGATGCGTAGTACTCGGCGTCGATGTCCGACGCCCGCTCCACCCACACCTCGTGGACCTTGAACGGCCCCTCCCCGCGCGGGCCGCGGATGTCCATGCCCAGGATCGCCTCGGCGTGCTCGCGGGCCTCGTCGCGGCTCTCGGCGATCTTGATCCCACCCGCCTTTCCGCGGCCGCCGATCTGCACCTGGGCCTTGATCACGCACGGGTAGCCCACCTGCTCGGCGGCGGCGATCGCGCCGTCCACGTTCTCGGCGATACGCCCATCGGGCACCGGCACTCCGTGCTTGGCGAAGAGCTGCTTTCCCTGGTACTCGAGTAGGTCCATGGGGCGGCGCGGTGGTGCGCCGGGAGCCTATCCGACGGCCTACGCCCTTGCTCCGCGCAGGAATATCTGCGCAAAGTGCGGATTTTCACTGCCAGTCTGTGCCACTTGGCATAATCCCGCGGCCCTCATGCCCCTACCCAGGGAAGTCAAGAAGGAAGCCAAGTTCGTGACCACGGACTGCTATGGCACCCTGATCGACTGGGAGAAGGGGATCACCGAGGCGTTCGAGAGCGAGGCGGCCAAGGACGGCTTCACGATCGACACCGGGAAGCTGTTGGAGGTCTTCTTCCCGATCCAGGAGCAGATCATGGCCGGCTCGTACGAGCTCTACGCGGAGGTCCTGCGACGCGCCGCCGTGCGCGCCGCCAAGGAGCTTGGATGGGAGTTGGAGCCCGCGCGGGCCCAGTTCCTCCCCGACAGCGTGCCCAGCTGGCAGCCGTTCAGGGAAGCCAACGCCGCGATGGACCGCCTCAAGGCCAAGTACGAGATCGGCATCGTGTCGAATATCGACGACAAGCTGCTGGGGCTCTCCCGGCGCCACCTGCGCACCGAACTGGATCTCGTCGTCACCGCGCAGCAGGTCCGCAGCTACAAGCCCGATCCGGCGCACTTCAAGGAGGCCGCGCGGCGGCTCGGCGGCAAGAAGGGCTGGGTGCACATTGGCAGCGGCTACAACGCGGACGTCGCGCCGCTGCTGAAGATGAACGTGCCGGTGATCTGGGTCAACCGCCGGGGCGAAAAGCTGGAGGGCCGAAAGCCGCCGACCGCCGAGGCCAAGAACCTGCGCGAGGCGGGAAAATTGCTGGGTGCCGGCTGAGCCCGTAGCCGAACCCTCGGTCCCGCCCGATCCCGCCGACGAGGCGATGGTGCGCCGCGCCGCGGAGCGGTTCGCTTCCGCGCGTTCCAGGCGGGTCCCTCGCAGGCGCCGGCGCCATGCGGCGCTGCCCAACCTGGTGGTGATCGGAGGGCTGAAGTGCGGGACGACCAGCCTCCACCACTACCTGAACCTGCACCCCGAGATCCAGATGTCGCGCCCCAAGGAGCTCAACTACTTCGTCCAGCAGCTCAACTGGCCGCTCGGGACCGAGTGGTACGCGAGTCACTTCCGCGCCGAGGCACCGGTGCGCGGCGAGTCCTCGCCCCACTACACGAACCTGCCCCGCTTCGAGGGTGTCGCTGAGCGCATGAGCTCGGTGCTCCCCGAGGCGACGCTGATCTACATGGTCCGCGACCCCATCGACCGGGCGCTCTCCCACTACCTGCACAACGTGTCGGGGGGTTACGAGTCGCGGCCGCTCGCCGAGGCGCTGGGCGATCCCGACAGCGCCTACGTCCACCGCAGCATGCACGCGATGCAGCTCGATCCCTACCTGGCGCGCTTCTCAGCGGATCGCGTCGAGGTTTTGAGCCAGGAGGAGCTGAAGTCGAACCGCGAGGTCACGATGCGGCGCGTGTTCGGGTGGTTGGGGGTGGATGACTCGTTCAGCTCGCCGCAGTTCTCGCGCGAGTGGGAGACCGGCGGGGGCAAGCGCACGGGTCGGTTCCGGCTCATGGACCGAGCCGTGCAGCTGCCCGGCCTGCGGGCGCTTGACCGCAACTTCGATCGGCTGCCCGAGTCGTTGCGGTGGCTGGTGGAGCGGACCGTCCACGACCCCGAGGGTGGTGGCGAGGAGCCGCCGGAGCTGCCAGCCTCGGTCCGGGAACGCGTCGCGGATTGGTTCCGGGGCGACGTGGAGCGACTCGAGGCCCTGACCGGGCGGCGATTCAACTATCTGGGGTAGCTCCGTGTCACGGGAGAACGTGGAGCTGGTCAGGCGGGGATTTGACGATTACGCGCGCGACGGCTGGGAGGCGATGCTCCCTCTCCTGCACCCGGAGTTCGAGGCGATCACACCGCCTGAGCTGGCGATGGAGCCCGGCACCTACCGCGGCGAGGAGGGAATGCGGCGCTACTTTCAGTCATTCGAGGAGGCGATGGAGGACATACGGTTCCTGGTGGACGGGGAGCTGCTCGACGGGGGCGACAGGGTATTCGTCCCCATCCGGTTGACCGCTCGAGGGAAGGAGACGGGAATCGAGGTCGAGCAGCGGATGTTCATGGTCTGGACGGTGCGCGGGGGCAAGGCGATACGGCTGGAAGCCTTCGCGTCCCGAGAAGAGGCACTGAAGGCGGCCGGCCTGGACGCCGACACCTAACCTTCGGGCATGCGCATTTCAGTCGCCGCCGACGTGCAAGCGGGGATCGCGGAAGCGGTGGTCGAGGAGCTGCGGCGCCGCGGCCACGAGCCGATCCCCCACGGCGCGCTGTCAGACGAGGAGCGCGACGACTGGGCGTGGGCAAGCGAGGCGGCCGCCCGCGACGTCGCCGAGGGCCGCGCCGATCAGGCGGTGGTGTGCTGCTGGACCGGCACTGGAGCGTCCATCGCCGCCAACAAGGTCTCCGGGATCCGGGCCGCGCTGTGCGGCGACGGGCCGACCGCCGCCGGCGCACGGCGCTGGAACGACGCCAATGTGCTCGCGCTCAGCCTGCGGGCGACCTCCGACGCGGAGCTTCACGAGATCCTCGATGCCTGGTTCGACGCGGCGCCGAGTCCCGAGGCGGACGATCGAGCCAACGTCGATCACCTGAGCGACATCGAGCGGCGCTAGTGGAGCGCCTGGTGCCCGACCCCGCGCCGACGACGGTGGCAGAGCAATACTCCGGCCTGGGACTGGGGGAGCTGGCTCCCCCCGACCGCCCTTACGTCGTGACGAACTTCGCGCTCACCCTCGATGGGCGGGCGACGATCCAGGGCCGCTCCGGGCCGATCGGGAGCGCCACCGACACGGAGGTCCTCCACTGGCTCCGAACCCAGGTGGATGCGGTGATGATCGGCGCCGGGACGCTGCGTAAGGAGCGGTACGGCCGGGTGGTGCCGGATCCCGAGCTTCGCGGCCATCGCGAGCGCCGCGAGGGCCTGGCCCACGATCCGCTCGCGGTGATCGTGAGCAACAGCCTTGAGCTGCCCTGGGATGCGGCTCTGTTCACGTCGGGCTGGGGAACGGTGCTGATCTTCACGGGGAGCGATGGGGAAGTGCCCGACACCGCAACCTCGGTGCGGGTGAAGCGCCACAGCGGCCGCGTCGACCTGCGGCGCGCGTTGGAGGCGGTGCGCGCCGAGCGCGGTGTGCGCGCCGTCCTGTGCGAGGGCGGTCCGCGACTGCACGCGAACCTCGTCCAGGCGGAGCTCGTGGACGAGCTGTTCGTGACCCACTCGCCGAAGCTCGCCCTCAACGAGGGACCCGGGCTGCTGGAGAACGGCCTCATGGAGCGCCCCACCGACCTCGAGCTCGTGTGGCTGCTGAATGAGGACGGCGAGCTGTTCACGCGCTACCGCGTCAGCCGCTAGGCGCCGGTGTCCTCGCGGTAGCTCGGCACCTCGAGCCGGGGAAGCATGCCGCGCTCCTCGACGCGCCGCTCGCCGCGGCGCAGCATCCGCAGAGCGATGATCGTCCCGCCGAGCAGCGCCGCCAGCCCGAGGCTGATCTGGACGCTGAGGATCCCCTCTCGCGACCAATAGACGTCCCGAAGGTCGAGCAGGAGGGCGGCCTCGTCGAAGGTGAGCCCGATCCCGGCCCCAAACGGGACGGCGAGGGCGTTCTCGAACCGGTTGCTGTCGGTGATCAGGGCCGTGGCGCCGCACCCGAAGGCGAGCATGATCCCCGGCACGAAATGGTGAATGTGGCGGCTACCCAGGCTCACGTTGCTGAACGGCCACCAGCCGCTGCGGATCCCCTGGGTGGACAGCCGCACCAGCGCGAACGCGAGCACGAACCCCGACAGCAGGTTGAACAGCACCGTCTCCCGGCCCGACGCGGCCTCGTACCCCTCGATCGCGACCGCCACCGTGTCCCTGGTCGCGCTCCCGGCCGTCTCGATCGCGTGCTCCGCGGTCTCGAACACTCCTGCCGCCGGCTCCTCGGCCCGGGTGCGACGCCGGGCGAGGCGCACGACCTCGCCTGCCATCACCGTGCCCACCGTGCCGAGCGCGAGCACCGCCAGCCCGGCGGTCACGCGCTCGCCGCTACCCCAGCGGCGGCGCCGCGAGCCGGATCGCAGCTTCATGCGGGAAAAGTGTAGGTCGCGAGCCAGGCGAGAACCTCCTCGGCCGCCGGATCTGCTTCCTGGGCGGGATCGCCCACCAATCGCGCCCGCTCACCGAGGCCCTCGCGCCGCAGGCGCTCCATCGCCTGCTCGTCCGCGCACAGGAGCAGGTCGCAGACGTGGTCGCTCACCACCCGGTTGAGCTCCGCGTCACCGCGTCGATCACCCGATCGCGCACCCGCTCCCACGCGAACCAGGGGCATCTCGAGCTTCACCGCGACCAGCGCCGCCGCCATGGCCGCGGTCCCGTCCCCGCCGACCAACACGGCCGCGGGCCGCGAGGCGTCGAGCAGCGGCTCCAGCTCCACGATCGCGGCGGCGGTGCGCTGGAGCTCGCTTCCCCCCTTTAGCGCGACGGGCACCTGCACGGCCTCGGCGCGCTGCTCCAGCGCGCGCAGCAGCGCTCCCGCCTGCTCGCCGTTCGTCCCGTCGGTGACCCAGATGATTCTCACCGCAAATAGCGTGACCGATCGCTCGATCCATAGCGCCGAAAGTGCGGGTTGTGTGCGTGTGGGCCGCGAATTCGGTCCTCCGGCGGGGGTACGATTTCGCGCCCGATGAGGAGGATTCTCGCCCCCACCGTTCACGGACTCAACGCCGCTCGGCATCTCCTCTGGTACGTCAGCTACCAGGTGTCGGGCGAGGCGCGCCCGAAGCGCTAGCCGGCCCCCTCCCGGAAGCGCCCTCTCACCGAAGCGCCCTGATCTCGCTGAACACGGCGGTCGCCTGGTCCGGCTTCCGGGGCGAAAGCTCGTCGGCGATCACGTGGGAGACCGCGTTGATCAGGGCCAGGTGGGTGAACGCCTGTGGGAAGTTGCCCAGGTGACGTCCGCTTCGTGGCTCTATCTGCTCGGCATATAGGCGCAGCGCCCCCGCGTGGCGGATGAGCCGCTCACACAGCGCGCGTGCACGCGCGGGTTCGCCGATCTCCGACAGCGACGAGACCAGCCAGAAGGAGCAGATCGTGAAGGCGCCCTCCTCTCCCGACAGCCCGTCGTCGGTTTGCTCCACCCGGTACCGGAGCACGAGCCCGCCCTCGGTGAGCTCATCGGCGATTGCCATCACCGTCGCGCGCACCCGCTCGTCGTCCGGAGGGAGGAAACGGACCAGCGGCACGAGCAGGGTTGAGGCGTCGAGCGCGTCGGTCTCGTAATGCTGGCGGAACACCCCCCGGTCGCTCACTCCCCGCTCCAGGATCTCGGCGCGGATCTCGTCCGCGATTGCGGACCAGCGTCCGGCGCGCTCCGCCTCGCCGCGTGACTCTGCGAGGCGCGAGCCGCGGTCGAGCGCCACCCAACACATCAGCTTCGAGGAGACGTAGTGCTTCGGCTCTCCGCGCGCCTCCCAGATTCCCTGGTCGGGCTGGCGCCAGGAGCGGACCGCCCCCTCGACCTGGGCGGCCACGACCTCCCACAACTCGTCGTCGATCTCGTATTTCTTGCTGTGGATGTAGACGCCGTCCAGCAGCGCCCCGAAGACGTCGTTCTGGCGCTGGGTGTGAGCGGCGTTGCCGACCCGAACTGGGCGCGCTCCCTCGTATCCGCTCAGATGCTCGAGCTCGCGCTCCGGCAGCTCCTTCTCGCCGTCGATCCCGTACATGATCTGCACCTCGGGTCCCTCGGCCCTGCAGATCTCGGCCACGAAGTCGAGGAAGTCGGTCGCCTCCTGGTCGAAGCCGAGCGTGTGAAGCCCCCACGAGGCGAAGGTGGAGTCGCGGATCCACGAGTAGCGGTAGTCCCAGTTCCGCTCCCCGCCCGGGGTCTCCGGCAGGGAGGTGGTGGCGGCCGCGATCACCGCGCCGGTCGGCGCGTAGGTGAGGCCCTTCAGCGCGAGCGCCGAGCGCATCAGATGGATACGCCACGGATGGTCCGGAAACTTCCCGTCCGTGAGCCAGCGACGCCAGAACTCGAGCGTCACCTCGATTCGGGCGCGGGCATCCTCAAGCGTTCTCGGGAGGTCGTCGTGCGCACCCCAGCTGAGTCCGCAGAAGCACCCTTCACCCTTGCGGAGGGTGCGTCGCGCGGTCGATTGGCCGCCGTCGGCCTTCAGCTCCATGTCGGCGATCAGGCGCAACGGCGGACCGTCGCACCGCGTCTCCGCGGCGTGTGCTCCGTCGGGGGTCCACGAGGCAGGACGCAATCCGTACTCGTGGGCGAGGTCGCAGACCATCTCGACCTCAACCTCTCCCTCGACGCACCCCACGGTGCGCAGCAGTAGCCCCTCGGCGTCGTGCTCGCTCGGCGGTCGGCGGTGCTCATGGTCACCCCGCTCCCGCCACTCGTCGATCGCCAGGGCGTCTCGAACCACCAGCCATCCACGACCCGTCGTCCAGGTCGTCTCCAGCACATTTGTCCCGGGCTCGTACCGGCGGGCGAGGGGAACGCGGAACCCGGCAGGGCCGAGCCTGAAGCGTCCTGCCTCCCGGTCCAGCATCGCCGCGAACACACTCGGGGAATCGAACCGCGGCACGCACAGCCACTCGACCGACCCATCGGGGGCGACCAGCGCCCCGGTGTGCGAGTCGGAGAGGAATGCGTAGTCGTCGATGCGGGGGAACTCGGAGTGAACCGGGGAGGTCATCCCGGACCGTGAGCCTACAGACGGCGACCTCCGGGCTGGAGCCGAGTGCCGCTAAGCCCGGCGGCAGTACAGGTTTAGATGCCCGTCGGCTTCGGCCAGGGCCGTGTCGACCGGGCGCAGCCCCCAGCGCTCGTCGTCGATCGCCTCGACCTCGAGCCCGGCCGCATCGAGCTCCCGAAGAAGCGTGCGCGTGCTCCTTCCGGCGCGGGCGAGCGCTCTCGGGTTGCACTCCACGATCAGCGTCGGGTCGGGGCTCGAAGCGAGCGTCTCCCTCATCCCGCGCAGCGCGTCGACCTCGCCTCCCTCTATGTCGAGTTTGACGAGATCCACCGGCTGCGCCCCGAGTCCCTCGTCGAGGCTCATGCACTCCGCGACGGTGGCCTCTCGCAGGCGCTCCGGCTCGAACAGGCTGCTCTTGCTCGCGTCGCCGGCGCAGATGTAGAAGGCGCGCCGGCCTTGAACATCCCCGAGGCCGGCGGGTAGCGGAATCACCCGATCGTCGAACCCGTTCTCGTGCACGTTGCGCCGCAGTGCCTCGAACATCTGGGGGTTCGGCTCGAACGCGAACACGGTACCCTGCGCGCCGACCCGGCGGGCCGCAAGCAGGGCGTAGAAGCCGAGGTAGGACCCCCCGTCGATCACCGTGGCTCCCTCGTGAACCGAGCGCGCGAACAGCTCGGCGGTGAACGGTTCCTTCTCACCGCGCTGCAGCGCGATCAGGTAACCGTCGTGCGCCTGGGTGGCCCCCCTCAGGGTGATCCCCCCGATCATCGCCTGCTCCATTTGCAGGGGATATACCCGCCCGCGGGCCAACTCACACCCACACGGCACCGCGAGGCGCCTGTCAGGGCGACAGCCAGGAGGCGATTCGCCGCCCGATCTCTTCCCCCGCGTCCTCCTGCAGGAAGTGAGACGCGTCCTCGACCATCTCGGGCTCGCCGCGCCCGATCGCCTCGGCGAAGCGCCTGCCCGCCTCCGGGGGGAGCACCGGGTCGGAGTCAGCCCAAAGCATCAGCGTCGGTCGCTCGTCGGCTCGCAGCGCCTCGAGCACGCGCTGCCCGGCCTCGGCGCCGGCCATCTGCGGATCGGTGGGGAGGATGAGCGGAAAGGCCCGAGCCCCGGCCTTCGACTCCTGGGTCGGAAAGGGGGCGTCGTACGCGGCTGCAACCTGATCCCCCGGATCCGTCTTGCATGCCCTGCGGACCAGCAACGAGATCGGGACGTCCTCGGTCCGCTCGACGAAGTCACGGAACGCGAACCACGCACCGGTCATCCGCTGGCGGCCGGTGAACAGCCCCGAATCCATGATCACAAGGCGGTCGAAACGCTCCGCCGCCTCCACGGCGACCCGGAGTCCGATCGGCCCGCCCCAGTCGTGGACCACCGCCGTCGCCCCGCGCAAGTCCAGCTCCTCGACGAGCGCGCCAACGAGCTCAGTGTGGCGATCGTAGGAGTACCACCCGGAGTCAAGCGGCTTGTCCGAGCGACCGAAGCCGGCCAGGTCGGGGGCGATGCAGCGAAAGCCGGCATCCCTGACGGGCGGGATCACCTTCCGCCACAGGAACGACCACGTCGGCTCCCCGTGCAGGAACAGCACCGGGCCGCCCTCGCCCTCGTCGATCCGCGCGATGCGGAGCCCGTGCAGCTCCGAGTATCCGAGCTCGAATGGGAACCCGGGGAGCCCGGCGAATCGCTCCTCCGGAGTGCGGAAGGTTTCCGTCACCCGCCGCACCCTATCTGCGGGGTGAACGTATCATCGGCCCGTGCCCGACTCGAAGTGGTCGATGTGGTCGGACGAGTCGATGCTTTGCGTCGGATCGAAGGGCTCGCTGCTGTCGATCGGGTCGGTGGGCTCCGTCCTGTCGATCGGCTCGATCGGATCGGCCGGCTGCGCTTTCTCGATCGGCTCCGCCGGCTCGGTGGGCTCGGTGCTGTCAGCCGGGGCGCGCTCGTCCGCTCTATCGGCCGGCACCGCCCACGGCGTCATGGGCTCTCCCAGCCAGGCGCCGGTCACGCTGCTGATTACGGCGATCCTGGCGATCGCCGCGATTCTGATCGGGTGGTCGAGGGGCCATGGGCCGTGAAGGACTCGAACCTTCAACCTTGGGCTTAAGAGGCCCCTGCTCTACCAATTGAGCTAAC
>WUUC01141388.1_pt1 | contig 10680 bp, 4 predicted proteins | sample 6278441 | NCBI WGS metagenome assembly WUUC01 (sample SAMN13675441, study PRJNA597444) | soil metagenome | isolation source: soil | place: USA: Washington | collected 2017-10 | reverse complement strand
TCAACGTCACGCGCAACGAGCCCGACTTCGGCCGCACCGGCGCGAACGGTCAGCCCACCATTCTCAAGCGCGAGGCCGACACCGAGCTGCTCGTTGCCGACGGCCACACGGCAGTGATCGGCGGCATCTACACGCGCAACATGAGCCGCACCGTCGACCAAGTGCCGTTTTTTGGGGACATTCCGATCCTGGGGCTCATCTTTCAGCGCCGGCGCATGCTCGACTCCCGCAACGAGCTGTTGATCTTCTTGACGCCACGGATCGTGAACCGTGAGCAGACGATGACGTCCTCCAAGTAGCGTGCGCGGAGCGCGGCGGGGCCTCATAATCCTGCCCTCATGTCGGAACGGGTGTTTCTTTCGGGCCCGATGGGCAGCGGCAAGTCGCAGGTAGCCAAGGCGCTCTCCGAGCTTTGGGGCCAGCCGGCGGTCGACCTGGATCAGCGCATCGAGCAGCGCGCCGCAGCGACCATCGCGCAGATCTTCGAGCGGCAGGGCGAAGCCGGTTTCCGGGCCATCGAGCGCGCAACGCTCGAGCAGGTGCTGGCCGAGGGGGCCACCATCGTGGCGCTTGGTGGCGGCACCGTGACTCATCTTCCGACCCGGCGGCGCTTGCTCTCGGAAGGTACGCTGATCAGCTTGCGCGCCTCGCTGCAGACGCTGTGCGCGCGCGTGGGAACGGGGCAGGGCCGGCCGCTCTTGAGTGCTGAAGACGTGGGCGCCCGGCTGGCGTGCATCCTGGAAGAGCGCGCCGCGGCCTACGCGGAATGCCACGCCGAGATCGACACCGAAGGGCGCGACCTGGCGACGATTGCCCAGCAAGTCGATCGCGTAGTGAGTGATGCACCGATCGTGGTGCCGCTGGGCGAGCGCACCTACCGCGTGGAGGTGGCACCGGGGGTGCGCCACCATGCCGCCGAACGGACGCGCTCCGCAATCCGCGGCGGACAGGTGATCGTCGTCACGGACACTGGCGTCGAGGAGCCCTGGGGTGTGCGTGCGCGCACAGAGCTGACGCAAGCAGGCTTTCAGGTGGTGCCGGTCTGCCTCGAGGCTGGCGAACAGCACAAGAACATCCGCAGCATCGAGCGGATCTGGGACGCCGCGCTGGATGCTCAGGTCGATCGGGACGCGCTCTTGCTGGCCGTGGGCGGGGGCGTGGTCGGAGACATGGCGGCGTTTGCGGCCTCCACCATCCTGCGCGGGATCGCGCTGGGCCAGCTGCCAACCACGTTACTCTCCATGGTAGACAGCGCGGTCGGCGGCAAGACCGGCATCGACAGGGCGCAAGGCAAGAACCTGATCGGCAGCTTTCACCAGCCGCGCTTCGTGCTGTGCGACGTGGAGACGTTGACCACACTGCCGATGGCGGAGCGCCGCGCGGGACTTGCGGAGGTGGTCAAGTCGGCCTGGCTGGATGGCGAAGCGAGCGTCGCATTGCTGGAGCGCCGCGCGGACGACCTTCTGGCGGGCGATCTGGAAGCGACCGGCGAGGCCGTGCGCATGTCGGTCAAGCTCAAGGCCCGCATCGTCACGGAGGACGAGAAGGAAAGCGGCGTGCGCGCCAGCTTGAACCTCGGCCACACCGTGGGGCATGCCATCGAGGCGGCCGGCGGTTTCGTCGCGCTACGCCACGGCGAAGCGGTCGCACTCGGCATGGTCGCGGCGTTTCGTTTGGCGCAGCGCTTGGGGGTAGGCAGCGCTCAGGCTTCGGAGCGCCTGGTCGCGCTGCTGCGCCGACTCGGATTGTCTACGGATTTGGACAGGCATCTGGACGAGCGCACGTTGGGGTTCATGCACGCAGACAAGAAGCGCAAAGGTGGCAAGGTGCGCTTCATCGTACCTGGCGCACCGGGCCAGACCGAGGTCAGGGCGCTGACGGTCGAGGAAATCAGCGAGCTGGTCCGAGCCTGAAGCGCTTGTTTTCTCGCGGTCAGGTTACGCAAATTTGTCGGCGCGGCTCTGAACCCGATACAGTTTAATGGTGCACGGCGTTCGCGGACTTCGCAGCGCTCGGGAGGTTCCATGTCTCGGAGCAGGTCCATGAAGGGGGTTGCGCTGCTCGCGCTGCTCGCCCCGTTCACGCTCGGCAGCTGTGCCGCCGATTCGGTGTCCTTGCGTATCACTTGCAACGTCGTGCCGGAAGGAGACTGCACTTACACGACGGGCGGCCTCTGCTATCTGCAGGGCCAGCTCAACGTGGGGTCGGGCATTCCCAGCTATTTCTCCGTGCTCAGAGTGACCAACGCCCTCAAGTCGCGCGAACGTGACATCCCTCCGCAGTCCGAGCCCAACGGTCTGCAGCTCACGGAGCTGGAGATTCACATCACCGACAGCGGCGGTCGCGAGCCCGCCTTTCCGCGCAACTTGCCCAACCCCTACACGGTTTCCGCGACCGGGTACGCGCCGCCTGGCGAGGAGGCGCTGGTGGGAGCCGAGCTCTTGCCGAGCGCCTACGTCGCGCAGATAGCAGCCCTGCAGGGCACCAGCAGGGCAATCGGTTCGCTGCGGCTCGCGATCATCGTGCGCGGCCGGACCTCCGGCGGGGTCCAAGTGGAGAGCGACGAGTGGAACTGGAACATCCAGCTCCTCAACCTGAGCATCTTGCCAGCCCGAAACGAGTGCACGCCTTTCGAGGACGACGTGTGCAACCTGGGGCAAGACACCTGGAGCCACGCCTGCAATCCAGCTCTGCTCGAACCGAGCTGAGCAGCTCAGCTGCTCTCGCGGCTGCGCAGCGCCAGGTAGGCGTCCGAGAGCGCAAACGACAGCAACCTGGCGAGCAGCGGCCGCGAAAGCAACGCAGCGGTCAGCGCAGCCTCGCTGGCCGGCGCGCGCACGCCCGATGGATCGCCGTCGAGGTCGAGGTTCTCCAGGGCCACGTCCAGCGCGCCCGCGGTGACCAAGCCCACGCGTAGCGCGCGCACGCGCATTTGCTCGATCAGGGTCTCGTAAGTGGGTGGGGACGCCATGGCGCGCAGGATGTTGCTGATCTGCTTTTGGGTGCCGTTCGGCAAGGTGCGCCAGAGCTCGGCTGCCATCGCGGCAGCCTCACGATCGATGGAGGCGGAGCGGTCATCGGCGGCGCCGAACGCCGCGTTGACGGCGCGCAGCAGGGTGGCCATGGCGTCGGGATTCAACGTCGAAAGCAGCACGCTCGACGGCCGCGCGCGCTCGAAGGCGCAACCGATGCGGAAGCGCAGGGCGATGGGCGCGCGCGCCGTTCCATCGCCAACGATGATGGAGGGTGGGTAGGTGGCCACCACCCCGATGCCGTCCTTGCCGGATGGCGTGAGGTACGCTTCGTGTTCGACGCCCAGCACGATGGAGACGTCGCGCAGCGCCTCGGCGTAGGCGCTGTCGTCGCGCGCCGCGATGAAGTCGCTGGTGCTGACCCCATAGCTGGCGAGCGGCCGGCGAAACAGCGGTCCGGCGCCGAGGAACAGGTGCGCTAGGACGGTGAAGGCCGGGCCGAGGTCGCCGTCATCACGCGCCTCGAGCAGGGCTGCCTTGGTGACGTCGTCGTTGGGATCCGGCACGCGCCCGGTGCGGGTGCAGGCGATGCTCGGGTCCACGTGGGAGAGCAGCTCGGCGCCGACTGCGCGCACGTCTTTGCGGTGCGCACGCTCGCCGAGCATCCAGAGTCCGCGCAGGCATACGACGTTGAGCGGGAGCTTGCGCGCCCGGACCAGCAGCGCGCCCACCAGCTTGGCGTTGTGCTCGATGGAGGTGCTCTGCACCTCTTGCAAACGCAGCAGCGCCTCGGGCTGTCCCGCAGCGATCGCCTGGACCAGAGCGTCTTCCTCGTGCGTGAGAGGCGTCACGCCGGCTTCCACGCGCAAGCCGCGCCACGCGCCGGCGGTTGTCTCCACGGAGGCTCGCGGCGCGGTCGGGAGCGCGGGCGCGATCACGCCCGGCAGGGTCGTCCGCGGCTCCGCCTCGAGCGGGGCGGGCAGGGCGGCCGGACGCAAGGTCTCGCGCACCGAGGGGCGGCCGTAGCCGTAGCTTGCCTGCGAGCGCCGCGGATCGGACCACTTGGGGCTCACCATGGGCGGCTTCTCGGCGGCTCTGGGGCTGATAGCAGGCGCGCTCGAATGACGTGGCTCCTTGCGCAGCGGCAAGCGCGCGACCACACGCTCGAGGCGCTCCTTGAGCTTCGTAGCCAGCTCCTGCGTGGCCTCCTCGGGGGCACTCTCCAGGGCGGGCTTGACGGCCTGCGCGTAGCTTGCGGCATCCTGGTGAGCCTGGTCGATATCGAGCGAGAGCTCGGCGAGCGACAATAGGGCGGAAGCCCGCTCGGCTCCGGAGGGCGAGTCCTTGGCTTTCAGCGTCAGCACGTCGCGCAGGTTGGTGAACAGCACGCGCGCGCTCAGCAGGTCGTGCTCCGCCACGCGCCCCAGACAGGTCGTGGCGATGCGCTCGTGCTCGTCGCTGCGGTGGGCCTCGAAGGCCTTGATGTGCAGCTCTGCGGCACGACGCACGTCCTTCAGCTCCTCTTCGCACAAGCTACCTGCCCGGCTGAGCAGCTCGGCGCGGCGTGCACCGGACGTGGGCTCTGCCGCCAGCGCTACCAAGGCGCGCAGCAAGCCTTCGTATTCGCCGGTGGCGCGCGCGTAGCGCGACAGCGCCACCAGGACAGCGCCCTCGCTCGGCGCCAGCATGAAAGCTTCTTCCGCCATGGCCAGGGCGTCCGTGAGCGCGCCGGCGCGCTCCAGAAAGCGCGAGGCGCGGTAGAGGATGGCGCGCCGTCCGTGCGCGCCGAGGGCCGCGTCGGCCAGATGGCGATACACCTCGCGCGCCGTCGCCACGTCCGAGAGGTCGAGCGCGAGCCGCTCGAAATGCAGCAGGAACGGCATGTGAAACGGGTGTGACTCGAGGCCGAGCGTGGCTGCACGCAGCGCGAGCTCGGTGTCATGGAGGTCTTGCTCGGCCACGTGGATGGCTTCTTCGAGCAGCTGCCGGGAGCGCGGCACGGAGGACTCCTCGGACAGCTCCAGGAGCAGATCGAACGCTGCGCGCGGAGCGGAGCTCGCCAAGAGCAACCCGATGCCGCGCCTCAGCTCGGAGAGCGGCACGTCAAGCGCGCCCTCCGCAGGCGGCTGCCGTGCCAGGGCAGCGCGCACCAGCTCTTGCGCCGAGGCCGGGTCCGCCATCAGCTCGAGCGACACGAGCGCCAGCGAAAGCAGGCGTTCGCGGCGCTCGTCGAGATCGCGCGCTGCGTTCAGTCTGAGCGTGAGCACGGCGGTGAGTCGCTCGAGCTCGCGCGTCTCGGCGTAGATGGCGGTGAGCCTGTCGAGCGCCTCCGTATCGTCCGGCTCCACCGCCAGCAGGCGCAGGTACGCGCGCAGCTCCGCCGTGCGTGCGCCCTGCGCGCGGCACAGATGAGCGAGGCGACGCAGCTCGGCGCGGCGGCTATCGCCACCGGCGCGCGCGACCAGCCGCTCCACCAGCGCGCGTCCAAGGCGCGCGTCGTCGCCTTCGCGCACGTACGGCAATGACCAGGTGACCAGCTCGCTGCCGAGCTCTCCGAGCGCGTCGGCCGCGGCGATCGAGAGCTCGGCGGCTTCGCGCGTTTCTCCGAGGGTCCACAGCCGAGACAGACACATGCGCACGACTTCCGCGCTGGTCTCACAGCGCCGCTCCGGAAGGAGCAAGCTGCGCACTGCCTCGCACAGCGCGGGCACATCCTTGCCCGTGGCGCGTAGCGCGGCCAGACCGAGCGCAGGGAAGGGATCGAACGGGCACAGCCGCAGCAAAGTCTCCAGCGCTTCCAGCTGACCGCGGGCGTCCGCGGTGCCGAAGCACGCCTGAGCCAAGAGGCGCAACAGCTGCGGCGTGTCGCCGAGCACGACGCGAGCGGCGCGCAGTGCGGCCACGCAGCGCGGCGCATCCAGCATGTGGTGCAGCTCGATCAAGATCAGCGCCCCCTCCGCGCAGCGCGGATCCGCCGCCAGCGCCAGTTCTGCTCGCCGCGCGGCCTCGGCGGGGTCGCCGTCGGTCCAGTAGGAGCGCGCCAGGGCACACAGCAGCCGTGCGCGTTCGCGCGGGTCGTTGGCGGCGTCCACGCGCCGGCTCAGCGCGTCGCGTTCCAGGGCGGGTGCGCGCAGCGCCACGCTCAGCCGCTGCAGCAAAAACAGCCCCTCACGGTGCTTGCCAGCGCTGCTCAGCAGCTCCTGGCAGGTGCGCAGCGCGGCCTCCAGATCGCCGCGGGCACGCTCGTGATGGATGAGTGCGAGGTAGGCCGCGATGCGAGCGGGCCCGACCGGCGCCCGGCCGACGCGTCGGCTCAGCAAACCGGCGCGTTCGGCGTGTTCCCCTTCGAGGCGCAGCAGACTCTCCAGGCCGGCCTCCGCCTCCGGGCTCTCCGGCTGGCGCTCCAGCACCTTCTGGTAGAGCTTTCGGGCGCGCGGGCGCTGCTCGGGATCCTGGCGCAGCACGTGGGCGAGGCGCAGCGCAACCCGCCACTGATCGGCGATGTCGGCTTCGCGCAGCGCCTGCCGGAGGCCCTGGATCTCGAGATCGTGACGCTCCATGCGCTCTTCGAGCCCGGCTCGCTGCTCCGGACTGGGGCTGGCGCCGCTGGCTGCGCTCCACAGCGACCAGGCCCAGCGCTCGAGCATGGGCTGCTGCGTGTCCGCGGTCAGCCGCAAGAAGTACTCCATCAAACCTTGTGCCTGCTCGGCCGGCGCCGCTCGCAGCGCGCGCTCGAGCGCGTCGCTCAGCGCCCATGCCGCTCCACTGGCCTCGGCCAGCTCCTCGCACACGCTGAGCGCGCGCACGTTGCCGGGATCTGCCGCGAGAGCCTCGATGCACAGCTCCAGCGCGAGCGCTGGATCGCCGGGCAGCTCGAGGCGCGCCTCCACCGCGCGCAGCAGGCAGACCGCGCGCTCCACGCCGCGTGCCCGCTCCGAAAACTCCGCGCCGATCACCGACAGTTCGACGGTTGCGCCGGAGGCCGACAGCGCGTCGAGCAACGAGGTCACATGGCTGGTGTCGCCCGGCGCGCAGTGCAGGGTGGCTTCCAGCAGCACGTCGGCTGCCAGATCGGGTCGTGCACACACCTCGGCTCGCACGCCCGCCTCGCGCCAGAGCCGCTGTGCGAGCTTTGCGTCCGGCGTGTGGCGCGCTGCGCGCACGAGCTGCATGACGGCGGCTTCACCGTAGCCCTCCGCGGCCAGCGCAGATGCGAACTCGGTGACGATCGCAGGATCGTAGGGTGAGATACCGTGCGCCCACGACAGGAGCGCGCGTGCTGCTTCCGGTTTGCGCGCGCGGTAGCCCTGCGCAGCCGCCAGCACCACCCGCAGCGCCTGCTCGAGATCGCCACGTGCGAGCAGCGCGTGGGCGTAGCGCTCGGTGAAGGCGGGGTCTTCGGGACGCAGCTCCGCGGCATGACGCAGCGCTCGCAGCGCGCTGCCCGGACGGTCTGCACGGTTGGCGTATTCCGCGACTGACAACAGCACCTGGGCTTTGGTCGCAGCCTCGGGACTGGCTTCGGCGAGGCCGCTCGCGTAGGCAAAGGCCAGGTCGGGCCGCGCCGTGGCCGCGCACAGGCTGGCAGCCAGTTCGAGCGCCGGCTGACAGCTGGGATCGGCGGCCACTGCCTCCCGGCTCGCCCGCGCAGCCTCATCGATGGAGTCGAAGTGGTTGCGCAAACCGTGCGCGAGCTCGAGCCACGCTTGCGCCCGCTCCGCCGGCGGCGCACCTGCTTGCTCCAGCTGCGCGATGCGGCGCTCGAGCGTCTCGAGCGGATCGTTGAGCGCGCCGCTGGGCGCTGGAAACCAGGACCCCACGGGCACGATGTTGAGCGGGCGCCGCTCGCGTCCGGTGCCAGCCGCCAGCGCCTCCGGAAACGCGCGGCGCGCGGTGATCGGACCTTCGACGCGAGCTTCGGGCGCCGGTGCTGCAAAGCCGGGGTTGCGCGGCGCAGGCGGAGGAAGCTGAGAACGGCGCTCGCTGAGTCGGGCGAGGCCTGCCCGCACCAGGGCGGCGATGCGAGGCGGCGCGGCGGGATGGCGCGGAAAGAGTGTTCTCGCGAACACCGCTGTGCTCACTTCTCCCAGCTCGGCCCAGGCCGCGGCGCGCTGGCGCTGCGGGGTATCGAGCCACTCGAACCAGGCCTGAGCTAGCCGTCCGACGCGCTCCGCGTCCCCTGCGAAGCCCGCGCGCCGCGTGAGCGCATCGAGCACGAACGCCAACGTGCCGATCGCCGGTCCCGGCGATGCGTGTGGCTCGGGCGACAACAGGCCCGGTTGCGTGCCCGCGCTCTCCTCACTGGACAGGCCGCGCACGAAGCGGTCGAGCCAGAGCGCACGCCGCGTGTCGAGTAGTACGTCGACCGGCACCAGATCGTTGTGCCGCAAGCTGGTTTCCAGCGGCTTCTGCGTGGCCGATGCCTCCCGTTTGGCGGCCTCCAGCTGCTCCTCGGTAAGCCGGCCGGTCGCGATCAGGAAATCGCCGAGCGACGCGTCCTCGGCGTGGGGTCGCACCTCGACGATGGCCCCCTCCGTCAGCACGATGCGGCGGCCTCCCACATCGAGTCCCCCCGTCGCCTTGCGCGCTTCGAGTTCGAGCAGAAGCCGCGCGACCGGGCTTGGGGCGATGGCCGGAATCGACATCGAAAGTATGGTACCAGCCCGTGGTAGCAGGCGATAGGGTCGCACGGCTCACGCTTTGAGGCCGTGCCGGGCAAGCGTCATTGCGAGGCGCGCGAAGCGGCTCCTGCCGAGAAGGGCGTACACGTCGCGCGCAAAACGCGCCTTTGCATCGACAAGAAAAAGCGCGCTCAGCGCACCATCAGCGCAAACGGCAAGCTCGTGAGCAGCGGCGAGCGCGCGTGTGCGAGCGCACGCAAGGGCGCACTGCTGGCCACTGCGCGGGTGCTGTGGTCGAGCGCCTCGAGCTCGGCTCCGAAGCGTAGGCCTGGCGCGTGGGCGCCGAGCACGGTCCGCAGCGCTTCGAGTGCGTCTCCGTCTTCGGGCCAGCGCATCAGCGGCGCGCCTTTCGTCAGCTTGCCGCGCTCGCGCGCCAGGTCGATGGCGCGCGCAAGCCCGCCGATCTCGTCGATGAGTCCGAGCTCCTTGGCGCGCTCGCCGCCCATCACGCGCCCTTCGGTGGCCGGAAGCAGCTGCTTCACGCTGCGTTTGCGCCCGAGCGACACGCGCTCGAGAAAGAGCTCGTAGGTGTGCGTCAACATCGCCTCCAGACGCTGTCTTTCGTCGGGCGTGAAGGGGGCCAGAGGGCTCAGCCACGTGGCGTGCTCCGCGCGCTCGAAGCTGGTGACGTTCACGCCGACTCTCTTCGCGAGATCGGTGACGATGATCTTTCCGCCCACCACGCCGATGGAGCCGACGATGCTGCCCTCCGATGCCAGGATGTGTGTGCCGGCAGAGGCGACGTAATAGCCGCCGCTGGCTGCCATGTCGCCGATCGAGACGATCACCGGCTTGCGACCCGCCGCGCGCCGGACGGCGTGCCACATGCGGTCGCTGGCCAGCGCCGAGCCACCGGGCGACTCGATGCGCAGGACGATCGCTCGGATGCGCGAGTCGTCGCCGAAGCGGCGCATGGCTTTCACGAACGGCTCGCTCGCGCCACGCTCCATGCTCCTGCGATCGCCATCGACGATCTCGCCGGTCAAGAACACCAGCCCGAGGCGAGGCTCGCTGGAGTCGCTATCGTCGTCCTTACCAGTAAAGGCGGCCAGCAGGTCGCGCAGCGAAAGCGAGTCGCTCTTGCGCTCCGGGAATACGGAGCGCAGGGCACTCGCCGACGCCGCCTTCTTGGCGATGGCGCGCGCCTCGTCGTCGTAGCTGAGCGCGTCCACCAGCTTCTGGCTGCGCGCCGCCTCGGCGGTGTAAGGGCCCGCGTCCAGGATGGCGCTCACTGCTTCGGCGTTGCGCGCGCCGCCGCGGCTCAGATGGGCGCGGAAGCCGCGGTCCAGATCGTCGAGCATGGCCTCCAGGCTCTGGCGCAGCTCGTCGGAGGGGCCATCGCGGGTGAACGGCTCGGCGGCTCCCTTGTACTTGCCGATCTGAAGCAGCTCTGCGCGCACGCCCAGCATCTCCAGCAGCTGGCGACCGTGCACCACCTGCGCGCCGAGTCCCACGACATCGAGCATGCCGGACGGGGTCATGCTGAGCCGGTCGCAGTGACTCGCGAGTGCGAAGCCGAGGTTGTCGAGCTCGTCGAAGTGGCAGTGGACCAGGCGCTTCTTGGCACGGTAGGCGTCGAACAGCGCCGACCAGTCGGCGAGGTCGCCGAAGCTCCCTGCGAGCGGTCCGAGCCTGACGAACAGGCCTTTGACGAGCGGTTCGTCCAACAGTCCGCGCAGCTTCGTCACGCCGTCCGTGAGCCCGGGCTTCGCCTCGCCCAGCAAGGATGTGCCTTGCTCGGGCAGCGCCTCGCGCAGGTCCAGCTCGTACAGCGTGGCCACGTTCGGCCTTTTATCGCTCTCCGCGCTGCGCCGCGTGCAGCCGAGGGCCGACACGCAGCACAGGCCCGCCAAGATCCATGCGGGCATCCGCATGCGGCCGATAGTTGGGTGCGGCTTCACGGTACGTTCTCGGTGGGGGCTGGCTGGCTGGGCGGCTTGGGTTCCGCCGAACCCGGGGGAGGCTCGGTCAGCTCACCCGCGGGTCGATACTCGTTGTTCGGGCGTGGGCTCGGTTCGGAGCGCGGC
>WUUC01016090.1_pt1 | contig 10680 bp, 10 predicted proteins | sample 6278441 | NCBI WGS metagenome assembly WUUC01 (sample SAMN13675441, study PRJNA597444) | soil metagenome | isolation source: soil | place: USA: Washington | collected 2017-10 | reverse complement strand
CTCACCTGATCGATCAGCCGGCCCTCGCGCGCATGAAGCGCAGCGCCTACTTGATCAACACGTCCCGCGGTCCGGTCGTGGACGAAGCCGCACTCGCGTGGGCGCTTCGCGAGCGTCTCATTTCGGGCGCTGCGCTCGACGTGTACGAGCGCGAGCCGATCGTCCACGCGGATCTGCTGAAGCTTGAGAACGTTCTTCTTGCTCCGCATCTCGCCAGCGCGACCGTGGAGACGCGAACGGCGATGGCGGAACTTGCGGTGCGGAACACACTTGCCGTTTTGAACGGCGAGCCGGCGCCAACCCCTATCGCATGAAGGCGAAGAAGCCTATGGCGGGGATCGTCGCAAAGGTGATGCGTGCGCTCGCACGTGAGATCACGGGCCTCGAGTTGCCGGCGGTCGAGAAGATCTCGGAGGAGCAGCAGGAGGAGCCGTTTCAGATTCTGATTGCGACGCTTCTCTCCGCCCGCACCCAGGACGCCACCACCCACGCGGCCTCTACACGGCTCTTCAAGCGCGCGCGGACCCCGCGCACGATGGCGAAGCTGCCCGTGAAAGAAATCGAGCGGCTGATTTACCCGGTCAGCTTCTACCGGAACAAAGCGCGGCACGTGAGAGCGTGCTGCGAGATGCTGGTGACGCGCTTCGGTGGCGAGGTGCCGCCGACGATGGAGGAGCTGGTCATGCTGCCTGGAGTCGGGCGGAAAACGGCAAACCTCGTGCTGATCCTCGGCTTCAAGAGCCCCGACAACATCTGCGTTGACACGCACGTGCACCGGATCTCGAATCGGCTGGGATGGGTGCGGACCGAGTTGCCCGAGGAAACGGAGCAGGCCCTCTATCGCAATACGGATCGCCAGTGGTGGCCGTACATCAACCTCTACCTGGTCACCTGGGGCCAGAACATCTGCCGGCCGCTCTACCCGCGATGCGGGGATTGCGTGCTCGCAGCGGATTGTCCAAGAATTGGTGTAGAACGCACTGGAAAGGCTCACGGTCGTGAAGGCTCAGGGCTCAAGGCTCAGGGCTCGAGGGCTCAAGGTTAAAGGGAGAAGCGATGATTCGAACCGCTCGTCGATGTGCGATGGCAATGCTGCTGCTGGCCGTGTTCTCGGAATTGGCCGCCGCCCAGGGTGCGCCGGCCGCGAAGCCGGCTGGCGCGGGAGTGAAGACATCGCCCGGCGCCGGTTCGGTCGTGGTGCTCGACACGAGCAAGGGCGTGATCGAGTTCGAGACGTATCCGAACGAAGCGCCCAAAACGGTTGCGCACATCCTCGGCCTGGTCAAGCGCGGGTTCTACAACGGCCAGCGGGTCCACCGCGTCGCCCCGAACTTCGTCGTCCAGTTTGGCGATCCACAGACTCGTGACATGACCAAGAAGGACATGTGGGGTCGCGGCCCCGGTGCGGGCAGCGGGAAGCCGGTGGGTGTCGCGGAACCTCACAAGAACCGGGGTCACAAGCTCGGCTCGGTTGCGATGGCGCACGCAGGCAATCCGGCGCAGGCCGACAGCCAGATCTACATCACGCTCAGGCCGACACCGGAGCTGGATGGCAAATACACCGTCTTCGGCCAGGTGATCTCGGGCATGGACGTTGTCCAGAAGATCGCGATCGGCGACGTCATCAAGAAAGCCACGATTAAATAAGCCGCAACGACTCGCGCGGCGCGGGGACGAGATCCTTGATCTCGGGATATTCGTCCACGAGCGCTGCCGGATACTCGCCGTCAATTCGTTCGCCGAGCTGCGCCTTCAGCATGACGGCGTTCACCACCGACTTCGCGGCGAAGTGATTGTTGGTGTACAGGTAGCTCTTTTTCACCAGCTCCTTCGCCGCGCTCGCCGTCTCGGCGAATTCCTTCAGTTCGTCCGCGGTGTACAGGTAGTTGTAGCGATCGTCGCGATGCTCGTGATGCCACCACTGCTTCGCGTTGCGGCCGTGCAGGCGTACGTAATAGAAGCCGGTGATATTCGGAAGCCAGTTCTGGCGGATCGAGAGCTTGAACTTCGGCTCGTCGATCTGCACGAGCGCGGCGCCAAACCCGTTCAGCAGCGCAATCGTGTCGCCGAACGCGTCGCTCCAGCTCTTGTGGCGGAGCTCAACTGCCACGCGATAATCGGCAAACGCGCGAAGCAACTGCGCGAGGTAATCACGTGACGACGGCGTGTCCTTGAAACTGGCCGGGAATTGCGCGAGCAGCGCCCCGATGCGCCCCGCGTTTGCCAACGGGTCGATCCCCGCCCGGTAGTCGTCGAGATCCGACTGCGTGACGTGCGCGAGCAGGTCGAGCAGCGCACTTTCAGATTGAGGAGCCGCTTTGAGAGCTTGCTCCTTGAACATCTTCGGGTGCGTGAACTTCTGATAGAGCTTCAACGAGAACTCGAAGCCGCGCGGCGTACGGTCCACCCACGCGCGCGTCACGTCGGCGCGGGGCTGTCCGTAGAACGTCGAGTTGACTTCAACCGTGTTGAAGTGCTCGGCGTAGAAGCGCAGCTCGTCGAAGTCTTTGGTGCCCTCGCGCTTGGACCGCGTGGCTGGATAGAAGATCCCGTTCCATTTGCCAGGTCCGCTCGGGTAGTTCCACCCGGACGTCCCGATGCGTAATTCGCCCATCAGAGCTTCGCGTACGCGTCCTTGTCGAATCCGAACGTGACCTTGTTCCCGCGGACCAGCACGGGGCGCCGAATCAGGTTCGGCTGTTCGATCATCAGGTCGATCGCCTCTTTCTTCGACCTCGGCAGCGGCCGGGTCTTGAACACCGGGCTGCGCGTGCTCACGTACTCGAGGAACCTGGACGCGTCGACGTGCTTCTCCAGGAACGCCCGCGTCGGCGGGTTCTTGTTGATGTCGACCGCCTCCACCTCGACGCCGCGCTCATCCAGAAAACTTCTGGCATTTTTGCAGGTTGTTCAGGTTGGCTTCGTATAGAACACCGATTTCGCCACGCGGCCTCCAGCCTTGATAATAGATAGGTTGCTGACGATCAACGAAATCTTCTACTCGATTCAGGGCGAGTCCACCTACGCCGGGCGGCCGTGTGTCTTCGTCCGGCTGACGGCGTGCGACCTTCGGTGCTCGTGGTGCGACACCCCGTATTCATTTCATGAGGGTGCCAAGCGCTCCCTGGACGACATCCTGGCCGAGGTGAACCGCTACGACTGCCCGCTCGTCGAGGTCACCGGCGGCGAGCCGCTCCTGCAGGAAGGCGTGTATCCGTTGATGGAGCGGCTGCTGGCGGATGGGCGCACGGTGCTCCTCGAAACCGGTGGCCACCGCAGCACGGCGCGTGTGCCCGAGCAGGTCATTACGATCCTCGACGTCAAGTGCCCCGGCAGCGGCGAATCGCACCGCAACGACTGGACGAATCTCGAACGCGCGCGCTCGCACGACCAGGTGAAGTTTGTCATCGCGGATCGCGCCGATTACGAGTACGCGCGGGACGTCGTTCTCGAGCACGATCTCCCCGGCCGCGTTGACGCGGTGCTGTTCTCGCCAGTACACGGTGTACTCGATCCGAAGCAGTTGTCGGAATGGATCCTCGCGGATCGCCTGCCCGTGCGCCTTCAGCTCCAGGTTCACAAGTACATCTGGGATCCGAACACGAGGGGGGTGTGATTCGTGATTCGTGATTCGTGATTCGTGATCCTTGATTCTTGACTCTTGATTTGCCGAAACTGAACTGGGCCCAATCTAGAATCTAGATTCTGGAATCAAGAATGGATTGCGTTGTTCTCTTGAGCGGAGGCCTGGACTCCTACACTGCTGCCGCGATCGTGCGGGCCGAAGGGTTCCGCCTCTTCGCGCTGACCGTCAGGTACGGCCAGCGCCACGCGCGCGAGATTGAGGCGGCTCGGGCCGTCGCCGCTGCACTCGGCGTCGAACGGCATGTCGAGCTCGACGTCAACCTTGCGGCATTCGGCGGTTCGTCGCTGACAACGGATATGGCGGTGCCGAAGGACCGGCCGATGGACCCGGCGGAAATACCGTCCACCTACGTCCCCGCGCGCAACACCGTGTTCCTGTCGCTGGCGCTCGGCTGGGCTGAAGTGCTCGGGGCCACGGACCTCGTCATCGGCGTCAATGCGCTGGATTATTCAGGCTACCCGGACTGCCGTCCTGAGTACATTGCCGCGTTCGAGCAGCTCGCCGGCCTCGGCACGCGCGCCGGGGTGGAGGGCGCTCGCTTCAGGATTCACGCGCCCTTGCTGGCGTTATCGAAAGCCGAGATCATCCGCCGCGGCACCGTGCTCGGGCTCGACTACGGCCTGACACACAGCTGCTACGACCCCGATCCGGCCGGCCGGCCATGCGGCCGATGTGACAGTTGCGTACTCAGGGCGACGGGATTTGCCCAGGCCGGTCTCGCGGACCCTGCGCTCCGACCCTGGATCGGCCGAAAATCCTGCTAGTCTGTGTCCCGCGGCATCCGAGCCGCACGCGTGTCTCATGCGACGGTTCTGGTCCCAGCCGCTGCTCCGGCAGCTTCTCATCGCGGTGTTGCTGCTGCTCGTGCCGCTGATGGCGGCCATGATCTGGGCTGCGACAATGACGCTCCGGGACCGCACCAACGACCTGCGCGACGAGGCGGTCGTCGCGGCGACGACGACCTCCGCGTTCGTGACCAGGTACCTCGGCGGCCTCGATCTCATGGCCAGCCCGTTGGAGCTTCATCCCGCCGTTCAGGCTCTCGATGCCGCGCCGGCGTCCGACCTGTTTACACGGATGCTGCCCGAAAATCCCGCGTTGCTCACCGTGGTGCTCGTCGGGCGCGACGGCCGCGAGATCGCTCGCGCGTCGGACACGCGGCAGGTGTCGTTCGAAGATGACCACTGGGCTGCGGCCGTCATGAACGCCGGCGCCCGTGCCGTAAGCCCGCTGGAATCGAGTAAACAAGGCCTTCATTCGGTCATCATCGGCTACCCGGTCCGCAATGGCGCCGGGGCGCTGATCGGCGCGCTCGGGTTTCGCATTCGCCTGGAGGCCATCCAGTCGGTGTTCGAAACATTTCCGTTGCCGCAAGGTTCTGTCGTCACCGTTACAGACCAGAACGGGACGATCCTCGCGCGAACGGTCGCGCCCGACCAGTATGTTGGCCGGCGCACGCCGCGCACGCGCCCGCTCGAGCAGATCCCCACGTCCGAGGAGATCGTCGGCGTGGACGGGATTCGTCGGCTGCACGGCAACTCATTCGTGCCCGCCGGGCCATGGGTGGTCAGCGTCGGAATCCCAAGTGACGTCGCGCTGCTGCGAGCGGGCGCGCTGTGGAACCGCAGCTTTTCCGCACTCTTCCTTGGCGTCATCGGGTGGGCCGTCTTTGCCGTGGCGATGTCCCGGCGTTTCGTGCGATCCATCCGGCTTCTCGAGGGCGCCGCGCAACGCGTCGCGGCTGGTGACCTGCGGCCGCTCGAGCGGGTGTCGATGCCAGGCCAGGAGCTCGCGCAGCTGTATTCGGCATTTGGCCTCATGGTCCAGCGGTTGAACGAAACTCGCGAGGCGCTCGACCGCCAGATGGCCGAGGAGCGGCAGATTCGCGAGAAGCTGCAGTCGTTGCAGGGCCAGGTAATCAGGCAGGAGCGTCTCGCGGCGGTCGGCCTGCTGGTGTCGGGCGTCGCGCACGAAATCAACAATCCGCTGCAGGCCATCCTCGGCTTTGCCGAACTGCTGCAGATGCAGCACAACCTGCCCGATTCGGTGAAGGCGGACCTGCGCCTGATTCAGAAAGAGAGCGCGCGCGCGTGCGGCATCATTCGCAACCTCGCGCTGTTCGCGCGGCAGCAACCGGGCAAGGCCGCGGCGGTGCGGTTCGCCGACGTGATCACCTCGGTGGCGGAGCTTCGCCAGCGTCGGCTCGAGACCGAGGATATCGAGCTTGTGGTTGACGACCGTTCCACGCATCACGTGATGGCGGTGTTCACGGAGTTGCAGCAGGTTGTCCTCAATTTCGTCGTGAACGCCGAACAGGCCATCCTCACGTCCGGACGGCTGCCCGGACGCATTACCGTGCGCTCTCGTGATGAAGGTGGTCGCGTGCTGCTCGAGGTGGAAGACACCGGGCCGGGCGTACCGCCGGAAGACGAAGCGAAGTTGTTCCAGCCGTTCTTCACGACGAAGCCCGTGGGCCAGGGCACGGGTCTCGGCCTCTCGGTCAGCTACGGCATCATCGACTCGATGGGCGGCCACATGGGGTATCGCCGGACGCCCGCCGGAGGCGCCGTGTTCTTCTTCGACCTGCCGGCGACGCAGTTGGAGCGGACATGACGGACCGCCTGTATTACACCGACCCGTATTGCGCGGCCTTCGATGCGGCGGTGACCCTCACGCTCGCGCACGAAGGGCGCCCGGCGGTGGTCCTCGACCGCACCGCGTTTTATCCAACGTCTGGAGGCCAGCCGCACGACGTCGGCACGCTCGGCGGCGCGCACGTCGTCGATGTGATCGATCTCGAGGACGGCACGGTTGTCCATGTGCTCGACTCGGAGCTCGCGGTGAATCAGGCGGTGCACGGCGAGATCAACTGGGCGCGGCGCTTCGATCACATGCAGCAGCATACCGGGCAGCATGTGCTGTCGGCCGCATTCGATCATCTGTTCTCGAACCGGACGATGAGCTTCCACATGGGGGCGGATGTCTCCACCATCGATCTCGCGAAAGAGGCGGCGCCCGACGCCACTGCCGCGGCGGAGCGCGAGGCAAATCGCATCGTGTGGGAAGACCGCTCCATCGATATTCGTTTCGCCAGCGAAGAGGAAGCCGCGTCGATGCCACTGCGCAAGGAGCCGGCACGCGGCGGCACGCTGCGGCTCGTGGACATCACGGACTTCGACCTGTCGGCCTGCGGAGGTACGCACGTCGCGCGTACCGGCGCGATCGGGATCATCGCCGTCAGCGCGTGGGAGCGGTTTCGCGGTGGCACGCGCGTCAGCTTCGTGTGTGGCGGACGCGCGCTGCGGCTGTTCCGGAGCTACCGCGACAGCGTCACCAGCAGCATTCGGGCGCTCTCGGTTCTCCCCGAGGAACTGCCATCGGCCATCGAACGCGTGCAGAACGAAGCGAAGGACCTCCGGCGGACCGTGAAGACGCTGCAGGAGTCGCTCGCCTCGCATGAGGCCACGCGCATGGTTGCCGACGCCCGCGTCGTTGGCACCACACGCCTGATCGTGCAGGCGCTCGAGGGCTGGGATGCGCAAGGGCTCAAGGCCATCGCGACAGCGGCCACGGCGGGAGACTCGGTTGTGGCGGCGCTGTTCTCGTCGAGCACGCCGGCGCTGGTGGTGATCGCTCGCTCGCGAAACCAGCCGGTGGACGCGAACGCCATGCTGAAGGAGTTGGTGCAGCAGTTCGGCGGTCGCGGCGGCGGGAAGCCCGACATGGCACAAGGCGGCGGCCTCGAGGGCACGCCGGAACAGATCGTCGAATCGGCGCGGACCCTTATCGAGCGCTCGTTGTCGCGCGGGTGAAGCTTGCCAGGCGCGCGACGAGCGCGTCGATCGTCGCGGTCACGCCAGGCCCCGGTCCTTCGAAGTTGTTCGCGATGATTGCAAACGCCAGCGGTTCTCCGTCGCCGGTCGTCACATAACCGGCGAGCGACCGGATGTTCGACATCGACCCGGTCTTCGCGATGGCGTTGTTTTCCGCTGGTGTTCCCTTCATGCGGTTCTCGAGGGAACCGTCGCGGCCGGCGACCGGGAACGCCTGCATCCATGGAGACGCGCCGCTCGGATCGTGAAACCGCTGCAAGATGGCGACGAGCGTATCCGCGGTCACCACGTCCCGGCGCGACAGGCCGGAACCATCCACGATCTGAATTCCTTCCTTGGCAATCCCCCAGCCTTCGAGCCGCAGGCGCGCCGCGTCGAGCGCCGCGTCCGTCGTGCGCACGCCTTCACTCCCGGTGGCCAGCCGCAGGACGGCTTCTGCGTACAGGTTGATGCTGTCCTTGAGCAGCGGCTTCGCCACCTCGGAGAGTGGCGCGGACGTGTGCGTGTGCAGTAAGGCGGCGGTCTCTCGATGGGGCTTCACCGCGAGATCGTCGGCATCGACTGCCGGGCCCGTTACGTCGATCCCGGCGTTCAGCAGGTTGTGTCGCACGACGCGTGCGAACCAGAGCGTCGGGTTCCCCACGGCCGCGACGACATTCACCGCCGCCGTACCGGCCGGTAGCGTGCCGTGAATGCTCAGGCCGATATCGCCCGGCCGATACTCCGGCCAGACAGTCCGCGGCGCTTCAGGGGGCGCCGTGGTGGTGCGGTTGACGATCGGCAGCGGCGGTGCCGACGGACTGATGTCAACGATCGTCGGCAGCCCCGTCGCATTGCCCGGCGTCACGCTGAAGATCGTGGCGTTCTCACCGAGGTTCAGCGCACCAGGCATCGCGCCGTAGGCGTAACCCATGTCCTCCCACGACCACGCGAAGCCCGGTTTCGGCTCCTCCACATCGTCATCGTCACCGATGACGCGCCCTTCGATGCGTGTGATGCCTTTGTCGCGAAGGACCTCCACCCATGGTGCTGTCCTGGCGTTGTCGGGAGGTCCCATGAGGCTCGGGTCGCCGTTGCCCACGATCAGCAGGTCCCCGCGCAGGGCGCCGTCCGCGATTGCGCCAGTCGCGAATATCCGCGTCTCGAAGCGGTAGTCCCATCCCACGGCTTCGGACGCGGCTGCAACTGTCACGAGCTTCATCGTGGACGCCGGCACCATCAGCGTGCGCCGGTTTCGTTCGTACACGCGCTCGTTGGCCGTGAGCGACTGCACGAGGATTCCCCACGTGCCGTAGAGGTGGCCGGCACGATCGACGAGGGTGTCGAGGTCCTGGCGAAGTTGGATAACCGGATCGACGACGGGAACGGGGGCGCCGGCGGCGGCGGGCGTGGCCGGCGGCGCCTTCGCGCAGCCGGCCGCCAGTAACATCAACACCAGGACTGAAGTCGCCGCGAGGACTGAAGTCCTCGCGCTACCGCAATGCATCGAGCGCCTTGATGGCGTCCTCGTATGGCGTGGTTTCAACCTTTGCCGCGCCTGGTTCGTCGTTCCGCGCGGCGAAAACATCGGCGCCGGATCGCGCCAGCGTCACGCTGTCTGTCTTGTCCTGATCAAAGCGCACGGACACCGTCAGCTCTGGTGACTTGAGCACGGCGGGCGCGGTGGATTCGAACGACTGCGCGCGCAGGTTCGACAGCTTCGTCAGGAAGTCTTCCACCTTTGCCGTGTCGGCGGTTTGTCCCGCTGCGTTGCGCCAGATCTCCTTGCCGTCCTTGTCTTTCGTCTTTTCGAAGGTGAGCGTGTCGGTTCCGCGCCGAACCTCGACACGCGTGGCGTTGAACGAGCGGAAGTCGAACACGTCCTTGCGGCGGAACTCGGCCGCTCCCTTGCGCAGGTCGGTGACGAGGCTCTCCTCGACGGCAAACACGATCGGCCGCGACGCATCCTTCGCGTACACAGATCCACTTTCGCTGCGGCCAAAAGCGATCGTGGCCCTGCCGCTGCCCGAAACCAGCGTCACCGTGAGCGACGGCTTGTCGAGCCCGAAGGTTTTTGGATCCTTGTTCTCCGTTTCGACGATGCGCTGCATCTGCCCCGACGAGAGCCGCGTGACGAGCCCTTCGATCGCACCGTAATCGCCGCGAGCGGCGAATGGCTTGCTGACTTTCCACTCCGTGCCGCTGCGCGTCAACTGCACGGTGTCGTTGCCGGTGGCAATCTCGATGGAGTCCACCTTCTCGCGATCGAACTCGAGGATGCTCTTGTCGCGAAAATCGAATGGTGTCCGGTTGAACGTGTTGTCAAGGAACGAGGAGATGAGGAACACCTTCTTGTCGTTCTGGAGCTTCGCGTAGAGGTCGCCGCCGGTCGGCGTCTTTTCGCCCACGAACAGGTGGCGAAAATCCTTCTCGTCCTTCAGGCGGAAGCCGACGTCCACGCGCGGCGGGTTCAAGCCGTACTGCGCGAGGTCGCCAGGGTTTTCCTCGACAACCCGCTGGATCTCGAGCGACCCCAGGTTGCTCGCGACAGACGTGGCCTCGGACGCATCCGCTTCGGCCTTGACGGGCTGCACGAGCTCCCACCCGTTCGCACCTTTGCGCAGGTGCGACGTCTCGCCGCCGGCCGCCTTGATCTGCAGCTCCTCGATGTTGTCCGCCTGCACCGCGGCGAACGCCTTTTCCTTTTCCTCCGTGGTGGTGGCGGGCTTGTCCCACTCGTAGAAGTAGATGTACCCCACCAGGCCGGCGAGGACGACCGCGCCGATGATCGTCGATGTCAGCCCTCGCATCACTAATTCCTCCGGCGCGACCAGGTGTACACGCCAGCCCCGAACACCGCCGCGGGAATGCCGAGCATGGTGAGCAAGAACAGCGCGCGTTGCTGGTTCGCCGTAATCGTGAGCCGCCGATCGCTCGCTTCCTTCGGCCGAATCGCAATGAGGTTCTCCTGCTGTGCCAGCCAGCTCACCGCGTTCGCAAACAGGTTCGGATTACCCTCGACGCCGCCGTACGCGTTGCTGGGGAAATCCGAGTCTCCGAAGACAACGACACGCGTCTCCGGCTTCGGCGCATCTTCGGGCTTCCCCTTGGGATCGAGCGGCGCAGGTTGTTCGGCGGGGGCTGACACGGCGGCGGCAACGGTCACCGGCCCGGCCTTGTCGCCGGCTGCCTCGTCCAACGCGACCGCTTCGCCGAGCGACT
>WUUC01191222.1_pt1 | contig 10683 bp, 5 predicted proteins | sample 6278441 | NCBI WGS metagenome assembly WUUC01 (sample SAMN13675441, study PRJNA597444) | soil metagenome | isolation source: soil | place: USA: Washington | collected 2017-10 | reverse complement strand
TAGACCGACGGGCCGTCGCGCAGCAGCGTCAGCTCGCCGAGGTCCTCGACCGGCACCGGCTCCCGCGCCTCGGCGAAGGAGACCTCCCCGTGGTCGGGCCACCACTGGCCCTGCCGCACGGCCGACGGCAGCGGCCCCGGGGCGCCACCGGGCGGGACCGCGGGCTCGAACGCGTGCAGCCGGCCGGTCAGCGGCAGCACCGGGCGCGCGATGCCCGCGGCGTCCACTCCTGTGGTGGTCACGTACAGCTGGCCGTCCGGGGCCAGCCCCACGTGGTCCGGCGCCGCGTGCACCGTGACCCCGAGCAGGTCGGCGAGCTGCCGGGCGAACCCGTCGGGACGGCTGCCGGTCTGGCACGCCAGCAGCCGGATCGGCTCGCCGTGCCAGTTCGGGTCGGCGCGGACGAGCGTCGCGAGGTCCCCGGCGGTCAGGCGGTCGTCGCCGATGCGGACGAAGTCCGGGCCGCCGTGCATGTCGATCGTGTACCGGCCGGGCTCCGGCGGCACGTTGCCCGCCTCGGCGAGCAGCTCGTCACCGGGTGCGTAGTAGGCCCGGCCGGCCGGGGTGGCGAGGCTGTCGTGCAGGTAGGACTGGAGGCGGCCGGACGGGCGGGTGCCGGGCCCGCCGCCGCGCAGGCCGCCGGGCTTCTCGTTCGCGAGCAGCTCGTGGTCGGTCGGCATCGGGGTGCCGTCGTCCACCAGCCGGTTGTAGGCCTCCCACAGCCTGCGCAGGTCCTCGCGCGCCTGGGCAGCGGGCCCGCGGTCGCCGGTGGCCCGCGCGTGGGCGTCGAAGTCGCGGACCCGCTGGGCCATCCGCTCCAGCCGGTCCAGCGCCACCAGCCGCTGGCCGAGCAGCGACCACGGCCGCGGTTCGTGGACGAGCCGCGCGCGCTCGTGCGTCACGTGCGCGTCGATCTGGTCCGCGTAGTCCGGGGCGGTGCGGCTCGGCCACGTCGGCACCCCCGGCGGGGCGGTCGGGGCGCCCGGCGTCTGCCCGGCGATGGCCGCGCGGATCACGTCGGTCCAGAACCGCTTGCGGGCGGCGGCTTCCGCCGCCTCGACCGGCCGTTCCCTGGCGCGGTCGGCCATGATCGTCTCGTCGACGGCCAGCTGCTCGCCGCGCCGGAACAGGTACCGCAGCCCGAACGACCCCGCGATCATCGACGCCACCGCACCGATGACGATCATGCCGGTGGTGCCCTGGTCGAACGTCAGCGCGGCGCCGACCATGGCCCCTTCCATCGCGACGGCCTGCTTGGTGTGCAGCCGCAGGAACGCCTGCCAGCGCTGGTGCCCACGCGGGCGGTCCGCGGGGTTGCCGGGTGCGGGCGCGGGCGGGGTGGCGGCCTGCAGCGCCGCGACGCGACTGGCGAGCGCGGCGTCGACCCGGTGCGCGGCCTGCTCCGCGGCGTCGACCTCCGCCGTGAGGTCGCCCAGCAGATCGCCGAGGATGCGCTGCTCCAGCGCCACCTGCTCGGCCATCTTGGCGCCGAAGTCGAAGTGGACCTGCGCCACGATCTCCTTGTACTCGTCGGTCGTGAACTGCCGGTCGAGGAACGCGTTGACGACCGTGCCGATCGCGGCCCGCATCCCGCCGGTGTAGAGGGAGTCCCAGGCGGCGGCGATCGCGGCCTGGGTGACCTGCCCGGTGTGGTCGCGGCCGGCCTGGAGCTTGTCGCCCGCCCCGGCCCCGGCCCGCGCGATGTCCCCGGACTGCCCCGCCCCCGAGTTGGCGCCGTACCGGTGGATCCCGGTGTCGTTGACCGCCCGCGGCGAGACAGGACCGGCGGTGGGCGCGGAACCGGGAGGCGTGCCCCCGGTGAGCGCCTCGATGCGGTCCAGCAGGGCGGACAGCTGCGCGACGAACCGCTCGTCGAACTCGGCCGCGGTGACGTCCTTCTCCCGCCCGACGTTGTCCAGCAACGCCCACTCCCGCTGGACGAGACTCCGGCGGAAGTACTTCTCGGCCACCGGCCCGGCCAGTGCCGCCACGGCGGCCACCCCCCAGTGCGCCGCGGCGTTCCAGAAGGGCAGGCCGCCCAGCATGAGCAGACTGGCCGCCCCCGCCCCGATCGCCGCGGGTCCACCGCGGGCCAGCAGCCGCGCGGGGTAGGACTGGTACTTGGCCGGCCAGGTCCCGTCCGGCTTCGGCTCGACGGGCCCCGGGGTGCCGGCGATTCCGAGCCGCGCGAGCAGGGGGTCGAGGAGCTGCTTGCGCCGCAGGGCCTCCTCGTGGGCACGGATCTTGATGGCGACCCCGTGCCCGGTGTCGGTGTTGGTCTTGTCGCGCCGGCCGTACCACCGCTTGATGATCGTCCCGGACACCCCGGTGGCGACGGAGGCGACCGCCACCCCGGCCCCCACCACCGGCGCCCCCGTGGCGGCGATCGTCGCCCCCGCGGCGAGCCCCGGCGCCACCTCGGCGGGCAGGTGCAGGGTGAGGAAGGCCCTCCACTTGGGGTACCCGTCCGGTGGCAGGGCCCAGGAAGGCCGCGCGTCCGACGCGGAGACGTGCCGCCCGACGACGTCCCCGACATCCGCGACAGCCCGCCGCTGCGGCGACACCGGATCGGCGGGGTGCACCCCCAGGTGCTCGACGAGCGCCCGCATCTCCCCGGCGATCCGCCGCCGCCGGACCACCCGGAACCGGGAAAGCTCCCGCGCCGCCCGGTCGAGGTTGTGCAACTCGGCCACCCGCCCCCGGTCGGCGGCGGACAACTCGGTGTTGCCGCCGGGATGCCCGGTGCCGTCGAGGAGATCGGTGGCGGTCTGCGCGCCGCCGAGCACCGCACTGGCCTGCGCCACGGCATTGGCGACCGCCCGCTCCACGATCCCCAGCGCCGCCTTGGAAGAGACCCGGATCTCGACCCTGTCGACCCCGGTGACCGCCACTTCCGCGGGCGCGGCCCCACTCAGCTCGGCGGCGACCACCTTCACGTGGAAGGCCGACCCATCTGTTCGCGTCACCCGGAAGTGCAGCCAGGCCGTCCGCGCCACGCTGAGCACTCCCGCATCCCGGCCGACGGCGAGCACGGCGGCGTGGGCACGTGCCTGGACTTCCACGTGGCTGCTACCGACACCGGGCCTGACCCCGAAACGCGAGTGCGGCACAGCGGCGACACTGTGGACCCGACTGCGCGTCCCAGGTGTGCCGGTTGGTGGGGGTGTGGGCGGCTGAGTAGGTCGAGTTGGTGCGGTGGGTGGCCTGGTGGGCGGCTGGGTGGTTTGGGTTGGTGCGGTGGGTGGCTGGGTCGGGCTGGTTGTGGTGCTGGTGGGTGGCTGGGTGGGTCGGGTTGGTCCGGTGGGTGGCTGGATCGGGTTGGTTGTCGTGTTGGTGGGTGGCTGAGTGGCTTGGGTTGGGCTGGTGGAGGTCGAGCTGGATGGCTGGGTCGGGCTGCTGGCAGCTGGTTGAACCGGCGCGGTCGGAGCGGTTGCCGCAGGTGATGCCGTGGGGGCACCCGTCGTGGGAGCGGCAGGGCCCGCAGGCATGTGAGGCGAAGTCGCGGAAGCGACCGGGCCGGTCGGCGTGCTCGGAGAAGTCGCACCGGCCGCCGGAGCGGTGGTGGCACCGGCCGAAGCGGCTGGGGTGGCTCCGGTCGGTGGGGCGGTGGGTGGGCCGCTTGCCGGGGTGGTGGTGCTCGTCGGGGGCGTGGGCTGGGTGGGGGCGGCGCCGGGGTTCGGGGTGGGCACGTTCGGGTCGGGAGGGGGTGTGGGGGGTGTGCCTTTCTGCCCTGGCGGGGGGTCGGTTGGGGGGCCTGGACGCCGCAGTGGGGCCTTCGGGTCGTCGGCGAAGTGGCCTGGTTCGTCTTGGTAGCCCTCGGGGGTGTAGACGCGCTTGCCTGCGTTGGTGGGGACGTCCGGGAGCATTGCCGAGCAGTTCGCGCAGAACCACGCCGGTTTGACGCCTCCGCCGCGTAGGAACTGGACGTCCGTGATGAAATCCGTGAACTTCGCGTTCGGTCTGGCGTGCAGGGCCTCGTTCACTGCTCGGACTTCCGCGTGGGCCAGCGGGTCCGCCTCGTACGGCAGGTGGTGGTGCCGGCCTGCCAAGGGCTTGCCGGACTTGTCGAACTTGACGTAACCGTCCTTCTTGATCAGTCCGTCTCTGCGTTCCCCGATCTTCTCGTGGACGTTCTCTTCTTCGGTGGGGCCGTTAACGGCCTCGAAGACCTCGCCGGTGGTGAGGTCGATGGCCAGTGCCAGGACGTTGCCCGTCTGGTTCTTGTCCTGTGTGGTGGTGTTGCCGTCGGCGTCGACGACCAGCTCGTAGTTCAGTGCCACGTCGGGTTGCTGGCGTGGCTCCGTGTCGAACGGTGCTTCCGGGCGTTTCGCCGGGTTCGCGCCCGTGAAGCGGGTCGGGTCCTCGTACCGTTGCGCGTTCCAATACTGCTCCACGCGGGTCTCGGCCAGCTCCCGGAGCTTCTGCTCCACCGGGACTCCGTCGACCTCGGTGATGCGGCCCGAGCTGTCGCGGGTCAACCGCTCCTCGGCGAAGGTCCCCAAGGTGCCCGGGACTGTCCGCACTGGACGCATCGGAGTGCGATCGGGCTGCGGTTCCCGCGACGCCGGTGGCGGGGAGGGAGGTGGAGGTGCCGGCCTGCCGACCTTGGTGTGGACCGGCTTCGGTTTCGTCGGCGAGTTCGTCGTGGTTTCCGACGGGGTGGCGGCGGCCGCGGCCTGCGTGGCGACCGCGGCCCCGGCAGCGGTGACGATCATCTGCGGGACGTCCTGTGTGGACGCGGGGGTGGAGGCGGGTTTGTTGCTCGGTTGGGGAGCACTGGTCGACGCTGGTGCGCCGGTGCCGGTGGTTGTCGGCGCGGCGGTTTTCGACGTCTGCGGGCCATTGCCGCTCTGAGTGGAATTGGCGGACTGGCCAGGGGTAGTGGACTGGCTGGGGGTGGTCGACTGGCTGGAGGTGCCGGACTGGGTGGCGTTGGCCGATTGGGCGCCGGTCTGGCCGCTGGTGGGTTGGGCAGCGGCGGCCTGGCCGGTGGATGTCGTGTGCGCCGGGGTGGTCGATTGGGCGGTGGAGGTGGTGTGAACTGGACCGGTGGTGGTGTGGACCGGAGTGGCGGTCGTTGCGCCGGTGAACGGGGTGGCCGTGTGGGACTGGGTGCCGCTGTCGCCTGCGGTGGGCTGGGTTCCGGGGCCGGTGGACGCGGAGGTGTCGCCGGTCGACTGGTTGCCGGACTGTGCGGCCGTGCTGTCGCCGGACTGGGAGTGGGACGTGCCCGCGTCGCCTGCGGACGGGGTGCTGGTGCCACCGGACTGGCTGCCACCCGTGTCGGCTCCGGTACCTCCGGCCTGTGCACCACTCGCCTCGGCACCGGTACCGCCGGATTGGGTACCACCCGCTTCGGCTCCGGTGTTGCCGCTTTGGGTGCCACCTGCATCTGCGCCGGTGCCACCCGTTTGACTACCGCCCACGTCGGCTCCGGACGTGCCCGTTTGCGTGCCGCCCGCATCGGCCCCGGTGCCACCGGTTTGCGTGCCGCCCGCATCGGATCCGGAACCACCGGTTTGGGTTCCGCCAGCGTCCGCTCCGGTATCGCCGGATTGGGTTCCGCCCGTATCGGCTCCGGAACCGCCAGCTTGGGTACTGCCAGCGTCGGCTCCGGTGCTACCGCTTTGGGTGCCGCCCGTGTCGGCTCCGGTGCCGCTGCCTTGAGTGCCGCCTGCATCGGCTCCGGTACCCCCGGCCTGGGTTCCGCCTGTATCGGCTCCGGTGCCACCGGTCTGAGCGCCGCCCGTCTCGCTGCCGGTCGCGGAACCGCCGGGTTGTGCGCCTCCAGCATCGCCCCTGGTGCCGCCGGTTTGGTTGCCTGATGTGTCGCCACCTGCCTGGGAGCCACCCGCGCCGGTCGCCGGAGCGCCACGACCGCCGTCACCACCGGCCGGAGAACCCTCACCCGGAGAGCCACCGGTCGGGGAACCGCCACCCGGGGAACCGCCGGCCGGGGAACCGCCACCCGGAGAACCCTGCGGCGGCGCGGAACCCGACCCGGGATCGGCAGGAGCAGGCGGGTTCCCGGCGAACCGGTCGGCCCAGGCGTTGACCAACGCCTCCCCGCCCGGATTCATCTGCTGTACAGCATCGATCACCATCGACCTGGGCGCGCCGACGAGCCCCGACGCGATGCCGTCCTTCGCGATCGCGTCGGCGTAACCGCCCGGGTCCAGCAGCGCCGCGGGGTTGTCGTGGTTCTCGACGATGTAGCCCGCCGACGGGGACGTGACGGCGTTGTTCGCGGCCGAGCCGACGCCTGCCGACACGTTCCTCGCCACCCCCTGCGGCAGGACCGTGCCCAGGCCGCGCTGGGTCGCCCTCGTCAACGGCGCGGTGAGCTTGCCCAGCCCCTCGCCCAGCACACCGCCCACGGCACCGGTGACGGCCGCCCTGCCCAGCTGGTCGTGGTCGAACTCGTCGCGGGTACCGGTCGCCATGCTGGTCAGCTGGGTGGCGGTGTCGATCAGCGCCTCGTCGAACGCCTCCTTGCCGATCTCGACGCTCAGGCGGCTGCCCATCTGCAGCGCGCGGGCCAGGCCGCCGGCCATCGTCCGGCCGATCATGCCTGCGAGCATCGACGTGAGGCGGCCCGCCACGGCCCGGGCCAGACCCGCCGCGAGGAAACCACCACCGGGGATGACGCTCAGCGCCGCGAACAGCGCGATGTTGACCGCCAGCTCGAACAGGATGTTGAGCCGCGCCTCGCGGATCTGGTTGCCGTAGTCGTGGATGCCGTCCGCGATGGCGCGCATGTTCTCGGAGATCAGCCGGTAGTTCTCCGGCAGCGTCCGCAGGATGAACGCGAACTGGGCACCCGCGGTGTCCGTCCACACCGTCGATGAGACGGTGGCCTGCGCCCCCAGCGCCGTGGCGGTCCGGTCCATGATGTCGGCCACGGACCGCCACTCGGCGGCCAGGTCCCACGCGTCCTGCTCGTCGTCCGGCGGCCACAGCTGGTCGATCGACTTGTCCTTGACGGCCGCCCAGAACCCGACGGGGTCGGTGGGCTCGGGCATCGCCATGGCAGACGGGCCCTAGAACTCGAAGTGCTGGCCGGCGCGCTGGTCGGTGTCCACGTAGAGCGGCACGGCCTTCGTGCCCGAGTCCGACAGCTTGCCCAGGCGGTCCAGCATCTCGGTGACGAACTCGCGGATCTGCTGCGCCGTCGGGTTGTACTGCTCCGCGACGGGCCGCCCGAGCGGGCCGCCGCCGAGCCTGCCCTCCAGCGCGAGGATGCGGCCGTCGGCGGCGGTCCACGCGGTCTGCGCGTCCGCCAGCACGGCGGCGATGTCGGCCATCATCTTCCCGGCCGGGGCCGGGTACATGTCGATGCCGGACCCGTCGACGTCGACGCCGGTCCAGCCTTCTTCCCTGGGGGAGCTCACTTCCCGCCCTCCAATGCCGAGGTGTCGCCGAGCAGGTGCAGCACGGGGTCGAACACCGGGTCGACGGCCTCGCCGCGCCGGTTCGGGGGCAGCAGCTCCGCCGCGTACGCCGTCGCGGCCAGCTCGGCGTCGGCCGCCGCCTCGTGCACGGCCGCGACGATCCTGGCGGCCAGCTCCGCCGCGTTGCGGTCCCGGTAGATCCGCGGGTCGAGTTCCAGCTCCAGCAGCTCGCCGCGCCCGCCGACCACGGCGGTGACGAGGCCGTCGTCCGAGTAGCCGGTGCCGCGGAGGTCGTCGACCCCGTCGCGCACGGCCCGCACCTGCTCGGCGAGGCGTTCGTACTCCGCGAACCGCCCGGTCAGCTCCGTGGTCGATCTCTCCACGCCGACCTCCCCACTGTCGCGCCCGGACTCCAGGATGACCGCGGCGCCCTGACCGCCGGCCGCGCTGACCGGTTCCGGCCACCCGGGCGTTCCGCGCCGCGGGCGGCCGGAGGATCACGGACATGAGAGGCGTAGTCACCGCCGCGCTGCTGGTGGCCGCGGCCACCGCCGGGTTCCCGGCCGCCGCGTCGGCCGCGCCGCCGGACGGCGCGTGCCGCGGTGAGCCGGAGCCTGCGCGGGACGTCATCACCCAGCTGCCGTGGGCGCAGCAGCTGCTCGACCTGGACCGCACGTGGCCGCACAGCACCGGGGCGGGCGTCACGGTCGCCGTCGTCGACTCCGGGGTGGACGCCGACCACCCGCAGCTGCGCGGGAAAGTGCTGCCCGGTGCGGACTTCTTCCTCGTCGGCGACCTGCCCGGCAACTTCGACTGCGTGGCGCACGGGACCGCGGCGGCGTCCATCGTCGCCGCGTCACCGGTGCCCGGCGTCGGCTTCCGCGGGGTCGCGCCGGACGCCCGCGTCCTGCCGGTGCGGATCACCGACCGCGAGCTCACCGACAGCGGCGAGGCCACCCCCATCAACCCCGGCGTCGTCGCCGACGGCATCCGCTACGCCGCCGACAGCGGCGCCGCGGTGATCAACCTGTCCCTGTCCGGCTACGGCGACTTCCCGGCCATCCGCGACGCCGTCGCCCACGCCAGGGCCAGGAACGTGCTGCTGGTCGCGGCGGTCGGCAACCGCGACGACCAGGGCCCGGTGCCGTCGTTCCCGGCCTCCTACGACGGCGTCCTCGGGGTCGGCTCCATCGACATCGACGGCGTCCGCGCGCAGGGCTCGCAGGTCGGCCCGTACGTGGACCTCGTGGCCCCCGGCGAGGACGTGGTCGGCGCGTCGCGGGTGGCCGGCCACCACTACTGGGCGGGCACGAGCTTCGCCGCGCCGTTCGTGTCCGGGGTCGCCGCGCTCGTCCGCGCCGCCCACCCGGAGCTCACCGCGCAGGAGGTCGCCGACCGGCTGGTCGCGACCGCGGACCCGGCGCCGGGCGGGAAGGACAGCCTGGAGTACGGCGCGGGTGTCGTGGACCCGTACCGCGCGGTCACCGAGGACCTCACCGACCGCGAGCCGCTCGCCGTCCCGGGGGTCTCACCGGAGCCGCCGGACCCCGGCGAGCTGCGCGAGGCCGCGTGGTGGGCGGACATGAGCGCGGGCGCGAAGGCCGGTGCCGGGCTCGTGCTGGCGGCGATCGCGGTGACCGCGGTCCTGGCGGTGGCACTGCCGAGGGCCCGCCGCCGCCGCTGGGCCGCGACCCGCCGCCCGGCGCTCCCCGACACCCCGGGCCGACAGGAGACCCCGGACCAGGTCTTTTTGTTCCCGACGGGCCGCTGAACGCCCTGGAGGACCCCTTCGGGCCGAAGGGGTCCTCCAGGGCGTCGGCTCAGACCTGGATGGCGGCGCGGGCCCGCTGCACCGCGCCACGGAGCTCCTGCTCGGCCTGCTCGACCGCCTGCATCAGGTTCTGCAGGAACAGCTCGTTCTCCTCGCCGTACTTGCTGAAGTCCGCGTTGCGGAACTGGTTGGCCTCACCGGCGTCGTCGGCCCAGCCGACGGCCATGGTGTTGTTGGTGTACGTCATCCAGTCCGTGCGGTTCTGGTTGAGGCTGTTCTGCGCGTTGAGGATGGCGGTGCGCAGCTCCTGCAGGTTCGCGAACTTGACTGAGATCGCATCGGGGTTCACGTCGTCGCCTCCTGGTCAGTGCCCGTTGATGGCGTTGATGAGCGTGTAGGCGTCGTCGTCCGCCGCGACGCTGATGTTCAGCGCCTGGTTGGTGCCGTCGGAGATGCTCGCCGCGTCCTGGGAGTTGATGCCCAGGTGGGCGGAGATCTCCTGGTGCTTGGCGTCGAAGGCCGTCTTGGCGCGACCGCCCCACACCGACTTCACCATGTCCGCGATGCCGGTGAGCTGCCGCTCGTAGTCCATGATCGCGGTGTTGACGTCCGACGACCGGGAGACCGCGGTCGTCATCGCCGTCTGTTCGACGTGGATGTTCTCCATCGCCATGGCTTCACTCCCTCACGAGTTGCACCTGTGCCGTGGCCGACGCTAGGTCGCGTGCCGCGCGCACGACCGTGACCGGCACGTTCCTGCCACGACGGGCACAGCCACCGCGACCGCGGGTCAGGATCGGGGCGAGCAGAACCCGAGGGAGGTCGCCGTGGGGACCGTGGTGGTGCGCCGCCCGTTGCGCAGGCCCGCGCCCGAGATGCCCGCGGGTGAGCTGGTGCTCGACGCGCCGCCGGAGATCCCGCCGCCCGCGGGCAGGCAGTGGGCGCAGGTGCTCATGGTCCTGCCGATGGTGCTGATGATGGGCGCGATGATCCTGCTGTTCAGCGGGAGCTTCGGCGGTGGCGGCGCGTACGTCACGATCCGCTTCGTCGTGTTCGGGATGTTCGGCGTCGCGATGCTGCTGATGGTCGCCGCCGCGTTCCTGCAGGGCGGCGGGCCGAGCAAGCGGGAGATGGGCTACGCGCGCCGGATGTACCTGCGATCCCTTGCACAGCACCGGGTCCGGGTCGGCCGTACGGCGCGCAGGCAGCGCACGGCGCTCCGGTACCTGCACCCCGACCCGGCCACGCTGTGGTCGGTCGCCGCGGGCTACCGCCTGTGGGAGCGCAGGCGCGGGGACGCGGACTTCGGCGTCGCGCGCCTCGGCGTCGGCGCGCAGACCCTCGCCACGGAGCTGATCGCGCCGGACACCAAGCCGCTCGAACAGCTGGAACCGTTGTCCGCGCTGGCGTTGCGGCGGTTCATCACCGCGTACTCGTCCATCCCGGACCTCCCGCTCGCCATGGCGGTCAACGGGTTCAGCCGCGTCTACCTCCGCGGCGGCGACCGGGTCGACGGGCTGG
>WUUC01100529.1_pt1 | contig 10683 bp, 10 predicted proteins | sample 6278441 | NCBI WGS metagenome assembly WUUC01 (sample SAMN13675441, study PRJNA597444) | soil metagenome | isolation source: soil | place: USA: Washington | collected 2017-10 | reverse complement strand
GCGCCCCCGGCGCGGAGCCGTCCGCGGCGGCCGACGCCCCGACCGGGCCGACCGAGCCACTGCGCTCGGGCGACCCGCTCGGCGGCGAGCCGGAGCGGCCGACGCCGAGCGGCGGTCGCGGCGGGCCGGAGTGGCCCCCGCCCGGCCCGGAGGCCGACGCCGGCGGCGGCGAGCCCGAGCGGCCCGCGCCCGGCGCCGGCGGCGGCGCGCCGCCGCCCGGCGTGCCCCCGACCGCCCAGCAGCCGCCGGGCGACGGCGGCGCCGACTGGCGCGCCGGGGGGGTGGGCCCGGGTGATGCGCCGCGCCGCCTGACCCGCTCGTCCTCGGACCGGATGCTCGGCGGCGTCGCGGGCGGCCTCGGCCGCTACTTCGGCATCGACCCGATCATCTTCCGGATCGCCTTCGTCGTCCTGGCCTTCGCCGGGGGCGCGGGCGTGCTGGCCTACGTCGCGGTGCTGCTGTTCGTCCCCAGCGACGATCCCGCCGCCGACCGGAGCACCGGCAACCGCGCGCTGCGGATCGTCGGTGGCGCGGTGCTCGTGATCGCCGCGCTTTCGTTTCTGGGTCCTGGCCTCTTCTTCGCCGGCCCGGGGCTTGTGCCCCTTGCCGTCCTGGTCGTCATCGTCGTCCTGCTCGTCCGCGCCGCGCGCGGAGGGCAGGGCGACGACATCACGCGCGTCCTCGCCCGCATCGGGCTCGTCCTCGTCGTCATCGCCCTCGCGGGAGCGGGAGCGGTCGCCGTCGCCCTTGGTGCAGCGGTGGGGGGCGGGACCCTGATCGCGGCCGGCGTGATCGTGGCCGGCGTGGCGCTGGCCGCGGCCGGCTTCTTCGGCGGCGCGCGCTGGATGATCCTCCCCGCGCTGGTGCTGGCCGTCCCGCTGGGCGTCGTGGCCGCGTCGGACCTGTCGCTCGACGGCGGCACGGGCGAGCGCGACTACCGGCCGACCACGCTCGCCTCGCTCAAGCCCGACTATCGCCTGGGCGCCGGTGAGATGCGCCTCGACCTGACCAGGGTGCGCCTGCCCGAGGGCGACACCCCGCTGCGGCTCAGCATGGGCATGGGCCACGTCGAGGTCATCGTGCCCGACAACGTCTGCGTCGCGTCCAACGTCGACGTGCGGATGGGCTACGCCGAGGTGCCCGGGCGCGCGGACGGCGGGTTCGACGTCGACTACCGCGAGCTGCCGGCCTCCCTCGGCGGCAACCCGCGGCTCGTCATCGACGCCGACATGTCCATGGGCGCCATCGAGGTCCTCCGGCCTGGCGAGCGCGGCCTCGACCGCACCCCCGGCGAGCGCTGGGACGAGGTCGACCGCGTGTCCGCCGACGACAACGCCGCTTGCGAGCGGACCACATGATGGCCCGCCGCGACCTCGATCCCGCCTCGCTGATCTCGGGCGTGGTGATCGCCGCCTTCGGGGTCCTGCTGCTGCTCGACCGCGTGGACGTGATCGACCTGCGCTTCGACTACCTGTGGCCCGCGGTCTTCGCCGTGATCGGCGCCACGCTGCTGGCGCTGGGCCTCAACCAGCGCGGCCGCGACTGAGGCCGGCCGCGGTGCGAACATGGCCGTCGTGACCGCCGCGTCCGGGCATCCCGCCGCACCGCCCGTCCCTCCCGCCCCGCCCCTGCGCCGCGACCCCGCTCACGGCGTCGTGGGCGGGGTGTGCGCGGGTCTGGGCCGCCGGCTCGGCATCGACCCGATCATCCTCCGGGTCCTGTTCGTGGTCACCGCCGCCGCCGGCGGCTCGGGCATCGCCGTCTACCTGGTCGCGTGGGTCGCGATCCCCGCCGAGGGCACCGACAGCACGCCGGTGACGCGGCTCGCCGGCCGGCGGGACACCTGGCTCGTCGCCGGCGGCATCGTGATGCTGGCGCTGTCGGTGCTGCTGCTCCTGCGCCAATGGGGGATCTGGTTCAGCGACGCCTTCGTGTGGCCCGTCCTCCTCGTCGCGGCCGGCGCCGCGCTGATCTGGCGCCAGGCCAGCACGCGCTCTGAGGTCCCGCCGCCGCCCACCGTGGCGCCGGCACGACCCCGCCCGCCGCCGGCCCCCGCCGCCGCGCCCGCCGAGCCGCTGCTGGGCCGCACCGGCGACCTCCTGGGCCGCCTGCGCGCCGAGGCCGTCGGCCGCGCGTGGCTCGGCGTCACGCTCGTCGTGGTCGGCGGGATCGCCTTCCTCTACCTCAACGGCGCGCTCGTCGCGGCGCGCGACGTCGTGCTCGCCGTGCTGGTGGTGCTCGTCGCGCTGACCGTCATCCTCGCCCCATGGTGGCTGCGCCTCGTGCGCGGGCTGTCCGCCGAGCGCGCGGAGCGCATCCGCTCCCAGGAGCGCGCCGAGCTCGCCGCCCACCTGCACGACTCCGTGCTGCAGACGCTCGCGCTCGTGCAGCGCCGCGCCGACGACCCCCGCGAGGTCGCCGGCCTCGCCCGCCGCCAGGAGCGCGAGCTGCGCGCGTGGCTGAACCGCGGCGGCCCGGTGACCTCCACGCCGAACACGCTGGCCGTCGCGCTCGAGCAGGCGGCCGCCGAGGTGGAGGAGACCCACGGCGTTCAGGTCGACGTCGTCGCGGTCGGCGACGCGCCGCTCGACACGCGCGGCGAGGCGCTCGTGGCCGCCGCCCGCGAGGCCGTCGTCAACGCCGCGAAGTTCGCCGGCGGCGGCCCGGTGTCGGTCTTCGCCGAGGCCGACGACGGCCGCCTGCAGGTGTTCGTCCGCGACCGCGGCCCGGGCTTCGACCCGGCCGCGGTGCCGCCCGACCGCCGCGGCGTGCGCGAGTCGATCGTGGGGCGCATGGAGCGTCACGGCGGCCACGCCGAGGTGCACACCGCACCGGGCGCCGGCACCGAGGTCGAGCTCACGATCGATCGCGCATGAGCCTCCCGACCGTCGTGATCGTCGACGACCACGCGCTCTTCCGCGCGGGCGTCAAGGCCGAGCTCGACGGGCTCGTGGACGTGCTCGGCGACGCCCCGGGCGTGGAGGAGGCGGTCCCGCTCATCCTCGGGGCGCGGCCCGACGTCGTCCTGCTCGACGTGCAGATGCCGGGGGGCGGCGGCGCCGAGGTGATCCGCGAGGTGGCACGCGCGAACCCCGGCCAGCGCTTCCTCGCCCTCTCGGTCAGCGACGCCGCCGAGGACGTGATCGCGATCATCCGCGCCGGCGCGCGCGGCTACGTGACCAAGACGATCTCGGGGGCCGAGCTGGCCGACGCCGTCCGCCGCGTCGCGAGCGGCGACGCGGTCTTCTCACCGCGTCTGGCCGGCTTCGTGCTCGACGCCTTCGCCGGCGCGGCGCAGGCGGTGCCGGCGGAGATCGACCCGGAGCTCGACCTGCTCACCGCGCGCGAGAAGGAGGTCCTGCGCCACATCGCGCGCGGCTACCTCTACAAGGAGATCGCCGCGCGCCTGCACATCTCGTCCAAGACGGTCGAGGCGCACGTCTCGGCGGTCCTGCGCAAGCTCCAGCTCTCCAACCGCCACGAGCTGAGCCGCTGGGCGGCCGAGCGCCGTCTCGTCGAGTAGCGGTCGCTCAGCGGCCGTCGACGCGCACGACGTCGTACTCGGTGCTCTTGCGCGGGACCGTGTTGAAGCGCGCGTTGACGGCGAACAGCTGGTCACCGATCGCCGCGAGCGTGGTCGGCACGTCGAAGTCCCGGTCGGTGAGGGGCTCCGTGACACGCCCGCTCTGGAGGTTCTCCGCCAGCTTGACCACGCCGATGCGGTTCGAGCGGTTGAGGGCGAGGTAGAGCGTATTCCCCTTCAGCAGGATCCCGTCGCCGTTGACGAGCGTCGCGCCGCCGAGGTCGATCTCGCGCGTGACGCCCGTCTGCGCGTCGGCCGTGAACAGCTTGCCGGTGTTGGTCTGCACGAGGATCAGCGTCCGGCCGTCGGGCGTCGCGGCGATGCCGTTGACGTTGAAGCCGCGCTTGTAGACGAGCGCGCCGGTCAGCGGGATGGTCGTCGACTTGCCGAGCCTCCCGTCGCCGCCGATCGGGACCACGTAGATGCGCGGGCTCAGCGAGTCGGTGAAGTACGCGGCGCGCCTCGTGATCGCGACGTCGTTGATGAACCCCGTGTTGGCCGCGGTGAAGGTGTAGGCGGCGAGGTCCCTGCCGTTCTTGCCGTTGTAGACGTAGCCCTTGCCGGTCAGCGCGCCGGCGACGAACAGGCGGCCGCGGTCATCGGCCTTGAGCCCCGCGGCGGAGCGGCCCTTGTGCCCGGGCACGCGCACCTTGCCCTGGCCGGTGCGGGCGTTGCCCGCCCACACGGCGCCGTTGTTCAGCGAGCCGACCCACAGCCGGTTCCCCTCGCCGGAGGCGATGCCCTCCGGCGCGAAGCCCTTGGGCAGCGGGATCGTGGCGGGCTCGGTCTTGGCGGGGGCGGCCGTGGCGGCGACGGCGGCGACGGCGAGTGCGAGGAGTGTCAACAGGGGCAGGCGCATGGGCATTAAGTACCGAATCCGGGAGAGCAGGACGCAAGTGGCGTCCGCGTCATTCCACCCGGGTACGCGAGCGCTCGTGGAGGCGCGCCCCTACGCCACGCTCGAGGCGGTCGCCGACGCGATCCGCGATCACCTTCCCTGCGGGTTCGAGCCGTGCGAGACGTGTACGCGCTTGGTGCCGGGTGAGGGGCCGGCCGGCGCGGACGTCATGCTCGTCGGCGAGGCGCCGGGGGCGAACGAGGACCGCCAGGGTCGGCCGTTCGTCGGCCGGGCCGGCGAGCTGCTCGACCTCGTCCTCGTCGAGGCGGGCCTCGCGCGCGAGGAGGTGTTCATCACCAACGTCCTCAAGGCCCGCCCGCCCGGCAACCGCGACCCGCGCCGCGCCGAGGTCGAGCACTCCCTGCCGTGGCTCGAGGCCCAGCTCGCGCTGGTCCGCCCACGGCTCGTCGTCCCGCTCGGCCGCCACGCGCTCAACCACTTCGCTCCCGACGCCAGGATCGGCGCCGCGCACGGGAGGCTGATGGTCGCGGGCGAGCTGGCGCTCTACCCGCTCTACCACCCGGCCGCGGCGCTGCGCGGGCGTAACCTGCGCGACGTGCTGATGGCCGACGCCCGCAGGCTGCCGATCGCCCTCCGGAGCTCGGACGCGGCCCGCGCCCGCGGCACGCCGCCATGAGCCTGCGCGAGGACTGGGACGCCAACGCCGGGGACTGGATCCGCTGGGCGCGATCGCCGGGCCACGACCACTACTTCTGGCGCCTCAACCTGCCCGCGCTGCTCGACCTGCTGCCGCCGCCGGGGCGGCGGACCGTCGACGTCGGCTGCGGGGAGGGGCGGCTCGCCCGCGAGCTCTCGGCCCGCGGCCACCGCGTCACGGGCGTGGAGGGCTCGCCCGCGCTGGCCGAGGCGGCGCGCGCGAGCGACCCCGCGCTCGAGGTGATCTGCGCCGACGCCGCCGAGCTGCCGCTGGGAGACGGCGCGGCCGACCTGGCGGTCGCCTGCCTGTCGCTGCTCAACATGGACGACATGCCGCGGGTGGTCGCCGAGGTCGCGCGCGTGCTCGAGCCCGGCGGGCGCTTCGCGATCGTCGAGGTCCACCCGTTCCGCTCGGCGGCGGAGGTCGGCGACTATTTCGCCGTCGCCCGCTTCGCCGAGACCCGCGAGCGCGACGGCCTGCGGATGACCTTCCACGACACGCACCGCCCGCTCGCCGACCTGTTCGGCGCGCTCGAGGCGTCCCGGCTGACCGTCGAGGCGGTGCGAGAGCCGGTGCCGGGCGAGGCGCACATCGCCGAGCGCCCCGAGGCCGCCCACTGGCGCAAGCGGCCACTGTTCCTGCACGTGCGGGCGATCAAGCCCGTCTGGTAGTCAGGACACCCGCGGCGGCCAGGGGACGGCGCCCGCGACGGTCGTCCCCCGGCCCGCGGCCACCTCGATCGCGACCCGCCCGCCGACCGCGTCGATGCGGTCGTGCAGGCCGGTGAGGCCCGCGCCCCACGGCGTGGTACGCGCGTCGAAGCCGTCCCCCGTGTCGTGGACGCGGAACCGCAGTGCGCCCTCGTCGCGTCGCAGGTCGACGGTCACCGACGCGGCCGGGCCGGCGTGCTTGGCCGCGTTCTGCACCGCCTCGAGGCAGCCCAGGTACACCGCGGTCTCGACCTCCGGCACGCTGCGCCCGATGTCGTCGGCGGAGATCCGGACCGCGATCGCGCTGAGCGCGCACTCGGCGCTCAGCGCGTCGGCGAGCCCGCGCGAGGACAGCCGCGGCGGCGCCAGCCCGTGCGCGATGCGCCGCAGCTCCTCGCCGACGCCCTCCGCCTCGGCGATCAGCCCGGCCAGCGCCGACGCGATCTCGGGCTCGCTCGCCTCCGTGCGCTCCTGGGCCAGCCGGAGGCGGATCTGGAGCCCGACGAGCCGGTTCTGCGCGCTGTCGTGCAGCTCGGACTCGATGCGGCGGCGCTCCTGCGCGCGGGCCGATGCGCCGCGGGCGCGCGTGGCGACGAGCTCGCGCCCGACGAGCTCGAGCTCGGATGCGATCGCCGCCAGACAGAGCGTCGTGAGCGCCGCGACCACGATGAAGAGCTGGAGGTTGAGCGCGCTGTCGCTCGCCGAGTGTTCGATGAAGGGCCCGAGCCGGTTCGACGCCGCCACGACCGCCACGAGCACCGCGAGGGCGACCCCCAGCGTCGCGCCCTGCGGGCCGAAGCGCAGCGCCGCCCAGGTCAGGGCCGGGAAGACGAGGTAGGTGAGCGGCTGGTCGGCCGAGGTCGCGATCACGCTCAGCGCGACCACGGCAGCGATCACGAGCGCGCCCTCCCAGAAGCGCCGCCGCCACTCCGGCGCCGGCGGCCGCGCCCACGCCATGGCCAGCGGGATGATCACCAGGCCGCCGGCGAGGTCGCCGAGCCACCAGCTGCGCAGAAAGACGCTCACCTCCGCGCCATCGACGAGGCCGCCCGCGCGCACGCCGACCGTCGCGACGACCGCGCTGACGGCCGCACCCGACGCCACCCCCACGAGCACGGCGCCCACGTCCTGGCGGCGGTCCATCGCGGCCCGCGGGCCGGCCAGCCGCCGCAGGACGAGCACCGCCACGAGCACGCCGGCCATGTCGCCGGCGGCCTGGGCGAGCGCGGTCCCCGGCGGCACGGCGAGCTCGCTCGAGAGCACGTCGCCGAGCAGCGAGGCGAGATCCCCGAGCAGGACGCCGGGCCACCAGTGCAGGCCGCCGAGGTACAGCACCGCGATCGCCATGCCGGCGGCCGGCCAGAACGCGCCCGCCGGCCCGGTCAGCAACAGCGCCTTGCCGCCCACCGCGAGCGCGTAGTAGCCGCCCGCGACGGCCGCGACGCCGACGGCATAGCGGAGCGCCCCGGCGGTCGCCAGGCTGCGGACTCGGGTAGCTGCTGCTCCGGAGGTGAGTTGCGCGCCGGTTATTCAGGGCCTCCGCTGAAAGACGACCCTAACGCCCGCGTGCGGGCCAGGTCGAGGCAGGCGTGCCTCACCACACCGTCGCGAACAGCGCCTGGACGGCGAGCGCCTGCGCGACGAGGAGCGCGAGCACGCGCGCCGGAGGGCGGCCCGCGAGCACCGGCGCCGCGGCGACACAGGCGAGCGGGACGAAGAACAGCCAGATGCGCTCGGTCTCGGCCTTGGTGAAGCCGCCGGCCGCGGCAGCGACGAGGACCGCCGCCAGCGCGAGGGCGGGCGTGTCACGGCGCAGGGCCCCGCGGATCGCGGCGGCGGCGATGGGCGGCCCGAGCATCACGCCCCACGCGACGGGCGAGCCGAGCACCCAGAACGCGTAGGGGCGGATCGAGGCGATGCCGTCGCGGTAGACGCCGGCCGTCGCAGCGAGCGTGCCGACCGGGTCGTAGCCGTAGGCGGCGGCGAGCGCCGCGTTCAGCGCCGCCACCGCCGCCGCGCAGGCCGCGGCGAGCGCCGCGCCCGCGCGGGTCCCGTCGCGGCCCGCCACCACGACCGCCGCCCACGCGCCGACCGCGAGCAGCGACCACGAGAACAGCGCGGCGACCGCGAGCGCCACGGCGCCGCTCGCCCGCCGCCGGGGACTGGCCGACACGAGCAGCGTGGCCGCCACGGCCCCGAGCGCGGCGAACACGTAGTCGTAGGACGTCACGCCGAACAGCAGCACGACCGGTGAGAACGCGCACAGCAGCGCCGCCAGCCGTGCCACCGGCTCGGCCCGGCCCAGCGTGCGCCCCAGCGCGTAGGTGAGCGGCGCGGTCATCGTCCCGCCGGCGATGCACAGCGCCGCGAGCCCGCCGGCCTCGCGGATCCCGAGGGCGCCGATCAGCAGCAGCGGCCCCGGCGGGTGGCCCGCCACGTGCACCGGCTGAGCCGGCACGAGCTCCGCGAAGCGATCGAGGTAGAAGCGCACGCCGTAGCTCATCGACGGGAGCCCGGCGAGGTACTCGTTCGCCGCCTCGCCCGGGCGCCCGAGGTCGAGCATCGCGGTCCACCCGCCGGGCCCGGACCGCTCCAGCCCGAGCGCGAGCCCGAGGCCGAGCGCGAGGACGTAGACGGCGCCGGCGAACGCCGGGGGCGGGACGCGCGGCCGCAGCAGCCGCGGGGCCGCGGCGAACCCGAGCGCGGCGGCGAGCGCCGAGACCGCCGCGAGCGGGTGCAGCCGGGGCGCCCAGTCGGCGACGAACGGCGGCGTCGGGACGCCGAGCCCGCCGTGCGCCACCCCGATCAGCGCACCGCCCGCGACGGTCGCCGCGGCGACGGACATGACGATCCGGAGAACGACGCGCTCGCGGCGCCCCGCCCCGGCCGCGCGGTGCGATTCTGGCCGCACCGATGCGCCGGCTGTCACCACTGCTCGCCGCCCTCGCCCTGGCGGGATGCGGCTCGGCGCCCGCGAGCGAGCTGCCACCGGCCGAGGGGCCACCGCGGCGCGCGGCACTGGACGACGGCCGCGTGGCGGTGCTGGCGCCGCGCGAGCGCGTCCTCGCGCTCGTCGACGCCCGCAGCGGCCGCCGCCTGGCGACGGCCCCCGCCGGGGTCGGGCCAACCCACGTCGCCTGCCTGGGGGTCTGCTGGGTCGCCGACACCCGGGGCGACGCGCTGCTCGTCTACCGGCTGGAGTCCGGTCTCCGCCTCGTCCGCCGCCTGTACCTCGCGGGCGGTCCGCGGCAGATCGCCGTCGACCGCCGCCGCCGTCGGCTCGAAGTCGCGCTGTCGAGTGGCGGGGCGGTGGAGCTGCCGGCGCACGGCCGGCCTCACGTCCTGCGCCGCCTGCGCCACAGGTAGAGCAGCCCGGAGCCGGCGAAGAGCGCGAGCGTGATCGCCAGCCAGCGCGCGCCATAGCCCTCCGGCGGGTGGCCCGTCGACGCCTCGTAGGAGCCGGGGGCGCGCGCGAGGATCAGCGGGAAGTAGACGAGCAGCAGCAGCCCCGAGATGACGGCCGGGACACGGACGTGGTTGTAGGCCGATCCCCCCGCGGCGGCCCGGCCCAGGCGATCGAGCAGCGAGTAGGCCGGCAGCAGCACGAGGTCGTGCACGAGCGCGCCGACCACGAACCACACGAGCACGCCGGCGCCCGGCGCGACGAGGTCGCCGAACACGTACGCGGCGACCCCCAGCACACCGAGGTGGCCGAGCAGGTGCAGCGGCGAGGCGCCGTAGCGGGGACGGCTCAGGCGCGGGCGAAGGTGAGGCTTGAGACCCACTTGGTGCAGTGCACGCCCGGCAGCGCGGGGACGATGATGCGCGCCGGGTAGCCGTGGTCGAGGGACAGGTCGGCGTCGTTGACGCGCAGCGCCAGCAGCGCGCGCCCGTCGGAGGCCTGCGCATGGCTGAGCGTGGTCTGGCGGAAGCGCCCGCGCGGCTGCAGGGACTCGACGCGGACCACGAAGTCTTCGCCCGCGTCCGCCAGCGCCGCGAGGTCGCGTAGCCGCACCCCGGACCACCGCTGGCGCGTCGACCACCCCTCGACGCAGGCGATCGGGAGATCGTAGGAGTGCTGCGCCATGGCGGCCAGGTCCTCGCGCCGCAGGGAGATGCGCTCGGCACCCTCCAGTCGCAGCCGCCACCGGTCCCCGGCCATCGCGGGCGTCACGCCGGCGGTGCGGGCCGGCTTGTTCACCGGGAAGTCCTCCCGCCGCGGGGCGAGCAGCGCGAGGTGGCGCAGCGGCCCGCCGGCGGACTGCCCCGCGACGACGGCGGCGAGCGCGGCCGACGCGCCGGCGAGGACGGCGAGGAACCCGCGCCGGCTGATCGTCGGCGCCGCCGGGTCCCGCGGCGCCAGCCCGCCCGGCTCCCACGGCTCGGGCCAGCGGCGGCGGTCGCGGTACGCCCGCCGTACCGTCGGCAGCTTCACCCCGACGTGCACCACGAGGGCGGAGAGGAACACCCACGCGCCGTAGTAGTGCGCCTCCACGAAGTCGAAGCGCCACGGGTAGTAGAGCTGCACGTTGAGGATCCCGGTGGCGAACTCGAACGCCGCCCCGCCCACCAGGGCGACCAGCGAGAGCCGCTCGAGCGCGTGCGCGGGGCTGCGCACCGGCGGCAGCTCGAACAGCCGGGGGATGACCGACCACAGCTTCGCCAGCAGCAGCGGCACGGCCGCGATCCCGGCCGTGACGTGCAGGCCCTGGTTGAAGGCGTAGAGCCACGCCGGCCGTGTCGGCCAGCCGAACACGAGCGGCTGGAGATCGCGCGCGCGGTCGACGATCGCGTTGCGCCCGAGGTCCGGCTCGTAGGCCGCGTGCGAGGCGAA